>Ga0123355_10001614_pt1 | contig 31490 bp, 28 predicted proteins | sample TergutEmb28metaG_3_FD_89872 | JGI IMG/M metagenome (GOLD analysis project Ga0123355, IMG submission 89872) | Embiratermes neotenicus P1 segment gut microbial communities from Petit-Saut dam, French Guiana - Emb289 P1 | ecosystem: Host-associated > Arthropoda: Insects > Digestive system > Gut ...
CCTCCCCTCCGAAGCCCGCGCGCTCCCCCTCACGCCTTTCTCCTCCTACTCCTCTACAGCCTCCCCCGCCCCCCACCAAACCACCCCCCCCCCCCCGCCCCCCCCCCCCCCCCACCCCCCACCCCCCCCCCCCCCCCCAAAAAAAAAAAAAGAACCCCCTCAGAGAGCCCTCCCCTCCGAAGCCCGCGCGCTCCCCCTCACGCCTTTCTCCTCCTACTCCTCTACAGCCTAAATGGAACGACTCCGGCTCACTCCCTCCTACCAGCCTTGCTTTCTTGCTCATGAGGCATCTCATTTCGCGTTTAGGGGTCGTTTTTTTCTTTTTTTTTGTTTTTTTCTTTTTTTCGAGGCAAAAACAGCCGCCCGCCCCCGTGGGCGGCTGCGTTGATTATCTATTGATAATCTATTAGCACAAAACCGACCTCTGAAAAAAGGTCACTTTCCCCCGATTCCATGAGGGATTACGGCGATTTTATACAAGGCAGTTTGCACACCGTGCTGACAGTATTGCACACCGTGCTGACAGTATTGCACACCGTGCTGACAGTAAAAGGTATTTTTTTCCAAAAAATACGGCAATTAAATTTAAAATTTTCTTAGGAATTGTCCCTCTTCCTTATTTCCAACCGTGCTGACAGTAAAAGATGCTTATTGGTAAAAAAACACGGCCAATAAGCTTACAATTTTCTTAGGGATTAGCCCTCTTCTTTCTCTTCTTTAAATATTATCAGATTTGTTGCTCGGCGGCAGCGCTTTACTCTGAACCTCAGCTATGCGTTTTTCTTCATTAATGGCACGCTTTTCCATATACTTGAAAGATGCGCCGTTGATTCTAATTTCAAGATAGCCGTCAAGATATTCGTGCACGTTTTTATCATTCAAGGAATATATTGGTGTTATTTTTAATTCATCGCCCTCTTGCTTTTCTTTTATAGCGGCTATGGCGTCGTCAATAGGTTTTATTATGAGCTGATTATATCGTCTATTATATTCGTCTTTTACTTCATCAGGTGATGGCAATCCTAAATGCTGGCGGATAGTATCAAGGCCAATAGTAAAATATCCGCGCTCTTGAATCTTGTCGGTATTCTGTCTTGCCAAATAATATATATAGTCGAGCAATATATAGGCGTTTTCGTTTTGCAAAGCATAACCCCATTGCGGTAATATCGTTATATACGGCGTATAGTCCCGTATAATTGATGGCAGCACAGCGATGCATTTATTAAACGTTACTTTATGCCCCGCTATGATGGCAGCCTTGACATAACCTATCTCTTTCCGTTTGCGCCCCTGATAAGTTAATATTCTCCCTTCTACGTGTATACGCATCATTTTATCAAGGACCGTTTTCAAGCCTTTGTATGCGCTGTTAGTATTTGCGTATATCCCTAAATCTACAAGTTCTGAGAGTAAGAACTCAGTATTTTCCACATAATTCTGCTCGTTAAGTTTCTGCAAAAGAAAATTAAAGATTTTTGCCCCATTTTGCACCCTTTTAGCGAAGAGGTCTTTTATTTGATTGATGGTCAGCGTATATTCTGCACCGGGGCTTTTATAAGTTATGATAGCATCTTTGGTGAGGTAATGTTCCTCTACAGTAATGCGGTTGCGGCGCGGGCTTTCAATACGCTGCGGGTTATTCAAAATCTGCTTTAATAGATTTGTAAGGGCAGTTGTGGGTATAGTTGCGTGTGCCAGCGATTTTATATCGCCAGCCAATTTTACGTTATTGAATATCTCTGGATGTGCTTCTAAAAACTGGTCGACCGTCATTGTAGATGCATCATCTGGATGTGCTTCTATGGTTTTTTGAAGGCTATCCAAATACTCTGTAATAATTTCTTTATTCTGCTTGAGTAAAGTCAAGCTATTCATCAAATCCTTTACGGCGGGCTCTGCTTTTTTCGCCATGTTAAGCCACTGATAGAAACTGTTTTCTTTTTCTTTGCCGTTTGCAGGTGTTTCGTTAATCTCTTGTTTATTGTTATTCATAATGACCAGTCCTTTCTGATTCCTCATTTTCATAATAAACCCTCTTTTTCTCTTTTGCGGAATTATCTTTTATTTTATCATATCATACCCTTCTTGTCAACTTGTCAACGATTTCTGCATGTCACCAAATTTATATATAATTTTATAGCGCTCAGAAAAATTTTTTCAACCTCCGCTTCAGAAAAATCGGTTTAACGAAGCTGTGACGCAATATATTTTATAGGGAAAAATTTGAAAAACAGGCTTATCGTTATCGAAGCGGTATTGCGATGCTGTATAATATATTAACGAAATATTGAAAAAGGTTTAAAAAGAGAGGGCGGCGGCCTGCCGCGGAGGAGTGGTTTATTATGCACAAGACGGACAGGAGGGCTAATTTAAGCCTTTTATATGTGCTGGCAGACATGATAGTTATTGCCATGGCTTACGGGGTGTCGTTCATAGCAACGGGCGTCCATCAAAATATTGAATATATGGCGTGGTATGGTTTCTTGCTGGCGTCATTCTGCATTGTTTTTTTCCTGTTCATGATGGTGTTCAGGATGTATAACATGTCGACGTTTTTTTATTGGGACCGGGTAATCAGGAACACGACGCTCTCTGTGCTCGGCACGGCGGGCACGATATTTGTCTTCTTGTTCATGGCGTACAACACGGTTTTCAGCCGACTGTTCCTGCTCGTGTTCATAATGCTCAGCCTCGCCTCGCTCAACATAGGCAAGTTCGCGCTGCTGAAAATGAAGAAGCGGTCGGTGGCGAACGAGAAAGTGATATACGTCGGCAACAAAATGATGTACGAGAAGTTTATCAGATATATGAAGCTGTCCGGCTACCACGCGAATATACTGGGCTATATCAACGTGAACGGCCCCGACGTCATACACGGCGTGACGTGCTTAGGCCAAATAGGCGATTTTGAAGAGATATTGAGAGCGAACCCGTGCGACAACGTGGTCTTCACTCAGTCGCTCACGGAACGCCCCGAAATCGAGCAGTACCTGTCGGTCGTGAACGAGATGGGCATTACGTCGAAAGTGCTGTTGGACGTGTACAAGCTTGACCGCGCCAAATGGTATGTAAGCAGCCTCGGCACATACCCGATGCTTACATATTACAATGTGACGCTTGACCCCGTCGCCTTAGGCGTGAAGCGCGCGATTGACATAGCGGGCGCTCTTGCGGGAATCGTGCTGACGCTGCCGCTGATGGCCGTGACGGCCGCATTAATCAAGCTTGAGTCTAAGGGGCCCGTTGTCTTCAGGCAGAAGCGCGTCGGCAGGAACGGGCAGACGTTTTATATATACAAGTTCAGGTCCATGTACAAGGACGCCGAAAGCCGCCTGCAGGAGCTTATGGCGCAGAACGAGATGGGCGGCGGCGGCAAGATATTCAAGATGAAAGACGACCCGCGCATCACCAAGGTCGGCAAGTTCATTCGCAAGGCGAGCATCGACGAGCTCCCGCAGTTCTTCAACGTGCTGAAAGGCAGCATGAGCTTGGTCGGCACGCGCCCGCCCACCGTGGGCGAGGTCGCAGAGTATGACAGGTGGCACCACAGGCGCATCAGCATACGCCCCGGCATCACGGGCATATGGCAGACGAGCGGCAGGAACGAAGTGAAGGACTTCGACAAAATCGTGCAGATGGACATACAGTATATCGAGAACTGGTCGCTCGCGCTTGACGTTATCCTGATATTGAAAACGGCCAAGGTGCTCGTCAGCAAGACAGGGGCGCAGTAAAAATGATTTTCGTGATATTGGGCACGCAGAAGTTCCAGATGAACAGGCTGACCAAGATTGTGGACGGGCTCGCGCCCGGCTTGGGCGAGCCTGTCGTCGCTCAAATCGGGCAGTCCGATTACGAGCCTGAAAACATCAGGTTCCACAGGTTTTTGGGGAAAGCCGAGTTTGACGGGCTTATCGCCGGAGCAGACCTGATAATCACGCAGGGCGGCGTCGGCGCGGTGATGACCGCCCTTAAATGCAGGAAGCCCGTTATTATCGTGCCGAGGCTCGCGAAGTACGGGGAGCATGTGGATGACCACCAGCGCGAGATTGCGCAGGCGTTCGTGAAGAAAGGCTTCGTGCTGTGCTGCGACGACGGCGACGATTTGGGCGCGCTGATTGCGCGGGCCAAAGGGGCGCGGTTCCCGGAGTATGTTTCAAGCACGGACAATATTAACCGGATTATAAACGAGTATTTAGAAAATATATAGGGAAGCTGCCCGCGCAGCTTCTATATTTTTGGAGCTTTTGGAAAATATAGTAAAATCTGTGCAAAGCCCTTGACTTTTTTTGATAAAAAAGCTATAATAAAATACAGGGATTTATATTGGAGGCGAAGATGGCTGTCAATACAGAGGGGCTCATCTCGATAATTGTACCGGTGTATAATGTCGAGCAGTATTTTGAGAAATGCGCTGACAGCATTGTTAATCAGACGCATAAAAATTTGGAGATTATATTTATCAACGACGGTTCCACGGACAGCAGCGGGGAAATCTGTGACAAGTATGCCGCCTCGGACCCGCGTGTGACGGTGATACACCAGCAGAACGCCGGGATGTCTGTTGCACGCAACCGAGGCTTGGAGATTGCCGGGGGCGAATATATCGGCTTTGTGGATTCGGACGATTTTATAGATAGGGGGATGTTCCAGGCCCTTTATGACAAAGCGGCTGAAACGGGGAGCGACATAGTGGAATGCAATTTCCACCACACGTATAAAAACGGGGAAGATACTGAGGCAGTTGAGAGGTATTACGATAAAAAGAGCTTAATCTGCCTCGGGCGGGGCGTCCCTTGGAATAAGATTTACCGCCGCGCCCTGATAGAGCAAACCGGGGCCCGGTTTCCCCCCGGCCTGTATTATGAGGACATGGAATTTTATATAAAGCTTATCCCGTTCGTCGGAAAGTACAGCTATGTGGACATTGCGCCGTATCATTATGTGCAGCGCGCGAGTTCGGTGAACAATTATTCCACAGAGCGGACCAAGCACGTTTTTCAGATATTAAAGAACATAAACGCATATTTTGAGCAGAACGGCCTGTATGAGGAATACAGCGATATACTGGAATTTTATTGGGCGCGCGTGCTGCTGTGCAGTTCTTTTTCGCGCATGTGCGCTATCACGGATGCTTCAGCTAGAAAAGGAATCCTCCGGGAAAATTGGGAAGCGCTTACGGAACGCTACCCGGAATGGAGGGGCAACCCAGTCCTCAGAGGCCAGAAATCAAAGCAGGCGGTATTTATGCGGAGCGTAAATGCGGCAACATACAGGATATACTCGCGGATTTTTCCCGCTATGCTTAAAGTCAAGCTGAAGTTCGCGATGAAGCGTTATTAAAATTAAAATTATAGGATTGGTTTTATTAATATTTATGAAAAAGATAATCCGGTTTTTGAGGAAGGCAGTGCCGTATGACAGCAGGCTTTTCCGCTGGCTCTATTATATATATATCCGGCGCACCGCCGCGTCCCAGCTGAAAAGGAAAACGGCGGCTGAGATGGACATACAGGTACATGCGGCAGACCACTGTAATTTAAGCTGCCGGGGGTGCAATGCGTTTTCCCCGGTAATAAAAGAATGCTTCGCCGACGTCGAGGCAGTAAAGAAAGATTTAAGCAGGGTTGCCCTCCTGACCGGCGGCGTAATCGGCTCGGTAACGGTGAGCGGCGGGGAGCCGCTGCTGCACCCGCTGCTGCCCGAAATATTAGGGCACGCCCGTGAATGTTTCCCGGGGCGCAGGGTGCAGATTATAACGAACGGCGTCCTGCTTGAAAAAGCAGCGGAAAGGTTTTGGGAATCGTGCAAAAAAAATGAAGTGGCGGTTTCGCTCACGTATTATCCGGTGAATATAAATATCGGGAGGATTAGGGAACTCGCGTCGGCGCGCGGCGTGGAGCTCGTTTATCAGGACGACACTGACATAAGGGAAAAAACGATGTATTTTACCCCGCTTGACCCGTCGGGCAGTCAGGATATAAAAGAGAGCTACAGGCTGTGCTTCATGTCGAACTATTGCTTTGTGCTGGAAAACGGCAGGATGTACACCTGCCCGACCATTGCGCATATAGAGCATTTCAATAAATTTTTTGGGCAAGATTTCGCCGTTTCCGAGCGCGATTATATAGATATATATAAAGCTGAAAGCATAGACGAAATTTTGGGGTTTTTCTGTACGGCGATGCCTTTCTGCAGGTACTGCAACAAAAAAGAACGGGTTTCCGGGCTGGGCTGGGAAGCGTCGAAAAAAGATATATCGGAATGGGTATAATATATAATTATAGGGGGGAATATGCTGATAAGCGTGGTTATCCCGGTATATAACGGGGAAAAATACCTGCGGGAGTGCCTGAGCTCCGTGCAGGCCTGCCCGTCGGACGGGATAGAGTGCATAATAATAAACGACGGGTCGGCTGACGGCACGGAGCGGCTCTGCAGGGACTTCGCGGGGGCTGACCGGCGGTTCAGGCTTGTCAGCAAAGAGAACGCGGGGGTTTCCGAGGCGCGGAACGCCGGGGTGGCGGAAGCCAGCGGTGAGTACATATTTTTTCTTGATGCGGACGACTATATTGCCGCGGACGCATGGCAGGGGATTCTGGCACATGCCGCGGGCGGCGGTCACGACATGGTCGCGTACGGGTATTATAACCTGTTTGACGGCGGCGGCACGTCCGTGGAGCGGTTCCCAGAAGGCTGCGACATAAAGCGCGCGCTGCTCGCCACGACGCTGCTCAACCCCTGCTGGGGCAAGCTGCTCCGGCGGGAGGTTATCCTGAAGAACGATATAAGGTTCATGAAAGGCCTGAAGACCTGCGAAGACTCGATATTTATGCTGGACTTCGCGCAGTGCGCGGAAACGTTCCTGCTGAGCGACACGCCTGTCCTGTACTACAGGATTCACGCGGAGAGCGTGATGCGGAGCGCGAAATTTGAAAGCAAGCTCGCGGATTTCGCCGCGCTGTCCGAGCGGCGCGGGGTTTACCTCGCGGCGAACCACGACAGCGCGGCCGAGCGGGCAATGAACCGGGAACAGTTCTCGGTTGTGACCGACTTGTTCCGCTCGCACGCTAAAAGCCGCAGAATATCAGAGATAAAGCGGGCTTATAAAGCAGGCATGGCGGACCCGGCTGTCGCGGCGGTAATCGCAGGGGTAGACAGAGCGCACCTGTCGCCGTTTTATAAACGGCTTGAATATGCGATGATGACGCGCGGCCGGTACGCTTGCCTTGCGGTGTATTTCAAGCTCAAAGGGCGGCTCAGCTAATTAAAACGATTGAACGATTAAAGCAGGGAGGGGGCAGCGCATGACGCAGGCGCCGGATTTTTATAATTTTTACATCGAGAAGGACCGCTTAGTAAACGAGGCTGTTTCAAGCCTTGCGGTCAAAGTGCATGCGTATAAAAGCAGGCACGGCAAGAAGAGCGTTATACTGACGGGCTGCGCGGCGGCGAACGGCACGACTATGGTCGCCATAAACCTTGCGGTGGCATTGGCGCGGTCAGGCTGCAGCACGCTTTTGGTTGACGCGGACATGCGGACGCAGCCGGAGCATAAAATCAGGGCGGCGGACAGCGGGCTGTGCGATGTTATACGCGGCGCGCACGCTCTAGACAGGGCGGCGAGGCAGACGAACGTCGGGGGGCTGCATTTTATGCCGAGCGGGAGTTACGCGGGCGACCCCGCGCTGCTGTTCTGTTCGGCGCAGGCGGCTGATTTTATCGGCAGGGCGGCCGGCGAGTATGATTTTGTGATAATAGATTCGCCGGCGGTGACGGCGGCGCCGGAAGCGTCGGCCCTGTTCATGAGTGTCGACGGCATAATATTGGTCTGCGCGCTGGATAAGGCGACGAAGAAGCAGCTGCAGGGCGCGAAGGACATAATAGAGCCGTACGCCGACAAGTATTATGGGCTGGCTGTAAATTCGGTTGACGAGCGCCAGTATAAGCGGCTGTTCCCGAATCACGGCTACTATTTGGACAAAGCTATGCGCGCGGAGAAAAGGCTCATCGGGCAGACGGAGCGCATAATCAATCCCCGCTATTTGGACAAAGCTGTGTGCGCGGAGAAAAGGGCCGGAGGGAAGCGCGATGACGCTTAGGGTAAAAACAGCGCTGCGCATAGGCATAGCGCTAATGCTCGGCCTGCTCGCGGTTCCGGCTTTCGCGATGGAGATAGAGATGGAGATGGAGCTTGAGCTTGGGCCTGACGGAGGCGAACCCGGCCGCACGGTCACGGTTCAGCCGGGCCGGGTTCTGATAACTGATTTTTTTGTGATGGGGGGCGGGCTTGTCGCGGGGGAAACCAGCACGGTCGTGTTTGTTTTAGAAAACACGGGGGAGGCCGGCGTGAACAGCGTGGTGCTCACAGGCTGGATTGACCCGGCCGCGCCGGTCGAGTTCACGGGGACGAATCAGGTTTATGTCGGGAGCATTGCCCCGGGCGGCGAGGCGTCGGCCATGTTCGAGTATTACACGCGCAACGTCGACCTGACGGCGCTGCACAGCATTTCAGCCGGATTTACGATAAGCTACGGGGACGAGGCGGTCTGGGCGGAGCGGAGCAACAGCGTGGCGGTGCGCCTGCCGGTGCTGCGCGGCGCAAGGACTACCGTCGGAGAGGAGGACATGCGCTGGAGCGAGCCGTATATCTCGCGCATGGCCGAGCTGCTGACTTCGCGGGCCATGCAGGCCTTGTATGCGGGGGGCTTTGTCCTCTGCTCTGTTTTGGCCGCCCTAATCCTGCTGTTAAAGCTCGGCATACTGAAACGCAGGTTTTAAAAAAGAGGGGGATGCTTATGCGCGAGATTACGCTTGAGGATTTAAAGGTGCTGGCATTGGCGGTGTTGAAAAATAAGCTGCTGATAGTTCTGTGCATGGGGGCGGGGTTCTGCGCCGGCATGTTTTATTTCGCGCGCCAGCCCGTTTCGTTTTCGCACAGCGCGACGGCGACTGTCAGCGTGGTGTTTGACACCGGCGCGAATCAGGGCCAAATCACGGGGATTGCCGCGCTGGCGAACTACGCGGAAATCGTGACGACTGACCGGGTCGCCGCGTATGCGGCTGAACTGCTTGAGGGCGAAGGGCTGACGGCGCTGCAGATACAGCGGATGATAACCACGGCTTCGCGGGTCAATTCGCATATCCTGAGCATAACGGCGCGGAGCGAATCGCCGAGGCTCGCGATTTTAGTCGCGAATGCGGTCGCGGAAAGCTTCGTGACGCAGGTGTCTGTTATCACGGGGAATCATTCGATACAGATGCTTGACGCGGCAAGGGCGGCAAGGATAGCGACGTGGGGCAGGGAGCGCGATATAGTGTTTCTTGCGACTGCCGGCGCTTTATTTGCGGCGTGCGCGCTTGTGGTGCTGCTCGAGCTTGCGGGGGGGAAAGTGCGCTCCGTGAAGCAGTGCGTCGACGACATGGGCGAGCTGCTTGCGGTTATCCCGAAAGCGGGCAGGAGGAAATAGGAAAGGGGTTGGGCGAATGCGCAGGCGCAGGTTGAAGATATGTTTCGCCGCGTCCTCCGGCGGGCACTTGGAGGAGATAACGCGGCTGGCAGGAGTAAAAGCCGGCAGGGAATGCTTTTTAATCACTGAAACAGGGGTTTTTGAAACGGGCTTTTGCGAGCGCGTATATTATGTGAATCAGATAAACAGAAAGCAGGCGACGTTCCCATTTGCTTTTGCCGGGCTTTTTTTTAAGAGCTTATGCATACTGCGCAGGGAAAGGGCGGACTGCGTTATAACCGCAGGCGCGCTGATGGGGTGCGTGGTGGCGTTTGCGGGCAAATTAATGCGGAAAAAAGTTATATATATAGAATCGTTCGCGCGGGTTGATTCGCCGTCGCTGACGGGGAGGCTGATGTACCCGGTCGCTGATTTATTTATCGTGCAGTGGGAAGAGGGTCTGAAGTTTTTCCCGAAAGCAATTTATGGCGGGGGGATATTTTAGGATAAAAGATAAATAAGATAAATAATAGGGAAGCATTATGGCAAAAGTTAGCATAATTATACCGGCGTACAACGTGGAGGGGTATATAAGGCAGTGCATAGACAGCGTGCTCGCGCAGACGTTCGCGGATTTTGAGGTAGTGGCCGTGAACGACGGGTCAAAAGACAAGACGGGGGCGATTTTGGACGGGTACGCGGTGCGCGACGCGCGGGTGCGCGTAATCCACAAAGAGAACGCGGGCGTGTCGGCGGCGCGGAACGACGGCATAAAAGCCGCGCGGGGCGGGTATTTGCTGTTTTTTGACGGCGACGACTTCGCGAAGCCCTGCGCGGTCGCGGAGCTTGTCTGTGCGATGCAGGAGCAGGGCGCGGACGTGCTGATATACGGGTATCACAAATGGCGCGACGGCAAAATCACGCAGACCTGCCTGCCGGTATTCGCGGAGGGCTTGTACGAGGGCGGCGCGATTGCCCCGGAACTGATTTCGCGTTTCGTGGGCTTCTCGAATGAGGGCATCAATAAGTGGCTCAGGGGCGAGGAGGGCGGCCTGTACGTCGAGAACCCGGCTTTGTGGCGGTGCATCGTTGACGCGCGGCTCGTGCGCGAGAACAAGCTTGAGTTTGACACGAGCCTGAAAATCGGCGAGGACACTGTCTTTATATCCGACCTGCTGAGCTGCGCGGAGCGCGTGCACGTCACGCACAAGTGCTATTATTATTTAGTTTACCGGGAATCGTCGGCGACTGCCACATACGAGAAAGACGCGCTCAAAAAGCTTGACGGTAAGACGAAACTCCTCGCGGCAAGAAACGCGCTGACGGGCAGAGTCTTGGAGCGCACCGGCGTGGATATCAAAGGGTACTGGAACGGCAACACGATTATGTCTGACATAGAGCTTGCGTTTTTATTTGCGAAAAAAGGCAAAAAAGGCGGTGAAATGCCGTTCATGCAGCGTTACCGCGCCTATTTGGGCTACGCGGGCCTGAACGATGTGCGCGGGGCCGCGCGCGCGTTCAAGCCTGCTGCGGGAGGCGGCGTGAAGCGGCTGCCGTTCCTGATGCTGAAACGGCGGTGGAACTTCCTGCTCTTTATATGCGCGGCGGCGCTGAACCTGCTCAGGTATGAATTCAACAGGGAATAATTGATTTGTTAAAATATTTATGGTATAATATAGATTGAGGGCCGAAAGGTTGCAAGGTTGATATATGAAAATAGCTTTTTTGAACTTATGCCATACGGAGCCGGCCATCGTCGCGCGGGCGGCGGCAAAGCTTTGCGCGCACGAGGATTTCGGCATGTGCGTGCATGTCGACGCGAAATCTGATATAGGGCCGTTTCAGGCTGAGCTTGCGGGCATAGAGCGCGTTTTTTTTACTGACGAGCGGGTGAAAGTATACTGGGGCGGGTTCAACGCGGTGCGCGCGACGGTCGCAATGCTGAAACAGGCCCTCGCAAGCCCGCGCGGGTATGATTATTTTGTTGTTCTGCAGAACCTTGATTACCCGACGCGCTCCAACGGGTATATAGCGCGTTTCTTTGAGGAGCGCGCGGGGACTGAGTTTATACGGGGCTGCCCGATAGCGCGGACGAAAGACTGGCATTATTCGCGCAAGTACAAGATTTATAACCAGCGCGACGATGACTTTTACCTGAAGAAGCGGGGCAGGCCCAGAATGTACCTGAGGTATGCGCACATGCTTCTGCGGAGCTATAAGACGCTCTTCAGCAGCGGCGTGCTCAAAGAAAACGGGGAAAGCTACGGGCTTTATTACGGGGCGGCGCAATGGGCGGTGACGCGGGAGCTGGCGCAGTACATAGTCGGATTTTATGACACGCATCCGAAGTTTAATAAGGTCATGGCGCATGTGCAGTTCCCGGACGAGAAGTATTTCCACACGGTTGTACATAATTCGCGCTTCAAGCTCAGGTGCGTGAAATATGACGAGCCAGAAAGGCGGTGGCTAGTGAACTGGCGCAACCTGCATTATTTTGAATATCCGCGCGAAGTCACGGTGCTGGCGGAGGCGGATTATGACAAGGTTATGGCTGAAGACGTATTGTTCGTGCGCAAAGTGCGCACCGGCGTGTCGGAGGGTTTGCTTGACAGGATAGACGAGGCGACTGGCAGCGATACATGCCAAGGCAAGAACAAGAAGGGGTAAGTTATCTTGGAAATAGGGAAAAAAGGCATAAGCATAATAATAATCGGAACAGTATTAATAGCGGCGGCGGCGGCGCTATTAATATTTGCGAACGCATATAGGCATAGTACGGCGGAAAGGCATAGCGCCGCCCTGCCTGCAGCGGCGCAGTCCGAAGCGTTTGATTTGGTTATGAGGATGGGCGTCGGCTGGAACTTAGGCAACGCGCTGGACAGCATAGACAACCGCAGGAGGGGCATTGAGGGCAGCCTCAGGGACAATATCCCGGCTGTTATTTTTTACGAAACGTACTGGGGCAACCCCGTCACGACGCGCGCGGTGATTGACAGCGTGGCGCGGAAAGGCTTCGGCGCGGTGCGTATCCCGGTGACGTGGACGGACCATTTGGACGATGACTTTAATATCCGGCCCGAATGGCTCGATAGGGTTGAGCAGGTCGTGAATTACGTGCTTGACGCGGGCATGTACTGCATAATCAACCTGCACCATGATACCGGGAGCGGGTCATGGCCGTGGCTCCGCGCCGACCCTGACAATATAGAATGGATGGAAGAGAAGCTCTCGCGGGTATGGGCGCAGATTGCCGTGCATTTTAAAGATTACGGTCACAGGCTGCTTTTCGAGAGCTTCAACGAGATTTTAGACGTATACAGCAACTGGGGCGGCGCCGGCAGGGAAGCGTATGGCGCAGTGAACAGGCTGAACCAAGCCTTTGTCGATACAGTGCGCGGCACGGGCGGCAATAACGCGGAGCGTTTTCTTGTGGTCAAGACGTATGCCGCGGGGGTGGCCGCCGATATTCTCGAAGCATTTGTGCTGCCGGAAGACAGCGCGGAGGGCCGCCTGCTCGTGGGCGTGCATTATTACGGCGTGCTGCCGTTCAGTTGGCGGCAGGAGAACGTGCATTGGGAGCCGGCTTATTCAGACTGGGATTATATACGCGACGGGCGGCCGGTGGAGGAAATCATGGGTCGGCTGTGGGTTCGTTTTATATATGAGGGCATACCCGTCATAATCGGCGAGTTCGGGGCTCAGAATAAAAATAATACGCGCGACAGGATAAACTTTGCCGTGCATTACGTGGCGGCCGCCGCGCGGTACGGGATAACGTGTTTTTGGTGGGACGACGGGGGCGGCGCGGCAGACGCGGAATCGGTGACGAGCTACGCGCTCCTTGACCGCTTCAGCAATGAGTGGTTCTTCCCGGAGCTCGCCGAGGCGTTAGTCAGGGCGGCGGGATAAACTGAGGTAAACTATGGCAGGTAAAACAAAGGCAACGCCGCTGTGGTCGGTTGGCCGGGCAAGGGAAGCGGGGCAAAAAAGGCAAAAAAAAGGAATATTAGGGGAAGCGCTTTTTTTTACCTCGTTTTTTGCGTTCTGCATGAAGTTCACGCAGGACTATTCCGCGATTTTCCCGCGCCACGAATTAGTGAATGATTTGCTCGTAGGGCTTTCGATTTTATGCTCAATGGCGAAGATATTCACGCAGAGGTATACGCTGCCGCGCTTCGCGGCCACGATGGCTGTCTGCGCAGTGGTGGGATATTCGAGCCTGATAAGTATAAACTATGCTTTTTTATTAGGATTCCTGCTCGTTATGGGTATGCAGGACGTTGAGCTTGTAAAAATAGTAAAGGCCGGTTTTTTCACGAAATCAGCCGTAATGGCCGTGCATTTGGCCTGGTATGCATACGTGTACCTGACGGACCCGTCCGCCATCACTTTTATGTTCCGGGCCGGCGTCGGCGTGCCGAGGCATTCCTTTTTTATGGGCCACCCGAACATGTTCACAATTTTCCTTTTTTGGGCCTGCGCTGAGTACATTTATCTGCGCTATGAGAAAATAACTGCGGCAGGCATAGCCGTAATCTGGCTGATAAACATATTTTTTTACAGGTTTACGTTTTCAAACACGGGCATGTTGGTGCTGGCGGTTGTTACTGCCTTGATTGCGGCAGATAAGTTAGGGAAAGGCTTCTTTGATAAGCCGCTCGCGTTCATGGCGAAATATCTATATCTATTCTGCGCGGCGTTCTTTCCGTTTCTGGCGGTCATTTATCCCCGGCTTGAAGGGCGCCCGCGCGAAATGTGGGAAGCCTTTGATAATTTTCTGACCGGGCGTTTATGGCTCGGCGCGTATGCCTATTATGCCGAAGGCCTCACTATGTTAGGCATACCGAACAGGAGGCCGCAAGTGGTTTTTTGGCAGGGGCGCTGGAACAACACATTTACTGTTTTTGACAACCACTATATTGGTAATTTCGTGTCATACGGCGTTATCAACTCTGCTCTTGCCGCAATCGTGTTTATCGCATTATGCGGTAAAATGGAGAACAGGGAAAAAATAATTATTATTGCCTTTGCATTTTTTGCTGTCATGCAAAGCGATGTGACTAACGTGGTGGTATGTTCCGCGCTTTTTATCACAGGCAAATATCTATATCCGCCAAAAACAACGCAAGAGTAAGAAATAAAAGGAGGGCCTATGTCTTTAAAGCCGATAAAATCAATGAGAAAACGCATAAAAAAAATAATCCCTAAAAGGATGCTGAAAAGGTGCATAAAAATAGAATGGAAAATAAATTGCCTGAAGAGAGCGAGGCAATTTAAAGGCGCGGGCGTCTACTGCCCTTGCTGCGGTAAAAGCTTTGCAAAGTTTGCGGAGGTTAAGGTGGACGGCAGGTACTACAACGAAGAAATGTTCCCGGAGAACCTGTCGGCCGCAATGTGCCCTCATTGCGAATCGATGCCCAGGCATCGTATCCTGTGCGATTACTTTGAGAAAAATAAAGGGGGTTTATTTGTCGGTGACCCAAAAATTCTAATATTCGCTCCCGCCCGCGCTTTACAGGTATGGTTTGGCAAGAACAAAATAAAATTTATATCGGCGGACCTTTTTGACCCGCTGGCCGATATAAACATAGACATACAGGACGTCCCATTTGAAGACAATGAATTCGACTTTATCTCATGCGACCATGTGCTGGAACATGTCCCGGATTATCCGCTGGCGGTTTCCGAGCTGTTCAGGATTGTAAAAAAAGGAGGCATTGCGGAAATAACGGTCCCTCTTTTGGCAGAAATGGAAAAGACATACGAGGACGAAAAAATCACTTCATTTTACGAGCGGGCAAAAGCATTCGGCCAATATGACCACCTGCGCATATTCGGCAAAGACTTTGAAAGCCGGATAAAAGAGGCGGGTTTTGAACTGAGCCTGCATGACGGCGACGAATGCGACGAAAAAATAATGCCGCTGAAAGCCCCTGCCTTATTTGATTACAACAAAATTTTTATATGCAGGAAACCAAAGGCATGAGAAACCAAAGAACCAAAGGGACCAAAGAACTTTTTGCAGGGGAGTTCCCGCTCAGAGCGTCCATGTGGGCTTTCTCAAAAACATAGCGGCGTAAAGCGCAGGGCAATACCGCCCGATGAGCTGCTTGACGCGGTAAGCGAACGCGCGCTTGGGCGACAAGTCGATGTATGAGCGGATGCGCATAGCTTCGCGGTATGCGCTGATGGCTTGGCGGCGCAGCTGCTTATGCACGGCGCGCTCGTCCGGCAGGTGTTTTTTGCACAGCCCGTATGCGTCAAACACGCGGTTGCAGTAAACCCGGCGGGCGAGCGCGGCAAATTCGGGCTCCCCAGCCTGTTCGTAGAAGCGTATGCCTTCTTCCCATGCTTTCAGCGCGTCTAAACGCTTGAGCGAAAACGGCTTGCGCATCGTGCTCCCCGGAACCATGCAGTAGGCGTAAAGCGCCGAGCCTAAAATAATAACGGCATGGGCGTTATATAAAATATGATGCGACACGAATACGTCTTCCCATATCATGCCCGGCGGAAACCGCAGCCCCCGCCAGAGCGACGCCCTGTACAGCTTGCAGCACGCCATATTTAATAAAGCCGCCCGCCGGCCGAAATGCATAAGCACGGCCTCGCGGTTGCTTATGCGCTCGAAATTGTCCGAATTGTCCGGGAGCGCGAACAGCTCTTCGCCCAAGCTGCCGTCGTAATCGCTTATGCTCCTGCAAGCGGCTATATCCGCGCCATGCTTCAGGCAGGCGGACAGGCTCTGTTCTACATAATGCATAGAAAAATAATCGTCGGCGTCAAGAAATGTAACCCATTGGCCCTTTACCCTCTCCAAACCAGAGTTCCGCGCCGCCGATTGCCCGGCGTTTTCCTGATGTATGACCTCGATGCGCGAATCCGCCGCCGCATACGCGTCGCACATGCGCCCGCTGCCGTCCGTTGACCCGTCGTTTATCAGGATTACCTGCAAATCATGGTGCGTCTGCCCAAGGGCCGAGCTGACGCACCGTTCCAAATAATCCTGCGTGTTATACACTGGTATGATGATTGTGACTAAGTTCTCCCGCATTTATTTTTCCTCAATCTTTTATAACTTTTTTAATATTACCCGCGCAAGCCCGTCAAAGTGCGGCAGGAGCGATTCCCCGCCCCCGTTGAAAGCCCCTGCCCCGCAGGCAATTACTGCCTCGGCCGCTTCAGCAAGCGCGCCGGTGTTTTCCGCATAGCGGATATATGTCAAACCCTTGAGCCATTCGGCAGTGCCTTTGACTTTGTGGTTATGGTTGCTTAAGGCGACGCATGGCGTGCCGGTTACCGCGGCGAACACCATGCCGTGCAGCCTGTCGGTCACGACGAGCCGCGCCTTGCTGAACTGCGCGAGCTTCGCGCTTACGAGCGCGCCCCGCGTGGCGGCGTTGACAGGCCCGCTGTATTCGTCCGGCGCGACGATGGTGTCGGTGTACTCCACCCGCCCGTATTTTGCGCATACGCTTTCGATATACGCCGTATCGCTGCCCGTAAGCAGCTTCTCTTTGTCGGCGCGCATACACATGAGCGCGCCCTCGCGGCCGGCCTCCGCATACTCCCCAGCCCCATGCTCCATTGAGATTGACATTGACATTGAGAGTACCATGTCCGGCGACAAATACACTTTGGCGTTAGGGTAGTGCCGCTTCATCAGGCCGTAACTCACGGATTCCCGCGCGAACAAATGCAGGTCGCCGTGCCGCGACAAATCACGCGCGGAGCGTTCCAGCGCGGCTTGCCCCACTGCGTCGCCGGAATAATAAATAGACTGCGGCATTAAAACAAAGCGGTTTTCCGGAAAGAGCCTGACCGCCCGCCTGAAAGCCTCTTCTTCCTCAGGCCAGTCCGTGCCGACATACCCGCCGCCGTGGAATAAGATAAGCGCGTCCTTTGGAATCATCTTTTTCAGCGCGTCCAAGGCATATATGTTCCGGCTGAGCGCGCCTACCTCGGCGAGCGGCTCGCCCGGCATAATGCGGGAGAGAAAATCAAGCTCAGCCTCGGCGATGGCAAGGTCGCCCAAATTCGTATGCTCCGGCGTATTCAGTAAAAAGACCCGCCGGCCCTTGTAATGCGCGCCGTGTTCTTTCCCCCATGCCGCCGCCTTTCTGCGCCGCCGCGCCGGATTGTTTTTCAGCGCGCCGTAAATGGCCGGGGGCAGTATTTTCTTTACGAGCTTTGCGGGCTTTTTCATGTTTATTTCCCCTTTTTATTGTGTGCAAATTTAGACAGCCTGCGGTAGAGGCCCGGGCCGGCGGCGGCCATGCAGAACTTGATATATGTGGCAAGCCCGCCATATTTCAGCATGACTTTGTTGTGCGAGCGGAACTTCGCCCTGCATTCTTTCCACCGCGCCCTGTTTTCTTTTTTTTGCATGGGCAGCATAGAGTAACTTTTCATATACCATTGGATATAATGCAGGCAAGTTAATCTCAGAAGTTCATAACTGCCGCGCTCCAAATAAAACTCCGCGCGGTCGGCGAACGCGTCCAAGGCGTCTAAACGGCGGACGGAAAAAGACTGCCCCATAATGCCCGAATCGCGCTGAAGATAAAAATAAAGCCGTTCGGAAAGGATGCTCACGGATTCGCACGCAAACAGCAGCCTGTGAAGCACGAATTCGTCTTCATGCAGGCGTCCGGCGGGGAACATTATATCCCCGAACAATCCGCGCCGGTACAGCTTGTTCCAAGCGACTAATAAATGCGTTTTATGTATGACTTTCATGGCGGTTTCAGCCGGATAAAGCCCGTCCAGACGCGGGTCCGCAAGCTCTGGCCCGCGCGCCGCCGCGCTCAGGTCCTCTTCGCCTTCGTTTACGAAATGGCAGTCGCAGGCGCATATATCAGAGCCGTCGCGCTTCATGCGTTCATACATGTTCCCGATATACTGCCGGTGGATATAATCGTCGCTGTCGACGAAAGCTATATACGCGCCTTTCGCCCGTAAAATCCCAGCGTTGCGCGCGTCCGACAGCCCGCCGTTTTCCTTGTTGATTATTTCGATTCTGCCGTCGCGCTTGGCATACCCTTCGCAAATCGCGGGGCTTCCGTCCGGCGACCCGTCATTCACCAAGATAACCTGCAAATTTTCATAGGCCTGCGCGAGTATGCTGTCAATGCACCGCGCGAGGTATTTTTCCACGTTGTACACGGGGACTATAACAGAAACAAGCTCAGGCATATTTTTCCGCTTCCTCTCGAACAGTTCGTACATTCTTCCTCCAATTATATCATTTATAACCCATTTTGTCAAGGTTAAGCCGCAAATTAAAAAATCAAGGAGAGGCGAAATCAAGGAGAGGCGCAAGCTTGCCCCTCTCCCTATTTATCTTTTTTATCTTTATCGTTTATCTGGTTATGCCTTATAATTCTTCGCTGTCCTGCTGTCCCGCTGTCTTGCCTAACATCAAGGCTATCTCTTCGAAAGTAGGAGTATCAGTAACGTCAGCATGACGAACCTCGTCATCTGCGCCGGCGGGCTGCTGTGCCCTGAGCGTATTGTCAAACGTCGGGAGCGGCGGGTCGACCGGCGTTGTGAACCATGCAATCATCGCGTCCAAATCGTAGCCGTCGTCGTGCATATAATACGTGCGGAACGTCGGCCTCGGGTAATTGAACCTCGAGGTTACGTCGACGAGCCTGACAGCATCCGCCCTGATAACAGTATACGGGAAATAAATGTCCGTGTAGATGAATCGCTGGTCTCTGCTGAACTCGTATGAGAAACCGTTTGCGCCTTCGATTCTTTCGCCGAGTATAACATCTTCTAATTCAAACTGGTTATTATAAACTGTGCCGATAAAGTGCAGGGGTTCGACAGTGCCGCATGTCAGCTTGGCATTTACCAAATAAAGGTCCACCGCTTCCAAATGCCAGTCATCGCGCCATGTAACTTCGATTAAGCTCAAGTCAACCACGTTAGGGTCCGGATGCCTGTAGATATACCTTGTTTCTTCAGCAGAAAGTCCGAACCAGTAGGTAACGCCGTCAGTTTCAGGGGTTGTGCCGAAATCGCAGTTGTTGTTCAGAAACCTCAGCCCTGCGATTCTGCTGTTTGTAAGCTGGGTGACCGCGCTGCTCTGCACAGCATTAGGCGCGCCGAACGAATTGCTGGGGAATCTTCTCCAGTGGACATGCTGATTCGTCGGCCTTGCGTCGGGTATGCCAAGGAGGGCGCCGTCAGGGCCAATGTGCGGGAATGTTTCCCTGTTCACAGCCGCAAGCCTTGCAGCTTCAGCCCTTGCTTCGTTAATCGTATAATCAGTCGCGTCCACCGCGTACGCCTGTGCAAACCCTTCGCTGTCTTCCCAGTAGCTGCTGAAAATGCCTGCCGCAAAAGTAACTGCCCCTGCGTGCCAGAAATACACATGCGAAACAGCTTCGAATACTTCTGCCGCCAATCCGGTGAGCACTTCTACTATCGCGTACAAGCCGAGTTCAAGCGGCGGGAAAACAATCATGCCGGTGTCCGGATTAAGAACGCCGGAAGCTGCCGGAACGCCGTCAGGGTCGAAATCCTGGCCTTCGTAGTCCAGAGCGAAAGCTTTGAACGTCATGCCCGCAAGGAGCTCCTCAACGCTCAACTGAGGGTTAGCAGCCGCCCAGCCCGCCAGCCATGCCGGGAAAGATTCCCCTTCAACCGTTTTCTCTATCTCGAAGCCGTCCGGGAGGTAAACAAGCGGCAACTGGTTAGTAAAGACAACATTATAAGTTCCGCCCGGCGCGGGATTGATGGTAACGAAGTTCGTTGTTTCCGGCTCGTTATCATTCACGCTTACGGAAACGAAGTTCCAGCCTTCCGGAATATTTTCCGAGAAGTCTGCCAGCTCGTTTGCCGGCACAGTGTTTTCGCCCAGTACAAAGCCGTTTGTGAAGGTGATTTCGCCGTCATAGTTAAACGGCGCGCCGTCCGCGTCAAGCCAAACTTTGCTGACGATGACGGCAGCAGGCAGGGTCGCAACTGCCGGGGGATGGTTTGCCTGAATGTTCCTGCCGTTGATTACGCCGCTGTTGTTGCTGTACGTAATCCACTCCATGCTTCCGCAAGTTTCGCATACGATGTCCGTAAGCGTCCTGAGGGTCCATGTAGTTGTCGTGCCAACCCTGTCTAACCACGAGTGCATCAGCGGGTTTCTGCCGTTGTCATTCTGGTTATTCGCACGGAACAACTGGCCGTTGATTGTCACGGCTGTTCTGCCGTTGCCGCCGAAAGTGTTGCAGTGGAATCCAAAGCCGTCGCGCCAGAAACGGGTTTCAGGGTCAACGGCAGTCTGGTTGTTAGACGGCGTCGGGCTGTTAGATTCCGGAATTTCTTCAATTTCATCAAGCACTACCGGAGCGTACTCTTCCGGCATCGCTGCGGCCACAACAAGCTGCACTACAGCAGTGCCGCCCCTTACGAACACGGTAACATTGTAGCCGTTTACTTCGTAAGTGCGCGAGTTGTTGTTGCTCCACGGCAAATTGGACGCTGTTACGCCGTTTACCGTGATTTCAAGCGTTGCGTTGTTGCCGTTGCCTATAAGCCATGCCGAAACTTCCGGCCCGCCATTTTCGCCGCTCGCCATAACCGGCGCCGCCAGCGCGAACAGCATCGCGAATGTCAAAACCAATGCTAAAATTCTTCTCTTGTTCATAATCTGAAGTTCCCTTTCAAAATAAACATTAAATTAAAAATTTTTAATAATGCCTCTTTATGTTATAGGGTTGGGGTTCCCTGTTTTCAGTCTCTTTTATTATGGGGTTGGGATTCCCTGTTTTCAGCCTCATTGTTGTCGCACAACGTGGTTAAGCGGCCCTTATCTTTCACAATGGGCATGTCCTCTGTTCCGTTATCATCCCTTTCTAAGGCTTATTGTATCGGCAGCTTGCTTCTTTCTGTTATTATATTATATACCCCCGCGATAACGCTTCGATAACAATAAGCGTCATTTTTTGGCAACCCTTAATTTTATTTTATAAAAAAGCCTGTTCTTTTATAAAACAGGCCTTAAATATTCACGGGTTCTGCGGCTTCAAATCTATCGCGACGATTTCCGGCGGGTTGAATATGCGCGGCAGGATAAGCGGCGGCAGCAGGTGCACGCACGCCCCGCGGCTCACTATGTGGACCTTGCCGGCATATTCGTACAGGCCGCCCGCGTATTTCGGGAAAAACCCCTGGTGCGGGGCGTAAAAGCCGTTTAATATCAACGGCACGCGCCATTGACCGCCGTGCGCGTGCCCCGACAATATCAGGTCGAACGGAAGCCGCGCGTATATATCCGTCTTTTCAGGGCGGTGCGACAGCAGTATCTTATATGTGCGGTCTTCCTCAAGCTTGTCAAAATAAGAGCCGATGTTTGCCCGCCAGCTATCTTCAAGCTTCTGCTGGTATTCTGGCGTGTCGCCTTTCCTGTTCGCGCCGGGGTCGTCGACGCCGCCGATAATTATAGTGCTGCCGTTCATGCTCAGCTCCGCATATTTATTGTCTAAAACTGTTATGCCCCGCGCCGCGATGCTCTGCTTAAGCCACGGCTGGCGGCGCAGCAGTACCATGTCATGGTTGCCTGTCACGTAATATACCGGGGCGACGCGCGCTGCCGCGTCTAAAAACTGCTCCGCGCTTTTAGGCGGCCTCGAAGCGAGGAAGTCATAAATATCGCCGCCCAATAATATAATATCCGGCTCCGTCCGTTTTATTTTTGCCATGATATACCGCTGGTTTTTGCCGAAGGCGCGGCTGTGCAGGTCACTGACGAGCGTGATTCTTATCCGCCCGGTTATTTTGTCGGAGCGCACAGTATAACGGCGCGTGACAATCCCGTGCCAGAGCGCGGCGGTTAAGAATACAGCCAAGCCGGCAATTATAACCGCAGGCGTCATAAATCAAGTTCTTTAAGAAACGCCCGGAGCTGCGCGCCGACCTGCGGGTGCTTCAGCCCCTCGAGTATATTCGCGCGGAGGAAGCCGAACTTCGCGCCCATGTCATGGCGCTCGCCGGTGAACGCTTTCGCGGCCATCTTCGGCGGCTCGCCGCGCTTGGCGCGGCTTGCGAGCGTTTTCATCGAGTCGGTGAGCTGGATTTCGCCGTTTGCCCCTTTGGGCTGATTCTCCAATATTTCGAAAATCTCCGGCGTGAGCAGCACGCGCCCCAAAATCGCGTAGTCGGAGAAGAACTCCTCTGGCTTCTGCGGCTTCTCGTTCATGTCATACACGTAAAACTCGCCGTCGCTTCCTTCGATGGGTTCTGTGTCAAGCGAGCAGTATACGCTTAGCTCCCCGCGGCTGACTTTCCGCACGCCGGCGACGCTGACGCCGTATTTCCCATAGGCGTCGATAAGCTGCTTGGACGCGGGCGGCTCGCCGATTATTATGTCGTCGCCGTACATGACCATGAAATCATCGCCCCCGACAAAAGATTTCGCGCGTAAAATCGCGTGGCCCAAGCCTTTGGGCTCTTTCTGCCTGATATAGTGGATGTTGGCAAGCTCAGTAATTGCTGTCAGCTCCTCAAGCGCTTGCCCTCCGCCCTGCTTTTTCTGCATGGCCGCCATGTATTCGGGCGAGAAGTCAAAATAATCCTCCATGCTCTCTTTGTCCCGCCCTGTAATTATCAGAATATCGGTGATGCCGGACGCGCTCGCCTCCGCGACCAAATAATGCACTGCGGGCTTGTCGACGATGGGCAGCATCTCTTTTGGCACAGCCTTCGCGATGGGCAGCATGCGCGTGCCAAGCCCCGCCGCCGGGATTACAGCCTTAGTTATCTTCTTCATTATTCATTTCCTCCTCAATAAATACCTTAATTTGCCTGAAATAACGCGGAATTCAGGCGTTTTGAAATAGCGCAGCAGATAGACCGCGTTTATCATGAGCGTATAAGCGGCGCCTTTCAGGAGCCAGCCGCCCCAGCCCGCAACCTCCTGCCGCGGCAGCAAATAAGCCAGCGCGATGCACGCCGCGAGCAGCAAAAAATTCACCGCATGCCCGTATAGAAAGCCGGCCGCCCTGCCGCCTAAAAACTCGCGGAATAAAATCCTCGGCTCGTACCACGCATATGTGGCCAGCCTTGACGCGACTGTCGCCAGAATGATGCCGGGCAGGCCCAAATATATGCCGCCGAGCACAGAGAATATAATCTTCAGCATAGCCGCGGTGAGCATGACGTGCTTTGTTTTTTGGTACATGCCCGCCGCATTCCGGAACGCCACCACCGGGTATAGCGCGACCGACGTGTAAAACGACAGGAGCATCGCCGCCTTGATAAAAAAGTCAAAGACGAACTCTTCGCCGAGCCACAGGGCTACAAAATCATCGAGCAGGAAAAACAGGCAGAAGATAAAAAACCCGCTGAGCCAGCAGCTCGCCGCCTGCATCAGCTTGAAGACCTGCAGCCGTTTCTCCGGCGTTTCCTGCGCGATTAAGTTGCCGATGCTCGGCGCGAGCGTATTGAATGCCAAGAAGCACACCGCCGCTAAGTTTGTCACAGCCAACTGGTAATTCGCGTAGTAACCCACGGCGGCGGTGCCGACCAGCACCGAGATGAATATGTTGTCCGTGCCTTTATATACCACATAGGACAGCTTGTACACGGCTATGGACCTCATGTTCACGAAAACGTCCCGCTTATCAGCGGCGGCGAGCTTGACCCTGCGCTTAATGAACGGGTAGAGCTTATCAGCTTTGCGCGAGATAAGCAGGTTGTACGCTATGGTGCTGAATATCGTCACGGCGGAAAATAACATGAAGCTCCCGGTCGTCAGCAGGATAATTATCTGCGCTGACGTCCGCGCTGAAGATACCCACACCGCGTATTTCGCGGCAATGCGGCTGTTCTGGTCGGCCGTGATAATCGTTGCCTTATATACGAACAGGTAGGACAGAACCGTCGTTGACAGCGCGATAATATAATATACCTCGATATGCGCAATCTCATTCTCAAGGTTAATAATGTGATGCAGGAACGGCACAAGCGAAATGCCCGCAACAGCCACAACCGCCGCGATTATATTATATATTTTCCGGTACAGCCCGATTAACGCGGCAAGCTTGTCTTCGTCCTTTTCGGCGAGCGGCTTATAAAAACTATATGCCATCGCCGTCGCCAAGCCTAAGTCCGCCAAGCTGAGTATGTTCAGCACGTCGCCGAAAAGCCTGTTTATCCCCAAATATTCAACGGACAGCACCTGCAAAAACACCTGCCGCCCGACGAACGTCAGCAAAATTGCGGTTATCTTCTGGACGACCGAGATGCTCAGGTTGAGGGCAGCGTTATAGGTGCGCGAATTTTTATTCAAGCTTGCCCTCCTTACCCTCCTTGGCTGCGGCCGGCAGCGCCACGCTGTACGTATGCGCCCCGACTAATTTCTCAATCCGTTTATAGCAGTCTTTTTGTTTGAGCCCGTCCGGTATGCCGCAATCTTCCAGCATCCTCAGGAAAGAATACGCGTCGTCGTATGTGCGCGTGTTCCCTGATTCTCTGTAGTACGTGCCCCTATGCCTTTGATAATTAATCCCATGGGTTTCCGAGCCCGGCGCCCTGCCGATGCCGAAGTCAATCAGCAGGATTTTATCCTCAGGGCCTAAGAGCAGGTTCGATGAAGATATATCCCCGTGTATAATCCCCGAATCCAAAAACCGGCCGTGAATACGTTCGAACTCGCCGCATACTTTTTCAAACGATTCTTCGTCTGCGGGCAAACCAAAATTTACCGTCCCGGGCTTGAATCCAGTCGCCAGCAGGATTTCGCCTTTGCCATACGATTCGTCGCCGGCTAATAATTCCGGGACAAAATCCAAGCCGCACTGCGTAATATATCTGTTGACGGCCAGTTCGTTGGAAATAGTGCCGTCATTCGCCGCTTCGACTATTTTCACGAAACATTTTTTCCCGTTCAGCTCCGCCATATAATAATAGCGTATTATCTTCCCATGCCACGGATGCCACCGGAACCACCGCCTTAACTGATACCCGCTTATCCCCGTGAACCCGTACGAGCCTAACTTGCGCATCGTTCTGCGGCGCCGGAACAGGAAATACGAAATAAGAAACAGGAGCTTGCAGAATCGTCCCTTATATTTTATGTAAACAGATTTCATTGTTTGTACTCCTTAGTTATTGACTCCGCCTTGTATTTTTGCTTTCCCCCGCTCAATCCCGCAGTTCGGCGAGCCCGCGCAGGTACTCATGCGCCGCCTCGCGCTCCCGCTCCAACCGCTCGCCGACCGCGCCGTACGCTATGCCTTTCACGCTGTCCGCGACGTCCAGCCCGCCGAAAAGCCGCTCGCGCAGGCCAAGCTTGTCAAACAGCGTGTCAATCCTCGACTGCATATCCTCCGCGCCTTTGCGCCTGTAAAACGTCGTGAAAAGCTTGCCGAAAATAACAGCGAAAGCAGTCCCGTGGAACGAGTCAGTGCATATATAGCCGGCGTGGCGCAGCAAATATATAAAATGCTGCGGGCCTATATCGCAAAAGGCCGCCCCGGGCGATTCGCTCAGCTCGATGACGGGGAGCCCTAAATGCCCGGCTGTTTCTGCTGCGAAAGCGGCATACTCCGGCTTCTTTTCCCCAAGGAAATAAGTGAGCATATATTTCGCCGGGACTGCCTGCTCCGGCTTCTGCTCCATCCCCGCGTAATGCGCCGCGTCCAAAAGCATGGTCGGGTCTATATGCACGCCTGCGTCCCGCCCGGTCAGCCGCCTGATAATTTCGCGCCCCTGCTCCTCGCGCACCGACAGCGCGCGCATACCTGACAGCCAGCCCGCATACTCCGCCTTCCGCGCGTCCGCTATATCAGAAACGCCGAAGCTTGCGGCGTAAGAGAAGCGTTTTGACGGCTCTGCGAATGTCAGGAACTCGAACGCCGAATTAAAATGAAAATCCGGGTTCCAAACCTGGTCGCTCCCCGCAATAAACGCGTCATACTCCGCGTTGAACTTATTGTCATTGATATGCTCGTATCTTATGCGCCGCCCTTTCTTTATATACGATTTGTCAAACTTATTGAAATGCCGCCGGCGCCCGCCCGATTTTACCGCCATTTTAACGCGCCTCCGCAGTTTGGACAAGAGCAGGCTGTTATATACGCCTTTAGACGCGAAAATAGTGCGCACGTCCGCCGAATATTTTTCGAGGACATGCTGGAGAGCGTAATTCTGCAGCCGGTTGCCGAAATTAAGCCCGCTGTTCGTAATCGTCACTATAGCAATTTTTTTCATTGTTCGTCCCCTTCGCCCCCTCTTTGCAGCTCCGCTGAATTCAAAGCTACGCTGACACATTCATATACATTATAATATGTTTTTGCATAATTGTCAAGCATATCTATTTATTTTTTTCAAAATCCCTCACGGGCCTTGTAAAACTGCAAAAGGCTGGCCCACTCAGATGCGAAAAATTCAGGCCTTCTAAAAACCATGTTTCATAGGGCCTGAATTTTTCATATAACAAGCGAGTGTGATTCAGCACGCAAACGCTGGCGTTTTGCCTTGGCAATGACCCCGCAGGGCGTGAAGCGTCCGCACTCTTGGCGCGTAAGTACGCTGACAAAGGCTACAGGACGCACGTTGAACAGCCCTGCACATAATGCTTATACTATGTGTTATCCTCAGCCCAGAATAAAGGGCTGAAAAATCCTGTTTCTATATATTTCATCAGAGGCTCGCAGACCGGCGGAACAAAATTTATTGTGTGCAGCTCTGATAAAGCTACCCATTTCGCAACTGAAGTGATAGTATTATCGTCGGGATTTGTGTCAGTATGCGAGGGCTTTACAGGAGCTGTATCATGATTTAAAAAGCACCTGAAGAAAAAGCTAATATGATGACTTTCGCCATGCTTGTAATTGGAGTTAAACGGCTCATATTCAAGCGAAAATACTAATTCTCCGACATCTACGCTTAAACCGGACTCTTCCAAAACTTCTCTGACAACCGCTTGTTTCGCTGTTTCATTTTTCTCTATTCCGCCGCCCGGAAAATTATAATATAAGCCATTCCCAAAACAAATTAATAATATTTTATCATCGTTAATAATAATCGCTCTTGAGCTTACTCTTATTTTATAGCTGTCTTCAAACATATTTCGTTTCACCCTCATCTAATATAAATTTCTACGTTAGTCTTAATTCTAATCAGTACATACAGTATACCATAAACACGGCGGAATTTCTATGATTTTCGCTGTCATTCACAGAAAATTAACGTAATATTGATTAGAACGCCCTTGATTTTTTGTCACAGGAAAGGCGTGAAAAATAAATTATAAACAGCAAAGCAGGAAATGTTTCCGCTTTTTTTTATGTTATTATATAATCACCGTACGGAAAACCAAACAGGCAGAAATAAAAAGGAGAAGCTATGCAGGCATTTATGAAACTGTCGCTCGACTATATCGAGCAGAATTTGAAGGCTGAAATTACAGCAGAAGAACTTGCGGATATAGCGGGGTATTCGCTCTGGCATTATTACAGGCTGTTCAGCCAAGCGACCGGCTCGTCTGTTTTGAGCTATATTTTAAAAAGGCGTTTAGACCATGCGCTCGCCGAAATTTCGACGGGGCGCAAAGCTATCGGCGTAGTTTTGGAATACGGCTTCGCAACATACGCGGGATTTTATAAAGCGTTTATGAAAATGTATGGCGTATCTCCAAAGAAATATTTGAGCATTTACGGGAAACATCAACCAATAAAACACAGAACAGGAGATTTTTTTATGAAAAACACGGATTATAGGGACAGACCGCTCCCGACAGAGGGAGAATTGCGCAGGGCGCTCGCAAACTGGGGCATAGAGCAGGACTTGCCGATAAAAAAGCGCAGCATCGCTTGTATGGACGGCAACACGCTTACGGAGAGGGAATGGAAAATCGGGGATAAATATGTTCTGACAATGGACGAGCGCAGCCTCATAATGAAGGACATACGTATAAAGACAGCGTTTGCGGCTCATGGATTGGGAGCGGCGCCGCTTAAAACAAAATCCGGCGCGGATTGGGCCGACGGCAATGAAAACGAAGCGGAATTTATTTTTATTTTAACGCCAGCCGCAAAGGGCATCCCGTTAGTACGCCGGATTGATGAATCTGAGGGCAAATACCGGGAGTTCGGCTATAAACACGGCGTTGCCATCGCAAAGATACACCGTGTTTTATCAACGGTTGAATCGGATATTATGCCGGACGAATGGGGCATTTTCTTTCATGACATATCTGACGTGCGTAAGAGCAACGAGCAGTTTAATATAGGCTTGACGGAAGAATTTTTCAGGAACTATATGAGCTATACAGAGAATTTCGGCGAGCTTTCTGATAAGCTTCCCAAACAGTTAGTTTGCTGGAATACGCACCCGTGCAATATCTTATTTGATGATAACGGCGAAGTCAGCGGGTTTCAATTTTTGCCCGGCGGCAGGGGGGCGCGCACGATCCGCATATATGATTTGTGCGAGTGCGCCAACGAGATTCTGGGCGAATGGTCTGGCTGGTGGAGGGGTGAAAATGCCGTTGAGGATATTCACGGGAAATGGACAGAAATATTAGCCGGGATTTTGCAGGGGTATGACAGCATAAACCCGCTGACAGATGAGGAAAAAGAAGCGGCATACTATGTGATGCGTTATATTAAGCTGAACGGCATGGCGCGCGGCGGCAGCATGGGATATACAGGCTGGTATAAAACGAACTGCGATAACCTGCTTTATATGATTGAGAATGAGGACAAGTTTTTCGACATGATTTAAGCGGGAGCTCAAAGAAACGGGGTTGCCTCGGGCAATCCTTTTTCTTTTTTCTTTTTCGGGTTCGAGTCCGGGCGTTCACATTTTAAAATTAATTATAATAGAACGCTTTTTTCGCGCGGTTTTTATTGACAAAACAGCTAAAGTATGATATTATAAATATAAAATATTAATTTTAAAACAGAAAGGATGTTTTTATGGCGAAAATCGTGACTATCGCAAACCAAAAGGGCGGCGTGGGCAAGACTACGCTGACGGTTAATCTCGGCGTATCGCTGTCACGCATGGGCAAAAGAGTTTGCTTGATAGATTGCGACCCGCAAGCCAATCTAACCATGGTGCTTGGTTATAGCCAGCCGGGCGAATTGCCGGTGACCCTGCCTAACCTTATATTAGACCTTATAAATTCAAATCTGAAACCCGAACAAACAGAATTATTGCAGAAGCGCGAATATATATTACGGGGCTTAGGTATGGACTTTATTGCGTCCAATATAAATTTAACAGGGGCGGAGAACATATTGGTCAGCGTGATGAGCCGTGAGAACGTGCTTAAAAAAATAATAAACTATATAAAAGCTGATTATGATTATATTTTAATAGATACAATGCCTTCGCTTAATTTGATAACTATAAATGCGCTTAACGCCGCCGGCAGTGTTATCATACCCATGCAGCCGCAATATCTGAGCGCAAAAGGGATAGAACTGTTATTATCAACAATCGAAAATGTAAAAGAAAATCTGAATCCGGCTCTTAAAATTGAGGGGATTTTAGTAATGATGCACGACAACCGATTGATATTTCATAAAGAAATCGTGGATACCATAGGTGAAGCTTTCAGCGGAATAAAAATATTCAAGACAAAAATACCTGTTTCTGTCCGTGTAACTGAAACGCAGGCCAAATCTATGAGCATATTTGATTATGACCCAACAGGAAAAATTGCAGAAAGCTATGAAAATTTCGCAAAGGAGTTTACAGGCAATGAATAGCCAAAAAAAGTTTGACCTCAATGATAACTTCAAAAATATGTTCAGGCCCACAAATCCCGAAACAAAAATTGAAGGGCACCGTATTGCGAATTTAGATATAGGAAAACTTGTCCCTTTTAAAAATCACCCGTTTAAGCTGTATGAAGGCGAGCGCTTTTCAGATATGGTCGGCAGCATTGAAATCAACGGAATTATCATGCCAATAATAACCCGACTGCTTGGCAGCGAGCCGGAGCTGTATGAAATATTGAGCGGCCACAACCGCGTTGAGGCAGCCAAAGCCGCCGGCCTCGAAACAGTCCCCGCTATAATCCGCGGCGATTTAAGCGATGATGAGGCATTATTAATCGTCACAGAAACTAATTTAATCCAGCGCTCATTTGGGGACTTAGCGCACAGCGAAAGGGCGGCTGCGCTCTCGGCGCACCACGAGGCAGTAAAGGGCCAAGGGAAGCGCACAGACTTAATAGAAGAGATAGAAAAGTTACTAAAAAATCCCGAAAACATAAGCAATTGCGCCGAAAACGAAACTTTGGCACCAATGGTGCAGAAGTTAGCAGCGCGTGAAAAAACGGCGCAAAATTATGGTTTGAATAGAGGCACGGTAACCCGGTATCTCAAAATCAACCAGCTATCTGAAGAATTAAAAGAATTTATTGACAGCGAGGATATTGCTATACGTGCCGGCGTAGAATTATCGTATATTTCGATGCAAGAGCAATCTTATTTGTCAGATATTTTAAAAGAAACGCCTGAACGCAAAGTGGATATAAAAAAAGCTGTATTAATGCGTGAATTTTCAAAAAATAATAAGCTGACACAAAAAGCAATCGGGGATATTTTGGATGGCGCTGTGCCTAAAAAGAAGAAGCGGGCGTCATTACCGATACGGTCGCTGAAGATAGGCGGGAAAATATTATCTGAATATTTTAAAGCTGGGCAGACGTCCGAGGAAATCCAAGCTGAAATTTTCGAAGCCCTTGGATTTTTCAGAGCGCGCAAAGAATCCAAGTAAAGCAAACCCCGTTTTGAGGAGCTGAACCTGAAGCGCATAAAAAAACAAAATCATGACCGCCACTTGAAGTGGCGGTCATGATTATTCATAATTATTGCCCTCCTGTGATCACCCTGCTTCATTGTACCACACTTTTATTTCACAGGAGGACTTTTATTTCCACATACTCGCCTCTGCTTCTTAAGATAGGAGGGGAATTATGCCTCGGCGATGGCGAGGGCGAAGGAGTCAGCAGCGGAGTTGAGAGAGGCGAGAGCGGCGGCGAGGGAGGGCTGGTCGCGGCCCGGCGCGTCGGCGGCGCCC
>Ga0123355_10001615_pt1 | contig 31488 bp, 25 predicted proteins | sample TergutEmb28metaG_3_FD_89872 | JGI IMG/M metagenome (GOLD analysis project Ga0123355, IMG submission 89872) | Embiratermes neotenicus P1 segment gut microbial communities from Petit-Saut dam, French Guiana - Emb289 P1 | ecosystem: Host-associated > Arthropoda: Insects > Digestive system > Gut ...
GACATTGAAGCGTCGGAGGGACGCGTAACGGCCGGCGGCTCGGCCAAAGAAGCCAATGTCGACGAATTCCCCATCTCGGAAAGCATGGCGGGAGTTTCCATGCGGTTGCATCCCGGTGGATTGCGCGAGTTGCACTGGCATGCGATCGCGGCCGAGTGGGCCTATGTAATTACCGGCAACATCCGTGCGACCGTGATTTCCCCCAACGGCGAAGCAGAATCTGCCGACTTCGCGCCCGGAGACGTCTGGTATTTTCCCAAGGGCCACGGTCACGCCTTGCAGTGCCTGGGGCCGGACGAGGCACACTTCATCCTCGTGTTCGATAACGGCCATTTCTCGGAATTCGGCACCTTCAGCATTACCGATTGGCTGAGTCACACCTCTCCTCAAATCCTGGCGCGGAATTTGAACTTGCCGGTCTCATCATTTACCTCGATTCCGCGAGACGAGGCCTACATTTTGCAGGGCCGGATACCGCCGGCGGCGCCGGAACCACTTCGCAATCGAGAGCTTTCGGAAAACCAGTTCCCCCACAAATTCCGACTTTTGGCGGTGCCGCCGCTGACCTTTCCCGGAGGCGAGGAACGAATCGTGTCCTCGAAAGAATTTCCCATTCAAAAAACCCTGACTGGTGTGATTCAGGATCTGAAGCCGGGAGCTTTGCGGGAACTTCATTGGCACCCGAACGCTGACGAATGGCAGTATTACATCTCAGGCGGGTCGCGAGTGACGATTTTCGGGGCCCACGGGCGAGTGGCGACCGAACAGTTCCGGCGGGGACAGGTTGCTTTCATCAAGCAAGGTTTTGGGCACTTTGTCGAACAAGTGGGAGACGAGCCTACGAGGATTCTGGTGTTGTTCAACAGTCCGGTTTACGAAGAAATTTCACTGGCAGGATGGCTGGGAGCGAATCCGCCCGCTCTGGTCGCGGACAACTTCGGTTTTTCCGTGGAGCAGGTTGCGCAGCTCCCGAAGTCGAGTAAAGGGATTCTCAGTTAATTGAACCCTTGCTTTGAGAACTCCAACGGGTCTCCGAGCCATGTCGCTCGGGCATTCGTGCGCTAACGCGCATTCTTGTCGAGCCATTTCATGAAATATTTGGCGATGCCGGCGCTGTTTTTTTCTGACATCATCTGGTGACCATTTCCCCGGAGTCCGACATCTTCCAGGCGGACATACTCCGTCTTCACACCCGCCTGATTCAGCCATTTGGCCACGCAATGGGCATAGGGACGGTGATAGCTCGCCTCGGCGGAAACATTCAGCACCGGAATGCCGACGAGGTTGATTAATTTGTGCGCGGGCTCTCTCTGAAGCCAGCATGGAATCAGGCCCGGTCCGTCGGCCTTTTCCTCGCGCACGGGCCGTAGTTCCGACGCTTGCTGAACGGGCGGCTCGTACTGCATCGGGAAATTGGTCAGCCCCCAGATATGCCCCGGACCTCTCGCATCCAATTCCGCGTTTTCGATCGGAGGTCCCCATGGCTCGGCGGCGATGATGGCTTTGATTTGTTTTGGACGGGCATCGGCGAGCAGCCAGCCTGAGGTGGCCAATCGCGAGTGCAGGATGAGAATCACCGGTTTCGCGATCAGATCAACCAGTTGGACCAGGTCCTCGGCCGAGAGCGGTTCCATATCGTCGCTCGAGGGAAAACTCAGTTCAGTTTTGGCGAAGTAGTCGAAAACTGGATCGCCGATCTTACCCCGATTGGGAGCATCGCTCGGCCACTGAGAGTACCGGGCGGATTGCGGCCAACTGCGAGCCGGCGTCGGCGGCGGCGCGCCGCCCGTCCACACCTGCTCCATCAGTTCGCCGGTGCGCGGAGCGATCACGTCTCCGTCCAATCCGGGAATGAAAGCGGAGCGGCCGCGAGCGGGAAAGTCCATCATGTAAATTGTGTAACCCTGGTTGACGAAATCGTAGGCCCAGCCGGGCCGTCCATCCGGTGTTTGCAGCAACCCGATGCTGGTTTGACCGCCGCCCGCTTGCACAAACAAAACTGGGTACGGGTGGCGGATTTTTTTGGGCACCCACACATCTACATACATGGCACCGCGCATATGCTGTTTCCCGGCCTCTCCCACCCACTTTCCGCCCACGTAGAAATGACCCTGGCGTCCGATCTTTGCGGTTGAAAACGTTGGGATTTCCTTCAACGGCATCGTGTAGGACTCGCGATCTTCGGCGACAGAAAACCGGCTTGGAAAGAGAATCGAGCTGAGGAGAAAAAAGGATGTAACCAGACCCTGCGTTTTTTTCGTCATTCAGGTTGGCTTCAGATTCGGGTGCTACAATGCCCCGGGTTTGGGAATCTTCTTGTCGCTTCCCTTGTGCCTTATAGCGTGCGAGACAATCCGCTGTCAATTTAGGAGGGAGAAATGTCGACAGCCGCGGGTTTGAAGCCGCTTCCATTTCTGATCGGAGGCGAATGGGTTCAAGACACGACTTCCTCCTTCACTCATGTGAACCCGGCGACAGGCGAAGCGAACTACGAGGTGTGTGCGGGCACGGAAGCTCACATCGATGCGGCCGTCGAGGCCGCGCACCAAGCCGCCAGCCAACCCGCGTGGCGCAACATGATGCCGCATGACCGGGCGCGCCTGCTGCATCGCGTAGCCGATCTGATGACGGAGCGCTCGGACCTGCTGGCTCGCGCGCAGATGCTCGAGAATGGAAAAGTCTGGAAGGAGTGCAAGAACCAGGTCACGAATGGCGCAGCAACTTTCCGTTACTGCGCCGCCGCAATCGAAACCCTCGGATCGGAAATCACCCCCCCGCGCGGGAATTATTTGAGCATGACGGTCTACGAGCCCTGGGGGGTGGTCGCAGCCATCACTCCGTGGAATTCCCCGATCACTTTAACGTGCAACAAAATCGCCGCAGCGCTCGCTGCGGGTAACGGAGTTGTCCTCAAGCCGGCTTCGTTCACGCCAACCTGCGGAATTGAATTGGGCCGCATTGCGCTCGATGCCGGAGTTCCGCCAGGAGTACTGAACGTTGTACCCGGGGCGGGAGGAAAGATCGGCGATTCGCTCGTCAATCATCCGCTGGTGCGGATGGTATCGTTCACCGGAGGCACCGAAGTGGGCAGGCGAATCTCCGAATTTGCGGGCAAAAAGATCATTCCCGCAGTCCTCGAGCTCGGCGGCAAATCACCGCATATCGTTTTCGCGGACGCGAACCTGAAAGCGGCAGCGGACGCGGCGACCGTCGCAATCTTCGAGGGAACTGGGCAATCCTGCACGGCCGGATCCCGCCTGTTCGTAGAGCGCAAAGTCTACGACCAGGTGATTTCGATGATCATCGAGCGGGCCCGGGCGCTGCGCGTCGATATGCCGGATGCTCCCGGAGCGCAACTCGGTCCGAGCGCGAGTTTCTCGCAACGGGAGTTCGTCGAGAGGATGGTGGAGGGCGCACGCGAGGAAGGCGCCGAGATTCTGACCGGAGGCACGCGTCCATCGGATCCGCGCCTGGCGAAAGGCGCATTCTACCTGCCTACCATCGTCGCCGGCATCACGAACCAATCGACCCTTGCGCAGCAGGAGATTTTCGGTCCCGTGCTCTGCGCCCTGCCGTTCGAAAACGAAGACGACTTGATTCGGCAGGCGAACGACATCCGCTATGGGTTGGCCGCGGGAATCTGGACGGCCGACTACAAGCGTGCTTGGCGGGTGGCGCAAGCCCTCGAGGCGGGAATGGTCTGGATCAACACCTACAAACAATTCTCGACCGCCGCCCCATTTGGCGGATTCAAGGACAGCGGCCTCGGCCGGGAGAAAGGCTTGCAGGGAATCCGCACCTATCAACAGGTGAAGACCATGTTCTGGAGTATGTCGGACACCTTTGACGGCGGGTTCAGCATCGCGAAATAGCTTGCGAGGGAACATTCATGGCGCATGGCGAACTGCAGTCTCCCCGAGTAACGCCGGCCACCAAGGGCGCGGCCTACATCGCCGATTTTCTGATTCAGCAGAAAGTCCCATACATTTTCGGAGTCTGCGGCCATGGAATTCTTGGCCTGCTCGATGGATTGTTCGATCGGCGCGACGAGATCAAGACCATTTCGGTGCATCACGAATCGGCCGCCGCGTTCATGGCTGAGGCCTACTTCCGGGTCACACAAAAACCGGCCGCGACCTACACCTCGTGCGGCCCGGGTTCGACGAATCTGATTGTCGCGATCGCCGCCGCCTTCGCCGATTCCTCGGCCATGCTGAACATCACGGGCAACGTGCCCACCGGCCAGTGGAACCGCGGCCCATTTCAAGAGACGGGAAGATATTTTCAGGGCGATTTTGTGAATGTGCTTCGCCCATACGTGAAGCGCAGCTTCCAACCCACCCGCGCCGACATGCTGCCGCTGGCTCTGCGCCAGGCGTTCGCTTTGATGACAAACGGCCGGCCGGGACCGGTCAATATCGACATCCCCTTGAACGTCTTCGTCGAGCTGGTGGACGAGTCCGCAGTCATGCGCGACCGGGACTGGCCGGCTGCGGACTATGCACGGCCGGCCGCGGACCCAGCCGCGGTCGACGAAGCCTCCCGGCTGCTCGAGAATGCCGAGCGGCCGGTCATCGTTGCCGGGCACGGAGTCGAACTCAGCGGCGCTGAACCGGAATTGCTGGTCTTCGCCGAAGCATTTCGAATTCCGGTTGCCACCACACCTTTTGGCAAAGGAGTGATCGATCCGCGCAATTCTCTCAGCCTGGGGCCGACCGGCAGGAATGGATCGTATCCCGCGAATGCGGCTGCAAGGAATGCCGACGTCATCCTGGCCCTGGGAACGCGTTTCGACGATCGCGCCACGAGCGCATGGCTTCCAGGTTTCACCTATAACATTCCTCCGAGCAAACTGATTCATGTCGACATTGATCCGGCTGAAATTGGCCGCAACTTCCGCCCTGAGCTCGGAATCGTGAGCGACGCGAAGCTATTTCTCAAGCAACTTCTCGCCGCGCCTCGCAGTGCGACCAACGGCTCCAGGAGCAAATGGCTGGAGCGCGTCGCACGCTGGCAGAACCGCTGGGACGAAGCGACGGCTGCGCCGCGCACGTCGGATGCGGTCCCCATCCGTCCCGAACGCGCCGTCGCTGATCTGCGAAAGGTGGTTCGACCCGATGGAATCGTGATGGTGGATGTCGGGGTTCATCACAACTGGCTGGTGTCGGAGTATGAAGCCTGGAAGCCGCGCACATTCCTGCAGACCTGGGGGTTCGCTTCGATGGGGTTCGCGGTTGCGGGATCGATCGGCGCCAAGATTGCAGCTCCCGAGCGGACGGTTGTGTCGGTATGCGGAGACGGCGCTTTCATGATGAATGCGAGCGCCGTGCTGACCGCAGTTGAGTACGACATTCCGGTTGTCTGGCTGGTGTGGAACAACTTCGGCTACTGCTCCATTCGCGACCAACAGGCCGGCTATTTCGGGAAAGGCCGCGAGTTGGCGGTGAGCTTCACGGATGCAAGCGGGAGGTTGTTTTCCGCAGACTACGCCATGATGGCCAGGTCCATGGGGGCCGCGGGCGCAACCGTAGAGAAGCCCGCGGACCTCGCTCCGCAGCTTGAAGCCGCCATCGCATCCGGGAGGCCGACAGTTCTCGACGTGCGGATTGATCGCGAGATTCGGCCGCTCGCGACGGGGAGCTGGGATCTCCCCCCCCTCCCTCACCCCATGCCGAACTTCGGCTGGGGGGAGGAAGAATAGGAATTGCCGGCTGGTCCCGGTGACGACTGGGTCTCCCCAGGAGAGCATTCGGCAAGGTCGCGATCTGACATGAGCACCAGAGCCAACCCCGCGACTGGAGTTTCCTCAAGCGCGGCGCTCGCATCGACGGGGGCCGGTTCGCTCTGGACAGGGAAACGCCTCTACATCTCGGTCCTGCTATTTCTAAACCTTTTCATCAACTACATCGACCGCGTCAACCTTTCGGTCGCCGGGCCGGCCATCGCGAAGCATTTCGGGTGGCACGCAGGCCAGATGGGCGTGATTTTTTCTTCCTTCCAGTGGACCTACTGCCTGGTCCTTCTGGTGTGGGGCTGGATGGCAGACCGCTTCGGCACGCGATTGGTCAACGGAGTGTCCGTCACCATCTGGTCGATTGCGGCCATGCTCACGGGCTTTGCTAGCAGCTTTGGCACCATGTTAGCCACCCGGCTCGTTCTGGGTGTGGGGGAGGCCGCTTCCTTCCCCACCTCCGGCAAAGTCGTAAGGCAATGGTTCCCGCCTCGAGAACGCGGTGTCGCGACGGCAATCTTCAATGCCGGGACCTTCGCGGGTCCGGCATTCTTTGCTCCAGTAGTGGCCTGGCTGCTCTTGAAAGTAGGCTGGCGCGCGTCGTTCGTTTTGACCGGCTCGCTCGGTTTTCTCTGGGTGCTGGTATGGTTGAAATTCTTTCGAGTTCCGTCTGAGTGTTCCTGGCTTCCTGAGGAGGAGCGGGGCTTCCTCGTGGCCCAAACGAATTCGCAGCTGAAATCGGCGGTTCCGCCGAAGGCAAGCCTGCTTCGGCTCCTATCACGCAAGACCCTGTGGGGCCTGTTCTTGACCCAGGGCTGTTGTGCGTACACTATGCTGCTTTTTCTCTTTTGGCTTCCGTCCTACCTGGTTCAATCACGCCATATGTCGATCGTCAAAGCAGGATGGTTCACTTCCCTGCCCTACGTCGCCGCCGCGTTTGTTGGACTGCTGGTTGGGAGAGTAAGTGATCGCATTCTGACGGAAGAATCGTTGAAGCGGGGCGGGCGCCGAACCCTGCTGATCGTCTTTATCCTGCTTTCCGGTAGTGTTCTCCTGACCAACATGATCGCCAACGAACTGCTGCTTTTATTTGCGATCTCGGTCTCGCTGGCTTCGATTTCCGGTACCCTCTCGCTGAACATTGCACTGACCAGCGATCTGGTATGGAATCCGGAAATGGTCGGAACCGCCATTGGTTTCCTCATTCTTGGCGGAAACATTTTCGGCTCCTTCGTCCCCATCGTGACCGGATACATCGTGCAATGGACTGGAAGCTTCGATTTGGCGTTCTACCTGGCAGCATTCCTGCTGTTTCTGGCGGCGCTCGTCAGCTTCAGCATGACCCGCCAGCCCTTAGCCTTTGAACGCGAGGAACGTCAGTCGAAGTTCGAACCGCTGTCCGTGACTTAGCCGCCGGTGGGCGCAAACAACGAGAACGCCAATGGAATCGCATCCTCAGCAGCCGTGGTCCTTGCGGATGGTCGCCCCGCTTGAGCCAGGGATCGTCTGCATGGATCTCGGGCGAATGTTCGATTTCTACACCCAAGTTTTGGGTCTCAGGTTCGCCACCGACGCAGAAGCCTTCCCCGAGATGAGCACGAAATTCGGTACCGGACCGCACGGTTTCCGCATCATTCGGCTGCAAACGCCTTATGGGGAAAGAATTAAGCTGGTCCAGCCCAAAAAAACGGGTTTGCGCCAGAGGGCGACGCCGGACTGGGTCTTTGAGCGGCAGGGCATCACCTACCTTACCTTCGTGGTTGCCGACGTCGACGAGGTGGCAGCGCGCCTGAAGCAGTATGGGGCCGATCTGGTGAGCCCCGAGCCGGTCGCGATCCGCGAGGGAATCACGGCGATTTTCGTCCGCGATCCGGAGGGCAACTATTTGGAGTTTGTGCAATATGCGGATCTTGCCGGCTATCGGCCCGATCTCGTCCAGTGGCGGCAGTTCTTTTAAGCAGCGGAACCCTCCCTGGAACCGGGCCGAGATTTGGCGGAAGTGATTGGTAATACACTCGTTGCCAGCGATACAAAGAAATTCTTAAGATTTCTTTTGCAGATTCCACAAGACGCAGTACCCATGGTCCGGTAGGTTGGCATTCGTAGACTGGAATAATCGGTTTTGCGCCGGGCTAACGGCGGGAACCGGACAGCGCCCGTCCACGTGGATGGGAACCTCTGGGGGTGACCGTGCGGATTCGAAGGAAACGGTTCGCCGCGGTTGTGGTGGGATGTTCAGTCGCAATTCTGTCGGCCTTGTTGCCGATCTCTTCTACCGCACAGGTTTCTGGCGCGACGCTTACCGGTACGGTGACCGACGCCTCCGGTGCCGTGGTTGGAACTGCGCAAGTCTCCATCAAGAACGATGCCACGGGCGAGGTGCGAGTGGTCAAGGTGGACACCGCGGGAGTCTACTCGGCGCCGAATCTGTTACCGGGCAACTACGATGTCAGCGCCGCGGCCACCGGCTTTGCCACCACCGTCCAGAAGGGCGTCACGTTGACGATCGGCGCTCAGCAGTTGCTCAATTTCAGAATTCAGGTTGGGCAAGTCAACGAAAAAGTCGAGGTAAAAGACGAAGCTCCCCCAGTACAGTTGACGGACTCAACCATCAGCGGCGTAGTGGAAGAACACGCGGTCCAACAACTTCCCCTCAACGGGAGGGATTGGACGTCGCTCGCCACCCTGCAGCCTGGAGTGGATTCGGTCGGCTCCGTCCAGGCCAATACGGGAGGACCCGACCGCGCCCGGCGTGGATACGGGGTGCAGATGACGATCTCCGGCACCCGTCCGACCCAGAACAATTACCGCATCGATGGCATCAGTGTGAACGACTATACCAACGGCGGGCCGGGGAGCGTCGAGGGCTCAACGCTCGGCGTCGATGCCGTGCAAGAGTTTTCCGTGCTAACCAGCAACTATTCGGCCGAGTACGGACGGACCGCCGGTGGCGTGATCAATGCGCTCACCAAGTCGGGATCGAACGCCTTCCACGGAGACGTCTACGAGTTTCTTCGCAACAGCGCATTCGACTCCAAGAACTATTTTGATCAGCCCGGGCCCATTCCCCTGTTCCACCGCAACCAGTTCGGGGCGGCAGTCGGCGGCCCGATCAAGAAAGATAAAACTTTCTTTTTTGCAGACTATGAAGGCCTGCGCGAAAATAATGGCGTCTCAACCCAGGTGACGGTGCCTTCGCTGGCGGCGCGGCGAGGCATGCTCTGTTCCAGGCCGCAGGACGGCACCTGCGTCCCGCACCAGGTCACAGGCGCTGCCAATCCCGATCCCACGACCGGGATCGACAAGGCAGTGCTGCCCTATCTCGGCTTGTGGGCTCCTGAAAACCCGAACCTCCCCTACTTTGATAACGGGGACATGGGCACATATTCCTTTGTAGGCGGCCATGTCACCACCGAAAATTTCGCCGTAGGACGTCTCGATCACAGTTTTTCACAAAAGGACAGTTTCTTCGGGAGTTATCAGTACGACCTGGCAACCCTCACCCAGCCCGATCCCAATAACGACGTGCTCGTAGGAAACACCACCGGAAGAGCCTATGCTGCGCTTGAAGAGACGCACCTCGTCAACTCTCAGATTGTGAATTCCGCGCGCTTCGGACTGAACCGATCGCTTCATACCGCGATCGGGGTCAATGCAATCAATCCTCTATCGGGGCAGGTGTCTCTGGGAGAAAATCCCGGGGCCGACAATCCTCAAGTCGATATTCTTGCGGGCTACAACTCGATCCAGCCGGGCCTAAACCAAACCGAGAGGCTCGACTTCTATGAGGATTCCTACCAAGGCTATGATGATCTGTTTTGGACGCGGGGAATTCACGGCTTAAAAATGGGCTTTGCCGTGGAGCGGGTACAGCTGAATGCCTTCGATCCGGCGCCGGCGGGGGAGGTGCAATTTGGGTCGCTGGCGGATCCCAACAACAACGGTTTTCTGACCAACAATCCCATCGATCTTTCGGCCCCGCTGCCTAGCGCACCCTTTATTCATTTCAATTTTCGCTCCAGCATTTTTGGCGGCTACTTTCAAGACGACATCCGCTTGCGGCCAAATCTCACCCTGAATCTCGGAATGCGCTACGAAATGTCCACCGTGCCTACCGAATCGCACGGACACTTGTCGGCGCTGCGCGGCCCGTTTGGGCAGACTTTCCAAGACACGCTCGTTGCCGGCTCGGTCTTCAGCAATCCCACGTACCACAATTTCGAGCCCAGGGTGGGTTTTGCCTGGGATCCATCCGGCAAGGGCAGAACCTCGGTTCGCGGCGGCTTTGGAATTTTCGACGTCCTCCCGCTTCCCTACTTGCTCGGCCAATTCGCCACCAACACGGCCCCGTTCACCGAGAATGGCACCGCTGTCAATCTTCCACCCGGGTCTTTTCCCGCCGAGGCATTCAACATTCTGTCTTCCGCCGCTCAAAACAACCTTGGCTTGCGTATTGCCTACATTCAGCCCAACCCGAAGCGGGACTATCTGATGCAGTGGAATGTGAACATCCAGCACGAAGTGGTACCCGACTTGACGGCCATGCTTGCCTATGTAGGCTCGCGCGGCGTGCACCAGATCTTCCGGGCGGACGACATCAATACGACCCTGCCGGGCAGCTTGTCAAAGCCGCCGTATCTCTGGCCCGTGACTGGAACTGCGACGCCGATCAGCCCCGAAATCGGGCGGATGGATACCCTGCAGTGGAACAACGATTCCTATTTCGACGGCCTGGAACTGCAGATTCAAAAGCACATGAAGAACGGCTTCGAGGTGGGAGGAAGCTACACCTGGAGCCGGGCCATCGATGGGGGCGATGGTTCGATTGCCAGCGATTCGTTCCTGAACTCCATCCCTGCTCTTTTATATTTTCTGCCCAGGTATCGTCGCACGGCTTCGGATTTCAACATCACTCACAACCTGACGATTAACTACATGTGGAACGTTCCCACCGGATCTTTGGACGGCCCTCTATCGTGGTTGGCAAAGGGATGGCAGTTGGGTGGCGTCGCACAGATCCGAAGCGGGCTCCCGTTTACGGCTTTGATCGGCGGCGATCCCCTTGGGCTGAGCGACTCCGCTCCATTCGCCTATCCCAATCGTCTGACTGGACCCGGGTGCGGGGCTCCGGTCAATCCCCAGAATGCCCTCAACTACATCAGGGCGAACTGCTTCACACTGCCTACCATGCCGGTGGCACAGCAGGCGCTGTGTGATCCAGGCTCGTTCGCGGGCGCAGCCGCTCCTCCTCCGGCCGGCCAGGTGTATTGCCAGAATCTGCTCGGGAATGGCAGCAAGAATGATGTTTATGGCCCCGGTCTAATCGACTTCGATTTCTCGGTGATCAAAGACACACACATCGGAGAAAGGTTCAATGTCGAGTTTCGCGCAGAGGCCTTCAACATTTTCAACCGGGTCAACTTCAACCCCCCGCTGGTGAACAATGTCGTATTCGACCAAGCCGGCGCCCCCCAGCCTTCCCCGCTCGACTCGATTGCTACCACGAGCCGCCAGATCCAGTTGGCCTTGAAACTGCTTTTCTGACCGGCTGCCTTCCCCGATCCAAAACGGCCAGAGGAGGCTCCCCTGGCTGCCGCCGACACGAACATCGCCGCTGCGTACTTCGACTTCTTTTGCCCCACGGGTGAACGACCCCGGTAAAGTTATGGGCGGGCGACGGAATGACTCTCCCTTTAGACTGATTCTATGAGCGGGCGACTACAAGGAAAGATTGGAATTGTTACCGGTGCGGGCAGCGGAATCGGCCGTGCCTGCGCCATTGCTTTGGCCAGAGAGGGAGCTCACGTCGCGTTGGTTGGCCGGCGGAAAGATCGCATTGAGCAGGTGGTGCGCGAGATCGGCGAACGGGCATTTCCAATCTCGGCCGATCTGGTCGAAACCGGTGCGATCAGCTCCCTGATGGAAGAAATCGTGAATCACTTTGGCCGATTGAATTTCCTGGTAAACAACGCCGGGATCCTGCAGATTGGAAACGCCGAACAAATCACCGAAGAGCAGTGGGACCGCGTCTTCCAGGTAAATGTGCGCGCCGTGTGGTTGCTCTCTCGTGCCGTGCTGCCCCACATGAGGAATGCCGGCGGAGGTTCCATCATTAATATTGCATCGGTTCTCGGGGTTGTGGGTGCGCGTGATCGGGTCGCCTACGCTCCCTCAAAAGGCGCTGTTGTCCTGCTGACAAAGAGCATGGCGATTGATCATGGACATGAGAACATTCGTGTAAACGCGATTTGCCCCTCGTTTGTCGAAACCGAGCTCACGGAGGCCGTTCTCTCCCGAGCGGATGATCCTGACGCCATTCGCCGCGAGAGAGCCGCCGCACACCCGATCGGCCGTCTTGGCCAGCCGGATGATATTGCGAGTTTGGCAGTATATCTGGCGAGCGACGAATCTTCCTGGACGACGGGCGCCATCCTGGCCGTAGACGGTGGCTACCTGGCTGCGTAGAACCCAGAAATTCCACCCGATAAGCTGCGGCCCGCCACGGGATCAGGACCGACACCGTCATCGTGAACGGCGATAACGCTGCGAGCCAAGAAGCGCAAGATCGGATTTTGGCCCTGCTCGGCGGCGTGCTCACCGCAGCGTCGCTTTTCGCCCCCGAGGCAGCGGAAGGAACGCTGGGCACGGAGCGGCAGCATCCACGGCGCCGGCGATCGCCTCCGGTAACAGCATTAATGGTGGCTGGGACCCGGTGATCGCCGACTTGAACCGAATCCACGACTCGTTGAATAACGCGGCGGGCAATAAACAGGAAAAGCTGAACGTGCTCAACAACTTCGAAACCAACTTCTCCCTTCAGGGATTTTCGCAAAAGGCTAAGGCTTGTCTGATGAACCTGCCAAGCCCTGCAAGTCGGTTACGATTCTCGCCAGGCTCTGATCAAAATTCTTGTCCCGGTTTCCTTGCAGGATGGCCCATTGCACGTGTTCGTTCAACGCCCAAAGGAGCGTATTCGTCTTCGGATCTCGGATAACCAGGTGAATCTGGGGGTCATACGGCATTGTGGCAAGGACATCTCTTTTCGCGCCGACTCCCGAAACCATTGGTGTCATGAACCCTATTTCAAACAGAAGATCTGCTTCGGCCGGGTTGCCTACGATCTGGTATCGTCCCGCGGTTTTCACCAATGCATAAAACTCGTCATAGGCGCGTTCGGGTCCGCCGTTGAAGATGAAAGCGTCAGGGCGTTCGTCTCCGCCCGCATTGCCGATAAAAACCTTCTTCGCCGCCGAGATCTGCGGGGGAATGGGTGCTGCAGGGGACAACTTGTCCTGTTGTGCGACGAGAACTGAAACCGGCTGCAAAAGAGCTATCATTCCGACGACAACAGCAGCTTTGACGTGAGTAGTCATTATCCCCCACTATCCACTTGTTCGTAGAATACGAGAAGACGTTGGCCTGAGAGCGTGTGTTTTTGTCGAGAGATGTAAAACTTCGTTAACCTCTGCAATCGTTAACTGATCTAACCGGCGGGAAAGTCGAGCTGGCGATGATTGAACCCTTCCATAGCGATTGGTTCTCCCATTTCGGGCGCAAACTCCAGAGCATGTGCGGCAGCCCAAGCACGTACCCGGGCTCCGCCACTAATCTCAGCGAAAGAACTGGTGTGGGAAGGGGCGATGATTACTTAACAAACTCACCTGACCCACCTGTTGTCCATGGGGCATACGTCAGTGAAAACTGAATGCGGTCGGGGATAGTTGGATGGTCATAGAACAAAAAGACATCTACCGGATTCGGATTCGGGTCGGCCAAATCTACTTCACCGAGCTTCTGAAATGCTTGCGCTGCCACCTGACTCGAATCCGGCGTGAGACCGTGCGTTACTTCGAGGCCGTATTGATCCGCTTGATGCTCCTGATGCCGGCTGAAGGCGTTCGCCGCTGGATTGGTCACGAACGAGAAAACCGACAATAATAAAAGCAGAACCGGCAACGATGCCCAGTCGTCGAGACCTCGAATCGCCCACTTGCTTCCCCAGCGCGCCAGTACCCATCCGATCAGCCGGTAACCCAAATAGAAGAGAAGCAGAAAGAGCCCGGAAAAAAAGGCGAGCCCTTTGGGGACGTGGAGCAGGACATAGTGGCCCATTTCATGTCCCGTGATGAAGACGATTTGCGGTACGGTAGCCTTGGCTATAGTCGTATCGTAGACCACGATTCGCTTTGATGCCCCAATTCCCGTGACATAGGCATTCAGCGCCGTCGTTTTTTCCGCAGCACCCATCCAAAACATGCGCTCCCGCGGAATGTTCTCTCCGGCGCGTTCGACCAATTGTCCCAAGGCTGTCGTGAGGGTTGGGTCTTTCTGCTGTAATGGTTCGAACTTGTTAAACAAGGGGGCAATCACCCAGGGGGCAATAAAGATTACAAACACGATGATAGGCAGTGAAACCAGCCAGAAATAGAACCACCAGCGCCGCGGGCTTCTCCGAATCACGATGTAGAGAAGCCAGATCAAGATGGTGAAAATCACCATCGAGATCAGCTGCGATTTGAGCCAATCCCAACCCCACGAGCCCCATCCTTGGATAGAGATGCCAAACTTCTTCTCGACGACCTCGGAATAGACGTCCAGAGGCGCCGTAAGCACGGCGATCGTCAACAGCAGCAGAGGGGCAAACACCAGGGCTTGAAGAAAACGTTTCCGTGACAGCCTTTCCGCCCAATCGCGGTATTTCGCTCCGATTCTCCAGTGCAGGATGACCCAAAGAACGACTAGCCCGTATACTAAGCTGACCAGCGCTAGACGAAAGTGGATCCGGGAGCGGTCGTGGGCCTTCTTGTAGAGATCGGGAGGGAGTGTGTATGTGGCCACTTGCTGCCCCACAGAAGAAGTGGCGGCGCCCGGCGAGCCTGGGTCGATAGAAGCGGAAGTCGGGCTTTCACCGCTTCTCCTAGCGGAGTGCGCGCTCACAGCTTCTGCGCGTACCGCCACATTCTCTCCCCCCTGATTCTTAGCTTCGCTAGCGTCAAGGGAAGGGTGAAGTGGCAGCGCCCATGTGTACAGCAATACGAATCCCGCTGCTAACCTGTTCATCGGTGTCTCCTAAAACGAAAAGCCGGGAACCGGTTTCAAATGTGACGCGAGGAATGTACTCCATCTTGGTGGGAAGTGGAAGCCCTCCAGCGAAAATAGCTATCCTTTGCGTTGTGTAGAAAACCAGACGCCCAATTTCAAGGACATGTGCTGAACGACTCTTGACGTACGAACGGAAATACCGCGTCGTAACCAGACGGCCCCAAACGACCTAGTTATTTAAATTAAGCCATAATTGCGCAAAGGCGTCAAATATGACACAACGAGCCATCTGAGATAGGGCCACGAGCCCGGCCAGGCGGCACCGAGGGCCTCACATTGAACGAAATCGCTTAAGGGGAATCACATACGTCATTCCGGATGGTTTTGTTTGCATGCAGTTGCCCATATCAAATGGCTTCCGGCACCTCGCCCGGGAGGTCGGGATTTCCAAAGATTCGCTCAACCGTGCAACGGCGGGATGAACATGGGACTGTGGGCCTAGGGCGGTATATGGCGCTTGGGAGACCCGCCCAAGCGAATAAACGACAAGAGAGCCGCACTGCCAGCGGTGGTGAATTTCAGTGATTGTTTACGCCGCTTGTTTAACCGGGCGGGATCCAGTCCGGCAGGTCAAGCAGTCAAGCCGCGCTGGATGCATAGCATGGGCTCGTAGGCTTGTCCACCGTCACAATTGGACGAAGCCCTCTTCTTCCAACTGCACACAGGCCAAGCGCAAGAACGGCAGTGTGGGACGAGGAGCATCTCCGGCGACCGCCCTCACTTGAAGTAGGCCCGGCCACCGCCTGCTCGGACGCGTTCGTCCGACTCAAAGCCCACCGCGATATGGTCAGGTTCAGGCCACCGAGACGGGAAAACCAGGAACGGCTCCTGCCTGCATGTCGAGCAACTTGGCCCGCAAGTCACGGCAGAAAATCCTGCGCTTTAGTGTTGGTTCCGTAGTATCATGCTCGCCGCATGCAGAAACCGGCCTCGATTTGGCTGTGCCTGTTCCCTATAGTCCTTTCGATCACATCGATGGTTGCGGCGAGCGATGAGAACGAACCCGCGCCGCACTTTCGCGCCAAAACCATGGCCGGTGAGGCCTTCAATAACACCTCCATTCAAGGCAAGGTCGTACTTCTAGAGTTCTGGACCACCTGGTGTCAGTACTGCCGGCAAGAAGAGCCCTTTGTCGAGCAGGTAAATAAGGAATTTGCCGATCAAGGACTGATCGTGCTTTCCGTCAATGTTGGCGAATCGAAGAAGACGGTCAAGAAGTATCTCGAACAGCACCCGCGGGCCTGCCGCGTCGTGCTCACGGAAGACACAAACCTTGCCGCCATGTATCAGGCAAGCTCCTATCCGATTTATGTCGTGATCGACCGTCAGGGCAACATTGCCGGTGAACAGCGCGGTGCTGCCGGCGAACGTGCCTTGCGCCGCCTCCTGGCGAACGCCGGAATCGGCGCTACGGGAGCCAAGGACGACGAGAATTGAAGGCTGGACGGAGGGGAATCCGGTCCGCCGAGCCCACCGGCCCACCGACAGCGCTTCAGTGATTATCTGACCGAACTGCATCTGATAGGGGCGAAACAACCGAGCTCAAGATTCGGTCATGGGACGCAAGTTTGACCGCTTCGCCTTTGGTACACTGTGTAACATCTAATCCCTACCGGCCTAGTAGGCGATTATGTATCCGCTTCCCCGTTCGATAAGCCGTCTCGGTGTAGCCCTGACGGTGGCCGCAACCCGACGACTATGGTGTTTCCTTTCTTGTAAAGCCGGCCGGCACCTCGAACATCGCCGAGTCGAGCGGCATCTCGTCGAATTCCACGAGTTCGGTAATCATGTAGAAGGTGGACGTGGTCGTTTCTCCGTTTCGGGTCGTGCGAGTCTCCTGCCCTGACTTGCGCGACAGCAGTAGTCCCTTTGGATCTTCGCCAGTCTGACGGAGTTCTGGCTTCGGCCTCACTACCCATCGCCCCGATCCCATCATGCCGACACCGCGATGGATTCCGGGGCCGTAGGAGAACGATTGCGGATCGCAATACCCGGATGGAACGTCGAGATACCAGAGGTCCTCGCTGGTCTCTTGTTGGGCCTCCTGAAACTCGGGCCCGGGGATGTTCTTTATCGTCTTTATGTAGTGCCGTGCGGTGTGTCCGAAGGCCTGCTTCGTCTCGCCGGTGTTGACGATTTTGATCTCGAAGATGTAATTCGGTTCGCCCTCGGTTAGTGCGCGTTCGTGTCGCTGCTTTTGTTGCCGCGCAATCTCTTCAGGTGTGGGAAGCGGGGATTCAAAGTAATGGCGACTCCGCATGTCGAGCGTGTACGTGCGCGCCAGGTCGCAACGCACGATGCTCACGAAAGCGGCACCGGGACCATCTCCGTGACCTACCTCTGTCCGCATGCGATCGGGGAGCCGGTAGGTGATCGTGCGCTCACCACCCCGACCCAGCACGTAGGGATCCTGCGATTCGTAACGAGTCTGGTAGAGTAGTTTCCTTCCAGTTTGCGAGGTGAAATCGGCGGTCATAAGGAATAGAAATACGATGACCGTAAGAATGCGCATAGCGACTCCTGAGCGGCAAGCAAGTATCCACCTGTATAACAACCGCTGGTCCGGAAAAGATCTGTCGAGCCTCAAGACGTTGGGGATTGAACTATGAGCAAAGGATATACGCCGCATTAACGGTTCTCTCTTAGGAACTCGTTCGGCAAAATAATAACGACCGTTAGATCTTGCGTCCTTGTAGTCCCTCTGACCGCAGTCTCATTCCTTCGCCTTTCTGACGGTGTACCCGTCCGGCACGCGGAAAAGCGCGGCATCGGGCTCACCCGGCCGAAAATCCGTCACCTCGAGCGTGTTGGTCCACAGGTCGGGCGTTGAATCATAGTGCGGGCTGTAGATTTTCTGTAGGAGAACGCCGTACTCTGCGGACCACCAAGTCTCGACTGTAATAGTGAGCGGCTTCCACCCACGAATCACCTGTGGGGTCGTCAGACGCGTTCCCTTCGCCGTGACGCCGGCAATAGTTTTCGTGCCCAGATCTTCGGGCTTTACAGCGTTAAAATCTGCGCCCTGTATACCACCGCCGTCAACAAATGGGGTAGCTAATCTCGCTTCCCCCCAGATGGTTTTTAGAATCGCCGACGCATCAGAATCCGCGTAGTGGGTGACAAGCGCCTGTTTTGTATTCGAATTCAACCAGCTAACGGTATGGGCAACTGGATCGTACACAAACCCTTGCCCGGCCGTATAAGATCTCTCCTTGTCGATTTTCCGCACCTCCTCGTAGACCCTGCCGCGGGCGTCGCGCGCGTAGCGAATCGTAACCTCCTCAGACCATGTGCCGTTTTTCGCGGATTTCTCGGTCCAAGTGGCAGTATAGGGTCGTTTTTGGACAGTGCCAGCCCAGTCGATGCCGCTGATACCGCCCGCCGCAAACTGTGCGTGCAACGCAGGCACAGGAATAGCAAATGCGAAGGTGGCAAGGATGGCCGGAAACCGCAGCCGACGCATAGGGCGCCTCCTGTCCTTATTCTAGCCCAGCGTTGCTGCGTCGGGCCGTCTCTTGCGAATGAGGTATCCAGTTCGAATCCATTTATGGCGCTGATCTGGAGTATAAATCTGGGTGAGAATTGAATGGCTCTAAAGGCGAAGAGGAAACGTGTCGAAGCGCGTCGGCTGCGAAACACCAAATTCCAAGCTGACCTGGCGCGCCCGGCCGAAGATCGTACCGCTCAGTTTGGCAAAGCGAATGCTGACCACACACTCAAAACCCATCGTCCGTATCTGCCATCTATAAATTTGCTTTCAGAGCAGTGCCATGCACAAATGGAAACCGGGTGATCTACCCCCTCACCGACATTTTGGTCCACAAACTGGATTGTCGGCGGCAGAGAAGGGCGTGAGCTTATTCGGAAGATAGCTGAGCTATCCAGCCGTCGAGAGCTGGATGAATGGTGGAATCGCGAGGTCGGCCGGTCGGCCGTGCGCCTGACAAGAATTTGATCATTACCAAAACTCGGAGTCGCCTCCATCAGTTGCTCAATCGGCTCAATCGCGCAAAGGAGAGGAGCTGGGAGATGCCGGATTCTCGAGTGAAATCCCCGGTTGCGCCAATCAAGTCTCCGAAATTGCGATGCCATCAATTCCGTTGCTCCACTCGGAGCGGATGAACCGTGAAATTGCACCGTCCACGTTCGCGTATTCCCAACTTTTGTGATCTGCTAGCACGTTGGGACTAATTGGCTGGTGCCGCTGATATGTTAACCGGACCCCTCTGTGGGGTCTCTTCACCAGGAAAAATCCCTCGAAAACTCGCTCACCCAGTTGCCAATCCTTCGCAGCTATCGGAAACACCCCATTACGTTCAAGCTGATTCTTCACGACCCTGGCGACTTCGTGTACAGAAATAGGGGCAGCGCCAAGAGCGTTTCGCTCGGGCACACTCAGATGGAGAGTTGTCACGAGTTTCAGGAGTAGGTCTTCACGTCGCATCGCTGCCAGGAAATCATCTCATAAGGTCAAAGTCAAATGGCACATCGAGTCATCGAGTCTGGCGGCGCGGCTCATCGCGGGAGGGGTAGCAGTCAATTCGGAACGCATACCGATTGTTGACCATGCCGCTGGGATCGGCTTAAGATTGCGCTTTCATGAAAAAACTCGGGTTCTTGGGGCTGGGATTGGGGCGCTGTTGCTCTCCGCTGGAGCCAGGGTTCCGGATTCATTGAACTTCCATTTGCCTGGTTACATCGATAAGCAGCACCAAGTGGGCCCACACACTCTAGACGCGTTAACCAGGAAGGAAACTTACCTCCCGATTCGGTGTCGTCTGGCGAACTCGCGTTCAATCTCCTCAAGGCTGCGGCCCTTCGTCTCTGGAATATCGTGGTAAACAAACAAGAGTCCGGCCAAGCAGATTAACGCATAAAACCAGAAAGCGCCGGAAACGCCGATGCGCCCGAGAATAAATGGGAACGTAAAAGTTACAAGAAAACAAGCGATCCAGAGCGATGAGACCGCAATTGCCACCGCGCGTCCACGCACCCGCGTCGGGAAGATCTCTGAGATCAAGATCCAGGTAACCGGAGCGAGAGAAAGTCCATAGGTAGCAATGGCGCCAAGCGTGAGAGACAAGGGAAGCAGCCCTCTGATTCTGAGATGGTAGGTAGTAGCAATCGCAATGTGGAAGGCACCGATTCCCGCACAACCGAAGAGCATCAACGGACGCCGGCCCAAGCGGTCCACCAGCGGCACTGCCAGGATGTTTGAGAGCAGCGCGATTGCGCCGGTGGCCACAATATTCAGCAGTGTGTCGGTCACTCCATAGCCCGCGTTGCGATAGATTTCCTCGGCGTAATTGAAAATCACGTTAATACCAACCCACTGCTGAAGTGCGGCAAGAGTGACACCGATCAGGACAATTTTCAGAATTCGCGAATGCAGGAGGTCGGCCCACGTAGCAGCTTCAGAATTCGCCACCGTCTCTTGAATGTCACGCAACGCGAACTCCGCGTAACTTGTCCCTCCCACTCGGGTGAGAGTCCGGCGCGCGCCTTCCGGTTTCCCGTTAGCCACCATCCAGCGGGGGCTCTCCGGCAAAACAATCGCTCCTACAAAAAAAATTAGGGAGGGTACAGCCACCGCGCAGAACATCCAGCGCCAGCCGAATTGGCCGTTCCAGGACTGGCGGATGAATTCAGAAGTCGCCGAGACGGGAACTTTCTCGGCTATAAAATAATTGGCAAGTTGCGCTGCCAGGACCCCGAAAGCGATCCCCATTTGATTCATCGCGACCAGCCGGCCACGCCACGGAGCCGGGCTGATCTCGGCGATATAGGTGGGGGACACGTTCGAGGCCACTCCAATCGCCACACCACCGGCGATCCTCCAAAGAATGAACGCATGAAAGGAATAAGCCCAGCCGGTAGCAATGGACGAGACGGTGAAAAGCGCGGCGGACCCGATCAATAGCGCCTTGCGCCCATAACGATCGCTGATTACTCCAGAGACGAAGGAACCCAACAAGCAGCCGAGCAACGCACAACTGTTCGCAAAACCGACAGGCTCCTCGCTGTTCAGCCTAAAATATCTTTCGTAGAAAGGCTTTGCCCCGCCAATGACAACCCAGTCATAGCCGAACAGGACTCCTCCCAAGGCAGCTACGCCGGTGAGAGCTAGGATTCGACCCAAGAAAAAATCGGGCTTATCCTGGAGACCAGACGCGGCACCTTGTGTTTCCAAGTGTATCGCTGTTGAGTCTTCAGAAGTCAAGAATGGCTCCATCCTCAGCTTGCGCCTCGCTGATAATGTTCATCTCCTGCTGAAACGGGTGTTTTGCGGCCTCCTTCTCATTTACCTCGATTCCTAAGCCGGGAGCCGTTGGAGGTAGCCAATATCCGTTGCGCGTTTTCAGTTCGTGTTGCACCACATCCCAGCGCCAGGGCACGTCGCCAACCATGTCCTCCTGGATCAGGAAATTCGGAGTCGCCAGCGCGAAGTGAGTGGCAACGCAGTTGGCAATCGGACCTAACGGATTATGCGGCGCCACTCCCATGTAGTACGCCTCTGCCATGGCTGCAATCTTGCGCGCCTCCAACAGCCCGCCGCAATGGCAAAGATCAGGCTGGATAACGTGGCAAGCCTGCAGCTCGAAGATTCTACGAAACTGATGTCTTGTTACCAGCCGTTCTCCGGTCGCAATCGGCACCCGCACCGCCCTTCGCACTTCCGCGAGTGCGTCGATATTCTCCGGAGAAACTGGTTCTTCACAAAAGAAAGGCTTAAATTCCTCTACTGCATTGATGTACTGGATGGCTGTACCAGGAGAAGTACGCCCGTGGAAATCGATCATGATATCAATCGAGTCGCCTACAGCGACGCGCAGCATTTCAATCGTCTTGGCGAATCTTTTAGTATGATCGGCCCCCATCAGAAGCTCAGAATACGGAACGCACACCACTTTGAGCGCCGAATAACCTTGCTCGATTACTCTATGCGCCAGCTCGACAAGACGGCCCGGATCAAAGGTTCGGTACACAGATTGCCACTCCCCTCCGCCGAGGTGGGTGTACATCCTTATACGGTCGCGCACCGCTCCTCCCAAAAGCTTGTACACCGGCACATTGAGGATCTTACCAAAAATGTCCCAGAGTGCTTGCTCGATTCCGCTGATGGCACTCATTCCGATTACCCCGGGCCGGAAAAAGCCGCCACGATAGAGCTTTTGATAAAGGTGTTCAATGCGAGTTGGATCTTCTCCTATGACCATTGGTGTCAAGTCTTCGATGGCACCCAGCACCGCTCGGGTCTTCATTTCCAGGCTGGCTTCGCCCCAACCATAAAGTCCCGGCTGGTCCGTCTCGATCTTTACAAGAATCCAGTTCCTTAGTTCAGCGTTCACGACAACGGTCTTGAGCTTGGTAATTTGAACACGCTCCGTTGTCGTGAACTCAACCTGCTTACATTGAGCGGGAGAGCTAGATGTTTCCATAGGGAATGTGAACCGCCTCCTCTGTCGTCTGGCACAGCTCCTAGGTTTCGGGCGTCTTTGTGGTTGAAAAGGGTCGGGTTGCAGGACAGCGTGCAACTCGATCACACTTCCGAATGGCAGTTCCAAGCGCGACGTTTCCACTTCGGCGTCTCGACCGGCCGCCGGGATCCAGACTCCGGCTCGATTCCGCCCTCCGCGTCGGATAGCTTCAACACAACGTTGTTCATGCGCGATCCAGTCATCTTCCCGGCGCCAGCTCATTCCGAACCGGACGGTTGGAAGCTCCGTCGTGGGCCCGCGGCGTGTGGAGCTTAGCTTCGTTTTCGTCTAGAGAGGACATCGCTTCCGCAGGCACCCCAAGGTGCCCTCCTCGTGCGCAGCCGCGCGCCTCAGGTCGATCTCTTGAATACCAAGGTGAGTCGTCACTACTGCCTCTCTCAAATGATCCGGCATTGCCTTGAACATCGCCTCGCGGACTCCGGAAAGAAACTAGCCTTCTAGAGTCATCGAACACTGCCAGGCGCCAAGAAGGATTGCCCGGATAGGCATGATCAGCGGTCCATCCAGGCAAAGAGGCTACACTAGAAATACACTTTCACCGCTCCTTGCATCACCCGTGCTGGAAAGGCAGCATTCGTGCTCGTGATCAATCCAAACGAGCTACTGGTGAAAGTGTGATTTGGAGCACTAAAAGTTACTCGGTTGAAGGCATTGTACATTTCCCAACGGAATTGGAGCCGGTATCGTTCGCTGAACCGGACGTTCTTGCTAATCCCAATATCCCAGGTGTTAATCCCGGGAGAAAACACCCCAACAGGATTTCGCCCGACACTGCCTGCACTTCCTTGTTGAGGCAGAACGAAATCGCTGGAGACAAGGTAGTGCTGAAGGTTGCCCGGATTTACTTGAACGTGAGTCACCCCTGGCGCGAAGTCTGGGTGATCGCTACCTTCATATTGCCAAGAGCTCGTGCAGCCACAGTAGACGCTAAAAGGATAGCCTGACTGCGCACGGTAGATACCGCTCAGCTGCCATCCGCCCAGAGCATACCGGCTCACCGCATTCCATCCTGTCAATCTGGGGGTCTCGTAGACGAAATTCGCTACGAACGTTTGAGGGACATCGATATAGGAATTTCCACGATTGCACTTAACGCAACCTGGATTGTCCAAGGTGCCAGTGTTGATTCCGAGCCCGGTACTTTCTACGTCAATAGTATGTGAATATGTATAGTTAGCCTGGAACTGTAACCCATGTGACATGCGATGTTCCACCGTGAACTGGCCGGACTGATAATTTGCGGTCGCCCCGGAATAGGAAAGGTCTACTAGTCCGAAGTTGGCGTTTAGTCTGGGAGGTGGTGACGTAACCAACGCACAGGTTGGGCTAACTGGACCACAGACGGGACTACCAGGGTTGGCGTCATCTTGATAAGATTGGTGGTCCGATTCGCTCGCCACGTATGCAGCTCTCGTGAGCCAATTCGCGCCAAACTGGTGTTCAATACTCACGTTCCATGTATAAGTTCGGCCATCGGTGTAGTTCTTGGTGAATGCACCCAAGATGCTAATTGGCGGAAAGAACGGCGCGCCAGGCCCCGGAGCTTGACCGGGATTGGCGAATGCCTGCGGGAACGGGTTTTGGCCATTCAGTGGCGTGTAAACGGTCCAGGGATGGTCAAATGGAATGATTGGAATTTGACTTACTTTTCCCTTTGGATCCACGACCGTGTCGCCAACCGTCCACGTATACGCCGAACTGAATGGAGTCATTTCCGACACATGGTTCCACGTGGAGTAGTCAATTGGCGTAGCATACATCCCGACAGCTGCGCGCAGGGAAGTATTGGGTAATGCTTCCGGGTGCCAGGCAAGCCCTAGACGCGGATCGAAGAACCTTGCATAGTCGCTTGGTGCCCCGGCGCCAGGAACACCAACATCTCCCGGGAAAACCATGCCAACGGGGGCATTTGGATAGCGCGTGCTTTTTTGGCCGGGAACGTAAAACGACGTACGTCCGGACTCTATCACCGGCGCGATCCATGGCTCCCAGCGTAAACCGGCTGACAGCGTAAGATGCGATGTTAACTTGATCTGATCAGCAACATATGGCTCTGTCATCCACGCATGAACTATGCCGTTTGCGCCTCCATCCTGGTAGTAGAATGACTCTGCACCAAGCAGAAAGTCTGAGAAGCCCTGGCCAGTAAACGCTCCTTGGGGTCCTCCAAGAAACCCGATGCGCGGAAGCGACGCCCAGTCGGTATTTAAGTACCAATACTGTCGTAAGACATCCACTCCCAGGGCAATGAGGTGCTTACCTTTCGAAATGGTCATATTGTCTGAAAAGCCCCAAGTGTACCGATTGACGGCATTGAAATTCTGAAAATTACCCGGGAACCCTCCCGTACTTTGGTAGCCACCGTTGATGTCAAGTTCCATTATCGAGCAGGGAGTCAACGTCGAGTCGGCTACTGCTATAAACTGGGAGTAGCAAATCGGCTTTCCATTAACCTTCTCGCCACTAAAGCTTGAATCAAACATTCTGGTATAGGCGATCGTGGCATTATTGACTATCGTCGGAGCGATCGTCCACGTCCAGGTGCCAGCATGGTTTTGGTAGTGATTGATCCATGACCGATTTGTAGCGACTAGGTTGCCGCCGCTATACGCGGGTTGAGTAAACCAATTGAGAAACGATCGCGCGCTAATGCGATGATTGTTGTTTAGATTGTAGTCGGCGCGTACAGTCTCTTCGTTGAAGCTGGTGACGGAGGGATACCCAGCGCCGTTGATGCTTCCAAACTGATTCTGGGGAGTCAGTCCAGTGGTTATGACCTTAGCTAGTTGTACCGCGGCCGAATCGAGTGAGCCGCTAATATTGTTACCCGGAAAGTACATACCTGGGCTAATCTGGCTTAGCGGCACACCAGAATCGGGATAGCCTGTAGGATTTGGCCTGTAGATCTGGTGCTCCACGATCGTGCCAGTAGAATCCCGATCTCGGCAGAGCCCATTGGCATCAAAGCCGCTTACACAATAAGCAGAGAAATCACCCGCGATCATAGCGGGTGTTGGCATGAAGCCGTTGCTTCCGGCATTAAAGATGCTTTGGCGGGTACCTTGGTAGTTGCCAAAGATGAACAATTTATCTTTTATGATCGCGCCGCCAATTGATCCGCCAAACTGATTGCGGTGCACCTGGTCGGTTTTGTTGGTGAAATAGTCTGCAGCGTTAAAACCGCCATTACGTAGAAAGTCAAACGCATCACCATGCCAAATATTAGTCCCAGACTTGGTGACGATACTCACGACGCCACCGGGCGTAAAACCATAACGCGGATCGAAATTGTTGCCGATGACACTGAATTCTTCAGTTGCGTCAGGATTTGGAAACGGCGCTGCGGAGAGTTCATAGTTATCCATGTTATACGCGCCATCGAGCAAGTATAACGTGCTGCCCGCCCGCCCGCCATTGGTGGAGGCCTGCGTTTCCGTCGGAAACGTGGTGAAGCCCTGGACACCCTGGTTCCGAACTCCAGACAACAGGTCCACTGTTCCCGGTGCAAGCAATACCAGGGAGGCCGGGTTACGTCCATTCAGTGGCAGCTCGGTAATGGCATGTTCATCGACAGTCTGACCGAGTTCGGCAGTTTCGGTATGCACTAGCTCGGCGCTCGCCTGTACGGTAATCTTGTCAGCCAGTGCACCCGGCTGCAACGTGAAGCCGATGCCGGCGTTTTGCTCGGCAACCAAGGTATAGTTATCTCGCAACTGAGTGCTGAAGCCAGCTTTCGCCGCTGAGATAACGTAGAGACCCGGAATCAGTTGGGAAATATTGTAAACACCAGACTCGTTGGTGGTTGCGGGAACCGCGACGCCGGTGGCTTTGTTCGTGGCAGTGATGGTGGCTCCAGAAATTACCGCCCCCTGAGAATCTGTTATCACACCAGTGATGTTGGCGCGGCCGGTCTGGCAAAGGGTGTGTTGCGAACTAGCTACAAGTAGTAATCCAATCAACAAGAGACTCAGTGTGGGGTTGCTGTCGAGGCCCCTCCCTGTGAGTGTTCTTCTGCACAATGTCATTAGCTTGTTTCCTTTCAGCGCCGATGCATAGCGAAGGCGCGTCCCGGTGGGAGCGGCTCCCAAGACTGGAGGTCATACTATGACCAGTCCGGGGACCGACTGTAGTACTATCATCGTATGACTGTCAAGTAAAATTTGTAATGTTCATTTACGTCGGGTACGTCAGGCTATTTCGCCCAGTTCAGGCGCGCAGTGAAGTTCGGCAGAACTGGTTGTTTCGAGAATGGGTTGCCGAGGAAGTCTGGATCCGCAAGGCCATGACGTTGCGGTCCCTAGACCGCAGCAAATCACGACTGGATGGTGAATGGCGCGCAGGGTAGGGTTGCCTGTGAGGACCGATGCGGGTGTTGAGGGTGGCGGATGGCTGCAAGCCGAACAGTGGATCCTATGATTAGATTGGCGTAGGTTGGCCGCCTGTGGCGAAGGGGGAATTCCTGACGAGAAATTGGCTGAGGATTCACAGCCTGAATTCGTACACTGGGCGTGTGGGGAAGCTCAAGGGTAAATCAGGAACGATAGTAGACAATTTGGGATTCGCAGACGGAGTTGCCACAAACGGTCGGCAGCTTCCTTTTAAAGTAAGGTGAGCCCGGTGTTGGAGGAGCGCGGGTTTGATGTCTTGGTGGACGGCGCTGTGGTGCTTTTTATGTGGAACGGATAGAGCGCCGTCGTTGACATCGGAATACCATTTCGGCCTGGTGTCGCGGGATTTTCGAAGGGATGCATGGTGAGCGCGGGATCTCTCGGCGAGCGGCATATTCCCTGGCGCTGCGGAGTTTTCACCGAGTGGAGGAAAGATGCCACTCGATCATTCGACGATCCCGCACGCGGCGACTGATCGATCTGGAACACGTCAGGCTAATGGTCGGTTGGGTGGTGGAATGGAATTGTTGGCCCGAGAAAGCACAGCTGAAGGGACGACGGTGGAATTGATGGCACGATGCTGCAGGTGCACGCGGCGGTGTTTTCGATCGTGCAACGTAACTCTGCGGAAACCTGTATGACTTCTGCCACGGGCTAGCGCAGGGAGAGACTAGAGGTCACTATTTTAGAATAATGCCCGCGCGCCTGCGACAGGAAGACCAGGATACCAGTTGGTTGTGAACCGTATACCCTCGTGGACGAAAGGCGCGGTGTATGACAGTATTTTCCTTGTCGGGTTTGTCAAGCTTGGCGATTTGCACGGCCTGCTGTCTGATGGCGTTTACCGATTGGACGGACCGCTCCGCAGTCTTTCAAGAAGTCGCTAGCGTTAAGAGTGGCATCACGTGGAAACATACGAACGGACGCTCTATGCAGCACTACATGCCGGAGGCTAGCGGGCCTGGGGTCGCCATTTTTGACTACAATAATGACGGGTGGATGGACATCCTGTTGATAGATTCAGGCACCAGTAGCTTTTATCGGCCTACTGCGCCTTTGCATCCGGTGCTTTATCGCAACAATGGAGACGGCACCTACACGGACGTGAGTAGGCAGGCGGGGATCACAGCTGACTTGTTTGGACAGGGCGTTGCGGTTGGTGACTATGATGGTGACGGGTTCGACGACATTTTTATTACTGGGGTTGGTAGATGTGTGCTCTACCACAATAATGGCAACGGGACCTTCACTGATGTGACTTCCGCTAGTGGGATCGTCGCGCCCCAATGGGGAACCAGCGCTCTCTGGTTCGACTACGATAATGACGGCAAGCTTGACTTGTTCGTCGCAGAGTTCGCGGATTACTCAGATCTCAAACTTTGTTCAGCGGCGGAGTCTTACGGAGCTTACTCATCCGACGACAGTACGAAGGAACAAGCGGCCATTTCCCAGGAGTTCTACTGCAATCCTTTCTATCTGAAACCATATCCCAGTCATTTATATCGCAACTTTGGTAATGGACAATTTGTTGATGTCAGCCAAAGCACTGGAATTCGCGCTTCGCCTGGCAAAGCCTGGGGAGTCGTAGCAACCGACGTCAATAATGACGGATTCCTTGACCTGTTCGTATCGAATGACACAATGTCTAACTACCTTTGGATGAATCGCGGCGGAAAGAAATTTGACGAAGTCGCCCTGGAGGCCGGCGTGGGGATGGATATGGCCGGAGCGGCTCGCTCCGGAATGGGAGTCGATTCAGCTGACTTTGATGAAGACGGCCGCCAGGATCTAATCGTCGCGAATATTGACACCCAAACTACGTCCTTGTATCACAACATCGGTAAAGAGGTGTTCGATGAGTTGAACTCCAAAAGTGGCGTGCGTCAGGTCACTTGGATGCTCAGTGGCTGGGGGCTGCGTTTTCTTGACTACGATAACGATGGGTGGCCAGACCTGATTCTAGCGCACGGGCATCCGGACGATTTCGTAGAAACTCGCAACTCCGTAATCAGATATCGTCAGCCAATTATACTCATGCGTAACACAGGGAAGATGACATTCGACGACGTTAGCCGTTGGGGAGGGATGGCTTTTAGGAGGACATATTCCGCGCGTGGCCTAGCCGTCGGTGACTTGAACAACGACGGGTATCCAGACGTTGTGTTCGGGGAGAACGGTGGACCGATACACCTCCTAATGAACACAGCGCGGAGCGCAAATAACTGGCTAGGGATCAAACTAAGGGCCAGGACGACGAATTCAGGTGCCATTGGAGCCTTAATCCGGTGGAGCGTGGGCGGAAAGGTATTTTCGCACCTCAAATCTGCTGGTGGCAGCTATTTGTCGAGTCACGATCCGCGCGAAATTCTCGGTGCAGGGAAAGACCAAATCAGCTGGGTAGAGATCAATTGGCCACGACCGAGTCGGAGCGTAGACCGGATTGTCCGACCAGGGATGAATCAGTATATTACGATCACCGAGGGCATGGCTCCAGCAGTGAAATGACTCTGGCATATTGACAAACATGGTAATCAATGGCCCAACGTTTTGCGTTTGTGTAGTGCTTTGTAGCTTTGTTCTAATGGGCTTGGCAAAAGCAAGTGATGAAAACATTGTTGCGAATGCATCGGCTCTCGTTCGCGCCGGAAAAATACACGAAGCAGAGAACCTTCTCCGCTCCGCCTCCTTCGCAGAGCCTCAATCCGCGCGTTTGCACGGGGAACTGGGAGCCCTGCTCCTGCGAGAAGGATATTATGAAGGCGCCGTTGAAGAGTTGGGGCTCGCCGTGCAAATTGACTCAACGTTAAATCGGTACGTCCTGCTATTGTCGGAATCCCTGATCGGCTGGGGACATTTCGGTGTCGCTGTGGACTTCTTGCGTGCCGCGGAGGCGCGTGTTGGCAGATATCCTGCATATCATTACAATCTCGGTCTTGCTTATTACAACCTAAACAAAAAGAAAGATGCCGAATCCGAGTTTGAGAAAGCGCTGCACTTGGCTCCACATATGTATAGCTCGGAATTTTTGCTCGCAACGTGTTTAGCTGATGAGGGCAACCTGCATAAAGCACTGCAACTATACCGCAGGTTAGTAAAAGAACAGCCTAAAAACGCGACTTATTGGATTGGACTCGCACAAGCGCTGGGACAAATGGGAAGCGAGTACGGGCCCGAAGCGCTGAAGGCCTGCCGCCATGGGCTTACTCTGCAGCCCGAGAACCTGCATGGCCAGTTTGTTACGGCAACCATTCTGAGCCAAATTGGAGAATTCGGTGCTGCACGTCCCCTCTTGGAACATCTCGAACAACTGGATCCAAGTGCAGTCTATGTTCACTCCGCTCTGGCGAGGGTGTACAAGAGGTTAGGTGAAGCTGAACTGGCTCGACAACAAGCATCCCTTGCTATCGAACTGCAAGAGCAGGAGAGAAACAGAAACGGGTCGAATCCACAGAACAGTCAATCTCTTCCCCAAAGCCATTAACATATCGGCGACCTCGCCTCCCTACCCACACGATTCTTCGGAGTTCAACCTCTTTTGGGACTCGTCGAAGTATGCCCATTTTGTCTAGCTAAAGCGCCGCGTTTTCGCGCTTTTGCCTTGTTCATCTTTAGGACTGTGCGTGCGCTCAAGCGTAAGACTTCTTCCATATGCTTGCGAGCAGCATGGACGTCACCTTTAACGATTGCTTGCAGGACATTGTTGTGTACAGATACGGAATCGGGCGAAGATGGTCCTGAACCAGCAGTTAACGAAAAGAGCATTCTAAGGAATATTTTTGTGAATCCACCGATTTGGCAAAACAATTCATTGTGAGTCGCCTTGAATATGCATTCGTGGAAATGGAGGTCCGCGGAGGTATAAGCTTTCCCGTCCTTGGCAAGTCGCATTTCATCCAATGCGGCTTGAATTGCCTTGGTGTCTGCTTGAGTGGCCCTACGAGCTGCTAATTCCGCAGCCTTAGGTTCGAACGCTTGACGAAGCTCGAGGAGATTATCAAACAAGTTCCAACTATTCCCATTTTGAGAGATCCATTCGAGCAACTGGGAATCCAGCACGTTCCAGTCTTCCCTTGGGCGGGCAACGGTTCCGCCGTGCCCCACTTTGATAAGGCCTTTCGCAGCAAGCACCTTAATAGACTCGCGAAGGATTGTACGACTAACGGTTAGCTCTTTGCAGAGATCAGCTTCATTGGGCAGCCGTTTCTCGCCCCCCATAAGGACTTTGAGTGCAATGTCCCGAACCACCTTATCATGCAGCAATTCGTGAGTGATCATATGACCTTATTATGAGCAGGTTGCCAACTTTCTGCAACCATGCGACGACAGGAAACTCGGACGGCTCTCGGTAAAAAACCAAACGGAAGCAGCCCCCGTGAAATCCGAAGGGCCGGACACCCGCCTATTTGCCCAGCGATGCCTAGCGTACGAGCGCCTTTTCTGTGGAACTTTACGTACCTTTGATGGAATTTAACCATCTCTGCAAAAGCCGCTTGCCAGCATTCGCTGGCAAGCTCGGCCAAATATGCTTTTAGTGACAGGCAGTTCCGCTGCGATTGAGCCGCAAAAGCCTTTTGCTGGCACTCGCAGGCGAATTGGATATCGGGCGCGTAGGCCAGTCATCTGCAATCGTCCTGCCCATGCTTTCGCGTACGGGGGTCGCCACGAAGGAGTGGACGTCGCCCTTATCCGGCCCGCTAAGTACGATTCCCATGCCTCCGATTTGTCCGCGCTCGTTGATCTTGGCGGGGAAGGTCACGAACAGGTTGGA
>Ga0123355_10001616_pt1 | contig 31485 bp, 29 predicted proteins | sample TergutEmb28metaG_3_FD_89872 | JGI IMG/M metagenome (GOLD analysis project Ga0123355, IMG submission 89872) | Embiratermes neotenicus P1 segment gut microbial communities from Petit-Saut dam, French Guiana - Emb289 P1 | ecosystem: Host-associated > Arthropoda: Insects > Digestive system > Gut ...
AAATTGTTTGCGCCGTCGTTGGCTTCCAGATTGAACTTCCGGTCAAGCAGATTGAAAGAAGCTCCCGAAATCCGATTGGCGTTGCGGCCGACAACACAGCCCAGATACCCTTTGTTTTCGAGGTATCCGGACAAATTTGCGTGCCCAAGCACGACGTCGGCAACCCGGCCGTTTTTATCCGGCAGGTATAGGCCACGCACAACGCCGCCATAGTTGAGGATTTCTACTTTTATCGTGTTGTTTTCAAGGGTATAGCAATACACCTTGCGTCCATCAGGCAGCTCGCCGAACTGCTGTGCGGAAATCTTCATACACAAGCACCACCGTTTTTTCAGAAATAAGAGAACAGAAGACGGAGGCAGGAACTTTCGTTTCCGCTCTCCGTCCTTTTTCTTACTTTTAAATTCCCAGTTAAAAATCAACTATCCCGTGGGCGGGTGTTTGCAGCGGATTGAGCCGGTTGTGCAGGCTGAGCCGGTTGTGCCGGTTGTGCTGGCAGGCGTGTCGGCAACGAGAAATCAGGGTGCCTGATGTTCGGGTTTGCCGTGGCGGTAACAACGTCGTTTTCGCTCTCTCCGGCGCGCAGCAACCGCGCAACAACCACATAACGCTGTGTCGTCATTGAGCCATGATGTCTGGTGCATGTGGTAAGAGTAATAATTCTGTCGTCAGCGTCAACTGGAACGTTGAAATGGATGTGGCTGCGGTGCCTCCACTCGTCAATTATTGTTTCCAGACTGGCCCGGCTCATATTGGGGGCGTTGTATAAGAATGCCGGCGTGGTGTGCGCGTAACCTACGGCAAATACCCGCCAGATCCCTTCCATGTCGGGGGTAGAAAAGTAGATATGGGGGTTTTGGGTGGCGAACTGTATGTTTTTAAAGGATTTAAGCTGCGCAAACATGCGCTCTCCCTGATGATTGCCAATGCGGAAAGGGGCAACCAGGTTAGTCCAGTTGTGGCCATAAACCGAAATGTTGCGGGATGAAGTGCCCCATGTATCGCCGATTCTTGTGCGGAAATCCAGATAAGTAGCGGTATCGGGAAACTGCGCCCAATTCCTCCAGTTGAGTCGGCCGGCATAGTTGTTGCCGCGCCAATCACGGTACAAATAGTGGGCGTTGCCAGTGGTGTTGAGCATAACGGGGACGTTAATGTTGGTATTCGGAATAATAAGCCAGCCAACTGCTTCCGGATTTACGGCCGCGTGGTTTCGGATTGACGTTACAAGCGTGGAGTGAGGAACCAGCGTACTGGGAACAAATCCTCCCGGCGCTCTTGCCATCGTTTGAGCCTGCGTCGTCGGCCCTCCGAACGAGGTGAAAGGGTCGTGGTTGGTGTCTACGACAGAAACTGGAACTTGTTCCAGTTCAGGCGGAACCGCGGCGAAAACAGCCGTCTGTAAGCTTGCCAGCATGACCACTGTCATTAAAATCGCGGCAATTTTTTTCCTGTTGTTTTTGAACATTTACAGTACACTCCTTAGTTTTATGGTATGTTTATGTTAAAAAAATATGTTTGAAGTTTAAGAGCCTACTAAAATACCGTCACAGCTCTAAGGCAAAGCAAAGCATTAGGTTGTTATAGTCATGCTAATTTTTCTACATTGAAGGTGGCGCGAAACGCCGTAGTGGTTTTGCAAGGAATTTATTGTATCATAAAAAATTCTTTTTGGCAACCTCCCGGCTGGTCAAAATAGCTATTAAACTAGAGGTATAATTGAAAAGAAAAATTATAAGAATTGTGGAATACTTTGTTGAAAAGGGTTGAAAACCGTTTGAAATTATGATAAAATCGTTGTTGGGAAGTAGCTTTGACGGCAACCATAACGGCAGGGAGGCTGATGAGGATGAAACGAAAGTTGTATTCCAACATGAGGCGAATGACAACTTTGTTCAGCGTAGCGATCATCTGCGTTACGCTTAGTACGCTAATGCTGAGGCTGACGGTGCTGGGGGATCTGGCTGTAAGCGGGGCGGCCGGACCGGCGGTTGTAAGAGTAAACTCCGAACTGTTTCCTTATACGATAGCGCGCAGGGTAAATTTTAGAACTCCATACTCCCGGGGGGATTTCCGCATTGAAAACCCGCAGTCCAACGAGTATTATATGAGCGTGGACATCATTTCGATCGAAACCGGGAAAACGGTGTTTTACACAGGCTTTATAAAACCTGGAGAACGACGGGGCCAATCCACGCTGCATGTGCAGCTGCCCGAAGGTACCCACGAGGCTATAGCCAGAGTGACGGCTTATCACCCTGTTACTTTTCAGCCGCGCGGCAGCGAAGACCGAAACGTTACGCTATACATAGGATAAATAAGGCGGGAGATTCACTATCGCGCCGAAAAATATCGAATTTTCAATACTTGCGGCGCGATGTGAACATCGCGCCCTGCTAATTTTCAGCTATTATACAAGGATGTGAAATTCTTATGAAATTTGGAACGCTTACCCTGCCAAAAGGGGCGGCCCTTGCCCCTATGGCGGGAGTAGCTGACCGCGCCTTTCGGGAAATATGCGTGCAGCAGAGCGCGTGTTACGTTGTGGGAGAAATGGCCAGCGCCAAGGGCTTGCAGCATCAAAGCCGGAAATCTGCGGAGCTTCTTTTTGTATCCGATACGGAGCGCCCCGCCGCTGTGCAATTGTTCGGCAGCGAAGTATCATCAATGGCGGAGGCGGCGCTCGTTGCCCAGAGCTTCGCGCCGGATGTAATAGACATCAATATGGGATGCCCCGCGCCCAAGATAACGGGAACCGGAAGCGGCAGCGCTCTTATGAAAACCCCTGCGCTGGCCGGAGAAATCATCGGTGCGGTTCGGAAGGCAACCACGCTTCCCCTGACTGTAAAAATCCGCACGGGATGGGATGAAGAAAGCCGCAACGCCGTGGAAATCGCGCTGATAGCCGAGCAGGCCGGGGCGGACGCCATAACCGTACATGGGCGCACACGTAGACAAATGTACAGCCCCCCAATAGACTACAACACGATCGCGGCCGTTAAAAAAGCCGTTTCCATCCCTGTTATCGGAAACGGCGACGTGTGCGACATCGAAAGCGCTCAGCGCATGTATGAAACCGGTTGCGACCTCGTAATGATAGGCCGGGGAGCCAGAGGCGCGCCCTGGGTTTTTCGCACTTTACGCGCCTGGCTCGAAAAAGGAATACGACTGCCCGAACCCGAAATGGAAGAAAAGCTGGATATCATGCTGCGCCATATACGCCTGACATGTGAATATAAAGGTGAATTCTTAGGTATGCGGGAAGCGCGCAAACACGTAGCCTGGTACTGTAAAGGGTGGCAAGGCGCAGCCGCTCTGCGCAGCCGCGCCGGAAGCTTGAGCCGCTACGAGGAGCTTGAGGCGTTGGCTAAAGAAATATTGAGGTAAGGCCACCCGCCACGTTCGCGTACTCGGTGCCAGAGCTTCGCGCTATGTTTTTGCGGCTGTAAACCGCAGGGTTTTGTCCTGCCGGACGGGCGTTACTTTTTGCTCGTGCAAAAAAAAGCAACCAAAAACACGCTCAAGGGGGTGCAGGGGGCTTTGACCCCAGCAGGCACCCCCTTGAGAATCCCCCCGCACCCCCCGCTCAAAAGTCAAAAGTGTAATCATAGGGGCGAACCCCCAAGAGCTTGGGCATTTGACAAACCGCAACAAATTGCAGTAAAATATGTAGTGTAAGAGATAGAATCGGGGGAATGATATGGGGCGCAAAAAATTATTTGTGATAATATCGGCGCTGCTGTTGGCGCTTGTGATTTCCAGCTGCGGCGGGGAAGGTTCCACATCCCAACAGGCAAACGAACCTGAAGCCGATCCTGAATATCCGGTGGTTGTGGGCGGCGCGATTATAGAATTTCGCCCCTCGCGGGTGATTTCTCTTGCGCCGTCCCTGACTGAAAAAATCTACGATTTGGGCCATGAAAGACGGCTGGTTGGAATATCCGATCATCATGGGGATTACCCCGCGTCAATAGCGCATCTGCCATCCTACGGCATAGCCACCCTGCCCGATATAGACGGAATACTGGCATTGGGTGCTCATGTGGTGTTTTCGGTTTCCGAGCTGCCGGCCGACGCCATGAATGCCCTAGAAAGAGCAGGAATCCCGTTGATAATACTTCCATCCTACGCCCATAGCATGGCCGAACTTGAGCAAATATATATGAACATTTCCATAGCTTTGAGCGGGCGAACCACCGGGCAGATAATCGGCGAACAGTTCATTCAGTTATTTAACGACAGAATCGACGAAATTGCCGCAAGGCACGCGGGATTCCAGCGCAAGAACGCTGTGTATCTGCGCTCTTTGGATTTTGTGATGGCCACGGGGGATACGCTGGAAGGTGAGCTGATGGAACGCATTGGCTTTATTAATATCGCCGCCGGGCAGGCAGGATGGGTTTTTGAGCCAGAGGAAGCAAGTTCCGAGGCGGGGCAGGAGCTTTTTCAGTCTGTTGAAGTGATATTTTTCGACGAAAATTACGTGACCACGGAGGCGCTTGAACAGAGCGCGTTTTGGAGCGGAATCGACATTCCGATGTATATATACGTCAATAATAAAATTTTCGAGCGTCAAACTCTGCGGATGCTCGATCAGTTGGAGATAATGGCTGTAGCCCGATCTACAGGAATTCTGCCCCTGCTTCCCGATTCGGAAACCTCTTGAAAAATCCTCTTAAAAACCGAACAAAACTTTTGCTATTAAAAGGAGAAATAAAACATATGAAGTGGATGGGCCTGAACGAATTAAGGGAGCGGTATCTTTCATTTTTTGAGGAAAAGGGGCATTTGCGGCTGCCTTCGTATTCGCTTGTTCCGCAGGACGACGCCAGCCTTCTCATAGTCAACTCGGGCATGGCGCCGCTCAAGAAGTATTTCATGGGTTTGGAAACGCCGCCGCGCAAAAGGGTGACGACCTGCCAGAAGTGCATTCGCACCCCCGATATCGAGCGGGTGGGAAAGACAAGCCGCCACGGCACGTTTTTTGAGATGCTGGGCAACTTTTCTTTTGGGGATTACTTTAAGCGGGAAGCCTGCGCGTGGGGTTGGGAATTTTGCACCCAAACGATGGAATTGCCTGTTGATCGGCTGTGGGTGTCAATTTATCTGGAAGACGACGAAACCTTTGATATCTGGACAAAAGAGGTGGGCGTAAACCCTGAGCGCATGGTTCGTCTGGGTAAGGCGGATAACTTCTGGGAGATTGGATCCGGGCCGTGCGGTCCTTGTTCGGAGATATATTTTGACCGCGGAGAAGAATACAGATGCGATAACCCGGACTGCGCGGTCGGCTGCGATTGCGACCGGTATGTGGAATTCTGGAATCTGGTGTTTACCCAGTTTGATTCGGACGGCAAGGGGAATTATACTCCGCTGGCCAACCCCAATATTGACACCGGCATGGGGCTGGAGCGCCTTGCCTGCATAATGCAGGGTGTGAACAACCTGTTTGAGGTTGACACAATCCAGAACATCATGGGGGAAGCCGCCAAGCTAGTCGGCGTTAAATACGGAGAGAACGAAAAAACCGACGGCGCGCTGCGCGTAATAACCGACCACATTCGCTCTACCGTGTTTTTGGCGGGGGATGGAGTGGTGCCTCAAAACGAGGGGCGGGGGTATGTTATGCGCAGATTGTTGCGCAGGGCCGCCCGTTTCGGGAAACTTATGGGCATTGAAGGCCCGTTCTTGTATAAAATCTGCGACCGGGTGATAGAAGAAAATCGGAGCGCCTATCCCGAATTGATCGAAAGAGCCGATTATATACGGCAGGTTATCAGTATGGAGGAAGACCGCTTTAATAAAACCCTCGCCGCGGGAATGTCGATGCTGACCGAGCTGATTGACACGGCGGGCGCCGGCGGGCAGCTTCCCGGCGAAGCGGTGTTTAAACTTTACGACACATATGGGTTCCCGCTTGACCTCACCCGAGAAATTGCAGGGGAACATGGAGTAACCATAGATCAGGAAGGCTTTGATGAGCAGATGCGCGCCCAGCGCGATCGCGCCCGCAATGCCCGCTTGGAACAGGGCGGCGCCGGGTGGGAGGAAGATCTTCTGGCCCACGAAAACTTTGAGGAAACATTTGTCGGTTACGAAACCCTGAGCGCGAAAAGTCAGATTCTGCGCATAGTAAATGTCGAAGTTGAAGGCGAGGAGGATGGAGCTATCTTCCTGCTGGAAACTACGCCGTTCTATGCCGAAAGCGGCGGCCAGGACGGGGATGCCGGAAAAATCGAAGGGCCGGACGGCAGCCTTTTCACGGTGACAAACACAATGAAGTCCCCCGCTGGATATACGCTGCATATGGGCAAGATCAGCGCCGGAACGTTCAAAGAGGGTGATATAGTTCTGGCCGAAGTGGACGCAGCCCGCAGGCGGGCAATCACACGCAACCACACTGGCGCCCACCTGCTTCAGGCGGCTCTGCGGGAAGTGTTGGGGAATCATGTCGTTCAGGCGGGGCAGATGGTAAACGATGAGGTCTGCCGTTTTGACTTTAACCATTTCGCGGCGGTTTCCGCAGAGGAACTCCGCCGGGTGGAGGAAATAGTCAACAATCTGGTTCTTGCGGCCCTGCCTGTAACAGCAAGCGAAATGAGCATTGAAGCGGCCAAAGAAAAAGGCGCGCTGGCGCTTTTCGGCGGCAAATATTCCGAGGTTGTCCGAGTGGTGGATGTATCCGGGGAAAGCGCCGAGCTGTGCGGCGGCGCTCATGTGGGTAGCACCGCCGAGCTTGGACTATTTAAGATATTGCATGAATCCTCGGTTGCCGCCGGGGTGCGCCGTATAGAGGCGGTGACAGGGCTTGGCGTGCTGCGCCACTTTGAAGAACGCGAAGAACTTATGCGCCGTTCATGCGAGGCGCTCAAGCTTGGTTCCCCCGCCGAGCTGCCCGCGAAAGTCGCGGCGCTTGGCTCCCAACTAAAGGCGCTGCAAAGGAAAAACGACGAGCTGTCCCAAAAAATGGCCGGGGCGCAAATGTCCGACCTTACTGCAAACATGCCCGCTATCGGGCCGGTGCGCCTGCTGACCGCGCTTCTCACGCTGGATGGCGTCCCCGCGCTTAAAGCCACGGCCGATGATCTCAAGGCAAAATATCCGGATATCGTCGGCGTTTTAGCCATGAACGACCCAGACGGAAAAACCACGCTGATAGCCTTTGCCGGCAAGGACGCGGTGGCGGCGGGAATAAACGCGGGCAAGCTGATACAGGCGGTATCGAAAGTAGCGGATGGCAGCGGCGGCGGGCGTCCGGACAGCGCGATGGGCGGGGCTTCCAATCCGGATAAGGTAGGTGAGGCGCTGGCGTCGGCGGCGGATGTTGTAAAAGCGCAACTGGAAGCAGCAAAATAGATGGAGGCCGTAATTCATGGATTGTTTGTTTTGTAAAATAGCAAGCGGGGATATCCCCTCCAAAAAAGTGTACGAAGACGACAGGGCGCTGGCGTTCCACGACATTGATCCAAAAGCTCCGGTGCATTTGCTGGTTATCCCCAAAACGCATATCAAAAGCGCCGGGGAGATTGAGCCCGGCAACGCGGACGTCGTAGCTCACTTGTTTACAGTCATAACGCAACTGGCCAAAGATTTGGAACTCGGCGGCGGGTTCAGGGTGGTGACTAATTGCGGCAAAGACGGCGGGCAAACCGTGGATCATCTTCACTTTCACCTGCTGGCGGGACGCCAAATGAGCTGGCCTCCGGGCTAAAAAAGGAGAATAGCTATGACCGAACATCGTGAGACATATAATCTCAAGGTTGCCGGGCTTGAGCGCGAGCTTGTGATCTGCCCGGTCAACGAGAAGCTTGATATCGCGGCGTTTATCATGTTTTCGGATGTGGAGTTGACAATCGCCTGCGCGCAAGAACTTTTGAAAATCGTCCCCGAACACGACGTGCTCATCACGGCGGAATCCAAGGGAATCCCTCTTGCATACGAAATGTCGCGCCAAAGCGGGAAAAGATATCTTCTGGCCCGGAAAAGCAAAAAGCTCTACATGAAAAACCCGATGGAGGTAAGCGTGCGTTCGATCACCACGGCAAACATCCAAAATTTATACATGGATTCCGCCGATATGGAATACATTAAAGGCAAAAGAATATTGCTGGTGGACGACGTAATCAGCACGGGGGAAAGCATCAACGCGCTTGAACAACTGGTGGCAAAAGCCGGGGGCGTGATAGCGGGCAAAGCGGCTGTGCTGGCTGAGGGCGACTCCGCCCAGCGCAAGGATATTATATTTTTAGCGCCGCTGCCTTTGTTTTTCAAGTAAATTTGTGACCAACGCAACGCCCCTCCATCACATTTGCGATGGAGGGGCGTTTTACACTGCTGTTTTAACTGAAATTATTTGCTGGCTCTGACATACTTCTTATAGTCATAAATCGGCGTTAGGTCAACGATCAGCTTGTCGAGGTCAACTTTGGCAAGCATAGCGCCATCAAGTCTTTCTTTCATCAGTTTTTTGACTTCGCCAGCGCCGCCCAGCGCCTGTACCAGGCCAAGCGCGGGAGCCCATGCAAACCCGGTGCAATTGCTGATATCCGCGTCGCCGGCTTTTTCAGCAACCTCGCTGGCTGTGAACAGCGCGTACAGAATGTGTTTGAGCAGCAGTTCAAGGCAGATTTTTCCTTCTTTGGAATCATCGGCTTTGAGGGCTGCGAAAGCGGCCGCGTGGTCGCCGGCGGTAATAGCTTCGTTCATCTTCTTCGCGAAGGGCAGGTCATACTTCTTCACATCGCGGAACTGACCGGTCGCGATATCGTATACCAATGTTTTTTTGCTGCCGTCTTCGTTTTTGATCGTCTGATACAGGCCTTTGCCTTTTTTGCGGCCAAGCTCGCCCTTGTCGACCTGCGCCTGCACCCATGAAGGCAGAACAAACGTATCGTTGGCGTAATCTTTGGTCTTTTCGAGGATATTGTCCACGATTGCCTTATGAACATCAAGGGCCACGAAGTCAACGGTCACGATGGGAGCCATCGATCTGCCGGAGAAAGAGCCCATGATAGCGTCGATATAGTCTATGCCGCCTTCGGCTTTATATTTTTCGGCGTACTGCATGGCTTCGTTCATAAACTGGAAACCGATTCTGTTGCCCAAAAATCCGGCTTCGTCTTTGACTATAACAACCGCTCTGTTCAGAACTTTTTCAAGATATACTTTGTATTCTTTCACAAATTCCATGTCGGTGCCGGCAGTTGGGATAATTTCACAGAAAGTGAGGATGTTTGGCGGGTTGAAGAAGTGAGTTCCGGTGTAGTACTTTTGGAGGTTTGCCGGGAAGTTTTTGCCCAGTTCTTCAATCGAGAGGCCGGAGGTTCCGGTTCCGATGATGCAATCCGGTTTGACGTATTTTGCGATTTTTTCGTTGATATCTTTTTTGAGCTGGGTGTCTTCGGCTACACTTTCGAATACGAAATCGGATTCCGGAAGGACTTCCGCCAAGTCTTCGTATGTTTTCGCGATCAGGCGCTCGCCGACAGAAGGATCATCTTTGTATGTTGCGGCGGTTTTTGCTTGTGCGTCAATGGCGGCTTCTTTCTTTCTGGCTACCATATAAACCTTGCACTTGCCGTTGGCGGCAAATACGCCGGCCACCGATGCGCCCATGGTACCGTTTGCGCCAACAACTGTTACGACTTTAATTTCTTTCACTGCTTTTACCTCCATAAAACATTATAATAGATGATGGTTACATTATTAACAATTATAGCATGGGGCGGACGGGTAAGTAAATAGGTTAACGGAAGATTTTTTCCAAGGGTGTCAACCCCTGCGCGACCATCCCGGCGCTCCGCGCCACCCCTCCAAGGGAGGGGAATTTTTTTGCCCATCGTTAGCCCTAATTCCCCTCCTGTGGAGGGGTGCCGCCGCAGGCGGCGGGGTGGTTTTTAAAAAAATTTCAAAACACGCTAAAGTTAACGCTTTATTTGAGGTTGCTTTATTTTTCGGCGCAATCATGCGCATCCCCGCGCAGAACCTCAAGCCCATGCCCCAAATGCGGCAGCGCATACTCAAGGCATTCGCGCACGGCTTTGGCGCTGCCCGGCAGGTTGACGATCAAAGTGCCGCCGCGTATAACCGAAACTCCGCGGCTTAGCATCGCCCGCCCGGTAATCTGCAAAGAATGAGCGCGTATCGCCTCGGCGATCCCGGGAGCCATACGCTCGGCCACCGCAATGGTGGCCTCCGGGGTGACGTCCCGCCGGGAAAATCCGGTGCCCCCGGTGGTCAGGATCAAATCTACCCCGCGCCTGTCTGCGAAAGTGATGAGCGCCTCCTTGATTTCGCTTTGTTCATCCGGCAGAAGCTCCTGCGCAACCACACTGTAACCGGCCTGCTCAAGCATTTTGGCTATTAGCGGGCCGCTTTCGTCTTTCCTCTCCCCTTTTGATCCTTTATCGCTGAGGGTGAGAACCGCCGCCCGCAGCTGCGTGGCGGGCAACTCCAAGAGCTGCATGACGTCCCCAATCGAGATGCTTCCATCGGCTATCACACGGGCGAACACGCCCTCCCGCGGCATGATGCAATCCCCCATTTTGTGGTAGATTTGGCAGCGGGTGTGGCATTCCTTGCCGATTTGCGTAATTTCAAGGATGCAGTCGCCGCATTTAAGCTTTGAGCCCACCGGCAGCGCGGGAAAGTCGATGCCCTCCACGACAAGATTCTCGCCGAAATCCCCGTGGTTTACATCCGCCCCAAGCTCGTTGAACTTTTGGATTTTATCGTAGGATATCAGGCTGATCTGACGATGCCAGTCGCCGCCGTGGGCGTCGCCCTCCATCCCCCAGTCGGACTGAAACCATGCGCTGGTTATCCCCCGCTTTTGCACCCCGCGGATATTGCTTTTGCAGACCGCTATTACGATTCCCGCCATGTTTTTAGCCCCCTATCCGCGACATGTTTTTTATTCCCCGTATCCGGGCTTGAACGCCTCCCCAAACAGATCAAGCATGGCTTCAGCTCCTTATGCCATATACCTCATCCCAGCGGTAGGGAAACGCCTCTTGCAATAACTCATCATATTTTTCTTCAAGGAAAACAAATTGAGGTGTTATGCCGCGCAGATATAATTCATTTAGAAGTTCTCTGGCCTTTGCCCTATACCCATCCTTTTGTGCAGCAGCGCGATATATAAAACGCATCGTACCGAAAAACAGGTACTCATCATCTCCATGAAATGCATTTGAAAATTGAAATAAAATGCTTAGTTCAATCTGATTTGCCATGTGCTCCAAATATGAACGTCTTTCATTGTCAAGCAGGTCACGCACATGCTCATTATTAGTCAGGTTTTTTAATAATTCATAGGCATTATCCATCTCTGCGCCCCACGCCGATGCGTATATATTTAAAAATTGCGCAATCTCTATTGTAGTAAAAGGTACGAGCGATTCATCTTTTTCCTCAAAATATCTGTCGATAGGATTTGATTCAAAGAGAGCTGCGAATGATGCGCTCTCCCTATAGCTAATCGGAGATAAATCGTCATTACCTTCCCGATTCGTTAAATTATCTTCCTGTAGCGGCTCTGACGATACAACAGGCGCAGCTATGCTGTTGCCGGATTCTAAACTGCTTAGCTGAACAACATTATTGCCGCAAGCCGATAATCCAACAATCAAAATTAAGAAAGATGAAAATATAGTTCTTTTTGTCATTAATGCCTCCACTTACGTTTTACCTCTCAAAAACAAGCAAATTATAAATCTACCGCTGTTGCAATTGACATACAGAGCGATCGCTCTGCAATGCGACACTGTAGAAAATACTTATTTCGAAAGCCGCTTGACGGTTAGCGTCCAAAGATAACGTTTTGAATATTGGCCTCGGTAATTTCCAAAGGCCAATCACCTGAGCCGTCCGGATTACCAAATACATCCTCAAGTACCCTATAAAATTCTTCTTGCGCAACAAACGTGTAAATAATGCCGCGCGAAGCCCTTTCTTCAACACAGCAACAATCAAATATGTGACTAAGCTCGTGAGGAATTTCCATTGGGACTACTTCTAAACCTCTTGCAAAATATAAGGATGTACCATTTGATGTTTGCAAACCAGTCCAATCTGCATAAATAGAAATTGGCGCACTTAGGCTGTGATCTTCCATCTCGATTAGTGTATGCCTTGTAAAACCACTTTCGATAGTGACAGTAACAATTCCTTGTATATTACTTGGTGGCGAAAATATAGAAGGGCCACGGCCGCCGAAGTCGCCAATTATCTCAAGTGGCACAATTTTGTTATTTGAATAGGTATATGCAGAATAAGCAGAGAAAAACCCACCTTGGCCAGCTTGCCAAACAATCAGCTCTGGTATTCCGTCTCCGTTCATGTCCTGTAAAGTAAACAACCCACTAAATGGGAAATCAAAATTTCCCATTTCCCACATGAGTTCTGCATATTCGCCTATTATTCGCCCTTCATAATCAAATAATAATTCCGCAAAAGCTTCTTGCCATGCCTGTGTCGGTTCAGACTCATTTGCAATTGAGTTTTCTATCGGCTCTGTTGTATCCTTTACTGTTACTTCGGGCAGTATGGTTTCCAATGGTGGCGTTGCGCCATTATAAGATGTGTCAGTATTTCCACATCCTGTAAGTGCAAATGCTAAAACAAGCACACCAAGCAAAATTAACGACCATTTCATTGGACGCCTCCCAAATATAAATTATCTGCGCTGTTGCAAGTGACAGCAGGGTAAGCGCCCTGCAATGCGCCGCTGTAGAAAATTACTTATTAGCAGAAACAGAGGATACGATCGCTGTAATTACAGAAATAATGAAGAAGGGAATCGCATAAAACATCAACACAAGACCTGTCCCTACGAATGGCAAAAATCTACTTCCGGGATATTCATAAATATACATGGGAATTGGCGACAAAAGAAAACTTACTGGCAGCCACCATACGTTAAAGGGTTTCTCTTTAATACAGTAAACAAACCCTGCAACGGTTATCAAATAAATAGCAATTGTAATTACAATTGTCCAATCGTCGCCAATTCCATAATTGGTTGCAAAATATGTCCATACAGCACAAAGCAGTATGGGAATAAGCAAGTATTTTTTTCTATGCATCGGTTCTCTCCTCATAGCCGCCCGCGCGGCATCGCAAATTATTTGTTTCTGTATACTCCGCTTTTGCCGCCAACTTTTTCAATCAGGCGGATGCCGCCCAGCTCCATCCCCTTGTCGATGGATTTGCACATGTCGTAAATTGTGAGCAAACAGACGCTCACGCCTGTCAGCGCCTCCATTTCCACGCCTGTTACGCCTGTTGTTCTTACGGTGCAGGTAGCGATCACAGCGTGATCGCCGTCGTCGAAGTCAAAATCAATGGTAGCGTTTTCTATGAGCAGGGTATGGCAGAGCGGTATAAGCGCCGGGGTTTGCTTAACCGCCATGATACCGGCGAGCCGGGCTACGCCAAGAACATCGCCTTTACTCACTCCGCCTTGCCGCACCGCCTCATAGCACTCGCGGTTCATTTTTATTCGGCCCTGAGCTATGGCGCGGCGCGCGGTCGGCTGTTTTCCGCCAACGTCGGCCATTACTGCGTTGCCCTGCGCGTCAAAATGCGTGAACTGTGTCATTGCCTACCCTCCCCGCTAAAATACAAATTCATCATAGCTTACGGGCAGTCCGCTGTCAAGCGCGCGAAGCAAGGCTTGGCGCGTGTTGACATCCTTGTTAACGCGTGGTATCATGAGGAAAAGTTCGCTTTAATGCGCAAACAAAATACGCAATTTCCGACCCCTCGACTCTAAGGCCGTAAGCTATGGGTTCCGGGGCATCAGGGTATGGCGGGAAACGGCCATGCCTTCCATGTGTAAAGGGAATAGCATCATAAACACAAAGCGGTCACAGCTTTGATTCTCCATCCCTTTACGCCTTTTAACGGGCGTTTTTTTATTGCCGTCTTTCTTTAGGATAAATAAGGGAGGTAAAAAATCATGAGAAGAAAAGTATTTATCGCGTTCATTCTTGCGCTGGTTCTGATGCTGGCCGCCTGCGGCCCTGCAAACCCGCCCACCCCCGAACCGCAAACAGGAACTATTACCCTCGCCACAACCACAAGCACGGAAGATTCCGGGCTGCTGGATTTCATCCTGCCTGTGTTTACAGAGGAAACCGGTTGGGATATCAGGGTAATCTCCGTAGGCACTGGGGCCGCGCTGCAACTGGGCCGGGACGGCGAAGCCGATGTTCTGCTTGTCCACGCCCGCGCCGAGGAAGACAGGTTCGTTGCCGAGGGCCACGCCGAGCGCCGCCACGACGTCATGTATAACGACTTTGTCGTCGTCGGCCCGGGCGGCATAATTCCCCATAACAACGACGTTAGGCAGACGTTTGAAGATATCATGGCGTATAATTTGCCGTTCGTTTCCCGCGGTGATAACTCCGGCACCCATATTAGGGAGATGGAAATATGGGAAAGTCTTGGTCTTAATCCCGAAGACAACGCCAACTATTTAAGTGTTGGCCAGGGAATGGGCGCCACCCTTGACATAACTGTTGACATAACTGTGGAACTGGGCGCTTTCACGCTTGTCGACCGCGCAACCTGGCTGGCATATCCTTCCGGCGTCGGCTATCCGGAAATCGTCTGCGAGGGGAGCGAATTGCTCCTCAACCCATACGGCGTTATGGTTGTTTTGTCAACGCTGTATCCCGAGGGCGCGCAGGCCTTCATCGAATGGATCACAAGCCCGTCGACACAGCAGATTATCGCAACCTTTGGGGTAGAACAGTTCGGACAGCCGCTCTTTTTCCCGGATGCGTGAGGATAGCATCTGTAGTCATTCTGAGCCGCAGGCGAAGAATCTTTAAGACCCTTCGCTGCGCTCAGGGTGACATACGTTAGAGAGGTGGTGGCAGGATGCTTGAAATACTTGACGCGGAAGTTTTCGCAATCATCACGCTCACCCTGCGTATGACGCTGCTTTCCACCGCCATATCATCCGTCATAGGTATCCCTCTCGGCCTTTGGCTGGACAGCGTCAGCTTTGCAGGCAAAAATCTGGTTGTAATCATCAACCGCACGCTTATGGCTTCGCCGCCTGTTGTGGTGGGGCTGGTGGTGTTTTTGCTGTTTACCCGCCACGGGCCTTTCGGCTTTTTGGGGCTGATGTTTACCTTTGAGGCAATGGTTATCGCACAGGTTATACTTATCTCCCTCATAATCTGCGGGATCGTTTATACCGCCTCCCGGCGCAGCTCCGGTCGGATACGCGTCTTTGCCCTTACAATGGGCGCAACCAAAAGGCAAACTCAAACTTTGCTGATAAAAGAACTGAGCAACGAAATCTTTTTCGCGTCAGCATACAGATGCTGGCGGATTTCCTGCGAAAAAGGGAGCGGCGAACCGATGAAAATTTCTGACGTTACGGTAAGTTTTGAACGGTTTACCCTGCATGTCGATGAGCTTGCCCTGCGCCCCGGTGAAGTTTACGGTATCATAGGGCCGAACAGATGTGGCAAAACAACGCTTATGAAAATCATGGCGGGGCTGCAAAAACCCGGCTCCGGACGTATTGACCATGAGGGCCTTACCCCGCGCGGGATATTACAATGGTTTTCCGCAAGCCTTACCTTTTACACGATACGGTGCTGTGCAATCTTGTCTATCCGCTTATAATACGGGGAATAAAACCGGACGCCGGGCTGATGGAGCGGTATCTGGAAATCGCGGGGCTACAAAACCGCCGGGATGAATACGCTCCGGGGCTTTCTTCGGGGGAACAGCAAAAACTTGCGCTTGTCCGGGCGATGATCTTCTCCCTCAAGCTTACGCTGATATCGGTTTGTCCGCAAAGAAACGATTACCCTTGATCAGTCTCTTGGAAGAATCGCGGCGGAAGATATTTTCGCCGCGGAGGATATCCCCGCTTTTCGGTGCTCGACTTTGGACAGCTACGCGGTGCTGTCCAAAGATACCGCTGCCGCAGGGGAGAGCGTTCCGGTATTTCTGTTGCTTAAAGGCCGGGTGGAAATGGGCTGCCCCGCCGATATTTCTATCGTCAGCAGACAGTGTGTGAAGATTCCCACCGGGGGATGGTTCCACAGGGCACGGACGGCGTGGCAATGGTCGAGTACACCGAGTCGTTCGGCCCCGATGACATAGCTGACAGCCAAAGCGTGGCTTATGGCGAACATATTGTCCAGCCGGGCGATCTGCTGCTGCGCCTCCCGCTATACCCGCGCGGCTTACCTGCAATAGCCTCCGCGCCGGGCAAACTTACCTGCTGGCCCTGCCGCCTGATCCTTACCAGCCAAAGCTATAATGCCGATCCAGTATTCGGCAAATCCGGGCTTATTACCACCCTGACGCAGGCGGACGGCTACTTTATAGCCCCGCGGGAAAAGGAAGGGCTGCAAGAGGGGCAGACCGTAATGGTGAACTTATTCTAATGAGGTTAGCGCCAGTGTCAAAACGAAACCTTTACCTGTCGAACACGCCCGTGGATGCGGCGCTCAGGCGGTTTTTGGACGCGCTTGAGCCACATGTCCAGGCGAAAAAGGTGTAATCTAGATCAAAGCCCAATTCCCCTCTTTGGAGGGGTGGCGCGGAGCGCCGGGGTGGTTTTAAATCCATCTGAGATATCTTATAACCAAGCGCAAGCAGTTTGCCGGGCTTTACCCCGGCAAATCGCGGAGGGGTAGCAGGATGGTGCAACCGCAAGCATAACGCCATCATGTATGAACTTTGGGGCGACGAAGCCGTTATCAATTCCCCACAAACGATCGAGAAAATCATTTAAAAAGGTCTTTTTTTGCTTCTTTTTTTCTCCTCAAGAAAAAAAGAAGATCAACTGCGAGAAGCCGGCTCCCTTGATGAAAGCCGACTTTTTCTATAAAAAATATTAAAGGAGAAAAAGTCTTTATGATCGCGCGTCTTGGATGGCGCTAACTGTTTTTTGGAGAGAATCGGCGCATTCGATGTTCATTGCTGTAATGGCGCGGTTGTTTTTCTTTGCCAGTGTGGAGGCGGTTTTCCCGGCGCCGAATTCAATGCAGGCGTCAACGCCTGCGTCGCTCATGGCTGTAATCAGCTCTACAAAGCGCACGGGACTGACCATTTGCCGGACAAAGTAATCTTCAAAGTCCTCGATTTTTAAGAGTCCGCCGGTCAGGTTTGAGTAAAAGTCACAGTTGAGGTTGTTATACTTTACGCCTTTGATCAGGTCGCGCAGCTCGTCAGCGGCGGTCTGCATCATGGGCGTGTGGAAAGCGCTGTCAACGTTGAGGCGGGTGGCGCGAGCTCCCATTCCGGCAAGTTCCTCTCCGGCAGAAAGGCAGTTTTTTTCCGCTCCGGCAATGACCGTCTGCCCCGGAAGATTAAAGTTTACCGCCCAAACGCCGCCGTGTTTTTGGCAAATTTGGCGAATGGTATCGGGATCGCTGCCCGTTATGGCCATCATGGTTCCGGGGGCCGAGCGCGCGGCGCTTCTCATGACTTTGCCCCGGGCTCCTACAAGACGGAATCCGTCCTCCATCGAGAAAACTCCGGCGGCGTAAAGGGCCCCGTATTCGCCAAGGGAATGACCCGCCACAGCAGTGGGCGCAGGCAACTGGCCATGCGAAGCCTCCCAAGCCGCAAGGGAGTGGGCAAAAAGCGCGGGCTGGCAGATATCGGTGCGGGTGATTTCCTCCAGCGTGCCCTCAAAGCTTATTTTTGCAATATCAATCCCCAGAACGTCGCCGGCGCACTCATATACCTTGCGGGCCTGCGCGTTTGTTTCAAAAAGGCTCTTACCCATCCCTGGATATTGGGAGCCCTGCCCCCCAAACAACGCCGCAAATATACGCATTGACAAATTCCCCCATAATTATATTTTATTCGCTATTGACAAAATCAGTTTTAAAGGTTATTCTGGAAAATAACAGCCGTTACATTTATAACATCTGTTACAAATGTAACATTCCTTGCCTGAATTGTCAAGCTTTAGGTTTTGTTCTTTTGTGAATTTTTGGTAAACAGTTCACATATATTGTTTGCGTAAAACATAAAAAAGTACCCCATCAAAGAGTAGAGGTGTGAAGTTATTGTCGGTTATTATTGCCGGAACAGGCAGCCATTTGCCGGATCGCATCGTTACGAATTTTGATTTCGAAGCCTTTTTGGACACTAACGACGAGTGGATCGTAACGAGAACAGGCATGAAAGAGCGCCGCATTTCCGAATCTGAGCCCACCTGGAAGATGGGGGAGCTTGCTTCCCGCAGGGCTTTGGAGGCGGCGGGGATTACTCCCGAAGAAATCGACGTAATTATTTGCTCCACCATTACGAGCGATTATATTACTCCATCCTGCGCCTGTATGATTCAAGGGGCGCTAGGGGCAAAAAACGCGTTCGCGATGGACATCGGCGCCGCCTGCGCCGCCTCGATTTACTCCTTTGATATGGCGCGTCGCTACCTTGCGTTTGACGACGTCAAAAACGTTTTGGTGGTGGGCAGCGAAACCCTGAGCCAGATCGCGAATTACGAAGACCGCGGCACGTGTATCCTTTTTGGGGATGGCGCGGGGGCCGCCGTACTGAAACGCGGAAACAAAGGCGCGTATGGCGCCAGCATTCACAGTGACCCGGACGGCGCTCAGTATCTTTACGCTAAAAATCCGCGCAAGTCTACGCCGTTTTATACGGCAGCCCCCTTTGAGGGAGAGCCTTTTAGCCCCATAGAGAACGGCGCGCTCTTTATGAACGGACAGGAAGTTTACAAGTTTGCCACCGCCGCCATGCCGCAGGTGATCAGGCAGGCCTGTGAGAGAGCGTCTTTTGAGCCGGTAGATCTGGATATGGTTTTGCCGCATCAGGCAAACTTGCGGATCCTTGAAACCGCGGCAAAACGCTTGGGGCTGCCGATGGAGAAGATTTGTATTACTATTGACCGCTACGGTAATAACTCAAGCGCCAGCGTTCTGATCTGCCTTGACGAATGCGTTCGGGACGGCAGGATTAAGGATGGCAATCGCATTTGTATGGTGGGATTTGGCGCAGGGCTTACATACGGCGCCGTGGCGCTTGAGTATTATTCAAAATAGTTGGGGCTTCGCCCCCGTTAAGGAGGATAACAGCTTGAAAAAAACAGCGTGGATCACGGGGGCCTCCTCGGGTATCGGAGCAGCCATCGCCTTGGCTTTGGCCGAAAAAGGTTACAACATCGCCGTGGGCTGCCACAGCGAAAGCTCAATCGCGCGCGGCGGAGGCGATGTAGCGCGGAAATGCCAGGCTATGGGAGTAGAGGCCCAGTGCTTTGTAGGCAAAGTGGAAGATTTTGACGTCTGCGACAGCATGGTCTCCGAAATCGCGGCGCGTTTCGGCGGAATTGATCTTCTGGTAAACTGCGCGGGCGTAACCCGCGACGGCCTGATTGCCCGCATGAGCGAGCAAAACTTCGACGAGGTGATCGACGTCAACTTAAAGGGTGCATTCTGCGCGATCCGGCATGTTAGCCCGCTTATGATGAAAAAGCGCTCGGGCAAGATAATAAACATCGCGTCGGTAGTAGGGCTTATGGGCAATGCCGGCCAAACCAACTACGCGGCCTCCAAAGGCGGACTGATCGCCTTGACCAAGTCTGTCGCAAGAGAACTCGGCGGCAGGGGCATTACCTGCAACGCCATAGCCCCCGGCTTTATCGAAACAAAAATGACAGCCGCCGTATCGGAAAAAGCAATCGAAGCAACCGTAAACGCGACCGTTTTGGGACGTGTCGGAAAACCGGAGGAGGTAGCTCACGGTGCGGTATTCCTCGCGGAAAACGACTACATCACCGGACAGGTTCTGGTTATAGATGGCGGACTGTATATTTAGCGGCTTGTAAACGTGTATGGCGCGATGTGGGCATCGCGCCGCAGGTGGAGAACTTTCGGCGCGATGTTCGCATCGCGCCATACAGAATGGAGGAATCAGCTTGAGAAGAGTAGTAATCACAGGTATGGGAGCGTTGACCTCCTGCGGGACGAGCCCCGAAAGCTTGTGGCAAACCGCGCTGGAAGGCAAGCATGGGTTTACGGAAATAACCGGCTTTGAACTGGGAGATTTTCCTGTACGCTACGCCGGCGAAATCAAGGAATGGGATCCCGTCGCAATGGGGATAAACAAAAAAGAAGCCCGCCGCATGGATCGTTTTACTCAGTTTGCCTGCGCCGCCGCAAACCAGGCTATAGCCGACGCGGGGGATTTTTCCGCCGGTTTGAACCCCTTTAAGATCGGGGTGTTTATGGCGACTGGCATCGGCGGATTTACCACCCTTGTGGAGGAACACGAAAAGTTCCTTGAAAAAGGGCACGGCAAGGTATCGGTGTTTTTAATTCCCAATATAATTACCAATATGGCGTCAGGCAGGATCGCGATGGATCATGGCTTTAAAGGGGAAAATTTTTGCCCGGTTTCGGCGTGCGCGTCAGCCGCCCACGCGATAGGAGAAGCTTTTCGCAAAATAAAACACGGCTATCTAGACGCTTGCGTGGCGGGCGGGGCTGAGGCTGCCGTTACTAAATTTTCCATGGCCGGTTTTTACAACATGGGCGCTTTAGTAACCGGGGAAGACCCTGCACGCCTTTCCATCCCCTTCGACTCGGGTAGGGGCGGTTTTGTAATGGGCGAAGGCGCGGCTGTTTTAATTCTGGAAGAACTTGAACACGCCAAAAAGCGCGGGGCTAAAATCTACGCCGAGGTGGTCGGATATGGAAACACCAACGACGCTTACCACATCACCGGGCCCGACCCCGATGGCGCGGGAGCCGCGAAATCCATGACACTGTCCATTGCAGAAGCGGGCATATCCCCCGAGCAGGTGGGTTATATTAACGCTCACGGCACCAGCACCGAACTGAACGATAAGATCGAAACTCTGGCTGTAAAGACCGTGTTCGGGGATCACGCATACAAGCTGGCGGTTTCCTCCACAAAGTCGGTTACAGGGCATTTGTTGGGCGCCGCCGGAGCCGTTGAGGCCGTTGTTTGCGTCAAAGCGCTGCAGGATGGTATGGTTCCGCCTACGGCGGGCTATCGGGATGCTGACCCTGATTGTGACCTTGATTATGTCACGGAGGGTTCAAGAAAAGCGGAGATTTCTTACGCGCTGTCAAACTCTTTGGGGTTTGGAGGACACAACGCCACGCTGGCGTTCGCGAAGTATTATTAAGGGCAATTACAAATTCCCATTTTCCAACTACCAAAAAGGAGGTTAAAATATGCCGTTTTTAAACCGGGAACCGATAAAAGCCCCGTCAAACATGGTGCTTTTGAACCAGGAGCAAATAAAGGCAATCCTTCCCCATCGCGAACCGTTTCTGCTGATCGACGAAGTAATCGCGCTCGAACCCGGACGCAAATGTATCGCAAAAAAATATCTCACCATGGAAGATTACTGGGTGCCGGGACACTTCCCCAATATGCCGGTAACGCCAGCGGTTATAACCATTGAAATGCTGGCGCAAACAGGAGCCGTATGCATCGGCACGATGGAGGAACATAAAGGAAAAATAGCATTGTTCGCGAAAATCGACAATGCAAAATTCCGCAGGCAGCTCGTACCCGGCGATGTAGTCCTGCTCGAAGTGGAGATGACGAAGCTGCGCAGTACCGCGGGCGTGGGCAAAGCCAAAGCCGCGGTAGGCGGAGAGCTGGCGGTTACAGCCGAACTTACCTTTGCGTTTGGTAACCCGGACAAGGATACAAAATAAATGTCGAATAAAAAATTCTTGAACACAATAAAAATAATATAAAAAACCTATTGATAATTTGTTTTAAACAAGGTATATTAAGTGTCGTAAGCCCAGCATCGGCCAAAAAAAGGCCGCAGTGCATATAATATTAAGCTGTAAGGGGGTGCTGTAACATGATTTTAGAAAAAGTTAAAAAGATTCTTGTAGACCAACTGGACGTTGACGAGAGCGCGATAACGCTTGAAAGTTCGGTTATCGACGACTTGGGCGCCGATTCGTTAGACGTTGTAGATATGGTTATGAGTCTGGAAGAAGAATTCGACATTGAAATTCCGGATGAGGAAATCGAAACCTTAAAGACCGTGGGCGACATTGTAAAATTCATCGAATCCAGAATTGAGTAAAACAATCACCGCCCGCCGGGTTTTATCCGGCGGGCGGGGTATTTATGCTATATAGCTGGCAAAGAAAAATAAAAAGTAAATCCATTTGGAGCCACCGCATGTCAAAGATTTTTGAGTACATGAAACCTTATACCGGCATGATTTTGTGCGCCGCCCTGCTTCTTTTTGTGGAAGCGATGTGCGCGTTGGCGCTGCCGGGCTATATGGCGGATATTGTCAACGAAGGCGTATTGCCCGGCAATATACCGTTTATTTGGCGTACCGGCTTAACCATGCTTTTAATAACGCTGCTTAGTGTTGTTGTCGCCTTGATTGTGGGGTATTTTACCGCAAAGACGGCTACCGGCGTAGCCAATGATCTGCGCCGTGCCGTGTTCCAAAAAGTCCTAAGCTTTTCAAATTCCGAAGTAAATCGCTTTAATACATCATCTCTCATCACCCGTACCACAAACGACATCACGCAAATCCAAAACACCATGATGCTGGCTATACGCCTGTTCCTTTACGCGCCGATGATCGGCATCGGCGGCATTATAAGGGCGCTTGAGCGAAACGTTTCCATGACATGGATCATCGCGCTTGCCACGATCGTCATGGTTGGCATTATGGCTGTTCTGTTTTTTATCGCTTTGCCTAAATTTAAGATGGTACAAAGTCTGATAGACCGGTTAAACCTTGTTTCCCGCGAAAATTTAAGCGGTATTTTGGTCGTACGGGCATTCAGCACTCAAGATTTTGAAAAAAAACGTTTTGACAAAGCGAACAGAGATTTGGCCGAAACCAACCTGTTTGTAGACCAATCCTTTGCGCTTATAACTCCGGCCATAAATTTAATACTGAACCTCACAACAGTTGTCATAGTTTGGGTGGGGGCGCAATACGCGTCCGCATTCCGTGCTGATATCGGAGACATCTTCGCTTTTTTGCAGTATGGGATGCTGATTATCTTCGCATTTTTGATGGTTGCCATCATGCTTGTCATGTTGCCGCGGGCCGTGGTGTCTGCCGCGCGAATTAAGGAAGTGCTTGAAACGCAAGGCAGCCTTGTATATAAAAGCGACCCGGCACCGCTTCCAAAAGATTTTAAGGGCGTCGTTGAATTTAAAGATGTAAGCTTTCGATACCCGGACGCCGCCGAAAGCGAGGAAAACGTGCTGGACGGTATCAGCTTCACCGCAAACCCCGGTGAAACTACCGCTATCATCGGTTCAACCGGCTCGGGAAAAACAACCGTCCTTCAACTGCTTCTGCGTTTCTATGACGTTACAGGCGGCGCTATTTGCGTTGACGGCATAGATATACGCGACGTCCGCAAGCAGGATCTTCATGAAAAGATCGGGTATGTCCCGCAAAAGGCCATGTTGTTTGCCGGCAGCATCCGATCCAATTTACTTTACGCGGACAAAAGCGCCTCGGATGATAGAGTCCAAGACGCCGCCGACACCGCGCAGGCGGCGGGGTTTATTCAGGAAAAACCGGAGGGGTACGATTCCAACGTCGCCCAGGGCGGCTCGAATCTGTCAGGCGGACAAAGACAGCGGCTTTCCATCGCCCGCGCGCTTGTTAAAAACGCCCCGATTTACTTATTCGACGACAGCTTTTCGGCGCTGGACTTAAAAACCGACGCGCTTCTTCGCGCTACGCTTAAAAGAAAAACGGGCGCCAGCACATTGCTTGTCGTAGCACAAAGAATTTCCACTATTATGGACGCAGATCAGATTGTGGTTTTGGAGTATGGTAAAATCGCGGGGCGCGGCAGACACGCGGAGCTTATGAAAACCTGTGAAGTATACAGGGAAATCGCGGCTTCGCAGCTCTCTGAGGAGGAACTGAACCAATGAGCGATCAATACAATAATCAAAACCAGCAAAGCAGCGCCGCCGACATGTTTGACGAGGGCGGCGAGGGGCTTGCCAAAAAGGCAAAAGATCCCAAAAAGGCAATCCGAAAGCTCATTGCCTATTTGTCTCCGCATAGAACATCCCTTATTGCCTCTTTGGTTTTCGCCATAATTTCCACTGCGTTTGCCGTCATAGGGCCAAAGCTTTTAGGGCGTGTGACAAACGCACTGGTGGACGGATTGCTGGCATATTGGGCCGGCGACGGGTTGTTGACGGATTTTCCTTTAATGATGACAATTACAATATGGCTGATTGTACTCTATATCGTATCGGCCGCCTGCAATTTCGCGCAAGAAGTCATTATGGCGCGGCTTGCTATGAAAGTAACCTACAAATTCAGGTCAGAAATATCGGCAAAAATGCACCGACTGCCTATCAACTATTATGACACACGCCCACAGGGCGAAATACTCTCCCGAATCACAAACGATGTGGACACAATCAGCCAAACGCTCAACCAAAACATGACTCAACTGGTTACGTCCGTGACTACTATCGTTGGCGTGCTTGTTATGATGCTTTGGATAAGCCCGCTTATGACTGCCGCCGCGCTCCTTGTGATTCCACCGTCATTATTGATTATGATGGGCGTCCTCAAAAAGTCATATGTATACTTTGGCAGCCAGCAGGAAGCGCTCGGCGAATTAAGCGGTATTGTGGAAGAAACCTATGGCGGGCTTAATATTGTCCGTTCCTATAACGGAGAGACCGATGCGGAAGGTAAATTTGACAAGGCCAACAAAAAACTACGCTCCTCCGCATGGAAAGCTCAGTTCATGTCGAGTCTCGTGGAGCCGGTTTTTGCCTTTGTCGGCAATTTGGGCTATGTGCTGGTCTGCGTTTTGGGCGGCTTTCTGGTGGTGCAAAGGGTGATTACAATTGGCGACGTCCAGGCATTTATACAGTATATACGGATTTTCACGCAGCCATTGGGGGAGCTTGGATACTCCAGCAATATGATGCAATCGACGCTTGCGGCCGCTGAACGCGTCTTTGAATTTTTGGAAGAAAATGAGGAAGAACAGGAAACAGAAAAATCCTGCCGCAAAGAAAAATATGAGGGGCGGGTAAGTTTTCAAAACGTCCGCTTCGGTTACAACCCGGACAAAATTATACTGCATAACTTTTCCGCTGATATCGCCCCCGGGCAAACCGTTGCGATCGTAGGGCCGACGGGGGCGGGCAAAACCACAGTGGTGAAGCTGCTTATGAGGTTTTATGAACTCAACGGGGGCAAAATCCTTATCGACGGGCGCAGCTCCACAGATTTTACGCGAACGGATTTACGGAATATATTTGGCATGGTGCTGCAGGATACCTGGATATATAACGCCACCATAATGGAGAATATCCGCTACGGCTCGCCAAACGCCACGGACGAAGAAGTTATTGCCGCTTGCAAAGCCGCCCACTGCCACAAATTTATCAAAACGCTGCCGGGCGGCTATAATATGATACTTAACGAAGAAGCGTCAAATATTTCTCAGGGGCAAAAGCAGTTGTTTACGATTGCGAGAGTGATTTTAAAAAATCCTGCTATTCTGATTCTGGACGAGGCGACCAGCTCCATCGACACGCGAACGGAACTTTTAATACAAAGAACTATGCATGAGCTGATGCAGGGGCGCACAAGTTTTGTAATCGCCCACAGGCTATCCACCATCCGGAACGCTGATATGATTCTGGTTATGAAGGACGGCGATATAATAGAAAAGGGCACCCACGATCAGTTGCTGAAAGCGGACGGATTCTACGCAGATTTATATAATTCCCAGTTTTCCGAGGGCGTCATTGCCGAGGAACAGGTTTCATAATTTTGTCACACTGAGTCCTTCGCTTGTCATCCTGAGCGAAGCGAAGGATTTTTACTGCCCAAGATAAACTCCTCAAAGGGACTAAAGATTCTTCGCTACGCTCAGAATGACAGTTGTACATATCACGCTTGCAAACAGCCAAATAATAAAACCTCCGTATGGAGGTTTATTGCTTTATATTAAGTGTAGCTATATGGTCAATGAGCCATGCCGTTTTTGGGGCAGGATGATTCAGCTTTCTTTGCTACGATCGCAATGAACTCCTCCGGCGTGGGTTTTGTTCCGCTTTTAATATATGGCTCCCAAAACGAACGGGCCGCCGGTTCGGGGCTGGATATAGCCTCATCGATGGCAAGTTCCATCTCTCTGCGAACCTCCGCAACGCTGACGCCGTTTTTTATCGCCACCCGCTCTATTGCTTTTGCCCCTTTGGACTTTTTCATTTTATACTTCCCCAATCTTCTAGTCATTATTAGGGTAAGTATAGCTATAAAATCTGCTATTGTCAACATGTGTTTACCGACTATTGGGATAAAGACATGAGGGCATAGCGATGAAGATTTATGGCATTGATGGAAAAATGAATATAATCGGTGAACGCGTTAGGGAAAAAAGGCAGCTTTTGGGCATTTCCCAAGCCCGTCTTGCCGCAAAACTACAGGTTCAAAATGTTGTTATCGAACAAAAGGCAATAAGCCGGATTGAGTTGGGGGAACGATTGGTTACAGACTATGAGCTGTTGGCGTTGGCAGAATCGCTGAATGTGAGCGTGATGTGGTTGTTAAAAGGGCGCTGATGAGCATGGGTGTTTTCGCAAGAAGTTTAATGTGCAACTGTCATTCTGAGCGCAGCGAAGAATCTTTAAGCCCCTTCGCAAAGTTTATCCTGAGCAATAAAGATCCTTCGCTCCGCTCAGGATGACAAGCGAAGGGGCACATACGTTAGGGCGCGATGCCTATATCGCGCCCTAATTTCGTTTTTCCATCCTAATGCGCATGTGTGGAAGTAGCCACAAAACCATCGTAGAGCTTGCCCAAATACTGAAAGCTCAGCGCGGTACCAATCGCCACGCAGCGTTCAGGGTCATCCACAACCCGCGCGGGAACTTTTGTGCGCCGCTCTATCGCCTGAGCAAAGCCGGTAAGCTGAACACTTCCGCCGGTAAGCAGCAACCCGCTTTCCCGGATATCCGCAGCCAGCTCGGGCGGCGTCCTTTCAAGTACGCTCACAACCGCAGTTAAAATCTGATCCATCGGCTCCCTTAATGCCTGCAAAGTTTCGCTGCGGTGCATGACAACCTTTTTAGGCAACCCGGAAATCAAATCTCTGCCCTTTACATCGACGAAAGCCTCGCCCATATCGTCGCAAACCGCGCCGATTTCAATTTTTATCCGCTCGGCAGTGCGCTCGCCGATGAGAAGATTGTATTTGTTGCGTACATATTTCGCAAGAGCCTCATCAAAAGCCTGCCCCGCCACTTTAACCGAAGTCTTGCAGACTATTCCGTTTAGCGAAAGCACCGCGATATCAGTAGTGCCCCCGCCCACATCCACTATCATATTTCCGACAGGCAGGCTCAGGTCAATGCCCGCTCCTATAGCCGCCGCAACCGGCTCCTCTATCAGATATACTTTTCGCGCGCCTGCCGATACTGTGGCGTCGATTACCGCCTGACTTTCAACGTTGGTAATCGCCGAAGACACGCATAAACATACCCGCGGCTTTAAAAGCTGATTGTCGGTTATTTTTCTAAGCAGATGGCGGATAAGCACCTCTGTCATGCCAAAATCGCTGATAACGCCATCCTGCAGCGGATGAATAACCTCGATATACTCCGGCGTCTTTCCGATCATATCATACACAGCCTGGCCGGTGCCCATCACCTTGCCGGAACGCCTGTCCACAGCAACAACAGACGGCTCCCGCAAAATTTTGCTGCGTGCAGAGTCTATGGCATATATGCTGCAAGTGCCAAGATCAATACCGATATCCAATGACGCCATAAGCTCCGCCTCCTCCACAAATTAGGTTCATACATTATATGCTAAAAAAGACAATATTTCAAGCGCAACGCCATTACGTATTAGGGAGCGAGGCTACGCAGGCGCTTAATAATTCCACACACGCTGGAGAAAACTATATAAAAGAAAAGCAGGTTAATTTTTCCGCGCAGTTCTGGCGGCGGTGAGTACAAACACGTTGGCGGCGCCTCCGCTCAAGAGTTGTTTGGCGCAGGCGTCGGCGGTGGCCCCAGTAGTCAGCACATCGTCTATAAGTAGTATATGCTTATCCGCTACGGTTCTAATTTGCAGTATATAGCGGTTCATCGCGGCAGCGAAACGTTCTTCCAACGTCAGGTTATGCTGTTGCTGTCCGATTTCATTTGTGCAGGCGAGTACGCGCATCCTGTGTGGGATTTTAAGCAGGGGGCTGACTTCCGCCGCGAGGAGTTCGGCTTGATTAAAGCCGCGTTTTTCCAGCCGCTGCGGGTGCATTGGCACTTCGGTGATAAAGTCGAAGTAAAAATCCGGATATAGCTCTCTGAATGTTCTTGCCATTTCCTGCGCGAAAAAGCTTTTTATACGGCGGTCGGGTGTTTCCTTCAGGCGAAGAATAGCCTGCCGAGTTTTGCCCTGGTACAAAAGAGCGCTCACAGCGCCCTCAAAGGCCCACTGGCCAGATTCCCGCGGGGCACATACGCAGCTTTCCTGTTCTTTGGCGCAGCGCGGGCAAATGGCTTTTATATCCAGCGGCCGCTCGGGAACACAGCTTTGGCATATAAGATTATCGTAGTCTACCGCCTTACCGCAAAGGACGCATCCTTTCGGGAATAGCAAACTGACAAAGCGGTCAAGCCCTTCGTATTTGCTCATTCTTTGCTCCTTTTTCTCAAAAAGAAAAGCAACTGGAGTTTGCGACGGAGCCACAAAACCTTCTGCCAAAACGCCGCACCGATTGAATGGCTATATTATAAAGCCTTTATGTGCCTTTGTAAAGTCAACAATTTAAATGTGTAACCGACAGCACTTACAGAATAAGCGCAAACCTACAAGAGCAAGCCCCCCTGAATTTACTCAGGGGGGCTTTTTTTAGCTGTGTCTTCGAGCTGTAAGGACGCTCGAAGGCGTTATTTGGAATTTAGGTTAGATTGAGCGCTTAACGTATTCGGTGTGGAGGAGGTCATGAGATTTGTCACCGCAGGGCTTACCCAAGAATTCATCATAAATCATTTTGATCTCGAGATTTTCGTGGGAGCGGCGCATTTTTTTGCCGGCGTCTTCTCTGTAAATGGCTTCGCGGCGCTTATTAATTATTTCTTCGCAGCCGTGGTGTAGCGGTTGGCCTCCGCCGTTAACGCATCCGCCCGGGCAAGCCATGATTTCGATTGCGTGATATTCCGACTTGCCGGCGCGAACATCGTCCATAAGCTTTCTGGCGTTTCTCAGCTCATGAGCTACCGCAACTTTAACTTTGGTTCCGTCGATGTCAACGGTGGCTTCTTTGATGTTAGTGCCGCCGATACCTCTGAGCGCTTCAAAATCAAGCTTTTCAAGCTTTTTGTTTGTCAACGTTTCATAAACGGTTCTCAAAGCTGCTTCCATTACTCCGCCCGTGGTGCCGAAGATATCGGCAGCGCCAGACGACGCACCCATATGCGAGTCGAAGCGTTCCTCAGGCAGATCGGCGAACGAGATGCACGCTTCTTTGATCATGCGGCCAAGCTCTCTTGTGGAAATAACATAGTCAACATTCCCGCCCATTTCCTCACGGCTGGCTTCATATTTCTTTGCCAGGCAGGGCATAACCGAAACGACAACCATCTTTTTCGGGTCGACGCCAAGCTTTTGAGGCAGATAAGCTTTGGCCAGGGCGCCGAACATTTCCTGCGGAGACTTGCAGCTAGATATATTATCAAGCAAATCAGGGTATTGATGTTCGGCAAATTTGATCCATGCCGGGCAGCAGCTTGTTACAAGCGGAAGTTTGCCGCCGTTTTTCAGCCTGTCAATAAGCTCGGCGCCTTCTTCCATAATAGTTAAGTCTGCCGTTAAGTTTGTGTCGAGCACTTGGTTAAAGCCAAGCCTTCTTAAAGCGGCAACCATTTTTCCGGTCACGATTTCTCCGGCCGGCAAACCAAACAGTTCGCCCAAAGCAACGCGAACAGCGGGAGCAACTTGCACAACTACGTATTTGTCGGGATCCATAATCGCGTTCCAAACTTCGTTTGTCTGGTCGGCGCCGACAAGCGCGCCTGTCGGGCAAACAGCTGCGCACTGGCCGCAGAATGTGCATTGCGTTTCGGCCAAAGGAAGGTCAAAGGCAGTTGACACAGTCGTTGCGAAGCCTCTGTCCACTCCCGACAAAACGCCCACTGTCTGAACTTGTGAACACATGTTTTCACATCTTTTGCAATAGATGCATTTGTTTGGATCCCTTACCATCGCGGCGCTTGAAGTGTCTTTCTCGTAGCTGGACATTTCGCCTTTGTAGCGAATCTTCCTTACGCCCAGATCGTGTGCGATCGTTTGCAGCTCGCAGGAAAGGTTTCTGTCGCAAAGCAGGCAATCGTCAGGATGATCGGACAGCATAAGCTCAACTATCGTGCGGCGGGCGTCGATAGCCCTCTTGGAGTTTGTATAAACTTGCATACCTTCCGACACGAAAGTGGCGCAGGCAGGAACGATACCGCCTTTGCGTCCGCCGACTTGCTCTACCATGCAAACGCGGCAGCTTGCGGGCCTGTTGAGGACGTCCAGGCTGCACATGTTCATGAAACATAAGTAAGGTATATTTATGCCGTAACGCTGTGCCGCCTCTAAAATGCTTTCGCTTTTTTTGGCTTCGATTTGGATATCGTTTACCGTTATGTTCACCATTTTTTCCATAAATATCCCTCCTATTTGCGCACGATCGCGCCAGGTTTGCACTTATCTACGCAGGCGCCGCATTTAATGCAAGTATTCTGGTCGATTACATGCAAAGCCTTCTTTTCACCCTTAATGCAGCTAACAGGGCAAACTTTGGCACACAGCGTACAGCCGATGCACTTATCTTCCAAAATAAAGTAGCTTAACAAGTTTTTGCAAGATCCCGCGGGACATTTTTTATCTACAATGTGGGCAATATACTCGTGCCTGAAGTAGTTAAGCGTAGACAAAACAGGGTTGGCGGCGGTTTGTCCAAGTCCGCACAAAGAGCTTGTCTTGACAATTTCGCCCAGAGTTTCAAGCTCATCCAAGTCTTCCATCGTGCCATGGCCGTCAGTGATTTTATCAAGGATTTCAAGCAGGCGCTTTGATCCAAGGCGGCAGGGGGTGCACTTTCCGCACGATTCGTCTACGATAAAGTCCATATAGAACTTGGCTACGTTAACCATGCAGTCATCTTCGTCGAGAACGATCATGCCGCCGGAACCCATCATAGAGCCAATGCTTTCAAGTGAATCGAAGTCAACGGCGATGTCGATATCCGACGCGGGGATACATCCGCCCGAAGGGCCGCCGGTTTGAACGGCTTTAAGTTTTTTGCCGCCCTGAATGCCGCCGCCAACTTCTTCGATAACTTTCCTCAGCGAAATACCCATTGGAACTTCGATCAGGCCGACAGTATTGATTTTGCCTGCAAGAGTAAAGATTTTTGTGCCGGGAGAATTTGGTGTGCCGATGCTCTTGAACCAATCCGC
>Ga0123355_10001617_pt1 | contig 31470 bp, 30 predicted proteins | sample TergutEmb28metaG_3_FD_89872 | JGI IMG/M metagenome (GOLD analysis project Ga0123355, IMG submission 89872) | Embiratermes neotenicus P1 segment gut microbial communities from Petit-Saut dam, French Guiana - Emb289 P1 | ecosystem: Host-associated > Arthropoda: Insects > Digestive system > Gut ...
GAGCAATTTGGTCATGGGGTAATAATGTAGGTGGAAGAACAGGGTTGGGGCTTACTTCTGGCAATACTCTTGTTCCAACACAGATAGGAACTGCAGCAAATTGGGTAGAAATAGTAGCGAAAGTCAGTTCGCAAACAGGCGTTGCCCTTAATGAAGATGGTGAAATTTTCTCATGGGGCTCTCCAGCAGCTGTCGGCGGTGCCAGTGCACTCGGTCGCATTCCTAATGCAGCAAATCCCTATCACAGGCCAGGTCGTGTAGGAACAGCAAGCAATTGGACACACATTGCAGGTGGCAATTCACATGTTTTGGCCTTCAATTCTAACAATGAACTGTGGGGCTGGGGAAACAACAGCGACGGTCAAGTGGGAGACGGTACTACTGCAAATAGAGGCGCTCCTGTATTTGTAGTCCAAACATATGGTTTCGAGACTGCAGCACGTGGCGGAGGTGAGAAATCTATTATGCTCCTTCGCACCACGCCAGCAGAAGGAGACGTGTATCTAACCAAGCGCCTTCAAAAACCAGAAGGTACTGAATTGTTAGGTGACATCACCTTTACTTTTACCTTTGAAAGAAATAGTTTCCAAGGCAATCCAGATCGTGCAAATGAAATTCCAAATATACCCAATAGAACAATTACTTTGAATAATGCCAGCCCTTCTACTACAGCAGGTGGTATTACTACCAGAGAAGGCACTGTTGACGTATTAGCAGGAATAAGCTTTGAACAAACAGGAGTATTCTCTTGGTTAGTAACTGAAGCAGCTACTACAGGCATAACTTTGCCATCTAACATGCAAGACTCTCAAGCAGTTTATGAGATGAGAGTATATATATCTCAAGAAAGTGGCGCTTTCTATATCTATGCTATTACGTTCCACAGACTTAATAACGACGCAGGGACAGTACTTAGCCCTCCATACAAAACTGACGACTTTAGCTTCACCAATATCTACACAAGAACTACTGATGGCGGCACTAATGGTGCACTAGTCGTATCTAAGGCAGTAACAGGCCCCTTTGCTGACCGTACTACCGTCTTTAACTTTGATGTAACGCTAACACGTACGGCACTGTGTCCTCCTACTACAAATTTTGTAGGACAGGTATTTAACGCAAATAACACTCCTTCAGGTAGTCCCATTACCTTTAACTCAGGTACTTCAACACATGTACAACTCACTGACGGTCAAAGATTAGTCTTTAATGAGTTTTTAGTGGGAACTACCTTTGAGGTAACAGAGAGAGCTCATGCAGGTTTTAGACCTTCAGTAAATCTTGTGGTTGATGGAACTGTTCTACCTGAGATTTATGCTACGTATGTTGATGAGGAGCTGTCTACAGGAACTCATATTGCAGGATCTAATGAGAATTCAGCTGCCTTTACTAACGATTTCGTCTATATTCCTACGGGACTTGTCGTAAGTGGTTCTTCACTAACAATACCTCTTATGGTAGCTGCTATAGCACTTGTAGCTTTTGTGGCTAATGCACACAGAAGAAGAATCGAAGAGCTACCTGTGATTTAAGGTTTCAAATTGTGTGTCACGGGGACGTCAAATTGTGTGTCACGGGGACGTATAAAGTGACACAAAACAAAAAGTGCATAGAGTGACAAACACGTCACTCTATGTGCACTGCACTAATCACTTACTTTTTTCTCGTAGTTATGCCTTTGCTCGTAAGGAGTAAAACTTTTTATGGACCGCCACCCAGACCCTACCCTTATACAATCAATAGAAACACTTTCTTTCAAAGAATATCTCAATGCTCTTTCGTTAAATACTTCCCAAGACTTAAACAAAGAAAAAGCATTCAAGCGCTATCTTCATTTTGGCGCTCTGCCAAAAACGGTAGAGCTGGAAAAAGCAAGTGAAGTAAGAGAATATGTAGAAAGCCGGTATGGCACACTACTTCTAGAAGGTATAGCACTTTCTAAGCCTCGTACTAATATGCAAGCTTACCTAAGCTTCCTTGACTATATTGCAGAAAACTTAGGCACACTCATGTCTCCAGGAAGTCTAGAAGGAGAGCTAGAGAAAAAAGAAGTAAGTGTTACTAAAAACACCATTGTTGAATATCTAAACTTAGCTTTTGAAGGTGACCTTCTTTGCTTGGCTAAACGTATTAATCTAAGAACAGGTGATATCTTAACGAGGGGAGAGAAGTACTATTTTAAAGACTTAGGACTTAAATATTTTCTAGAGAGAAAAGTTCCCAGAGAAGAAGAATATGAAGCACTTGTTGAAAATGCAATTTATTTAGAGCTAAGTAGAAAATACGACAAAGTTTTGGTTGGAAAGTTGGGCAGATACACCATAGACTTTGTTTGCTCAAATGACGGTGCCTATAACGGATGTGCCAAAAGGCATTACTATCAAATAGTTCGTGACCCTCTTGAGCTTGACGAAAAAAATGAAAGAATTGCTGCATTACTTATCATCAGGGACAATTTTCCAAAGACACTACTTACCTTAGACAGAGCAGAGGAAGACTGCATCGCAGGCCTTAAGTGTGAATATGTGCTGGATTGGTTGCTAGAACGTACTGTGACAAAATCTTTAGCTTGTAAGTAGATTCTCTGCTAAAATTGCAGTTGCAAAATATATGTAACAACTTGTTACGACTATTCAAAAACTCTTAATTTCTCGCTATACTAAAGCCTCTGCAAGTTATAGATAAGGAGTATTTCCATGCCGGTAAAAATTCAAGATGGACTGCCAGCCATTCGTACTCTTGGTCGCGAAAATGTTTTTGTAATGACAGAAGAACGCGCCCTTACGCAAGACATTCGTCCTTTGCGTATACTAGTGCTAAACCTCATGCCTACAAAAATCACCACAGAGACGCAGTTGCTGCGCGTTTTGGGCAATACTCCTCTGCAGGTAGAGGTAGCCTTTTTGCGTACGGGCAGCTATCAATCAAAGAATACTGATCCGCAGCACTTGGATGCTTTTTATCGCACTTTTGATGAAGTAAAAGATGAACGCTGGGACGGCCTTGTTATTACCGGTGCTCCTGTCGAACAAATGCCTTTTGGACAAGTTAATTATTGGGATGAACTTGTGCGCATATTTGAATGGGCAAAGACCAATGTGTTTTCTACGTTCTGTATTTGCTGGGCAGCACAGGCAGCACTTTACTATTACTACGGAATTGATAAAGAGCCTGTTCCCGCCAAGATATTTGGCGTGTTTGAACATGAAGTGACGGATGCAAAGAATAAGCTAACACGCGGATTCGATGATGTTTTCTATGTACCACATAGTCGTCATACGACCATCAATGCAGATATTGTAAGGGAATGTCGCAGTATTGACGTGCTGGCAGATTCTCCTGAAATTGGTCTCTGTTTGGCAGCTTCAACTGACGGGCGACTTGTTTTTGCAACAGGTCATAGTGAATATGATGCAGAAACTTTAAAGCTTGAATATGACCGCGATGTTGCAGCTGGGCTTGATATCGCAGTACCAGCGAATTACTTTGTTGATGATGATCCTAATAATTCCATTGTGGTTCGTTGGCGTGCGCACGCTAATCTCCTGTTTAGCAATTGGCTCAATTATTGTGTCTATCAGGAAACACCCTATGACTTAAATGAGCTAAGTTAAGGAATATTTTTTGACGTGGGTGTATAATGGACTACTATGAATACTGCTAAGCCTGCACAAACATCAGCGCAAAATTCTTCGCTTGCAGCAACCGCTACAGCAACTGCTGCTGCCAATGCGTCTGCTGCTGCGAATACGGCGGGGGCAAAGAAACCTTATCAAACACCGCGCTCCATAAAGTTCATTGATAGTGTGCTCGACACGATAATCGTGGCGATCATTGTGTTTATTCTGGCTTTTTTTGGTTTTGTGTCATGGGACACCAATCAGATGCATGCAGCGGCCATGTCGGATCAGTATGAGCGATATAATCCTGCAATAGATCCTTTGAGCTTTGAAGAATTGCGTGCGATAAACCCAGACGTTTTTGGGTGGCTAACTGTTTACGGAACCTTGATTGATTTTCCGTTACTACAGGGAGAAACCAATTCTCACTATCTCAACCATGGTCCTACGGGAGAATTTTCTTTAGCAGGGTCGATCTTCCTTGATGTGGCAAACGATCGCAATTTTACCGACTTTAATCACATTATTCATGGGCACCATATGGAACAAGGTGCGAAATTTGGAAATATTGATCTCTTTACAGAACTTGAATTTTTTGAAAGTCGCAGATACGGAAATCTTTTCTTTAACGGCAAAGATCACGGCTTAGAGTTCTTTGCCTTTCTTGAAACTAGCGGATATAACTGGCAGGTGTTCAACCCTGCAATAGAAGGCAGGGAAAATCAAGAGGCATACATAGCTATGCTAATGACAGAGTCTCTTCACACACGAGACATTGGCGTAACCGCTGATGACAGAATCGTGCTTTTGGCAACTTGTACAAGTGACTTTACTAATGGTCGTCATTTGCTTATTGGAAAGATACATGACGAGCCATTCCCTAATCCTTTTGGCGAGGAAGAAGAGGCAGCACGTGAGCGCCAGAATTTCATTGATGGCGAATTGCTGCCGATGCTGCGTACCATCTGCTTGCCAGCGCTGTTGCTTGCAATCATCTTGGTACTGATTTACTGTGCAATTCAAAAGCGCAGGCGTTGGGACGTAGAAGATAAGTGGACACTTATTGAATCAAATCCGGCACTTCTCAAAAAGCTAGAAGAACAGGGCCTTGGCTTGAATAAGGATAGTTTAAAAAAGGACGATCCGAAAAAGACTGAATCAAAGAAAAATGGTGCAAATGGCAATAGCAATGGCACCGCGCCTGCAAAGAATGGCAATGGGCAAGCTCCATCAACTGCACCAAAGCCGCCGACTCCGCCTGCTGGTCAGACTCCTCCAGCTGCGACGGCATCGCCGAAACCACCAGAGCCTCCGAAACCTAAATAAGCTTAATCAGTATATTCAATCTCATCTGGTTCTAGAACTTGCTCAGGCGGTATATCTGATGCGCCTTGTTGCTTTTCGCTGTTCTGCCTTGCAGTATCTTCAGACGTTCCTTTTGCGCCTTGTTCACGCACCACCTTTTTGTTCCATGAAAAAGGTAGGTAGTCCTCAGGTGCAGGACGAATGTGATATCTTGTGCGAAATTTTGCAATCGAAGATAAAATTCCCTGTGTGTTTTGCGCTGTAATCAGCGAGGGCAAAACAATGGTCTTGTGCTTTGCCTTATTGTGGCGAGAATAGAGCCAAAAGGGTAGGGCTGCAATGAGCAGCAAGAACCCAACTGCAAAAATCGCAGAGAAAACAGCTTGCTCTGCGATGTTGCCCATGAAGGTTGCCAGTGCCAGTATCCATGTGCTGGCAAAGAAGGCTTGCGCAATGATAAGTGCCAAAGGCACTTCAAATTGGTTAACTTTTCTAAAGGTGTTTGCAAGTAGACCCATTTGCGCTGCTGCATACATTCCGCGGATAGGCTCGGCAATAAAGCATGCTGCCTGTACGCCTCGAGCCTGCAACAAGGTCGCAATCCAAATAAGACCGGCAGTTATGATAACGATTGCACCTGGGTTACTCAAGGCTTCGATATTGAAGAGATGAGCAACGCCACTAAAGAGGAAATAGAAGAAAGCAACTATAGTAAAAATAATTATGTGCCACTGATAAAACACAGCAACAAAGCCAGCTCTCTCACTAAAATGGCCTTCAATCCAGCTGTAAAGTCCGCCTATTTCCCAATTTTTCATTGTTATTCCGTACTTTCAGACATGGCAATAATCTACCTTGACATTACTTTTCTGACCATTGCAAGCACAGCACGCAAGGGCAAAGGCTCAAAGCGTCTACTTACCTTTTTAAGTGTTGTGCGAATCTCTATATGCTGAGGGCAAGCTTTTTCACATTTCCCACAGTCGTTACACAGGTGCGGACTGGTGGGATTTTTAGTGATTGCGGCAGTACTTGTTAGATAAAGCGTCATGCCGGTAACAAAGCCCTTTATATAACTGGTGTTGTAGGCAGAAATGCAGGCGGGAATATTGATGCCCTGCGGACAGGGTAAGCAATAATTGCAGCTAGTACAGTTAACTTTGTATGACTGCCTAAAGATGTCAACAACTTCATCGTAGGCTGCGAGTTCTTCCTCTGCCAAAGCGCGAAACTTATCTGCAGAGCGCAGGTTGCTCTCTACAATGGCAGCGCTGTTCATGCCGCTCAAAACAGTAGTAACTTCTGGCTTGTTCCACAACCACCACAGTGCCCAATCGGCAGGTGACAAGTCAGGGTTAAGCTTTTCAAATACTGCTTCGGCTTGCTTTGGCAGTCCTGTGGCAAGCTGACCACCCAACAGGGGTTCCATAATCATGACCGTTATGTCTTTGGCAGCAGCTGCTTGTAGACCTGCTGCGCCTGCCTGGTAGTTGGGGTCATAGTAGTTGTGCTGCAGTAAGCAAAACTCCCACTTGTAGGCATCAATCAGCTTCAGGAAATCCTCAGAGTTGCCGTGATAAGAAAAGCCGATTTGCTTAATCTGCCCAGACGCCTTCTTGTCAGCAATCCACTGCTCTATGCCTAACTTTTGCAGGGTTTCCCACTGCCCAAAGTAGGCTATGTTGTGCATGAAATAATAATCAATATAGTCAGTCTGCAGGCGACGCAACTGCTCATTGAAAAGCCTTTCGACATCTTCAATGCTTCGACACCTGGTTATAGGCAGCTTTGTACCTATGAAGACATCTTTCCTGCGGTCATGCTTTGCCAACACTTCTCCCAAGGCGACCTCACTGCCAGGATAGATATAGGCAGTATCGAAAAGATTGATACCCCCATCAATGGCAGTCAAAATGATACGTTCAGTCTCTGCCTTGTCACGAGGAAAACGCATACATCCCAGCGCAAGTACAGAAAGTTCATTTCCCGATTGTTTGTCTATGCGATATTTCATGTAGCTATTATATCTTTCTTAATAATTTCTTAACTTTTCTGTAGCTATAACTTTGACTTTGACTGGTACTCTACTAAGGTGAGATAAAAGTACTACAGAAATAAAGGCAATAGGGGAAAGAAACTTATTTATGACAGCTGAAAATGCAAAATATACAATCCTCATAGTTGATGACGACATTGATATCCTCAACGCACTCGACATCTATTTGACGCAAGAAGGCTACAAAGTAGCGCGCGCAAGCAACGGGCTCGAAGCACTGGAAGCCATAGGTGACGCCAAAAAGGAGATCCACCTGGTGCTGCTCGATATCATGATGCCCAAAATGGACGGCATTCAAGCAGCGGTGCGCATACGCGACAAAAGCAACGTCCCTATAATCTTTCTTTCTGCAAAATCCGAAGACACTGACCGCATCTTAGGCCTGAACATGGGTGCAGATGACTACGTAACAAAGCCCTTCAACCCCGTTGAGCTGATGGCGCGTGTAAAGGCAGCCCTACGCCGGTATGCGCGCCTCGGCGGAATAGATAACGCAGAGAGCGCAGCGAATACAGACATCAATAAAAAAGCGGGGGAGTCTGACCAGTCCAACAACACAGACAACAGCACAAGTGAAGACATTTATCAGACCGGCGACCTCGTGTTAGACGATAGACAAAAGCTGGTGACCGTGGCTGACGTCGAAGTAAAACTTACCGCGCTTGAATACAACATCTTAAAGCTGCTCATGTCGCACATGGGGCAAGTCTTTAGCGCAACGCAAATATACGAATCAGTGTGGAATGAACCCGCTTTTGAAGTATCAAAGACAGTATCAGTCCACGTCAGACGTACCAGAGAAAAAATCGAAGTTAATCCTAAAGACCCGCAATATCTCAAGATGATGTACGGGCTAGGGTATAAGGTGGTGAAGCAGCAATGACAAAAACAACAAACACAACTGCAGCACAGACAGATAAAGCAAGTGAACCTGCGGTGGCGATTATTGTAGGTGACAAAAAGGTCAGCTCAACAGAGGTGATGGACAAACTCACCCGATCGTTAAAGGTTGACAGCAATGTGATAAAGGTCGTTCTGTTGCTGGTAGCCTACCTTGTTCTGCTTGTGGTCACAAGCGGTATTTTTTCTGGGTCAAGCCTATGGCAAATCGCTAACACTGCACTTTGGGTGAGCACGGTAATCTCGCTACCGGCACTATATTTCTTAGCAAAGTGGTCAAGGATTATTTATTTTGCGCGCAAGCCTTTAAGTATGCCGGTAAGTGTTCTTATGGCGATAATTTTCGCTATGGGCATAGCTTCGTTTTGGTTCATAGCTGCTCAGGCTTTCTGGGGAGAATTTTTATTTATTCTTGCCTTGTTTCCGACCTTCGTTCTTTTTGCCGTAGCGTATTTTAATAGCTTTCTCTTTTCACTCTCGGCAGTATATGAGCAGAAAAATGAAGAAGCAATGCAAGACAAAATTCGCGCAGAACGCTTCAAGTCTGAACTTATCACCAATGTGTCTCACGACATACAGACCCCTCTTACCTCGATAATCAATTACACGGGCTTGCTAAAAGGCCTGTCACGCGATGATGAGGAGTTTGACCAAAAATTCGAAGATTATACAGAGGTGTTAGATAGAAAGTCAGCGCGCTTAAAGACGCTCACCAATGACCTCATCGAGGCATCAAAGGCGGCTACAGGAAACGTTTCAGTTAGCCTGCAAACAGTCAGCCTGACCGAGCTCATTTGGCAGGTCGCAGGGGAATTTGATGACCAGTTTAAACAGCGCAATTTGAGCTTTGTGCTGATTCCGTCAGATGTCCAAATGGTGGCTCATGCTGACCCGCGCCATCTGTGGCGAGTCTTGGAAAATCTTTTCAGCAATGCGTCAAAGTATTCTCTAGAGGGCACACGCGTTTTTGCGCAACTTGAATATATTAACCCAAAGACTGCGACTAATGCGACGGCCAATGCTGCGGCCAATACAGCAGCCAGTGCGACTGCCAATACGGCAAGCATGGTCAAGCTCAGCCTGAAAAACACTTCTAGTGAGCCACTCGACCAGCTTGCAGGTGAGCTAACAGAACAGTTTATTCGTGGTGACAAATCGCGCCACACTGAGGGCAGCGGGCTTGGTCTCTACATTGCAAAGAGCCTTACAGAACTTATGGAAGGCGAGCTGTCCGTACAGGTAAGTGGTGACCAGTTTGAAGTCACTATCGTATTCTAGATGTATATTGGGTTTAGTTCTCCTTGATATATATCAGCTGTCAGTCTTTGGATACTTCAACTCCCCAAAGACTGGCGAGCTGGCCACTTGTACAAAGAAGGGATAGTTTTACCGCATGTTAAACGAATTATTTGCGACGACCTTTGGTCGAGTATTTTTTACTCTTGTCAGTAGTCCTGCAGCAACTATTTTGGCACTGGTGTCGGTTTTTGTATTGTGCATTGTATTTCAGGTGACGGCACTCCGCCGCACAAATAAGAATGCGGGCAAGCCGTTAGGGGCGACTCATTTTGTGTGGACGACTCTTTTCGTTTTGTATTTACTGGTTGTATATCGCCTTACGGGTATCGGAACTTTGTGGAATGTTATCGGCGGCCGTGAGATATCAACCTCAACCATTTACCTAGTGCCACTTGCATCTTTCATGGGTGGCGGGTTCTATGGGTTCCTCTTTTTTGCACTTAATGTTGTGATGACGGTGCCATTGGGACTTTTCTTGGCTGCGCTGTGGCCGAAAATGCGCTCATGGAAGCGCATTGCCCTGGCAGGATTTTGCTTTTCACTTGCTATTGAACTAAGTCAGCTCTTCACTAATCGCGGCACTAATGTTGATGACTTAATCGCCAACACTTTGGGTGCTGTAGTGGGATACGTGCTGTTTGTAGCTGTGGACAGACTCCGCCAGCGCAAGATAAGTAATCGCGAGCAGTCCTATCGACAAGAGCAGTTGCAGGCCAGACAGCAAGAACGCTTACAGGTGAAACATCAGGCGTTATCACGCTCGAAAGTCTTGCGCAATGAAGGCATTATCTACGTAGTTCTATCATTTGTAGGAATGTTTCTTTTCTTTAATCCTGCGTGGGTCTCTACTTTTGATGTCAACTTTAGCGAGCGCCACACCTTTGCAGGGGGAGGAACCACCGTCCATCAAGACTTTAGCTTGCATGGTGTTGTGCTTGAAGTGAGCGCAGATGGGCTTTTGCTTGGACTTAATCATGTGGAGGACATTGATGACGGAGCAATTATGGCAAATACTGACCAGAGACTGTTCGTGCATTTCACAGAGGAAACTACTGTTGCTATACTGCGCATAGATGAAAGCGAAACAGTTTTTCCCGTGGCGTTAGAAACCGGGACGCAAGATATTCGCGTAGGAGATTCAGTAGACTTATTCTTTAATCAAGATTTTTACAACGTAGAAGAATCTGACCCAAACAACCCAGCAACACACATCATAGTTTGGCGTTTTTCCTAGTACTCCTTTGTTAAAATAAAGAGTTGCTGCGCGTAAGCAGCCTTTGTGTCAAAGAGGCTCATGCGTTTTGCCACTCAATGTGCTTTACCAAAAGCCGCACGATTACTAGGAGAACACTATGTTTGAAACATTTACTTGGGAGAGCCTTTTCCCCTTTATGCGATTCCTCTTGTTTGTAGGCGGCGTTGCTGCGATGTTTGTATTTGTATTTGTATTGCGCAACCTTGCACTTCTCTTAAGCAGCACAAAAGAAGCTATGGATGAAACAAAGGTGGCTGTTGCAGAGATTCGCGATAAGGCTGTGCCCATCTTGGATAATGTTGATACAACAGTCGAGCAGCTCAATGTGCAGCTAGAGCACTTAGATACCATAATGACTAATCTGCAAAGTACCAGTGACAAAGTTGCTCACACAGCTGAGACAGCTAGCAACATTGCACAAACTCCTGTTGATTTTGTTACGGGCATAACCGATAAGCTGACACGCGGTTGGAGAGAACGCAAGGCTCATTCAGAAGATAAGACTGCAGAGTAGCACCAGAAGCAGCTACAATTGGCTCTGTGCAATTCGTATAACTGCCAGTACTAATTCAGTAACAGTATTTGACAACCCTACCGATATAACTAGGAAATAAACACACATGAACCCACCTATAAAAACTGCTGATATCCGCGAAAGTTTTTTGCAATTTTTTGAACAGAAAGGTGCTACGCGCTTACCGTCGTCATCTTTGATACCCGATGACCCATCGCTGCTGTTAACCGCAGCTGGAATGGTGCAGTTTAAGCCAATCTTTCTAGGAGTAAAGCAGCCTGATACCTTACGTGCGACAACGGCGCAAAAGTGCGTGCGTACAACTGATATCGACATCATTGGCACCACGGGGCGCCACCTTTCATTCTTTGAAATGCTGGGCAATTTCAGCTTTGGTGACTATTTCAAGCGCGAAGCAATTCGCTGGTCGTGGGAGTTCTCGACAGAAGTGTTGCAGCTCGACCCTGACCGCATTTGGGCGACAGTGTACCTAGATGATGATGAGGCGGCCGGTCTTTGGACAGAAGAGACTCCGCTTACGGCAGATCGTGTACTGCGCTTTGGCGACGAAGACAATTTCTGGGCAGCGGGTGCTACCGGACCATGCGGACCATGCTCAGAGCTTTTCTATGACAGAGGTCCCGACTTCGCTTGCGACAATCCAGATTGTGCTGTTGGCTGCGAATGTGACCGCTACGTTGAATATTGGAACCTCGTATTCATGCAGTACAACCGTGATGAGCAGGGCAATCTGACACCGCTCGATAAGCAAAGCATTGACACCGGTATGGGGCTTGAACGCATGGCAGCCATTATGCAAGACGTAGCGACCAGTTACGATATCGATCTTATGCGCGAACTCATCACTACTGCAGAAGAACTTACCGGTGCTCGCTACGCGACTGGCACGACTGCGCCAACTGCCACCGATACTGCGCTGCGTATTATCAGTGATCACGCACGCTCGGTTGCTTTCCTCATCGCTGACGGAGTGCTTCCATCAAATGAAGGCCGTGGCTTTGTACTTCGTAGATTGCTTCGCCGTGCTGTTTTGTACGGACGCAAATTGGGTGTAGAACAACCCTTCATGCAGGCTATGACTGATAAGGTTATCTCGCTTATGAGTGACCATTATCGCGAACTTAATACGCACCGTGAACTGATAGCGGGCATTGTTGCAGCAGAAGAGGATAGTTTTTTGCAGACTTTGCGCACAGGACTTAAGTATTTCGATGATGCGCTTAGCGAAGTTCCTAAAGGCGGACAACTTAGTGGCGAGGCAGCGTTTAAGCTGCACGACACCTACGGATTTCCTATCGATTTAACGGCAGAGCTCGCACGTGAGCGCAGCTACGATGTCGATATGCCAGGCTTTGAGCAGTGCATGACCGAACAAAAAGAGCGTGCGCGTTCAAACGTAGCTGATGTTAGCTGGTCTAGCTATGGCGGCACATATACAGATATTTTGAACGAATTTGGCGAAACCTATTTTGAAGGTTATAACAATCATAGCTTTGACGCGATTGTTCTTGCAGTCATTGATGCAGAGGGCAAGCGCGCAGAGCAGCTGGGCAAAGGTCAACGCGGAGAACTCGTCCTAGACTATACGCCGTTTTACGCAGAGCAGGGCGGGCAAATAGGCGACAGCGGGACTATCGCTACTAGTGATGGTGCGATTTTTACTGTCGAAGATACTCAAGTCAATGACGGACTTATCGTTCATAAAGGCACTATGACAACGGGCAAGCTTGCTACAGGTGCAAGCGTTGAAGCGAGCATTGACGTAGAGCGCAGAAACTTTATCTGCAGAAATCACACGGCAACTCACTTACTGCACTGGGCGCTGCGCGAAGTTGTGGGCAATCATGTGACTCAGGCAGGCAGCCTTGTATCAGATAAACGCCTGCGTTTTGACTTTACGCACTTTGAGCGTCTTACACAAGACCAGTTGATGCAAATAGAACAATTGATTAATGAAAAAATCGCTGACAATTTATCAGTGCGCGCCTACACAACGACCCTTAATGAGGCTCAAGAAATCGGAGTCACAGCCCTTTTTGGTGAAAAGTATGGTGAATACGTTCGTGTTCTCGAAGTGGGCAACGTCTGCAAAGAGCTTTGCGGTGGAATCCATGTAGGCCGTAGCTCTGAAATTGGACTCTTCAAGATTTCTTCAGAAGAAAGCGTTGGTGCTAATATGCGCCGAATCGAGGCAGCGACGAGCCTGCAGGCATATGAACTAACACGCACAGCACAAAACGAACTTCTTACTGCCGCAGAACAGTTAAAGTGCAACCCGCGTGACATCAACACAAAGATTGCTAATGTGCTTGAAAATCAAAAGAAGCTTAAGGCAACCGTAAAGAATCTTCAGGAAAGCAACAATGCTGACGTTGATGAACTGCTCAAAGACGCGGTTGACACCGGCAGTTACAAACTGCTTGTCGCACAGCCTAAAGAAGTCGCTGCTGCTGATTTGCGCAAGATGTCGGACAGACTGCGCCAAGCAGGGGTTGACGCGGTGATTTTGCTGACTGCAGACAAAGATACTAAGAAAACCATTTACCTTGCAGCTGCAAATGACAAGGCAACAGATGCAGGCTTCCACGCAGGCAATCAAATTAAAGATATTGCTGCGTCCTTGGGAGGACGTGGGGGAGGAAAACCATCCATGGCACAGGGCGGTGCTGATGAAGTTCCTTCGCAGTGTTTGACAGAAGTAATCGATGGAGTGCGCAAAAACTTTGAGTAAAGGCGACAAATCAAAGAACGGCAGAATTCTTGCCCTTGATATTGGTGAAGTGCGAACAGGGGTAGCACTGTCATGTGCGAACGGACAACATGCATCTCCTTTTCAGGTGCTTGACACCAAACAGCTCTGTAGCAACAACAAAGAACTACACACGATTGTTGCAGATTATGAGGTTGATACCGTCGTTGTAGGGTTGCCTTTGCAAGACGGTGGCAGTGAGGGTTCGCAGGCTCGTCGCACGCGTAATCTGGCGCAAAAAATGCTTACAGGCATGGACGTACTCAACATTATTTTTTTCGATGAGCGGCAGTCTAGCAAAATTGCAAAATCTGCAGGTCACAGCATGGGTCTTAGTGAAAAAGACATGCGCGGAAAGCTAGATAGCCACGCAGCAGCTGCATTTTTGCAGTCATATCTTGATACAATAGAGGGCTAACAATCATGAGGCGAGGAGCAATTTCGACATGAACGACCCAAGTTATTTGGATGAAAATCTAGACGGTGTCTCTAGTAAAGAGATGCTTAAAAAGATGAAAAAGAGCGGGAAGAGAAGATTTCCCTTTGGCATAGTGATACTGTCGCTTTTCGTTGTTATAGCAATGGCTGGCGTTGGCGTAGGATACTGGCTTCTGGTTAGCGAGAACTCAGTTCCGCTGGGCGATGAAGTAGCTGTGCGAATCTATCAAGGATCATCTGTTATTGAGATTGCCGAATTGCTTGAAGAACAAGGCTTTATCGACGACGCACTTATTTTCCGTATTCGCGTTCGCTTGGCAGAGGCTGATGACTACCTGCTTGCGGGTGCTTATCGAATACGCCCTGGAACAAGCTACGATGACCTTATTGCGATACTTATGGAAGGACCGCCGCGTTATGATGTCGTGACCATTACCATTCCTGAGGGCAGATCAATTGACCGTATGGGACCTATCCTGGAAGAGAGCATGGACTTTACGGCTGAAGAGTTTATTCAGATTGCTCAAAACGGCGCGCCAGAATTTGCTGAAGAATTCCCGTTTTTGATTGGCGCATTCGACGATACTCTCGAGGGATATCTGTTTCCCGACACCTATGAGTTCTTCACGAATGCAACGCCACGCGAAGTGATTAGGCAGATGCTGCAGCGCTTCGAAATTGTCTGGAATGAACTTTATGAACCGACAGGTCCTGCTGCTGACATGACCCCATCAGAGCTCGTCGTTATTGCATCGCTGATTGAGATGGAATCATCGCTTGCTCGCGAGCGTCCCCTTGTATCATCGGTGATTTATAATCGCCTCGAAATTAATCGCAGGCTGCAATTTTGCTCGACTGTACAGTTCTTGATTCCTGGGGAGGAAAGACAGCGGTTGAGGCTGACCTACGCTCAAACTGAAGTACCTAGCCCTTATAACACCTACCTGAACTATGGCTTGCCTCCAGGACCGATCTCTAATCCGGGCAGACAGGCACTTAGTGCAGCAGTAAATCCAGCAAATACAACATATATCTACTTTGTACTGACAGGACATGACGGCTCTCAAACTTTTGCCACTACTACGGCAGAATTCGAAGCTGCACGTCGTCTGTCTCGCGAAGTTTTTGGAGAATAGATAAAGCATGCCATTTCCTACTTATTACGTTGACTCAGTTCTTGACATAGATCCAGCATGGATAAAAGCACAGGGCAAGGACAGTGTATTGGTCGACCTCGACAATACCTTACTTCCGCGCGATACCAGTACCTTCAGTCCAGAAATTATGGACTGGGTGCAGTCTCTATATGATGCAGATCTGAAGGTTTGCTTACTGTCAAACAATTGGCATGAGCGCGTCCATACTGCAGCAGACGAACTGGATATGAAGCTCGTATCAAAAGCAGTAAAGCCGCTACCCTTTGCGTTCTTTGCAGCGCTCAGACGCGTTGGTGCAAAGCGCAAAAATACTATCATGGTGGGAGACCAGCTCTTTACTGACGCACTAGGGTCTGCAGTTTTAGGAATGCCTTGTGTCATGGTCAAGCCTTTGGCAGCGCACGACTTGAAGCACACTCTCTTTTTGCGCAATATTGAGAAGTTGATAATGCGTGACCGCCAGACTGCACCAGAATCCACCACTCTATGTCGCTAATGTGCAACCTGCTCGGACACGTAGGGAACTACGCTTACCTCGCAGAACACACATTGCTCCTCGATTGGTGACCTCTGGAGCAGTCTGGATTCAAACCACTTTGCTGCTTTAATGTTTCTTTAACCATTTTTTAATCTTGCTTTAAGCGTCAATTTGTAAGATGAAAAGCGTAGGTTTTGCTTTCATCTTAGTCTAACAAGTAGTCATAGTTTTGTGATACAATATTGTTAGACAAAATTGACAGGAGTCCATTTTGTTGAAGATTGAGGTTCACTCTAGGATTAATGAAAAGCGTCCTGATATTAGTGATGATGATGTAGTCACCGCTTGGCGTAATGCTATAAGCATGCGGCAGAGAGATCCAGATTTTCCAGACTACTATGCTGCTGCCGGATTTGATACGATGGGTCGTTTGCTGCAAATGATCGCTGTCGTCTCTAAGCGTGGTGATGCTTTAATCGTTTATCATGCTATGCCTGTGACAAGAAAGATGCGTCGTGAACTTAATCTATGATTGGAGGACTATTGTGGAGTTTATAACCAAAAGTGGGCAAGTCTTAACTGATGAAGACTTTGAAAGGCTTGGAGAGGCAGCAGACAGAGGCGAGTACCCTGGAACTCCAGGAGAATGGATAATTCGTCCCCCAGGACGCCCGCAACTACACCCGACCGAAGAACTTGTAACGATTGCTTTCAAAGTGCCAAAGTCGCACCGGGCATTATTAGACAAAAAAGCAAAGGCAGCCCATAGTACACGCTCGCAATTTATGCGGGCCATACTTGACGATGCTTTGGCAGCACAATAATGTGTTCATCATGCCAACAATGAAAACCATGCACCAATACCTCGTAGTAGGGACTCCTATTTCGCATAGCCTTTCACCTAGGCTGCATAATGCTGTGTACCAGCAACTTGAACTGTCTAGACAGCTAACAGCGCATGACCCGCAAGATGCGGCAGGCTTCGAACAGCTTATTGCACATCTGCGCACCGGCACATACCAAGGCTTTTGCGTCACGATTCCTTACAAGCTACAAGCACTGCAGTCCTGCGACAAACTTACGCCTACTGCCAATCGCACCGGAGCAGTGAACTATATACGCCGCGAAACTGATGGTAGCTTGACGGGTGATAACACTGATTCTGGCGGTTTTGCTGAAGCAGCAAAGCGCGAGCTCACCTTCGACTTCACAGACTGCCAAGCAGTAGTGTGTGGCAGCGGGGGAGCATCACGTGCAATAGTGGACGCACTCCTCCAAGAAGGCGCTGCACAAATCACCCTTGTTTCCCGAAATCCTGACCCGCAAACGGACAGTTCCCACATAAAAGCTATTGACTACGAAACGCTCGCTCAATCAGGTACGCACTTTGACCTGTTGGTAAACACGACACCCCTTGGCATGGCAGATGGCATGAACGATGACCTTATGCCAGTGACTGCAGATTGGCTGACCACATCAACTGCTGCCGTCTACGATGCTGTTTATAGAAAAAGCGGTACGACACCACTTGTTGCAGCAGCACGCAACGCAGGTATTCCCGCAGCTGACGGTCGCAGCATGCTTATTGAACAAGCAATCCTCGGCATGCAATTTTGGCAAGTCACAGAAAATCCAGCGACACTTCGTAGTATCATAGATGCTTCTCTTATCTAAGTGATTTGACCACAGAGAGCAGGCAGAACTATGGTGACTGATTTCTCACATGACGCTAAGCGCCACATCGCCCTGATTGGCTTTATGGGAGCTGGCAAAAGCTGCGTTTCGCGCGAGCTAGCGACACGCTACGGGCGCAATCTTGTCGACTTGGACGATTCCATCGAAGAGCAAACGGGCAAAGTCGTTGCAGAAATATTTCAACAGCACGGCGAGCGATACTTTCGTGAACTCGAGCTAAAAGCCCTGCGCGAAGCCCTTGGCAGTCCGGTGACCACTATAATCGCTTGTGGCGGAGGAATAGTGACCAATCCAGAAAGCCTTGCACTGCTGAAAAGCCATGCAGTAGTTGTGTACCTGCATGTACAGGCAGAACGCGCACTTGCGCGCATTGATGATTGGACAACACGTCCCTTGCTGAACCTTGCAGGTAGCACTGATGCGGTGCACGCACTTGCGCAATCACGCCTTGCTTTGTACGAGGCGGCCGCTGACATTAGTGTTGGTACTAATAAGCGCGACATTAGTGAAGTCGCAGATTGTATTGTCGAAAGAATGAAAGAGGCTGGCCATGCAGAACTCCTCGCCTAAGAACACGACTCCCGCAGCAGTTCGTCAAGACTTTGCAGACGGCCTGCGCCTTAATCTTGATTTAGGCGTCGCAAAATACCCAGTATTCCTTTCTGAAAAACCAGCCTTGCTGATGGCAAAATATCTTGAGACACTTATCGGTAAGCAGATAGGCGAAAAGCACAAACTGCGCTTTAACGAACCAAAGCGCATGGTCGTTCTTTGCGATGAAAACACCGCTGAACTTTTTGGCATCGATATTGAATCTCAGCTCATCACTGCAGGCTGGCAAGTCGATGCCTTGACCGTGCCTGCTGGTGAGAGTGCAAAGACAATGGCAGCCGCAGAACAAATCTGCGAAGCACTGACAGCACTAGGTGCTACGCGCGATACGGTACTCTGCTCGCTTGGCGGGGGAGTCATCAGTGATCTTGCAGGCTTTGTTGCGGGCATCTATAAGCGCGGCATGCATTTGGTTCACATTTCAACAAGTCTTGTCGGATTAGTAGACGCTGCAGTAGGTGGCAAGACTGCCGTCAACACCGCTTCAGGCAAGAACCTCATTGGGCTCTACAAGCACCCACTGGTTATTGTCAGCGACCCTAGCTACCTGCAGACCCTGCCAGACGAAGAATACGCTTGTGGGCTTGCAGAAGCAGCGAAAACAGCCATTCTTGCAGGCGGAGACTTCACAGCTTGGCTCGAGGCAAATACAGAAGCTTTACAAAGCCGTGACCCATCCACGCTGCGTGAGCTTATTGCACGCTGCATTAGTTTTAAGGCAGGCATTGTTGCAGCTGACCCCACAGAGGATATGGTGCCTTCGGTGCGTCTGTCGCTTAACTATGGACACACTTTGGGGCATGTAATTGAAACAGTCACAGCCCAAAGAGCAGCGACAGATGAACAGGCGCCGCCGCCTATCCCGCATGGCATTGCCGTTGCGCAAGGTATGCGTTTCGAAGCACGCATGGCGATGCAGCTGGTTGGTGCAGATGCAGACTTCGTTTTGCGCCAAGATGCGCTTCTTGACGCGCTCGGCCTGCCGCCACTTGATCCGAGTATTATGGGCGACGATTCCCAGACAATGATGGACATTTTCTACCGAGACAAGAAAACGCTCGATAGCGATTTGCGCTTCATTTTGATGCCAGCCGTTGGGCAGGCAGAAATCGTCACGGTGTCGCAAACTATTTTGCATGAACACCTTCAAGCATGGCTAGCAAAGCACACCAGATGCCCAGACTCTGCGTCGTCACCTCATGCTTCGACTGAACACGTAGGTGACTACGCTTATCAGCCAAAACATGAGCCGCTCCTTGATTCTGACCATCTGGAGCGTTCTGATGATAATGAGAAGGGTTCACAATGAAACTACTCATCCTTAACGGTCCAAATCTCAACCTGCTGGGGCAGCGCGAAACTGAAATCTACGGCACATTCACCCTAGAACAGCTTTGCACCGAACTAAGCGCTTACACTCGTGATACTTATCCAGAAATCCAGCTCGATTTTTTCCAGTCGAATCACGAGGGTGAACTTGTCGAAAAGTTGCACGCAGCACCCGATACATACAGCGGTATTATTTTTAACCCGGCAGCATACACTCACTACTCAATCGCACTGCGCGATGCCATAGCTGCCATTGATGTGCCTGTTATAGAGGTGCATATCAGCAATCCTGACCAGCGTGAAGACTTCCGCAAGGTAAACGTTATTCGCGATGTTTGTATAAACCATTTCCAGGGCAAAGGTATCCAGTCCTACAAAGAAGCTATTGATTATTTAGAAAGTGAAGTCACATGAGCACATTTGACATTAATAGCAGATTAACTAAACTGCGCACACGCATGAAAGAGGAAAAAGTCGATGCTTTCATTGCGCTAAAATCGGTGAACGTCGAATATCTAACAGGCTTTGATTACATTAGGGATAACAGCGACCCTCACGCAGTGCTCGTCACGCAAACAGAGGCACGCTTCATCACTGATGCGCGCTACCTTGAAGCTGCTCAACAAGAGGCAGTCAATGCGCCTACTGATTCAGCAGGTAATGCACTCTGGCATGTCGATGACCCAAAGGGCAGACCTATCATTACAGACTTGCATGAGCTATGGAACTTCAAAGGCATCAAGAAAGTTGCACTAGAAGACAAGATATCTTACCGAATCTTTGAATCTATCAAAAAATCTATCCGCCCAGCAAAAGTCATACCAGCACAAAACTGGGTCGAAGATATTCGTAGCGTCAAAGACGATGCAGAGCTTGACCGCATAAAAGCAGCTCAGGCAATCACCGATAAAGCTTTCACGCACCTTTGCAGTTTCATTAGGGCAGGTATGACCGAAAAAGAAGTCGCACTAGAATTAGAATATACCGTGCAAAAATTGGGCGCAGAAGGTGTTTCCTTTCCGCCTATCGTAGCAAGCGGCGCAAATGGCTCACTGCCACACGCCGTTCCAACTGACAAAGTCATTGAAGCGGGCGACCTGCTCACTCTTGATTTTGGCGCAAGCTACGGTGGCTATTGCAGCGACATGACGCGTACTATCTTTATCAGCGGTGAAGGAAAAGCCGAACCTACAGATGAACAGCGCACAATTTACGACACGGTACTTGCAGCACAAGAGGCAAGTCTTGCCGCCTTCAAAGAAGGCACCACCGGTATTGCAGTCGACAAAGCTGGCCGTGAGCTTATCATCGAAGCAGGATATGGCGATTACTTTGTACACGGTACAGGCCATGGTGTTGGACTCTACATTCATGAAGCCCCCAATGCGTCCCCACGTAGCCCTGAAAAGCATAAAGCAGGCGAGGTAGTGACCTGCGAACCCGGTATCTACGTACCAGGTAAGATGGGCGTGCGCATCGAAGACATGGTTATTGTTACTGAAAGTAGTAGCGAAAACATCACCACCTCGTCCAAAAAACTTATTATAATTTAACCCGACACCTACTAAGGAATAGGATTGCAATGAAGAAAATCACACTTGTACTAACCTTTGCACTCGTACTTGCCCTAGCTCTCGCACTACTCGTCGGCTGTGGTGGCGATGCAGACGATGCTAACAACGCTGCGACCGGCGACACCTCCTTTGCTAATGAAGGTGTTGCTGCTGTAGTAAATGGTGAAACTATCACCACAGAACAGCTTGATGCTGCCGTTGGCAGCGTAGATGGTGCTACGCGCGCTGAAGTGCTTTCGATGCTCGTTTTTGACCGTCGCCTTAGACAGATTGGTGAAGAAATTGGCTCTGAATTGCCCGATGTTCGAATTGGGCAAATTCGAGACCATCCTGAAACAGTTATGGGTGATGCTAGTGTTATACGACGCAATTTTGTTGCTCTAGAAATCATTGTGGTAGGTGACTTTTTCACAATGACGATTGCTGAGATAGCGCGTGAAGAAGGTGTTGAAGTGGCGCAAAGCGACATTGATGACCTTTTGGCACATCCTCAAATGAGTGAAAGTGTTGAGGGTCTTAAAGAGTGGGCATCTGAAGAATTTATTCAGATATGGGCTGAAGCTACCATTGCCACTAGTGTACTTCATGATAGGGGAATCGATACTGAAGGATTGCAGGAGTATTCACGGGATAGAGTACATGAAATCATTTCGGAAGGCGATTTGACAATTTACGACCCAGAAGTTCGAGAAACTGGTCGAAACACATGGTTCCACGGCATGGAGTGGCAATAGACCACTGCTAAAGCAATAAATAATATAACGAGGGAGTGCGTCCACTGCTGCAACGTAACAGCACTGGACGCACTCCGCAATTTCTCTGTAATCAGTTAGTTAAAACCCAAGAGACGCAACGACTGCATCCACGTCATCTCGCTGATCTGTCGGAGCCCAAAAGTTGAACCATAGGCTTTGATAGAAAACGTTTACCTCATAGTAGTCTCTAATGATCGCCCATTCATGCAGGTAAGGTTCTTCGGCAATGATTTCGTGGCTGTCTGCATAGCGTAGGTCTTCAATTCTTGATTCGGCAGTAATGGTGGGCGTAACGGTATGTTCTTCGGTCAGAAGGACCGTTATGTCATTTTTGGTAAAGCCCACAGAGTTGCTCGTACCAATGTCGTCTGTAGCTCCTGCAAAAAGCTCTGAGCTTGACACGATGTCATAAAATTCCTGCATGGGGTCTTCTGGTGGTTGCGTCATTCCTGCTGTATAGCCTAGTTCATTTAGCAGGTGAAACATTTGTCGCTGCAGCGATTCTTGGACGCCGTCGCTGGCGCCCTCAATGGCCTGAGCGGTAGCGAAAAAGGAGTAGTTTTCAAATGCTCCAACAATTTGTAGCGTGTAGGGTGAATTTAGTCGTGCAATATGCACCATGCCAGATACGTATGCTATAGTTCGTCCGTTGTGATAATTTTCCAAATAGGCAAAGCTTTGCTGTCGTGATTCAAGCGTGCTAAGAGCGCCCTCATTAGTAGAATATTGGCTCAAAACAATGGTTGCGTCGTCAGCTGCACTTGATTGCCATGTTCTTGTGACGGGAACCGTGTCGTCTTGCTCAAAGCCAGCGTCAAGCATGGCTCGGGTAAAGATTTCTGTTGTGACTTCCCACTCGCCACTAAGCATTCCAGCTACATCTTCGCCACTAATTGTCTCAATTTCTATATCGCTGCTGCCACGGCCGCTGTCATTGTTACAGCCTATAAGCAGACCTAGTGCGGTGATGCAGATTAGCATTAAGACGAGCTTCTTCATTGGCAGACCTTCCCCCAAGGTATGATGTGCTAGCTGTTAGCGACTTGCTTTAAATGGCTGGTATTTCAGTAGATATGATTGTAGCAAATCCTTAAACTTACCTTTCCGGTCTTAAGTCATTAAAGAGTTACTGACCAACACGATGGAAGGTTTCATCATAGCTGGCTATTGGAATGATCAGCAAATCATAAGTAAAGAATGGATACACTCCACGATTTTAAGTCAATGGCTCATTATAAATTTAATTCTTTTCCATAAAATAATATTGACACGCGTGTCATTTTAATGTTTAATAGTGACACGCTGTTCATTTTAACAAGAGATAGGCGGAGAAAGATGCCAAAAGTTAGTAAAGATTACGTAGAAAGAAAGAAAGCGGAAATCGTTTCGGCTGCTATTGTAGTTTGCCAAGCAAAGCCTGTTTATGAGGTTACCTTGCGTGATGTAGTTAAAGAATGCGGAATCAGTCAAGGGAGCATCTACAGTTATTTTTCTAGCATTGATGAGGTTTTTGCAGAGATCGTTAATCGTGCATACAGCACACATCAAATTGCTGACCGAATAGCAACTGTTGTAGCAAGTGAAGATGCATACGGGAGAAAGATTCTAGAAATTCTAAGTGCCATGGGGAAATTGGTTGATGTTATGACCGCTGAATACGGCACTATTCTTTATGAACTTAATGGTCTTTATGCGCGCAATCCTAAGAGAGCTGTCCAATTTGCAAATAAAGTCAAGATAAATGATGACACTAATGCCGCACTTGCTGCAGTTATGTCCATTGTCGACGAGGGGTTGGCTCAGGGCGCTTTTTTCACCACTCACCCTAGAGAAGCTATCTTTTTGTTACTGGAAACATCAATCCAAGGAATTGCGCGTGCTATTACTTTTGCTCCTTCGCCCCAAGCTATTCATCATCTCTATGGAATAGAGAAAGGTAAGGCAAATGCTCAAGGAATGATGGAAATGCTTGCTCATCTAGTAATAAGTCTTTTAGAGACACAGAAATAAAAGCAGTAAAGTTGACGATTTAAAGAGAAAAGGAAATTGAAAAGATGAAAAAGAGTTTTAATACTACTGTCCGCCTTATAGCATGTCTAATGGTTGCACTCTCTCTTATAGTGCCCGCAGGAACTGCAGCTGTGGCAGCCGAATCTGTAAACCCAAGAGAGGTTACTCCGTCTGGCATTTCGCTAAGTGATATGGAAAGTGCAATAGCTGAGCTAGTTAACGAATATATTGGCAAATCTGCACCAGGAGCAGCAGTCGCCATTGTGAAAGAGGGTGAAATTATTTCGTTACAAACTTTTGGTTACGCAGACCTTGAGAATAATATCCCCGTAAATAATGAAACCGTTTTTGAATATGGTTCGATTAGCAAGTTGTTTACCTATACTGCTGCTATGCAGCTAGTTGAGCAGGGCAGACTTGATCTTGATGCTGATATTAGAGAATATCTTTCGGACGATTTTAACAGTCAGTGGAACCATGATGAAGTTGTAACTATGCGTGACCTTATGAACCACGCGGGAGGATTTGGAGATTTTCCTTTTGACGCGCTTTTGCTCGATTCAAGAGGTCTTTCTTCGCTCGAAGAAGCCTTGCTGAGCCAACATCCGCAACAGTACTTTACGCCTGGAACTGCAAGTGCTTATTCAAACTATGGTAGTGCTCTCGCAGGGTTTGTTGTTGAAAGTATTGTCGGTAAACCTTTTTATCAAGTCCAGCAAGAAATGATTTTTCAGGTGGCAGGAATGAACTCTGCTGCAGGTGAGCCGCAACAAAAAGACAATCCGTCTATCGTTGAAAGAAAAGCGCAAGGTTATATGTCAAATGGACAAGGCGATTTTGTTGAGAGAGGCTGGTCATACTCACCACTATATCCAGCAGGATCAGTAAATGGAACCGTAGAGGACTTAGCTTTTTTCCTGGCTGCTCTTATGCCTGCTGCAAATGAAGACACTCCTCTCTTTGAGGATAATGCTACCCTGCATCAAATGTTGTCACCAAGCTATGATTCTTCGGGTGATATGCGCGGAATGCATCACGGATTTTTCTCACTGAGCGGAACAACACAGGTTCTGGGACATGGGGGAGATACTGCTGGTTTTGCGGCACATGCAGCTTTTGCACCAGCTGAGAGATTTGGAATGGTAGTCCTTACTAACGGTGCGGGCGACATGGATATTCGTTTTGGCTTGCACAATTTGCTTTTTGGTAAACCAGCAAACATTGAAGACGCTGAATTTGCAGACAGAGGAGAAATGCCTAGCGCAGAAGAGGTTGCTGGATCTTACCTTCTTATGCAAGTTCCCAAAGGAAATATGCTGGAATTTATGGGATATATTGTTCCTTTGCAAGTAGAGGCTGTTGGCGAAAATAGAATCACTCTAAATATGGGCCCACTGACAGGAAATTTTGTACAAGTTGCACCTTATGAATACCTTTTGCAAGATGATTCACATCCCATGTTTGTTGTTTTCCCACGTATTCACTTCGTCATGGATGGTGGAGATGTTGCTCATGTAGCAGTTGGCAATGGTATGGACATGATTCCTACAACAAGTCAGCGCAGTGCTTTTTCGCTGGTGCTCAGCGCAGCAGTTGCTATTATTGGCGTAGCTTTCTTTCTGGTTGCACCTGTAGTTTTGCTGGTACAAGCTATTAGGAGAAGAAAGTCGGATGTGGTTGTTCAGGATAAAAATGTTAATCGTTTACAGGTAGTGGTAACACTGCTCGGCACTGCTCTTGTGATGAACAATCTAGTTGCGTTGGTGTCGTTTATGGCAAACAGCTATCGCAGCTTTAGCAGCATGATGCCCTATTTGGTGCTGAATTATTTTATTGTAATAGCTGCATTCATTTCTACTGTTCTGTTGACTTATTTTCTGATTAAGAAGAGGGTTGTTGTTTCTAAGGTACGTATAGTTATTGCAGGCATAACCATGGTACTTTTGACAGCTCTTGTTGCAGTGCTTGCCAGTTGGAATTTCTTTACTCTCTTTATATAAAAGTGCGAGTTGTACTCCTAAAGTTGAACTAGAAATAGAAACCTAGAATCAACTTTAGGAGATACAGATCTATGTATGATGTAGAAATTTAGTGAGATATAAAAGGACGTATCCACCGCTGTAGTCAATGCAGCGCTGGACAAACTCCGCAATTTTGGTACAAAAAGTAATCAGTCCTTGACCGCTTCGGGTTTGGCTAACCTTGGTAGTATAATAAAGCGGCGTATTTATTTATGAAAGGACTTTGTATGTCAGTATCAACTGCTCAGTTTAAAAACGGAATGGCAATCCAACACGACGGGAAGCGTTGGATTATCCAAGACTTTCAACACGTAAAGCCAGGCAAAGGCCCTGCTTTCGTGCGCACGAAACTTAAAAACCTTGAAGACGGTCGCATCGTCGACTACACTTTCCGAAGTGGCGAAAAGTTTGACAGCGTTCGCGTAGAGCGCCGCGCCATGCAATACCTATATAACGATGGCGAAACCTATTACTTCATGGACACCAACACTTACGAACAGGTCGAAATGGACGCAGATTTCGTGGGCGACGGAAAGCAGTGGCTCAAAGAAAACGACGAAGCAGAGGTGCTGACTGCAGACGGTGATTACTTGGGAGTAGATCCACCCATGTTTGTTGAACTTGAAGTGACAGAGACTGAACCTGGATTCAAAGGTGACACCGTAAACAGTGGTGGCAAACCTGCAGTTCTCGAAACGGGTGCTACTATCAACGTGCCTATGTTTGTAGAAATTGGGGATGTGCTAAAGATTGATACTCGCGACGGCAGGTATGTCACCAGAGTATAGCTAGATACTGCATCTCTTTGTCGGATTAGAATACATCTTTCGCACACGTAGTCTGCTACGCTTAGCTCAAGATATCTTCATCCTCCTCGACCTGCAGCATCTATCTACCCTCTGGAAAGTTTAACAGTTTGTAAAGGAACTATATTTTGTTATCTATAGATGAACAATTGGAGATTATTCAATCGGGTACGGAACAAATTGTGCCCTTTGCTGATTTGCGCACAAAACTTGAGCGTGCCGGAAAGACCGGTACACCTCTGCGCATTAAGCTAGGCGTTGACCCAACTGCACCTGACCTGCATCTAGGTCACGCAGTTCCTTTGCGCAAGCTACGCCAGTTCCAAGACTGCGGCCACACCGTAGTTCTTATCATTGGTGATTTTACGGCTTTGATTGGGGATCCGTCAGGGCGCAGCGCGACACGCCCGCCTTTGACGCAAGAAGAAATCAATGCCAACGCAGAGACCTATATCGAGCAAGCTTTCAAGATTCTTGACCCAGAGAAAACAGAGCTACGGAAAAACAGCGAGTGGCTTAGCCCACTGGGCTTTGCTGACCTGCTCAAGATAACCAGCAAATTTACCGTTGCGCGCATTATCGAGCGCGATGACTTTGACAAGCGCCTGAAAGAACAAAAGCCTATCTCGCTGCATGAGTTGTTGTACCCAATGGCGCAAGCCTACGATAGCGTCGCTATTCAGTCTGATGTTGAAATCGGTGGTACTGACCAGCTGTTTAACTTACTCGCCGGTCGCGAACTTATGGAGAAGTCTGACCATGAACCCCAAATCGCACTGACCTTGCCGCTACTGGTTGGCACGGACGGCGTTCAAAAAATGAGCAAGAGCTTTGGCAACTACGTAGGTCTCACTGATGCTGCTGCAGATATGTTTGGCAAAATAATGTCGATTCCTGACGAGCTGATGTCTAGCTACTTCAGACTGGCAACAGCGGTGCCTTTGACAGAAGTTAAAGAAATTGAAGCCGCTTTGGCTGATGGTAGTGCTCACCCAGGAAAGCTTAAGCGTCGTTTAGCACGTGAAATTATTAGCATTTATCACAGTGAAGCTGAAGCTGTTGAAGCAGAGGCGGCCTTTGATCGCGTATTTAAAGAGCGCGCTATGCCTACTGATATTCCTGAGGCAACAATTGATTGGGACACTACAGTTAATGACGATGGCAAGATTTTCCTACCAGCATTGATGGTGCAACTTTCACTGGCGAACTCGTCAGGTGAAGCACGCCGCTTGATAGATGGCGGCGGGGTAAAGATTGAAGGTGCTGCAGTTGCTGCAAAGTCTTACGAGCTTGACCCGGCAGATTTGCAAGAAAAAGTACTGCAAGTAGGCAAGCGCAAGTTTATTAAGCTAGGCTAAAGATGGATGCGCAAGCGCGCTCGCGAAAAGAGCTTTGGACTACGCTTATTGCAGTAGCTGTGCTTGCTCTGATTGTCGTAGCTGTTGTGGTGGCCTTCGGAATACATACGGCGCAAGAAATCGAACACGAACTATATGAAAACAATCCTGTTGTTGAAAGTTTGCTCGAAGAACATGACATGAGCATGCTTGACCTTATCTTGCTGGGCAGAGAACTTGAAGGAGCAAGTAGGGAAGAGGTAATTCAGCGCGCAGAAGAAATGGGTCTCACTGAAGATGAGCTAAGAGAGCTTGCTGCTGACAGTGAAGTCCGTGAGCTGATTGATCAATTTCTGAATCCCTAGTACTGCCTTTGGCTGTTTAATAAGCCCTTAATCTTTCTTTAACAATTCTTTAATAGTGCTTTAACCCCTTTTTGTTAGGCTGGTATCTCTGCGCGGCTGCTTTGCGGCCGCAAGTGACCGCCTAGACAAGAAAGGTAGTCCATGAAGCCATTACAAAAACAACAAAAGCAACAAGAACAGCAAGGGTCACTACAGGAATCCACACTTCAAATCAACGTACTTACTATTTCTGCTATCTGCATTTTCTTTGTAAGTATTTGCTTTGTGCCTTTGGGCATAGGCAGTCAGGCGGTAGCTGCACAATCAGGTGACTGGACCTATGTGATTCGTGACGCAAAGAAAGGTTCTGTTGGCGCGGGCGCATACATTACAAAGTACACAGGAAATTCAACATCAATCAGTTTGCCATCAAAGCTGGGCGGCCAACCCGTCGTTAGCGCAAGGCTAACGAACACTAAAAAGAAGCTCACTCAGGTGGGATGCACTTCTGCGACGTCTTTGCGTGAGCTTAATGTTAAAGGCAATTCACTTGCGCACCTTAACCTTACGCATAATAAAGAGTTACGCATTCTCGAAGCAGGCTCTAATAAGTTGCAGAGCGTAAGATTGGGTTCAAAGCCGCACCTTATTCGTGTTGTCCTGTCAAAGAATAACCTTATTGCTATCGATGCTTCGGCAAAGTCCACGCCAAAGATCAGTCATCTTGATATCAGCAATAATAAATTTGCACAATTTGATTTACGCACTACGCCACAAATTGTCACGTTTAAGGCGGCGCATAATCGCATGGACAAACTCACCATGAGTGGAGCTGCCAATTTGAAACATTTGAATGTTGCAAATAACAAGCTCAAATCGCTCTCGCTTGGCGGCAGTAGCAAGTTGGAATATTTGAACTGTTCAAAGAATGCGCTGACAAGTCTTAATCTGCTCAAGCAAAGTCGTTTAAATACACTGATTTGTTCCAATAATAAGCTGACGAGCCTTTCGGTAGTAACTCTGCCTGCTCTGAAAAAGCTTGACTGCTCAAAGAACGATCTGACTAGCTTGATTCTTACTTTTAATCCTCGCCTTGAGCATCTTTCAGTTAGTAGCAATAAATTGACCACTCTTGTGGTGAGCGCTAATCCTGAGCTTAACTATCTGGCTTGCGGCAGCAATCGCTTGGAGTTTCTTAACGTTAGGTCTAATCGAAAGCTAGAGACCTTAGCTGTGTCGGGAAATAAGCTAGCCTTGATTGATGTAAGCAATAGTACGAATCTCAAGAAGTTTAGTTGTGGTAGTAATCAATTGGTCGCACTCGACGTACGCAAGAATACAAAACTCGAATCTCTGCAGTGCAACAACAATAAGTTGGTCGCACTTGATGTACGCAGTAATCCAGCACTGAAAACAGTGCGTTGCGATAAGAATTTGCTGACTTCTATCAATCTGGCTAACAATACGCGACTAGAGAAATTGCAGTGTCAAAATAATCTGCTCACAAAGATTGACGTTAGCAAAAATAAGCAGCTGAATACTCTCTATGCCGAGAAGAACCTATTTGGAAATATTGATGTGCGAGGCCTCCACAAGCTTAAGCAGCTCCGCATAAGTCAAGGAGTAAAAGTCCAGAAAAACGTCGGTACTATCAGTATTAAATATGTGAAATAGGGGATATGGCTATGGTGCGAAGTATAGAAAGTTTTCAACGTACAGACAAGAGGCGCCTTTCCTCTTTGGATCTACTTAATAAGGTATACTTAATAAGTAGATCCAAAGGAGAGATGATAACTATGCCCAACGTAACGTTTGCTATGGATGAAAAGCTTTTAGAGAAAAGTCGCGAATACGCAAAGCGCAATGGAATGTCGCATGGTGAGTTCATTAGAAGCCTCATTGCAGATACCGTTGAGCCCAAAAATAGAAGCCTTGATGATTTTTGGGAATTAGCTGACGCTGCAGGCGGAAATTCTAAGGGTCAAAAATGGAGCAGAGAGGATGCTTATGATGCCAAGCGAATTGGGCTCGAATAGTAGAGTATTCTTCGATTCAAATATTTTAATCTACGCCATTGATGAAGGTTCTGGCGAAAAGTGCATTGCAGCAAGGGAGGCCATTAGCGAGGCAAGCCAAAACGCTCGTGTCATTATCTCTACGCAAGTCATGCAAGAGTTTTACAACATTGCCACAAGGAAGCTTGGAATGGATCCATTTTACGCAAAGTCATTAACGAAAGGGCTTGAACGCTTTGAGGTGGTAACTAATGATGCAAATACCATTTCAGAGGCAATAGACATAAGCATTTTGAACAAGCTGTCTTTTTGGGATTCACTTCTTATTGCTGCGGCATCACAAGTTAATTGCGATATATTCTATAGTGAAGACATGAATGCAGGACAGACAATCGCCGGAGTAAAAGTCATCAACCCATTTGATGAATGATGGTGCGCTAACTACCTTCTTAGGGCACGGCGTTACGCGGCTGTAAATTTGTTTTGCAATGGCACCTCTCGGTACCGTGTTGTGCGAAGCAGCAGCATAAGAATAGGGCAGGCAATCGTGCAATAAAAATTTGCGCAAAAATATTAAAAGTTTTTTGAAAATTGGCTTGCACTGGACTGCCCAATTCTGTAATCTTAATAACCCGCCATTAATGGGCGAGGAGAGGCAAGTTCACTTTTCTTTCAGAGCAGCAAAAAGTTTCTGAAAAAAGTTGGAAAAAGTTATTGACAAGACCCCGAGAAGTGCGTATAGTAGATTCTTGCGCCAAAAATCACCAGCTCTCAAAACTGGTCGGCGCGGGGAGGTCAAAAACACTACTTTTGAAGATGTGAAATAAACCTCGAGTGAACCTTGAAAACTGGATACTATGAACTTACAGCAGGTTGGTTCTCATAAGCAAGAATCAACCGCACTACGTCGACTTATTCAAAAGAATAGGTCAACACACAAGTCAAGTGTGAAACCCGTCAATCGAGAGGTACCTTAAAGTACAAACCGATGACGAAAATTCCAGAACATCAAACATTTTATGGATATCAAATAGCGGAAGGCTTCGGCCAGAAACTATTTAATATTTTCCACGGAGAGTTTGATCCTGGCTCAGGATGAACGCTGGCGGCGTGCTTAACACATGCAAGTCGAACGATTAAAGCCCCTTCGGGGGTGTATAAAGTGGCGAACGGGTGAGTA
>Ga0123355_10001618_pt1 | contig 31455 bp, 22 predicted proteins | sample TergutEmb28metaG_3_FD_89872 | JGI IMG/M metagenome (GOLD analysis project Ga0123355, IMG submission 89872) | Embiratermes neotenicus P1 segment gut microbial communities from Petit-Saut dam, French Guiana - Emb289 P1 | ecosystem: Host-associated > Arthropoda: Insects > Digestive system > Gut ...
AAACAGTAAAGTGCCGTCAGCTCATGCCATAAAGACGTGGGTAAACAACTTTGAAGAGACCGGCTCAACTGTTAAGAAGAAAGGTGGTAGTGTTAAAACAGTTCGCACCCCACAGAACACTGACGCTGTGAGAACATCATTCGAACAAAGTCCTCGCCGGTTGGCTGTGCATCATTCCAAGAAACTGGGACTGTCAGAAAGCAGCATCAAGCATATTTTACACTTGGATTTGCATTTCCATCCGTACAAACTTCAAGTTGTTCAGAAACTGGAGGAGGGTGATGCAGCTAAAGCTAAGAGATTGGTTTTCAGTGAACAAATGTTGGGCTTGATAAACAGGAACAAAGAAGTTCTCAACAATTTAATCATGAGCGATGAGGCACATTTTCATCTGACTGGCTAAGTGAACAAGCAGAACTGCTGATACTGGTCTGATCGACACCCGTGGGAACTCGTACAAAAACCACTGCACAGTTCTAAAGTAACAGTGTGGTGTGCTGTTGCGGCCTTCGCCATTATCGGTCCTTACTTCTTTGCGGACGAACGTGGAAACGCTTGCACTTTCACCTCTGAGCGTTTCACACACATTACAGGACTTCTTCATTCCTCATCTCCAAGGTCTTCCAGTGAACAAAACCACTTACTTTCAACAAGATGGGGCTACAAGTCACAATGCAAAAATTGCAATGAACATTTTGCGCTCACTTTTTCCTGGACATCTCCTTTCCAGATATGGCGACATCGAATGGCCAGCAAGATCACCCGACTTGCCGGTGTGTGATTTTTACCTGTGGATCCACCTTAAGAGTATGGTGTATTCTGCACCATCACCTCCTCAAGAACTGAAGCTGCGGATACAGGTAGAGATTTCAAGAATACCAGTCGACGTGTTACGTAGGGCCATGAGTAGTATAGAAGGCTGAAACCCGGTCTTCTTTCACAAGTATTTTGGCACCAAATGTGGTGTGAAGCAAGGTCTCAAAGCAGATGCAGAACTAGCGTGCACTGGCATGCCGCCATCTTCTTTACTCACTAAACTGTATACAAGTTCACAGATAAGGACTGTAGCGGGGTTACGGATATTGTATAGGGGGAAAAGCTAGGGTAACATATAAACATGAATATTATAAAATAGGCAGAGATACGTGTACGTGTAAAGACCGGGTTTCAGCCTTCTACAAGTAGTGTTCATGATCGGCTTGCTGAGTGTGAGCAGCATAATGGAGGGCATCTTGAAGATGTAATATTTCGAGTGGAATGATGTGTTGTGCTTTTTTATGTTCTGTGTTATGTTTCAAGGCCACTGATTCACTTGTTTCTGCAAATGCTAAAGTATGTACTTCCTCATAAATGTAACTGTATCGCGATACCCAATTCTTTTAATTTTTTTAACACTTAAAAATCGCCAGATTCGCTAGCAGACACTGCATAACACTTTTTGTGGAATTTAATTTTCTTCCATTCTCTGTACATGCCCAAACCAACGTAATCTACTTAACCTTATTGTCTCTGTTATAGTGGGTTCTTTAACCATTGCATATATTTCTTTACTGGTTAATATTCTCCACGAAAAATGGTAGAAAACCCCATTAAAACAGTTTTTAAGAGACCTACTCCAATGTCATGTCTGTGTGCAAGATGGGAGGCAATTCCCACAATTACGCCCAAAACATGTATATGGTGTAATTTATGCGCCCCAGTGTTCAAGTGAAATGTCTTAACATATAGTGTCTGAATGACATGGAGAAGAGCAATATTAAATTAACACCTTTGTTCAGTAGTGGAACAATTTACACAGGAAATTTTATGGCTAATGTAATCAGTCACATTAGCAACCTTCATAGCTCTGTACTTGGCACTGCCCCACCACTAACACCATACTACCAGACACTTTTCAATCTCACCCTACCAAAAGCCAACCCCCGGCATCCCCACCACAGTAAGGACAACATTTACAGGTGATTAACAGGGGCAATGGGCCACCCAAGGCATCATGTGTAGGGGCTACATGGCACTCAGAGGGTGATAATAGTGCTGCTAATGATCCCCTAGGCACACCGGGCAGGAACCTAATGTATTAAATGCCTTCTCCCTGTAAGAAACTCTGCAGGTAGTGACTACAATTTCCCCTCTCCTTGTGGGACTCTTATGAAGAAAGCACAAAATTAAAACCTATCAAAAGCAGGGAAGCCAAGGCAGAGGCACGTGCCTAGCGCTGCTCAACAGCGTACCAGCCAGTCTGGCCAACCACCCAGGCTGCTGGTACTCCCAGCACACCTAAAGACATTGAGAATTAAGCTACTCTCAGTCACTGAGCATCACAGAAAAAGTAAATTCAAGAAAACCACCTGACAACAGATCTAGTCCAAAAGTAGCAACCGAAAAATGGCTATTGAAAAATTATAAATTACAAGACTCAAACACAAAACCTGAACTGATTCACGAATTACAAACAACTATAACAGCAATGAAATCAGACTGATCAGATTACTGACAGACACAATACAAAAATCCAGAACACATGTGTTTAAAATTCTTAACATCACTACCATATCTGTGGAGAAAATTGTGAATCTTCATCAGTTCAAGCTTATAAACCAAGAGAGGTATATATATATATATACACACACACACACACACACACACATATATATATATATATGAGGGAGACCCAAAAATTCCCTGAATTGTTTAAAAAAATGTATTTAAAATATTCATACAAGTTTGAAACTTTAGTCCTCTTCAAAGTAATCCCCCCGTGACTGGAAGCACCAAACCCAGGGCCACTCCCACTGCTGGAAACACTCTAAAATCTTCAACGGAAATGCTATTAAGGGCCACCAGCAATTCTCATTGAACCTCTGCAACTGCATCTGGCTCACCTTCACACAGACATGAGGTCTACTCATGTTCAAATGGACAATGCTGCACAAGGCAGAGTACAAACCTTCAGATGTAGGGGCGTGAGTTTATGATGATCCCATTCAACTCGGGTCGGGAATTCCTTTCCACAAGGCAAGCACCGAGGATGAAGAAAGTTTTTCAATTGCTGAAATGAGAGAAAAATCTAATCAGAATACATGATGTCACTTTGCACAATACACTCACATCTTCATCCCAAATGTTGCACAAACACACAAAACACTCAAAAAGAAGGGTTCATTTTTGTATTATAAAAGAGACATCACATACTGCTTGCCAGTTTGTTCCCTGTATGTAAATTCTAACATATTTGGACATCATTTGTTAGCTAGTGTTAAACACGGACTCTGTTTTGGAATTTGTAAGCTATGGTAATCTGTCAAAGCTCATTAATTTGGACTACTGGGACCAAAGAATCAAACTTCATGTTAAGCAATTTCAATGAGGAAATACCTATCAATTGGGCAGTAGTAGTCCTAATGTTACAGTATAAGCTACAGTTTCTTTTACTTGATAAATCTCCTTTATCTATTATTTACTTAAATACATGCCACATAGTCAAACTTATATACAACAAGGCACACAACACATGTACAATACAACACTGAGGCACATTCGTGCAACCATTTTTGCAGTGGAAAAGCAATTAAGTATTACATACTCCAAGAGTTTGTGTTTGTATCCTCAGGCACACAGCACGCAATGTGCAAGCACCACGCTGTCATTTGTGGCTTGCCTAGCAAAACAATATTTTTTCCACATTATCTCATAAACTGTATAATGTTCAAGAAAATGTTATGGAACATACAATGTGTTTTTTCTCTACAAATTTTCTCTAAAACATTTGTGACTTCAAGAAGAACGGAGCAAGATATGGTCACATATGTACACTGGTCTTCATGTAGAGTGCCTGTTATTTTTGTCTCATTTTAATAACACTTGAAGTTCCTTAACACATTTTCGAAAAATATTAAAATATCAAATTTTATTAAAACCCATCCAGTGGGAGCCGAGTCATTCCGCGAGGACAGATGGATGGACATGATGTAGCTAACAGACTTTTCAAAATTGTGTGAACATTCCTAAAAAAAGCCTGCTAACAATAATAGATGTTCATCAATATATGACCCTACTTTGTTTTAAAACATGACTCAACTGAACTTTGCTGCACAGTGATCTTACACACTTCTGACATAAAACCACAAGTGTAACCTACTGTTTGAACCTTCCTCTTGCCAGCATCACTTGAATTTATACATAGTTCAATGCACTGACAAAGGCAGTAACACATCTTTGTCAGCTACAGACAGTGGAAATGATTGAATTTCCTCAACATTTTCCATTGGCACATCACTTCAGTCACAGTTTGCAAAGCAGTTCTGGATAACCTCATGCACAGTGGATACCACATAACATTACACATGGTCTGTAAGTTGTTCCACATTTCAATTAGGCTGCAGGAAATGTGTCTGTTGATTCCATGTCACAAAAATGCACAAGGCAAATTCACTACGTGTGTTTGACACTCATGACGCCCTGGTCTATTGGTGTATCGGGGCATATTTTCAGATTACAACCCAATCTTATGGGCAAAGGATTAAAACATCATCCCTGTTCTGGCAACCCATTTTCTTCTAAAAAGAGACCAGTCATTCTTCCAGTTACACATACATTCCTGCAACGTGGTTTTTAAAATTTCTGACTGTTGAGGGCTGAACTTACTGCAGTCTGCATCACAACACAACAGAATTAAAAACTGTGCCCTTATACATTTACTCTACTTGGCACTTTACTCCATTAACTCTTTGACGCTGAACGACCCCTACAGGGGTCGTACCGCACCGCTAACCTCTAAACGTTGCATTTTATCTATTTATTCAACAAATATAGGTACTGAATATTTTAAACATGGTATATACTCTGTTTTTTCCCCTTCAACATGCAGTTTGTTTCATAATTCTAATGTATTTGGTTCGTGTCTTATTCACATTTTATATAGTGTGCTAAAATTAAAAAAAATAATTCTGGCGCCAAAAGGTTAAGGCCAGTGTCTTGCATCAATGTACGTTTCAAAGCATTGCAGTTTTGTCTACTTTGACAATGTCCTTTTACATGGCTCCAGAAAAATACATTAGTGGGTTATAAGTCTGGTAACCTGGGAGGCCACAAATCTTTACAAATTATACAACATTCTTCAACAAATCCACTACCGTGCAAGAAGTACAGCACGTAGCACCATCTTGCTGAAACCAACAATGGTGTTCTCCCTCTTTCAAACACCAAAATTAACCGTTATCATGTCCCGGTATAACTCACTATCAACTGCGGTCTGGAAGTAGATGGGACCTACTAAGCACCTGGGAAACAACACATCTTGCAACAATTTTTTGTGAATGTTAAGGATTTTTCATGCAACACTTGTGGATTTGCACATAACCAGATCCCGCCACTCCGACTTTATGTATTCATCAGAGTGGAACCACACTTCACCAGTAAAATTAACCACATCGAGTTGTTCATTCCATTTTCCTTGCCAAAAGGCTGAAACCAACTGTAATCATTTTGCTGCATCCAGAGCATTCAGTTCTAAGACATTCCTAATATGGTACCAACACAGACGAAGTTTCAGACAGCCCTCTACACACTGGAGTTGGACATCTGCACCTGTGATGCAAGTTTTCTGACACCTGTCCTTGGAGACTGTTCCACCGCACATCTTCAAATTCTTCTGCAGTCAGCACATAGCTGTCCAGTTTTTTCTTGTCAGGCACATTTCCTCTCACGAAAATGGGTAAAAACTCTTGAAATTGGCACCTTATTTAGATGAATATCAGGATATCTAATCTGAAATTGTCCTTGCACATTCGCATGCAACTCCAAATGTAAAACAAATTTCAAAAATGTAAACATGCTGCTCTCAGATAATACAAACTCATATGCTCAGCAGATGGGTGATGCAGCACTTCAGTGAGTTTCACAATCATGATTTGACACTCTCAAGGTACGAAGTGCAAACAAAAACTTAACTTCCATTCATAGATACTTTAATTTTGGGTAACACAAGTTTTAAATCACTCTGTACAAACAACTTAAGTATATAACTTCTTTACCGATAGGTCTTGTTTTCAAAAATACTTCCATAACAAAGATATGAAAGCATATTAATAAAGACTTAAAAACTACAATCAGAAAAACTATCAGGATTCCAGTATTCAGGGATGTGACACTGAGCTGTTAAGCAACTTATTTCCTAATACTGTGAAGAATCCTAGTGCCTCCATCTTCTCGATAAGAAAGTCTTCTTGGATTACTTGACCCTGCAGATAGAGGCAGTACGATCCTTTGAAACGTTGCGAACCACTCATCCAAAAGTGTCACATGACAGAAGACATAAATCCTTAATTTTAAATGATTCATGACCATGCACTGATGATTTTTTACGAGAATTAACCAACAAGTGCATACACTGGTGTGTAGATTTACTGTATTATAATCAGCTTGGCCAAATGCATGTTTCAGCCACCTACTGTGGCCACCCTCAGGTCTGGCCACAGTAGGTAGCTGAAACACACACGAGGCTACTCATAATATAATACATATATCTACACATCAGTATATGTACTTGTTGGTTAATCTAATCACATGAATCCTCATTTCCAATGAATTCTTGATTTGAAAAATGACAGCTGATGCTAACAGCGAAGTTATAGTTCTACAAGGACAACAGTACCTGATGACGATCATTTTTGCGATGAACGATAAGATTGCCAAAAAAATGCAAATCACACATCGTGCAGTACTCGCGGATGCTCATGTTCACTTTCTTTCCCTGGCGTTTCATTCGTTCCATCTCAATCTCTCTTTGCTGCTCTGCCACCTGCACAATAACACAACCTAATTTATCCCATCTGAGAAAGGATACATTAAAATTACATCTCTCTGTCAGGCAATAAATAATATAATCTCAAGCATGTCAAGCAAAAGAAAAGTTACCAGTATAAAGAAATACTTTATACCTGTATGGTTAGAATCTCAGATCCAGAAACAAACTCAAACCCACCATGGATGAATTAGCAAAGCCTAATGCTATCAAGGTGTTTCTAGCAAGGACAATGCAAAGCAGAAGACAAGTAGATCTTGTCAGTGGGCTAGTGCACGGAACTTCCAATAAGATTATTTCATGACAAACTTCAGAATTCATACACTTCACCTGTGTCAACTCTTGGAAGGCAGAATCCATTGCTAACACCACACTGGACAAAGCCCTAGGCCAGTACAATTCACCTCCTATCTTTAACCTAAGATATACTTTAATAATCATTCCAGCAAATGGTACTTCCATCATGGATAGATGATTTATAATGAGGCCTTTGTCAAAATTACAAAACTTCCAATATGCATTTTAGTGTACATGTGCCCTATGGCCCTCTGTCCCATGCACCTCCATGTACCACCATTCACTCTGTTCCCAACTTCCAAGTTACTTGACCAAAATTTATGTTTCTTCCTCACCTACTCAAGGTAACCTGTGGTACTTGGTCAGATGGCTGAATAGATAGTAGTAGTAAAACTTGACTAATGATATACACGTAACTAAGGTATCAAAGAGTTGTTAATTCTAAATTGAGGCCTTAGTGCCATGCTTCTAACTAGACTACCACCATTTAAAAGGGAAATGAGAAAAATATTTCAACAATGCAGGTAGAAGATGAAAGCAACAAAACTGAGCTTAAGCCTTTCTTATCAAACACCACGGAACAACTTAACAGTTAAATAACATAATAATAGGTACAGGCCCAGGGTTCTCACAGTGGTGAGACCTAGAATTTCAGCCTTCTGCAAAGTGACACGGTGTCCCTGGGGGTATGATTCTTGACTTCTTAGAGCAGCACAGCAATTCCACCTTCAACAGTAGTGAGTCCACAGGCTAATTACCCTTCAAGGACAACGTGAAATGCTCATTCACAACAATAGGAACCACTTATCTAATGAAAGATCACAACACCCTAGATGACTCAAATCCTAAATATAACATTTCCCAACATGCCAAATGATCACCACCACTTCTTAGATAAAGTATTTTTCTGCAATACTTTCCAACAATAATTCTAAATGTATACTTATCACCAATGCCTTTCAATTTTGCATCATAATATGCCATCAGGAATGCACATGCAAAGCACAGGAGCTAAAATTGAATACATCAGCTTCTGTTACATGGTGAAAATTTATTGGGTGAAATCGTAAATATTGAGATAGAAAACAAAGAAGTTTCATTGGACACTACTAAGGAGAGTGGTTTAGAAATAGGTGCTGAGAAACCCAAGTATATGTCTATGTACTGTGAACAGTATGCTGGACACAATCACAACATTAAGATGGGAATTCGACTCTCTGACAGCCCGGCAAAATTCAAATATTTGGGAACTCAAATGAAAACTACATCCGTAAAGAAATTAAGAACAGACTAAATTCAGTAGAAAGTCTGCTACCATTTGGTACAGAATCTGTCATCCTGTTTGCTATCAAAAATACTAACAGTACTCAACTTTCATACAACCCACACTTTATGTTATAAATCGTCGACCTTGTCAGTCTTCTGTATGCCGAATATAGACTTCTGTACACAGTTGACAAACATTCTGACCCATCACACTGTGGCACCATAAAACTGGGTCCCAAACTGTATTCTATGTCTACCAAGTGCCAGAAAAGGTACATGGTATAACTAGAATTTCAGGCAAGAAATAACTTTAGAAAATGTATTTGTATTGTTGATATTTCTTAATCCAAGTTGGTGGGGACAGTTGAGTTTTCACAATGGCTGATTTTGGGAGACCACCTGTTCTCTGCTGCTGGTTATCCTCGACATTTAACCAGGTAAGGAAATCTGGTGATGATGATGCTGGCAATATGCAACATACATGTAGAATGATACAGCCACTGAACTGTGAAGCAGACAAAAGTTTCTTTAACAACATTAAGGTTACCAATGGCTCATAATTTTCAAGTTTCATTAGCCATCCCTTGTACAGCCATCAGAGTGGAGGACATATGCACATGTGATGGCAGCAAGGTTAACTATTACCATTGGTTAATTCAAGCATGAATGTACCATAATTGTTGGTACAACTGCATAATTGTTGGTACAACTGTTGTCTGTTGCCCATTAACAGTGACTTTTATGTACTACCTTTAGGTAATAAGAATGGAACCCCTCTTATAACACATTTAAGTCTATTGCTTGACTATCACATATTGTACTCTAGTACGTGTTTTCAGGAAAAGAACTGTAATAAATGAACAATGTACTTATGAATTTGAGTTGGGAAATCAGTCGCGCAGACGCGAAAAGCTTTCAAATGCTGAAAAGAGCAGTGCACTGCACTTACAAATATGTGCAATTCAGACATCCATTTCCCTTTTGCCATAAAGTAGCGGATTTTATGAACTCTGAGCGAACTTCCTCCATGGCAAACAGTGTAATGCACTGAAGAATACGCGCATTTTTAGATGTGTCAGCAGCCCTACTCTATATAGTCCACTGTAACTAGGCAAACGCCCTCATTCACGTGGAAATTTTGGTTATACTTACGTGTTTGTTCAACGTGAAGCATTGTTCTGACTTCTACACTGAAGAATTTATATTGTGTGTATGAGACACAGACTTCTGCTGAGTATCCAAGGTAAGCTGTGTTGGACGTGTTAGAAAACCGATTTGAGTTAATTTATGTGAGTTGAGCAATTTTGGTGAAAACTATTTAGGAACATTATTTAGAAATTTATTCTAAATTTCCGGCGTACAATGGGCTATATAAGGGAAGGCAAGACGAGTATTTGGTCAACTACTGAATTCAAACTTTTTGTTACACTGTTATTGTGTAAATTATGGTTGTTTGTATATTTTTATAATTACTTTAATATTAAATATTTTGGGTTAATTACTAAATTCTACTGACATAATTGACGTACAATTGACCACTAACTGATGTCCCTGGAGTGTTTGATAAGCTAAGTGAGAAATACAGATGAGCGCATTTTGTATTTTACTTCGTTGCAAGGCAGAGCAGTTTGCCAGATTCCTAACAGTCTGAATTTGGTTGAAATCTGGCTGGTGGCAGCACAGAAATTAGTGACTTCGGCGCTGACGTTATAGCCATGCCCCTTTAAATTATAGTGTCTTCACGAAGCGGGTACAGTTTGGCCAGAGTACCATCTCGGGAGGCATTACAGAATAATGTACAAATGTCGGAGGCCGCCTGTATACAAATTAAAATACTAAGAACAACAATTCTGTATGTTCTGAAACTTGGTCTCTCTCGCATTCAGGGAAGAATGTAAGCTGAAGGTGTCCAAGAACAGAGTGCTGAAAAAAAAATTTGAACTTAAGGACGATGACACAACATGGGACTGGAGGAAAGTGTACAATAAGAAGCTCCGAAATTTGAACTCCTCACCAAATATTATTCAGATTGCCAAATGCAAATGAATGAGATGCGCAGGGCATAGGACACATATGGGGGAGGAGAGGTACATAGATTTGGTAGAAACCTGCAAGAGATCACCTGGAAGACCTAGGTGTAGCTGAGAGAATAATATTAAAATGGATCTATAAGAAATGCAATGGAAGGGTGTGGATGAGATTGATTTGGATCAGGAGAGGGACATCTGGCAGACTCTTGTGAAAATGGTCATGATCCTTCAAACTGCATAAAATGAAGGGAATTCTTTGCCTAGCTTTCAAAATACTAGCTTTTCAAATAGGCCTCTGTTCCATGGAGTTATTGAGATAGGTAGGTAGTTAGCCAGCTAGCTAGTTAGTACCTTTTGTTCATGTCTCATGAGTTCCACCCTTATCTTGTAACTCTCTTCAAGTTTATCCATCATCAACTGGTGTGTTCTTCCTTTCAAATGATTCTGGAATGACTGAAATAAATGCAAACAAACAACCAGTAAATAACAATGCTGTGCTTAAAATGTAGCCATGAAAACATAAAGTCCATGATACACACATTATCATCCCACATATGCTTCTTGCAAACATGACAGTAGAACAGCGAAGGAGGGATGCCACTGTATCTTGATGTCGGCACTTTCTCCACAACATCCTGAAAGCATAAAATAAACTGATGATGTAATTTCAAACACACTGCAAAAGAAATGAACTGTATAATTGCAAACATGTTACTTATTTAATTAGTTTGAAAAATATATAACAAGCCTCCACCATGTTTCCAGTTCATCACACAATTTCACTACATAAAAAAATGCATGACATTTCTTCCTATTAATATGTAAAAAGGTAAAGTGATCCCATTACAGGCCTGGTGTGGCCCAGAGGGTGGGTACGGGTATAGCTCTATTCTTCCATGACCAAGGCACTACAAGTCCTATTAATACAAGCCTCATTACATTTTGTACTGATATTAAATATAGAGAAGGTTAGTCTTCTGGAACATCATGCTGCGTCACTGAATACATAGTTTCCAACGTTTCGAGGATTTGAACTTTCAGGAACTGCCTATCCAGTGACACAACTCACTACATAATTTTTACTCCCCACCAAATATTATTAGTGTGATCAAATTAATTAAATTAAACAGTGGGATGAATAAAATATCTTTGTTGCCACCACTGTCACACAAGTGTTGCAATTAGTGTAATAAAATAAATGTCTATGTTGACTGATCTTCACAACTGATTGTACCAAGTCAACTTGTGCAATGCTGACTGAAACTGACTTGTCTACACTGGTGTGCCCCCACCCTCATAACACCAGTGCTTACTACAACACAGTTGGGGCACTTAAAAAACTTCTACCACTCATGTGGCTGCATGTGTAGAGATGACGGTCATACATGCCCCTGACTGATTTGCTTTTACTTTCACCATGCCTGTACCTGTACAATACCACCACATGCAACACTATACTGTTATTAAAACCAAATCATGTGACAAGCAGATATGAACACACACAAAGAATCAACACTGTTATGGTTGCCAGTTACCAACCTTGTCCTTGTCATTTAATTTATCCTCATCTTTTTCCTCTTTATCACCTGACAATTCTTCTGACTTTTTCTCATCTTTCCACTCCCTTTTCTTTTCACCATCTTCACCTTCATCTCTGAAAATTTAACACACCATATATTTATAGCACTGGTCACAGCATGTCTACTTATCATTCATTCTATACTACTTCTATACTATAAAGATGTACACCCCTACTCATAGATGGGCATACAATGGTAACATCACTTTTTAACCTTTCATGGCACAGTAAATGGGAAACATCCTCATCTCAATGTCTCATTGGTCTGTCAAGGGAAATGGCCAACAGAAGCCATGATTTTCAAAAGCTGTCCTTTCTTTAAAAGACTGAAGTCCAAGTTCTTGTGCTCACACTAATATTAATGCTTTCACCACAGGACACAAAAGACTGCAGGTATGTAGTTCATAGGACTGCACATCAATCGCATGACCATAAAATGAAGAGGTTCATGCTCTGCTTGGAAAAGAAAGTTTGATGTTATTGTCACAACACCATACAGCATAGAAGTGTTAAGTGGCACATCAGTATTTCACTCCCTCTTCCAAGTTCATTTCCTTGCAAGTGGCCAATGACAGGCTGTGTTATGTCTTAACAGAACTGTGTGCTACACCCACAGAACACAATGATGGAAATGAAAAATCAACAGCTTAAAATATAAAGAGTATTATTTCTCTGTAAAAAACTGAATGTATTTATTCCACACACACACAAATACTTGTGTCATACATCCAGATCTATTCAGATTGGATTTTCTAATTACTCATACTTATGTGACCAATATCAAATTCAGCAACTGTTTCTTCATTCCTTGGCTAAGCAACCTTATAAAAGAAAACTATTAGTGCTTTATATAAAATGCAGCCAAAAACTGCACACACAAAGGATACAAACATTATAAAACTTTTCAATGCTGACAGAAGCTTTCAATTTACGAAACCGCGCTTACATTTGATGAATGTTTCTTCAAACAGTAAATGCCATCACAGGAAGCTGCAAAACGGAATATATAGATCTGGTCACCATAAGAATGGGTATCTATGTGAAAAGTAATAATCCTGTTACATAACCAACAAAATGCACTACAATGTTTATGAATAAAATACATCATCAACAGTGTAGTGTATTTTGTTGGTTCTGTATATATTATGGATCTGATAAACGCACGAAGATGAAACATATTAAAATAATCCTATAAATATGTTGCATCAGACAGTTTGACGATACAGGTTCTACAGGCTCTACTAGAAGATTACGCAAAGGAACATCTTGTAAGCACACTGTCTTTCTTGGCCATAATGGCACTGCAGGATGCAATGCTGAAGAGAACATGGCAAGACTTTGGCCTGTAATGAGCACCTGGTAGAATAAATGCTGACAGCAGAGGATGGTGAGTTCACACAGATTTTGGGGGACAGGGGGGTGTGAACACAGATGTGCAACATGCATGTCCTCTGCAATGAACATGTAGGCGAAGTGTAACACTGTCCTATATAGCCATTCAAAACAGAACACTGAAATGTAACGAAGTGATTTGCATGTTTTAACAGAGGCGAATTTGGTGAATTTTTGTAATGCTCATAACTCAGAAAATGGTGAAAAACTAATACACAACTGCAGGACTATGCCATCAAAAGAATTCTCACTGATCTCACAAAAGGGTATTAAAGAAGGGGAAATGCCAAATTTCTGTACAAAACAGTACAATTTTATGCATCCGCCATATTTACAATAATGAAGTTTCAGTAAATACCACTGCTCAATGTTTTATTCTAAATCTGTTTCTAAAACTACCAGACCTTTCAGTGCTAGTGTCCGAACATTCATACAACTTGCAATTAGAACTGGGCATCCTGGTAGCAAGTTGTAACAATGCATGTTCAAAATATCAGCAACAATCAATACTGTATACATCAGTAACAATTCAACATACACCCAATTGAGAAAACATACGATATACATGACTTTAAAATGCTTAGGTGTTCAAATTAAAATTCTCTTAGCATAGCCGCTTATAAATAAACAAGCAGCTGTAAAAAAGGTGAAAGTACTATCCTAAAAACATCTGCCTTAAGGAACTGAAGATACAAAATACAGAATTTGTATCAGAGTTGGTCTACAGATCTGAAATTTAATGTGACCTAAGAAAGCTACAGAGGGAGTGACACCTGTGAGATGTTCAATATGTACTGGACACAACTTTGTACCAGCATCTCAGCAGAACTTAAGCAAGTCTGCACTGAAAATTGTTATTAAACACAAAATTTCAGTTCAGATGGTGGGATGGGATAAACATATTGCTCTACAAGCAATGACTAACAACTAGGCAAGGAACAAGGTAACTGAAACATCAAGCTGGCACATGAAACTTGAAGGATGTACAACACATTTAAAGATAACTTCACAAAAGTCATTCCACACAACAGTTTATTTCCAGTGAATGACGACATTCAGTTTATGGTGCATATCTTGATAATGTTCAAACTATATCCAGTGAACTCATAATCGCTCCATCTGAATTTGGTGACTGATGCCTTGAACATTCACAAATTAGTCGCACAATACTCAAATTGTGTATGTCCAAACGTAAACATGAATTCTTTCAGTCACTTATGACCAGTGTTTAAAGTCACAAGCAAACTGCTTTAAGCAAAGAACATGTCAAATCATTAAACTGTATAATACTTGGACAGTGACTGAGAAAGTTTCTTCCAGCTGTCATGGTGCACATGCCAAGGAATGCTAACAATTTCCACATTTACTGTCTTAGCATCAATTCCACTATGCTCCATTATGTTCGTCACAATTACTGCTAATGCTTGAGGATCAAATAGTAAGATGGCTGAAAAACACAAAAGAACTGAACTGACAGTAAAATGTAACACGATTAAATACAGATTATGGGAGAGAGACAAACTGTGTCACATACAGTATTAGATATAGATTACAGGGTAGATACAAACTATGTCACATACAGAACACGAAAATGAGGGTGAAGGACTGAACCTAGGCTGAGATACCAACCCAGGACATACAAAATGTACGACAGGAATGCTACTCAGCCAACATCTTCTGGGCTTCAAGTAAAGTACCCTTCATATTTAGTGTTATCAATACTAGTGTGTGAGGGGGGACAGACAGAAAGACAAATAGAAAACAACTGCATCTGCAGACACACATTTGCCTACACTGCACTTTCATTACAACAGACCAGCAACATTCCCGTCATGCTAATAATATTATACATAGTAAATAAATATTTAACTAAGAGAGCAAAATGAAATTAAAATGTTTAAGCATTTCTCACATTTTTCTTCAAATCTGGTCCTAGGTATCATGCCCTCAATATTCCATATGTTAAAACAAGCTACCTGTATCATATAGGATAAAAGACAAACTGAACTCCCCAGTGACTTCATCCCAGACAGCCCCCTAAACCTAATATCTGCACACTAGCCAGTGTTTTAAATGCAGCCACCTTCTTGCCACCTTCAATCACTTCCCATCCACACACTTCATGTTTCTGACAAAAACGTCCTCTTATCCAAAGAAGAAGGATGAGCTGATACCACACTTCTTTGACACTGGTAACTCCATTTTACCACCACCCATTGCAGAAATAAACATTGGAATATGCACAAATGTTAGATCACATGTCTGGCAGCTAATATGTTAAGATTCACACTGCTGGTAACTTATGGAGGTCATGAGTAAAGTCCAGAGTTGAATTGTGCAAGTAGTAATCAGAACCCATTATCACCACCTGTCTTCCACGTGATCAAGCAGACACACAACAAACCTTGGTTGTGCAATGCACTAGCTACAGAAAGTTGAAATTTAACCCCAACATCTGCCTGAAGCAAACAACCACAGAAAAATTTGTCATAATTTCAGGCTGGAAGCCCAGACAAACCAAATTACATAAAAAAGCAGTGCAAGCCAGAGATGAATGTGGGCAACATAATGTGTGATTAGTTCTACATGCCAGGACAATATGCTTATTGTCAAAACCCTGTGAATGAGGGATGTACAATCAGATGAGATACTAAAGCATACAATAAAAACATTCCAAATATGCCAACAGCAATATCTGTTTCCCTGCTAAATGCCCCATCATCTTCATAAGTATGAAAAGGGAAATGACATCATCAATAGTCTTCCATGTATTTTGTGTTGCAGGCTCACATGTTCCATACAAAAGCCTACTTAGAGCAGCATTAATGCAGAAATCAGCAGCTACAAATAAATGTGACAACAAATACACTGCTGCATGACTTGAACAATTTAAGTTAGAACTCTGAGACATCAACAGGGGGAATGCAGCTTTTAATTGTACGTAACAAAAGGTAGAGCTTTCAAAGTGAAGAAATATTAAAGAGATGCAACTAAAGGTGAGTCAGAGTACTCTCTTCTGGGATTTTATGCTATGTAGTGAGGTTAACAGACCTGCTGGGATTTGTGTCAACTGTGGACACACACCTGATGAAAAAATCTCTACAAGAAAGAAACTGCAGTACAAATTCTTACATCATGAACAGAACTGTCCATTTCTGAAGGTCTGGTTTCCTTAAACCAACATTCTTTTCAAATTATTTTATAATAATCAATTTGCCATGTACTCGTCATGAATGTGCATGTACGAGATGCATCTGAGAATGTCAATCATCAGAGGAGAAAGGCAAACATGTAAGACTTTTAACAGCACTCAGAATATCTGAAACCTTTTATTCAGGGGATGGATACACTCACTGAATGTTTTCTTCACTTCGTATCCAAAAGAAACGCCAATTGTATAGATAATAATAATAAATTTTAAATCTTGCACAATTACTTTGTAAATGAATTCTTTGTAGACATTGGCCAAGTTGTTGCAGTGAATACAATATCAGACCAATGCAGAATGGGACTGGTAAGGTTCCGAATCACCGCATCCAGGTAACAGGAGGAAAAAATCATATGGCTTGAAAGCTGTCATTCATATCATGAATGATGTCAATCCGTTGACATTCCTTTCAAAGTGTTATGAACCAACTTGTGTATGATGCACTATACAAGAAATTTAAAGGCAAATAACCATCTTCAGTACAATGTAATATCAGTCTTCAGTGAATGTCAGTTGCTCTTTGGAGACAATTGTAAAGAAAAGAGGCAACATGAAATTCATAAATCTGCACTGCAAAGCAGAAAAACTGTTCATATACTGGAATGCAAGATGAATCCCATATACAGCGCTGATTCTCCACATGCAAAACAATCCATCATGATGCAATACAAGCTACAATTAATATTAGTATTTAAAACTTCAGAAGGAAGATAATATCAACAATAATACAGCTATACCAGTATAAGGAAAGATAAGCTGCAGAAAAACTGCAGAATATCCTTTACTACAAACAGAATCAAAACCTCACCATGTGGACCATACAGAAATGAAATACAACAAAATAAGCGTGTGTATACTTTAAACTCATAGAATTTTAAACAGTGTAGCTAACTAGTTACTGTGATGTATTTCTTGTAATGCACTGCAGTGAGCAGAAGTGGAAAGTACTGCAGACAAGAATAAAAATACACATCTAACATTATACCTATGCATCTCTCTCAGAGCAGGAGCATGAGCAATCCACACATACAAAAACATGTGAGAATATTATACCTTACACAAAAACAAAGTGAAGACTCACTAGTGCAATGATTCTTACAAAGGGTGTATTGGCCACTACACTGGCAATATTATTCACATTAACATAATTGTAGCTGAAATCCACAGACGACTGCATGTTTTGGGGAACTGTTTGATTCTGTGTGCGTAACGAAGACGCCACAGACAGAACAGAAGGAAAGTAATGTTGAAAGGCATCTGCTTACCTCTTAATATCCTCTTCATCAGTTTTCTTTTCAGCTCCACTACTTTTATCATCCTCCTGGTCTTTGTCTTTCTTAGGTTCTTTGTCATCATCCTTTCTGTCAGCTTTACCCCCAGGTTTGGTGCCTGAGCCACTGCGACTTTTCCCTACGCTAGGACTTCGTAATCCCTGGCTACCACCAGGCTTCCTCTCGGAACCCCCCCTGGCAGGGGCAGGGCGACGACCCTGCGTGGGCTGTATGTCATCATTACAATTACCCATATGTCAGTAGTTGGAAATCATGGATTGGAATCAACATGGTTACAGAACTTGCTGCAGCATGGCCCAGGTCTTTGAAATACAGTGGATTTATTTACAGAAGAAATGAAAAAGGCCACAGATGGTGATTCAGTGTCTGAAGCTTCACAGTGGTATAGAAACACTGTTAGCTGAATGTGTCAAGAGACAAGATTGGGCAACAGTACACAAAATGCTCAATTGTAATGTTTTCTCCAAGTACTTTCAAAACAATTTACTTCACTTCTGAAGATGCATTTGATGCTGTGAACTGAATTATGTACAGATTCTTGGCCGTATGAGAGGGCACATCTGTAAAATATGAATCAGGTTTATATTAATACACTACACACAACCCCAATTCCCCCAGAGGAGTTAAAACTGTATGAAGCTGTTGGTTATCACAGGTGGATGAGGTACTGGTGTGCCTTTTGGGAGCCTAAAATTATAAGCTCTATAGAAAAACAACTGTTTAGGAACAGAGAAGTGACTGGAAAGCTTAGAATCTCTAGAGCACTATGTACAGATGACAAGAACTGGTTCTGGTAATTCCCCTAACAAAAAACACACACCTGGTACAAAAGTGGTACATAACAAATATTCTTGGAATAATTTGTATGCCTGGAGATTCAAGATACTTGGAAAGAAAGACTATCCATCTTGCAGGATCGTACATTTTTCACTGGAAGCTACTTCATTTTAGAAGAGTAATGGCATCAAATAATGTCACATTTTAAAAATGTGACTTTCAAAAGCCCAGGATGTGAAGCTACGCCATGCAATAATACCCTTACCTTATTGTATGGTTCCTGTCTCCTTGAATCCATACGTTTACGCCTGTTTGGACCAGGATCTCCGTACCTCCCCGGACCAAATCCAGAATGCTGTCGATACACAGAGCCTCCTGAATTGCCCAGATGATCAAGAGAACCCAAGCTCAACAGAGAGGGTACCTGAATAGGAGAAGTGGAATTCACTGCATGTCCCAGTCTGTAATGTGTGGGGTCTAACTCCCTGAATCAGCTGTGAATGGCAAACTACTTCCATATACATAGAACTACCTACTTGGGGAGCCTGCTGCTGAGGCCTCAGTAGTGTTGATAGCAAGTTGCTGGCAAGAGCCAGCTGTGCCTCAGGTGATGATAACTGTGACAAAAGATTTGTCTGTGGGGGTGTTGGCAACAAGCCAGCTACTCCAGCTCTTCCTCCTGGAACCAAACCTCCTTCCCATGGATTCACATTCATCTGCTGCCCCGAACGACCACCATAGTGTGCTGAAGAATTCATCTGATAGGACTGCCTACCATCACGCCGATATCCTCTATTTTGAGACATCGTTCGCAAAAAGCAACTGCACTGTAAGGAAAACACATGCACTTCACCACTTTCAATTTAAAAACCAAATATTATAGCATTCACTAGGCAATTAAAACTGGTGTGCTACCGAATTATCATCATCATCATCAAAATCTCAAAGATTTTACTTTCTTTAACGTAACTTAAACGTCACAACTGTCCTTCAGCTAGATGCACTTCAGTAGCTAATACCATTCGTACGGTCAGTGCTATATTCAATGAAAGGTCTGTTTTAATTATTTGTTACACAAAGACATTTTTACCAAGTAAATCTGAATTCTTAAACAGGTTTTATGCTGTAGTTCAGTCAAGATGTTCCATGTGAATTGTGGTTTCATATTATGTTACTTGAAATCTATTTCATTATATTTTGTACAGTTTATGCTTACGTTTCACGCAAATAATTCTTTAAGCAATACTGTTTGAATATTCAACTCAGGTGCTGAATCTGTTACAGAACTAAATCTTTTGTTGTTTTTATGTAGGGCTGTTTGTTTGTGTGTGTGTGTGTGTGCATCTTCATGTGATTTTTGTTGTATTTATATTGTGCTTTTCATAATCAATCACAGCACTGATAAAGTAGCATGTTAATAAATGAAAACTGATCACCACCACCACGATACGGATTCAGAGTCCACTTTCATAAAATAGCTTCACTTTGCTGTGTAAGTGTCCTCTTGAATTACCTTCTTGTGTTATCAGTTTCAACAAGAGCTGTACACAGAGAAAATCTGGATACCCAATCACCTCAATCCCTTTCAAAACAAGGGAAAGTGGTATGAAATTCTTCATTAAATCAACACTTTCTGTATGGCACTATTTATTGCAATACTGATTTAACTAAATTATTAAACAACAAAACAAAGACATACGAGCAAAATGTGCTGCGTTAGCCTTCAGCTTTGGTTTCAAGAACCATGCATCCGTTCTGTGTGACATGTCGCCTTACTCCTAAATGGCACAGGAGTTGATCAATGTGTAATGTATGGTTGTGGCCTAATAAAAGCAATGTGTTTGAATGCCACATGACCACACACACACAACCACTGATCCATGTTACACCTAACTTGCCTTCCAGTCCACTTCTGCATGCCACACAGCTGCTGGTACAAAAGAGTTGACTTTCAGCAATGGAATATACAGGATGAGAAAAACTTTGCATCACTATCTTTAATAATACTTTGGTTGAAAACTTCAATTGGTTTAGTGAGAATAACTCCTGCAGCATGAAGGCAGTAAGAGGGAACAATTCAGCAGACCATGGCGCTATTCCAAACTAACAAGCTATACTGATGAGGTGAGAACCTAAACATTTCCATGCACATTGTCTCTGTCTACCTCTTCTACTCAATTCACAAACCTGGAATCGAACTAGGCCTGCCAAGGATTATTCAGTAACACTGTAATGGAAATGTGGCTGTAACATGCATACGACACATGTTCAAAAAAACACCATGATGAATCGCACATTCACGGATTTAGGCTTTCTAAAAACCAGGACTTTATACTCATTCTCCATGCTTGAGGAGGAAATGTGGAGACACAAAAACTGCCACACTTTTCAAGACACTACAAAGGTTAGTCGCTAAACACACGTTTTATATTTGGCTCAGACATTACTATTATAATAGAGTACTTCTTTAAAAAAAAAGGTCAGTATTAATGAACCTAAAAAGGAAAGTACTGTGAAACCAGAGCATAAAGAGGATTAGAATGTGAAACTGACCTTTATACAAAGCAAAAATCGTATGCCTCAGGCAAAACAGAAGACAAGAAATATGTTTCTCTTACATTTTAGCAGCAACAGGAATCCAGAATCTTTAAAAAAAAAATGACTAAAAGTAAAAAATCCGCCTCGACAGAAATTTTTGGTCGAAAAAGATGGCATGTCCGGGTAAGAAGGGGAGTATGCTAACCTTTGATAAGAATATAATACGGTTCATACAGGCCAAGAGCCAGAAGAAATCTGGGGAGACGATTAATGAGACTTCTAGAAGTCTCATACAAGTGGCCCAGCTCGACGTTAGCTGGACGATGATGATACGGTGTAGTCATGGAAGGCGTTTCACGCCCTGCACGTAATTGTATCTTATATTTCAGTATAAATGCGCCAAATATTTGCTGCATATTCCCTTATACCCGACAACCGCTATTATTACAAAGTCTTAAGCCCAAGCGACTTTATTCCTAAATCCCAAACAATGGAATTATTTAAAATCCATACATCATGTATGCAAGATGTAATTGAATCGAAGTGCAATCTCTGCAAACTTGTTCCTACACCGGAAATACACCTCTAAATGTAAGGAAATCCAAACAATAGGTGCGGATTAAATTCCAGATACTACGAACTTGCACGCACACAAAATGTCGGCTTCAACCATAAGCAGCCACGTCAAGCAAATTACTCTATTGGTAATTCATCCAAGTCACTTACTTCACGAATGCAAAAAAGATCCCAGGTTCCCACTTAACAATACATGACTGAAACTTGGGTCATTACGTACCTATACGCTTACTACACGAGCCAAACAGGTCACGACAACGAAACGCCACCAAGCCTAGCGTCGGTCGATTCGTCTAACGCTATGCATTCCAACGGGTATAGCGACCACAGATCAAAGAGATTAAATCCAACAGAATCTACGGGTCACAGATTACCTACACACCAGCAGATGTAAACACTGGTTAATTTTGAGGTGGGGTGCATCATCCCCGTTGTGTTGGTCCAATAACAAAGAATTTTTGTGCATTACACATACAGTCGAACACAACTATATTTCACCTAGTAGTACAGTAGGTATACAAGTACTTTGACATATGTACATAAACAACTAATGATAATTCACTCATAACAGCCCTCGGTCATGGTACCCACTATTGAAACGAGATCTCGTTCCCTCCACCCAACCCCCAGTACCCTAAAAGAACACCCCACACATTTTGTAGAGTTGTTCTGTAAGTTAAATCACAACTGAAAATGGCCAACATATAGGGCCGAAACATGTAGTTGTATACCTACTGTACTGTATGCCTAATACACAAAAATTCTTTGTTAATAAAACCTGGAAGACCAGAGAAGAGCGACAAAAAATTATTGACCACCGTATACGTATTGTCGTCCGTAAGACAGACACTTGTGAATGCGGTAATGAATTTTCCGGTCCCATAAAATGCGGGGAATTTCTTGACTAGCTGGAAACCAATTAGCTTCTCAAGAAGGACTCTACTCCATGGAGTAAGTTGTTTGTAAGATGGCTCAGGCATGGATTACAGGCAAAAACTTTCCCTCGTATTTGGCAGGGTTCAGAAAGTTTGGGTGCTTTCGGAACGTTGCTTTCGATACGATTGCGATCTAACCTCACGATACGAGATGCTTCAGTGTGCCATGTCATAACACACAAACTGAATCAGAAACAGTATTTGAATACACATGCATATGTGCCTACAATGCAGTGTAAATCAGTTGCAGTATTATTGGCAATAAATGATCCTCCATGCTTTTAATAAATCAGTAGAGATAAACCATATGAAGGAAAAATTCCTAGTTGTCTACATTATACATGTTTCATTGGTTCATGTATTAATTGTTCGAATTATAGGCTCACGGAAATATTAAAGAGTATCACAATTAGGTAGGAGTACAGTCAAACACAGTTTATGTATGCGACGGGTGGTTTACAAATCTGTCAACAACTACATGTTTCGGCCTCCATATTAGCCATCATCAGGTTGTACTCTTATTTGTTATTAGGCTAACCACACAATATACAATGTGACTGTTATTTGACGAGATCTCGTTCACATGTACGACATTTTTCAAATTGATATCACTGCATTTAATGTTATTTGAAAAACGTCTTTTATGTGAACAAGATCGTGTCAAATAACAGACACATTGTACATTGTATGGTTAGCCCTATAACAAGTAAGAGTACAACCTGATGGTGGCCAATATAGAGGCCAAAACATGTAGTTGTTGACAGATTTGTAAACCACCCGTAGCAAATATAAGTTGTGTGTTGACTGTTCTCCTACCTAACTGTGATTTGATCAACACAACGGGGATATCTCACCTCAAAGTTATTCAAGAGTATGTTGACTGATTCATTTAATCCTTTCCCAGTGTTTTCCCACACTAAATCAATTTGTCCTTTCTTATACAACAAAGATCTTTACAGCCACACAAAACTGACTGTTCCCCAACAACCACTGCAACTTTAATATCTGATTCCTGACTCACGATTACATTACTTAAAGCCTGTGATACTTCCATATTCAGCTTCACAGATTATAACTATTTTCAAAATGTTATGAAAGTGATGGACAACAGATGTAATATTAATGTGAAATTTAATTCTCCGATGTTTACTAATAGCTGCATGTTCAGCATGCTACTATGTTTGGTACACAAACACACACCACATTGCCTGATGTATACATATATTTCTCCTTCATAATGGCCCTGGAATGGTCAAAACATGTACGAGATAAAATAGTGTGTAATGACACGATAACAAAATTACCCATAAGTGCATTTGGAGGATGTCTAATGCAAAGAAAATATTAACATTCTTCAGTGTTTGGCTTAGTGGGTCACTGAGATCAGGATTGACAAATGGCAAAACTAATGACAGCCAGGACAAGGCACATGGAATGATTCACCACTTGAAAGGGTAAGGAGTTTGTGTGAGTGAAGTTTGGCTTCAAAATTGAACAGGTGTTAATCCGTGATCTCTGTAAACCAAATACTAGTCAACCAGGGATTACTGTATTCACTTCTGAGTAAATACATTCTTTTTCTGTCATCAAGAACACAAATTGTAAAGGGACATCAGGAAGTGATACACAATACTCGTCTTCTAAAGTAACGTCCCCGTCAAATGTTCATCCATCTAACATTAAAACCTTAACTATTACATGAAAGTGTTTAAACCAACACTGGAAGATTATCACTTAGCACACACCTCCTACTCTGTAGACAAATGTTTTCAAATGGAAGTTGATAAGCAGTGCACACATTATTAAGTAATGTTTGACACAAACACCTTATTATATTTCCGGTTGTACTAACCACACACTTCATATTTTATAGTGGTACACAAAGACATTTCCAAAATTAGGGTAGCAAACACTATGATGCCTATCACTTTATTCTGACCTCGATGTACAAATGACATGTGTGCAGCAGATGGTACACAAGAGACCTCCATGTGACTACTGAAATTTAAGCACTGTCCCACTGTAGTATCAAGGCTCTTATCCCAGTGCACCAGAAATTCCTGTAAAGTGTCAGCAGCCAGATGATGCCACGCTTCATGTCAGCATCTGTTGCCAAAACTTTGCCAGCCAGGTGCTTGTTTTAGGAATCCAAAGAAATTGAAATCACTGGATGTAAGATCTGGTGTGTAGGAAAGGTGGTGCACAACCTCCCACTCATTGTGCCATTACCACCCACAAAGTCCAGATGGTAGTATGAGTAACAGTGATTTCCACCTCTATGTAACTCTAAAGAGTATCTTCCAGACTGTATGTGCCAAATGAATGGCAATGTTAGAAGTATCACAGGTTAGTATATTACACTCAGGCAACCACACATCAAACATTATCCATAACTTCTCACGATATATTTGCAATTACAAAACAAACCATAGCTTTGACTGTATCAGTTGCTATTAAAGCAAACTTCATTAATTAAAAGTGATAAATACTTTCCATGAGAAATTTCCAAAAATCAAAACTTCTAAGCATTAGGTCATAATTGGAGTTTCTGTGCCTTTCTGTGTTATTTCTGCCTAATAAATTTGCACCATCAGTGAACAGCAGGTGTGTGAGTTTGTGAAACTGAAAAAATTAAAACTAACCTCAGTGTAACAGGCTGTGAAGATGTCAAGTGGAATGTATTGGGCCAAGGCTACATCGCAAAGTGGGAATTTGCATTTAAGGTGTTGGGCATTTTGGTGCTGGTTTCAGGAAATTAGTTTGTGTAGCAGCTAACAAATTAACCAGTTAATTAATTCCATGGAGAAGAGTCCTCCTAATGGTTCCTCAGCTCATTACAAAATTCCCTATCTTTAGGGAATGGCCAAGGTTCATTACCATGTTCACAACAGCCCACCACATGTCCCTGTTCTTAGCCAGATTAATCCTGTCCATGTCCTCACCTCCCATTTCTTGAAAATCCATATTAACATTCACCTCATCTCCATGCCTGGGTCTTCCAAATGATATCTTTCCTTCAGGTTTCCCCATCAAAATACCGTGTGTTTATCTTCTGCCTTGTGCATGCCATATGCCCCATCTATGACCCCCTCAATTTGATCAGCCAGTATTATTTCATGAGGTGTACAAATCAAGAAGCTCCTCATTATGCAATTTTCTCTGTCTTGTATTACTTCCTCCCATTTAGGGCCGAATATTCCTCAGACCCTATTCCTGAACATCGTCATGCTATGTTCTTCCCTTTGTATGAGGGACAAATTTTTACACCCAGGTAAAACAAAAAAGTAAAATTGTTCTGCATACATTAATCTTCACAATCTTACATAGCAAGTATGAACACAAAAGATTGTTGATACAATGTTAGCAGCCAATCTGTAAGTTCAATATGCCTTTCATTTCTCCATGAATTCTATTTTGACTTGTTAGTGTGATTCACAAACATTTGAACTTTCCCACATTTTCAAAGAATTTACTAGTTACCTATAAGCTGTGAACTTGTTCTGCATTCTGTTCACAACACATCAACATGTACATAGTTTTGTCAATTACCATCCCTAGACCAACCTCGTTACTAGTGAGTTACAGAGTTTCTGTGTCTTTCTTTCTTGTATTTATGTTTTTGCCCAGTAAATAAACATCATCAGCACAGACCAAAACCTGATGTGTCCAACCAAAGCAAAGTTGGAAAGCAGTGGCAACAGAGCACCTCCCTGTTTCAGACCATTCTGAATATGAAATGTACCAAACTAATGTTAGGATACTGTTAAATGTACACCCATGTTAATTAACCTCACTAGTTTCATGGGTATACCAAACTGAATGAGATTATTGTACAAAAAATGTTTCATAACTGTATCACAGGCTTTCTTAAAGTCTATACACCTAGCCCTCGTTTTATGCCCATTTCCTTTATGCCTTTTTGCTTTAATGCCCCTTGTTAATTTACACTACTTCTTAATTTGTGCTCTGCTGTTTTCTTTTCAGTACCCGTGGGATGGCTGTGCACTTGGAACGTACTGGAAAAGTATAAATCTCACAATCCAGAACAAAACTGGAAGGCTGCATGTTTGCTGCAAACCACCTTAGTCATTGTGCATTTTTAGTAAAGTTCAGACCACATTTATTTGCATTTACACAGAGCGATCCGTAAGTTTTAGGACTGATTTTTTTAAAATAACAGAGCTAGAGCGATCCACTGTCCAACCCACTAAGTAAGTACTATCAACCAACACCCATTCACACACCGAGTTTCATTTGTTTATCCTGTACAGTGTACGAGTTATAATTTGTCTTTAAGTCAGTTTTCTTTATATGTCATGGATGGCGGAAATGAACAGAGAGTTACCATAGAAGTTTTGTTTCAAAGCCAGTCTATCTGCGACAGAAACACTAGTATTGGTGCTGAAGGCTTACAGGAATGAGGCTCTGAACTGCTCAAATGTTTTTATGTGGTATTCTCAACTTCAAGATGGAAAGGAGCTGGTAGATGACAACGAGAGAGGTGACAGTCCAAAATCAACTCGAACTGAGGTAAAAATTGCTGTTGTTGCTGATTTGGTCAAAAATGACCATCAAATTACATCAATAATGATAGCAGAATCTTTGAACATCCCCAAGACTGTAGTTCTTCGGATTCTGAAAGAGGATTTGGAAAAGAGAAAGTTGTGTGCACGTTTTGTTCCACACTCATTGACACCTGAGCAAAGGGAAGATCGAGTCACACCTCGCCAAGACAAAAATTTTTTAACAATATTATTACAGAAGATTAGACCCGGTGTTTTGCCTATGACCCTGAAACAAAGCGACAGAGTTCTGAATGGGTTGGTGAGACATCCCCTCGGCCGAAGAAACTGAAATTCCAAAGGTCCTGCATCAAGACCATGTTGATAATTTTTTTCAACTCTCAAGGTGTAGTGCACAAAGAGTTCGTACCCGAGGGAAAAACAGTAAATGCAGAATTTTTTAAAGGAGTAATGGATTGCCTCCTGAAGTGCATTCAACAGGTTAGTCCAGGTGCGTTCTGCTCTCAAGATTTTTTTTTGCACAATAATGCGCCCGCCCACAAAGATGCAAGTGTTTGCCCATTTTTGACCCAAAAAAATGTTACAACCCTTTATCAGCCCCTGTACTCTCCAGATTTATCTCTGCCAGACTATTTTCTGTTCCCCAAGTTGAAAATGAAGTTAAAAGGACTCCACTTTGCGGATGTTGCTGGGATCCAAGAAGCTGTAACTAATGAATTACAGAAGGTCCAAAAAGAGGAATTTTCAGCAGCTTTTCAGAAATTGTACAACCATGCAAAAGCCCATATATATGCCAATGGAGCTTATTTTGAATATAAAAAAAGGTATGTGTCTTCCTCATATGTCTTTGATTTTTAAAATATCAGTCCTAAAACTTCTGGACTGCACTGTGTAGGTAAGTCTTTTTTGGCTCTACCTTCACACACCACAAAGACACAAGGGTGGAGAAAGCTGACATAACACGATATATAATCACAACACTAATCATTACAGCAGTAATATGATCTGTGAGTAACAGAATGATTGTGTAGGAAGGCCTGTGAGAGTGAATTTTACTGACTGTGAAAGAAAAGCTGTGATAGCAGCAACATGGAAAATCTCCCATCCATGCCAAGCTTAGTGACTATGAACTAGACTGAAACAAAAACTGAGATGACAACACACAATATAACCCTAACCTAACCACAGACAAAACCTTAACAATGGTCATATAGTGAATAAGTTGTGAAGGCTGAGGTAGTGAATGTAGTCATCCACAACAGTAACAATATGGAACACGCACCATCTGAGACAAGTGGACGCAAGCTGTTTACAATTATTTTTTATTTACATAGCCTAAAAATTAATATTGTTTATTTCTATATAAATATCAGTAACACAATAACAGCACAATAAATACATGTAAATATACCGCATACGAGCAAGATGTCATTGGTGTGATTGTCCTACCTATTCCATTATTCCATTTGGGAATACCACTTCTGATCTTTGCCTTGTTTATTTACACCCACTTTTTTAAGTAACACAACTCAAGCACAAAACAAGGGTTACATGTAACCACTGTATTCCCATTCTCTCCAATGCATTTGAAGAATGCAGAATATACGCTAGAATGAAATCCATACACAACCCTCAATAATGTTGTCTATGTAACGAGTTAACCTTGACGAAAAAATGATGGGCAAAACCTTGTTTATAGTTGATGCAAAGATTATGAACCTCAGAACATACCATTTCACTTCCTGACTATTACTTCTGCTGGAATTCTCTCACTGCCTGGTGATTTATGCTTTGTCACCTCTACACAACAATCTCAACCTCGACAGTGCTAGACTCAGGCATTAGTTGCTCAGCTGTGACTATGCCAGTAAATAGGACACTAATTATAAATGCACGATGCAACCCCATGTGATTTATTTACAAAACTCTGTAATTACATAACTTACAAGAAGTAAAAATGTAATGTTTCAAGTTGAACTATTCTGGCAACAATCTTAACATTTCATGACAACCTGCTCTTTACACATAAATTTAACTACTCCCACAATATGTCACATGACAATTGTGGTGGCAAAATTCCAAATCATATCACAGAATACAATCACAAGTTGCAGGTTACTAGCCACATCACCAGATTAATGTGGCACAACATGCAGTAATAATGTAACAGGGATCATCCACCTAATGTCTGGAAAACATTCTTTGAAACAGCAAATGAATATCAAAACACATAAATCAAATATGCCTTTTCCATACATTTTTTATGTTACAGAAAGTGGATATACTAACACGGGAAAATTTCTGAACTCACACGGTTACTACAAAACCGCCTGGATAGCAAAAATGGCATAGTGACTATGTGGTCTGTACAACTGAGAAATTGGGTTGATACAGGACACAATCACAGATTACTCTCTTCCCCAACCCTTGGGACCAAGCTCCTTCCTGTTGAATGGATACTGGGGTCTAATCCCAAGGGTGGAATGGTTGGGTTTTGAAGCTGTATTACCATTCACCAGTATCCCTCGACTCCATTCTCAGAGACAGCTTCACATTTAGACTTAATCTCAAGCCATAATTATTTACTTACTGGGCAACAAAATTAAAGAAGCAACATTAAAAAAGGATAGTAACAAAAATACTCACACAACAGTTCACACCAATGTCTAACCCACTGTTCGTATGTGCACATGTGCATCCTAAATAACAGAATTCAAGAATATGGACATGGAATGAACTGGTTGTGCAAGCATCACTTCACATTGCTATTACTTCAAGCAAGAGAAGAAAATACCTCTCACTTCTGACAATACATACAAAAGTACTTGATTTTAATACAGTCCAAGCAATGTTATTCAATTTATTATCACGTCATGAACAGCTAAAATTTAATAGCACTTCATGAAACATTCACTGGCACACGCCCGCGCACACACACACACACACGCGCGCGCGAGATGCTTAAGTGCTCAATTCAAAAAGACATTATATCAACCAGATGACAAAAAAAAACCCTCCCCTATGTTTCCAATGACATTTCAACACACTAATTTGGAATGGCATAAATTGGAGATTAGCTGTATCTCAACATGATACAAACTGAGCTATTTGTACATACATATACTGGCACAATTATTATACCACTGTAAAATAAACTGCTACTTCTTGAAAATTCTGCAATATAAAAAATAGATAAGGTATAAAATGGAATTATATGGTAATGTCATGGATGTTCAATCAGTTCAGTTTCCTTGGTCATAAAAGTCATTATAATGTTCAATGTAGTTTACTTTTTCCACTGAAATATCATTTTTTAAACATAATCTCTGAGAACATTGATGCATGTCCCATCTTACCACAAGTTTAAAAATCTGTTGCAATAGAAGTTTGGCTCGTCTGTTTGCAAGTGTTCAGCAACAGCCATTTTCACTTCCTCATTGTGATGGAATTGGCAGCCTTGTCACGTGCACCTTCAAGGACCCAAAGTTTTGACGCTATATGCATAAACAGACCTGCACATCTGCCGGACAACGTAACCCCACACAGCACATACTAGATACAAGAACTGTTACAGCCACTTCATTGGGAACTTCCAGACCATCTACCCTACAGCACAGACTGGTGAAGTGCATACTCTTGTTCAGAATAGGTTACAGCATGGTTCATGATATGTAGTGTGGTTCTTTACGGGGCAGAGTAATCTAGTACCTTCATGATTATTAGGATAGATGCTGCCACCATATAATGTTATAGATAAATTATCAAAATTACTCCTAAATTAAATATGGGATAATGGAAATCAGAGAGGAAATGTGTTTCAGTTGCCTTTCCATATTGGCATGGCCACCCTTGCTCAAGTTGCCTCCTAAAACTGCTAACTTGCACTTTTCATCAAGTATATTCAACACAGGTAAGCTGGTCTGCAACTATGGATAACTATTTAATATTCACAAGCAATTAATAATTAACACTGAAAATAACTGTAATACCTGACACATACATGACCAAAAATTAGCAGAACATTAACGACCTCCTGATCCATGTGGCTTAGTTACAGAAAGATCTATGATTAAGATGGCTGCTTCCCTATAATCCATTCAATATTCAACCTAGTGACCAGTTCGACGTGTACGGTTGTCCAAGCAGGACGTGTTTTGTGAACCGTGTTTAGCTTACCTAGCGTACCTTTCTCAGTTTACGTAACTAGACCAGTGGTCGGGTTTTGTGAGTGTGCTAGTGC
>Ga0123355_10001619_pt1 | contig 31448 bp, 19 predicted proteins | sample TergutEmb28metaG_3_FD_89872 | JGI IMG/M metagenome (GOLD analysis project Ga0123355, IMG submission 89872) | Embiratermes neotenicus P1 segment gut microbial communities from Petit-Saut dam, French Guiana - Emb289 P1 | ecosystem: Host-associated > Arthropoda: Insects > Digestive system > Gut ...
CCGCCGCCGGTAGGCGAAGTTAGTGCCAACTTTTGCGGAGAGAGGGGTGTCACGTGGTTAGCGCAACGAGTCCCCACAGCCGTTAATCTCTGTTTTCTGAACCTGGAGCCGCTACTTTTTTATCCAAGTAGCTCCTCAGTTTGACTGTGTGTGTGTGTATATATATATATATATATATATATATGGAGAGAGAGAGAGAGAGAGTGTACAGATATTCAGTGCCGAACAACTACACAGGAAGTGTATATACGAACAATATCCGCAAAAATGAAACGAGCGACCATGTGACAACCATAACCTACGTTTGCAGAAGACGGCGAAGATAACGTCAACGTAAGCGTCAAAACGCATTTGTTCAGAATCAAAACAAAAATTGTGTAAAGGGGGTTCATCATTTGAATTTCATCATAGTTCTTACATGCAAAAATTACATTTTGCTTCTGATGTTATATAAAACGATTTGCATTGCTGTTAGTGCCAAAGTTGTTAACCAAGTAAATTAAAATACACACAGTCACATGCCTTGGATTATCACATTGTGACATTTTTTACTGCATTCCACATTTTTAGTTAGTTTAGCTGATGAATATTACCAATATAGCAGAAGCAATTATTATGTTTGTTACAGATTCTACAGAATCTTGGGAAGGTAGACCGGACAGCAGATGACATCTTTGATGAGCATCTCACAAACTTTACAAGACAGCAGAATGCAGCTAATCGGCTTCAGAAGGAATTCAACAACTACATTAGATGCATACGAGGTAATGACCTTACAACTGAAACTACTGAACCATAAGACATTTCTGTTACCTAAATTTTTGTGTATTGCATACATTCATCAGCATGGAATTTAAAAAGAGGAGGCCCAGTTAAGTGAAACTGACAGATGAAGTGAGACATGTTGAGGTGATGTATATATAAATTCATTCATATTGGGCTCCAACACTGGAATGGTACTTGCAGCATGTAACATCGAAAATTTGAAGAAGGTGACTCCCCTTTTCAGTCTAAATTCATCATAAGTGATCACACACTACCTTCTACCTAACTCAAATTGTCATTTGCTAAATTTTGACCATTTCCATAAGTAAAATTCACACTCTTTGGCCAGTTGTCAGTTTCTATTCCAAATATTGTGACAGGTGAATTAGAGTTTCATGTTTTTCTTCTGAAAATGTACTTACCACAAGTAATCTTGGCTGTACCTTATCAGACTCCTACAAAACTGGTTATGTTTGTGACAGGTATTTTGCTGGCCTTCTCAGTACTTGCCCTCATAAAATCAGAATGTTTTTTGACATCCATGTCAGACACTGAGGTGTGTGACAGGTCTGTCTGTGCTTCACAAAGCATATAGTTTCTGTCCTGCAATTCACGTAAAAAACTCTGACAACAAAAGTTTCAGCTATTAACCATAATTTTCAGTGAATGTTAAAAATCATCCATCACATCTCACTGTGTCTAGAATGGGTCTTGAATCATCATCACTTACTTTGCCTGAATGTTTCCATAGAGCTTTGTAAGATGGCCATATTGCCTTCACTGTTTGATAAGGTGAAGTAACTCACCTGATACTGAACACAGAAACAGCTTTAAGGAACTGACACTGAGGGAACTGGGTACAAGTAATTATTTTGACTGGATTAGTAGGAGTGTATGGTGATAAAAGACTTAACAACTTCATCTGCAGTATGATCGAAACTAAGTTCAAGCCTATGATATGCACATTACCAAACAGTTATGTAAAAAAAATTGTGAAGAAATAGTTGTGCAACATCTGACGTTATTGTAACATAACTGATAGTGGCTTCATCAGATAGCAGATTGTATCAAGACTTTTAGCTGATCTTGGAAAACCCCATATTTCTGTAAGCAGTTCCAAGGACCTAAAACAAGTGATCTGTCAATTCAACTATATCTTATCAGAACCACATTACGGAAATTGGATCACTTGATCCATTGTCGGGTTTATACACACTTGAAATTTATCAGCAAATACAACTCATCTTTATAACATTTCAATCTCAACACTTGTGGAATCCCACATTACAAAATAAATGTTGCAATTAAATTGTGATATGCAATGTTATAATAGGAGCTGCTTTTACCTATAAAGTCTCTATACATCTGATGATAGATTAAGCGATCTGAAACGTGTAGTGTGATTCCCATAAAATATATTGTGTTGACCATTTGTTGTTTAGTTATTTCTGGAACACAATGGGATGAGCACAGTTGAAGTTCCAAGGAGTATCACAAGGTTCTTTGCACTGGCACTGCGTTTTACGTGTTTCTAGTCAAAAAAGGACTGTGGATCTCTAGTTTCACCCAGTGCAATAGTCAAACAGACAACAACAGTGGGTTTAACGTTAATAGTTTTGTCTGATGACTGACCTTTTGTTTTTCCTTCCTCATTTAGGTCTGTATGTGATATGGAGTATCTGTGCATGAATTTATGAGTAAAGAATATTCCCTAAGCAAAAACAATTAGTCCTAGGAGGTCAGTGTTGTGTGCTATATCTGTTAACAGCCTAACTTTCTCAGCATTATTGAAAAGAGTTCCAAAAACGTGACCTGTTTATGTTCAGTCTTTTTAAGTTACTCTGAACTGTACTTTCACAAGCTTCTGCCCAAACTGTTCTTTTGTGTTTCAACATGCATTATTAGTTCTGCTGTTTTGACCTGTTGCTTTCACCACCCACACCCATTTCATTGTTGCACCTACTACTCATGATTTTGTTCGTAGTTTTATATTTTTACTGATGTCTGTGTATATTCTACTTTCCTTCGCAAGAAAGCCTTTCTGAAATGTCTGTGGTCCCCAATACCTTCTTGTACTGTTTATTTTGAACAGTTCTTAACCAGGAGCTCAAAATCATAACGTACATATAAGGATTCATTAAGTTCTTCCCTACAGTTAAACCATGTGTTGTTAGTGCAACATGACCAGTAGTGATGAGGCTGCAAACTTACCTTTCCATCTCAGCAAATCAAATTAAACCCATGTATTTAGATGATAACAAAATATATCCAAAATATGTGCATTTGAGTTTCACAGGTAGTTGATTCAAGCAGCTGTTTTGTGTTGCAAGATGGTTCTGTTGGAATGTACCTTGTCTTTATGTGACAATTTTATCTCCTTCTGTGTGTAGCGGTACAAGCAGCAAGCAAGACACTCATGGATTCTCTGAATGAAATCTATGAAAGTAACTGGGTTGGCCATGACCTTCTGTATGTACAGTCACAGAACATTGAGATGCTGTGGCAGGATTTTAGTCACAAGCTCGGTGACCAGGTTCTCATCCCACTCAACACATACCAGAGTCAATTTCCTGAAATGAGGGTATGTACTAGTGTTTTATTGATTGTTTCTTTTAAATTGTAATTGTGTGTTTTGTTTTATGTGGGTTTGAAATTTGGTCTCACTCTGAAAAATGGATGTGGATTTAAGGTGTCTGAGAACAAAATGATAAATAGTGTTATAGTGCAAAATATAATATTTGTGCCCATAGGGGGGGGGGGAATGCTCCCCAATACTTTTTCTGCTAAGAACAATTTTTATTTTGGCAACTGAATTGAAGGGGGGAAAATAAAAAAAACGGGGTGAGATTGGAGGAAAGGGGTGTTCGTATATTGAGGACTGGTTCAAGCCAATCTTCCCCCACTGTCTAACTTGACTCCTTTCAATCAAAATGAAAGTTCCTAACACCCATGGTCAATTTCCCCCCCTCACAGTTATTAGTCAAGTTATGTCTATGTTAGTACCTGATAAGGAGGAAGTAAGAAGAGGATGCAGAAAATAATAGAACAAATTTCATAATTTGTGTGTCACATGGTATTGTGAATAAATCAAGCAGGATAATGAACTAAATTATTTATCAGACTGTAAATACTGAACACTTAAAACTAAGGAATATTGGTCAGAGAGCAAACTAGTCATTCAGGTCATCATTAGGTCTACAGATGAGAGTGATGAAGTGCACACACAGCTCTCTTATTTCATTTATGAGCATTAAGTTATGCATGTCTGGAATATTTGGAAGAAAAAGAGAAATGCCTGTGGAAATCTGATGTGCAAATCTGAGGGGCAGAGATGACTTGTGACAAGTGAATGTAGATAAGAAGATAATATTAAAATGGACATGTAGGTGTGGACAAAGTCCATCATGTTCATTGTAGAGTTCAAATCATATCAGTGAAAATATTCAGAATGGTGTTTTTTAAATTGATTTCAGAAAAAAGTTGACAAGCGCGGTCGCAAATTAGTGGATTATGACAGCCAGCGTCACAACTACCAGTCACTACAAGGCAATCCAAAGAAACGTGATGAAATCAAGGTGACAAAGGCAAGAGAATCGTTAGAAGAAGCTAAAAGGACATATGAATTATTGAACTCAGAGCTACATGATGAACTGCCTGCACTGTATGACTCAAGGGTGCTGTTCCTAGTGACCAATCTCCAAACATTGTTTGCCGCAGAGCAAGTCTTCCATGCAGAAACAGCAAAGGTAAAGTCTCCATTTATAAATAAACTGTTTCATTTTCACATTAGGTGCACATTTACATTCTTTTAAGCCCAGCAGTTGTTACATAAAATCACATACATGCTTGATAAACTGTTACATGTTTATGGCCCAGCTTGTCCAGCATTGTATTTTTGTAATATTTATTCTGTTACTGCTGAGTCAGAGTCTGTTTATCACTTTTATAGTACACATATATCGTTATTTGACTGGTAATTGGTGCAGTTAAAAAAGAAACATAATGCAGATCTTCTGAACTGAATTATGTGAAATGGAACAGACAAACATGCACACAAACATGATAGTAGCATAAGGATTTTCTAATTGCATTAGAGGGTCACAAGAAATTGTATTCATTTATGCCTGAAAATGTATGTTAGAAAATACAATGTACAAAATATGCACTGAAGGTAAGGATAAACTTTTAAGTCAGTATTAAAATTGAAGAGCAATGTAACAATGCTGTAATGTTGTTAGTACAGTGCTGGCTGGTACTGCTCTAACAAATTTATTTTTCTTTTTGTGGGATCATCTTAAGAGCATTATTTTCAACAAAAAGCCAACGATGAGTATTGACCTGAAGCAGAACATCAGAACTGTCTGTGCCAAAGCTCTTAAGAAGGTGTTAACCATTGTCTCTACCTCCTTAGACAACAGACTCAACGTATGTAACAAGTTGTATGGCATGCAATTTAAACCATCCACTTCAGTGGCTCTCAGCCTTTTGAAGATGACCTCTGTACTGTATGTATAGCTCTAAAAAGTCACAGAATTGCAAAACTTCTGCTGTAAAAATTGTAAGTGGGAGAGAGAATTGTACTTTCAGTACAGAACATTTTTAAAACATTATTTTTCTATCTACTGGTGCCATTTGTTTATTTAGTTTTATTGCCAATTTAAGGTCCATTGCACTTAAAAGTTTTTACTTTTTGTGCCACAATTACTAACATAAATACTCAGTAGCTACTTCCAGAATATATTTTCAGTAACTGATTAACTCTTTGTTGGATGACTGTCACATTATATACATGGGACAAGTAATGGCATAGTTGGTTGGGGCACTACTGCACAAGATGGGAGGTTCTGGGTTCAGTTCCCAGTAGGATCTTCGAAAATTTCCAAGTGACATATTACTTCTGCAGCTACTCATCCTCAAATAGAAATGAGTACCAAGGAATTTCCTCGGGGTTAAAGTGTGGCCAGCACATAGAGCTGACAACTCTGCCATCCTAGTCGTGCTAAATTTCAAAGTAAGGATGGAAGCCCAACATTCCATCCCTGCTATGAGTCTTCATGACTTTATGGGAAACCTTTACCTTTTTTACTACATACACACCAGGTTGCACATCACAAAGAATGCGCTGTGTCTATTACAAAGACCTACTGGTTAATACTGTTTAGGGAAATATCTTAAGTTTTAGTCTGAGAATTGTATGAAACGCCAAATTTTGAGCAGTTGGTACACATAACTACCACTCTGCTTCAAAGGGTTTAAATATGAGTTTTCATATCACGTGTTATTAAATATGATTTGCCAACAGTAATTTGACTTTCCCAGTGTTGAAAATGATCTGTAGAGTTGCAGTTGAGAGCCATTGACTTGCCTGTATTGAGTATGATGAAAGCTCATTTGGTACTATAGTGTTTTATAATAGGCTGTGTGTGCTTATGAATTTTAATACTTTGTGTTCTACTGCATCTTTGTTAATTTGATTGGTATTGCCAGGTATATGCAGAACTTGAAGCAATAGTAGATAAACTGGCCTCAGATTGTCAACGTGGCTCTTACACTCTGAAGAAGAGCTCTCCAAAGTCTCCCAAGACTCCAACCAGCAATAGCAAGTAAGTGCATCATCATAATTCGCACTGATATGGATATACTCGACTTGTAAGCCATGATAGTTTGTCATTGATCTGTCTAGATTGTTAATTTCATTGACATAGGTTAAATATGCATTTCTGCCTTTTAATATTGTGTGCATGGCATGTAGGTGTGTTAACACTAGGAAGGAGCAGTGCCAATGAGCAGGTTGTTGATAATACATATCACTACGTTACAATAAAAAGACAGATGCCGTATGTCACTGTCATACATGAAGAAGATATTAAGTGAGAGGAATGGAATAGTTTGCTTTCAGCCTTTATGCGAAGTGGCTTTTGTGGTGAGGTTTAAAAGCACTGTTATAAGGTCATTTTGTAATGAGAATTTTTGGTACTCTTCCCCACAGTACTTGCTAATGGGGGAAAAAAATATACTTGCTTCTATATCTATTTAAGAAAAAATATATATTGTTTTTACTGTTCACTGTGTATAAATAAATTTATGTTGATTAACAGTAAATGGAGTTGTACTGTTCATACATTGCCGTGTTTATTTAAGTGTTTTGTAATAATTTTGTGGCGTGTTGTGTTCCATATTTTGTGTTGAAACAAATATTTATAATGATTGTGTTTCAGAATAATTTCAAGTGCACCGTCTTCTCCTACTTCAGTAGCAGGTAAGCAGCATTCTTTGTGTAGACATGTTACAGTAGCCCTTGATTGCAGTATTGTAGCTAGTAACATGAATGTTACAGACTGATGTTTGGTTTAGTATATGCATGTAAGGCTGGTTGCATATCTCGTGTGACTGTATTCTGTTTTGTTCTGAAATGTTAATTGTGTCTGAGATATTTTAACATTGTATTTATGTTTATGACAAGTAACTTAACATGATTTGGGGATAAACATGGTAGTAACACAAAATAACCTAGTTCATGAGATTAAAAATGCTGGGTTTTTACAGAGCATTTCAAAAGTGGATGCTTTTATGAAATTTAGTGTGCATCAAGAATATGCCAGATTTGAAGGCAGTGTGCAGTGAATTCCTATTAACTGAAAGCCATAGAACCAGAAAATTACAGATCAGAAGGACATACCTGAATGGTATTGGTATTGTTCACTGAATAATATACAACTACTGCTCTGTCAGTCAGTCAGTCAGGACTACACCCCAGGGTTTGATACAGAAGTGATAACGAAAGAAAGGTTCAGTTCCCAGTACGAAGTTTAATTATGTTCCATGTGCGCACATACACATGCACATCCACAGTAGTTGCAGCAAATGGTAGTTCTATAATTAAATTTCAAATCCCTTAAAACAAAGAAATTTGATTGGGTGCTTCATAGATTCAACATGGAAGAATCTTCGGTCATATTTCTGAAGAACTGTTCAGACCAAGCCATTTGAAACTCCTGTGGGATATGTCTAGGTTCACACATGAAGTCTCTGTTGGTCAAAAGTGACTTGAATTTATCACATCTGCCATTCACCTAACATGCAACATGGTACAAAGTGGTGTTTTAGAATGTTTTTGATATGCTGCATTGTAGTATGGGTAGTAAAGCAGAAAATATAACAAGAATTTATTCCACAGAAATGAAATTTTTAAGATCATTCAGCAGTTGTATTCCCTCTGTGCAACAAAATTCTAGTGCTTAAAATTTTCTAAGTGTGAAAAGTAACATGTTACAAGTGTACAGCTGGTGTCAGATAAGTCCAGTCAGTTATAGATCCCCTGTATTTGGCCATGTGTAGCTCTCCTCTGTTGTCCATTAATCATAGTTATTTATGCCCAATACCTGTGGGGGAGGACACCAATATGGCTGCCTAACTTCAAACAAAGTGGTGGTTTAATGTTACTACTGTCCTTAGGTATATGTCTGTGTTCTTTGGCAAAACTAAAGTGAATATTGTGATTGGCTTCTTCATCAATATTTGTTGAAAGACCATCAGGTATTAGGCCGAAAAGGTCAAATATGCCAGTTTGCATCAAGGTGTTTACTTGTTTCTCATATACTTTTTCACACACATATTCATTTAAACTCTCCAGTTGTTATCATTCAGGTGTATGTTTCAGAAATGTACTGGCAAGACTAGAAGTGTGAGAGAAACGTTTTGTGTGTGTGTGATTATAGACAATTTTATGTGCTTAGAACACACATTTTATAAAGTTTTTTTGTTTCTTAATGCATGTACCGTTGAGTTCTAATCAAGTCCATGCTTAGACAGATGCAATCCTTTGGTACCCCTTTGGCACCAGAAGTAATTGCTGAGTGTATTCTGCAGAAGACCAGGATATAATTGGCTTGCCCATTACTTTACACAATATTGGCTGCTGACCATAGTCATCTTTTGTCTTTCCCATTATTACACCGCACAATGATGGCAGTTGTCCTTTGGTGCCAGGGGGTGGAAGCTCAGATTCTAGACCTTTTGGACCTGAGAAAGAAATGTATCACTGGGTTGTTCACAGAATATTTTGATTTCCATTTAAATAACTTTATAAGAAAAATAATTTTTATGGCAGACAAATAGAGTGCGCTCCCTTTATTCTGCTGTCACTGAAAGGCATTGCATGAAGATGGCATAACAAGCCATGCATTAAATTACTTGTAAACTTGGCAATCATGTAAATAAGTTTCTTAATGTCAGACCCTGGGCCAGTAGAAACATAAGGCACTGTTACACCACTTTACATGTTATGTGTATGGCACAGTAGTGTTCCAAGTATAAAATATGAATAATAATACATCAAAAACATTATGTTAGGCTGTGATTTACCCATGTGTCATCACCAAGTTGCTTTTTCCACACCCCACCCCCACCCCACCCCACCCCTCCTTCAGACAACACAGTGTAGAAGCACCATGACAGACTCACACTATAAAAATACGTACAGACACCTTAGTCCATTCTTTGTGATGGGGCAGGAGAAAAAACATGGGAAAATGATACTTGTGAGAAAGCATTCAATATGTCAGAAACATGAAAAAATGACAAAAAATGAAAAGTACATATTTTTCATATAGGCTTGCTAAAGTATTGCTAAAGTAATAAACAAAAGCTACTTTTCAGACCTGTCTTCATATCACTTTTTCTCCCACAAGAAATCTGTCATTTGTAACCATTTGGTTGAAACCTTAAATTCCAAAGGGAAGAGCACATTTTTCAAAATGTGCTGTTTATCGTGCTCACCTATTCTGTGCATGTAAAAGAACTACTTAACAAATTTTGTAAGCTGCGGGCACCTTGGTGAATCTCACCACTGGTTCAGGCTCACATTTGTCTCCCTCTTCCTCTTTTCACTGCTTCTGCCACCCTCACATCCATCACACAACTCATCAGTGCTGGAAATGCAACATGTGACAAGCTCATTGTCTCTGGATATGTAAGAACTGCCATCCACATTCTCAGCCAAATCAGTCTGCTTGGAAGGCATCATCCTGTTCCTCAGTCCTGGATCCCATATCAGCCTCTATGTTAACTTAATGCCCGTAGCTGCATTGATGAAAGCTATTCACAATTGTCAACTGTGTGACTTCTCACCAAGTGAATTTGTATTGCTTGCAGAACATGAAATTTCACTTCCACATCCTTGCCTGAGTCCATCAAGCACACTGGTTTTTTTTTTAAACAAGGTGCTTCCAGTACTTCTGCTTGAAACAGTTCATGATGCCCAAATAAGGTACTGCAGACAAGTGGAACAGTGTTCCACAAGTGGCAACATGTTGCTAGCTTGCACACCCTATGTAGTCAGCCACTGCCCTTAAAAACTCTGTAAAAATGATCACAATCATTCATCTCTTTTATAAGGGATGTATTTTTTTTACAGTAAGTTCCTCATGTTTTTAAAACAATGCAGCACCTGTTTGTTACTGCTGTCACTGTTCACACACACACACACACACACACACACACACACAGTGGCATTATTATCCTGTCTTTGACAATATTCCCTCTGTGGCATGACTAGTCCTTTATTATCAGCATTCTGTCCCAGAAGTAGAAGGCTCCATCTCACCTGTATGGCATATCCCCCACCTCTTCCTTAGCCTGTTACTCTGCCAAAATTCCTCACTGGGCCAAGGAATGGTGATGTTTCATTAAGTATCATTACAGTCAGGTTACCAAGACTGCATGTTCATAAAACATCATGTCACAGTTACAATTTTTTTTCCTCTCAGAATCGATCATTCGAGAAATATTGTGGCTTAGGACTGAGAATTCTGAATAATCGACACAGAAAAACTAACATCTCAGGGATGATGCATCTGGTGTAATTGTACATTGTTTATGTGGGGGACTTAAAGGGACCAAAGAAAATGAATACTTGTAGGAATGATGGATAGAGGTTTCACTGTATGAAAGTTTGCTGGATTTCAGTGACCTGGCAGAGAATATTTGTCTGATAACTTTATAACAACAGTGCTAATTACTTTAAACTTTGTGAAAGCTTCTTACATCCAGTATGCAGTACAAGTGTGTGTAATTTCATGGAATCATAATCTAAGGTGGCATAAAAATTACTTTACAGATGTAATTGATTACAGAAATTGTTAAAAGGATTATTTGTCATGTTAAATGTATGTGTCTTTCTTAGCTTACTTTGAGATTGGCTGCTTTGAACTCTGAAAGCTGCTTTTGCCACCCAGGTGGCTAATTATGAATCCCACACTGCCTGAGACCAGTGCATAGTCCTTATGTGCATGTGATAGAATTGCATTGTGACATAATGTGAAATATTGCTGATCAAAAATTCTTATGTATGATGCTTTTTGCAGTGTAAGGCATAGAGGAAAAGTCAAAGTCTCATAGGAAGTCCATGAAAGTGTTGGGCTTTCCTAAGGGACAGTTGACAGAACAGTGGTGAAGTTCAATGCAACAGTCATTGTTAGACAAAAAAATTGGAACCCAAAGAAGATGTCTGCTAACCAAAGCCTTGACACTGGTGATGAATTAAAAGGAAGCTTGAAAAAGTTATTACATCTCTTGGCTCTTTAGTGTGGAATGTCAGGAAATACAGTTCACAAACTGCAACAAAATGGTTACATTTATGATTCCACAAAACAGCAGTTGTGCTTAATCTTCTTCCTTCTTGATGTGAAGCAAGAATTCAATAATGTGTGTAGTTTCAGAAATTTGTTTACTGGTCTTTGACAACCCAGAACCTGCATTTTATTCTAATGAAACAATAAAACAGTTGTTAAGACAGTCAAAACAATGGCATTTATCCACAGAAAATCTCCATGATGTGCCTTCACATGATTTGGAACTTTGAGTGTGGTGTTCAGTCAGTGCTTTAGAATAACAGGGCCTTTTTTTTTTTTTAATACAAAACAGTAAATAACAGGCATAATGTATGACTAATTCTGGCACCCTTTTTTGATAAACTGACTAAAAACAAAAAATATGACTGATTTATGCAGGAAAGTGCTGTGGTCCTCACATAACTAATAATTTCGTGAATGTGTTGTTTGAATTTTTTGATAAATGATGAAATAAAGATTGTGGTTTACTTGCTTGCCCAGTTTAAATACATGTTTGTTTATTTGTGGAACATTTTGACAAGTAAAGTGTGCATAAATAAGCCTCATTCACTATTGGAATTGAAAGAAATTAACTGAGAGGAAATGCCCGTTAGTCAAAGATGTGATCTTCCCCATATGCCAAGTATATATATATATATTCCCCCCCCCCAAAGTGCAAGTTGTGCATATAAGTAGTAGGTCAGCACTTTGAGACTACTTTTAAACAAAGTAATTTATACCATACAGAGGAAAATGTCTTCTTCTGTGCTGTGTGAAAGATGTGCCATAACCACTTACAGGATGCAAATGAAGTATAGATTTTCGGCTGGCTAACCACAGAATGGCAGATCGCTGTGCAGAGTTCTTTTTGGTAGTGTTTGATGTTTCATACACATCTTTCTGTACCAATAGCCCATCCAAGACCAACATTTCTGGAATTATAAGCTTGTACCTCTCCAGTATATACACTTCTGTCAGTTTACACTTACACTGTAGCTTATTCTGTTTATAGGATTTTTATGATGAATTCTGAGCAGTGTGATACATGATAAGATCATCAAATGTTTGCATCAGGATCATCTTAATTTAAAACTTGTAATGACATAGGATCTCCAGGCAACCATCCCCAATACAGATTATGATAGATCAAACACAACTGGAGAATGTGGAATATTTCAGCTATTGGGGTAGCATTATAACAAATGTTACAAGTTGTACTTATGAAATTCAATCCAGGATTGTCATGGCAAAAGCAGCATTAAACAAGAATAAGACTCATACTGGACTTAAATTAAGGAAGAAACTAGTAAAGTGCTATATTTGAAGCATAGCTTTTTATGGTGCTGAAACTTGGACACTTTGGAAGGAAGATCAGAAATACCTGTAAAGTTTTGAAATGTTTTGTTGGAGGATAGAAAGATCAGTTGGACCATTCATGTGAGAACTGAAGAAATATTGCATAGAGTCTTCTTGAAATTGATTGTCGTTGTGGATTGTTTGCTCTGTTTTTCATAAAACTGAGAATTTATGAATAAGCTGTACAGATTGATTGCTTGTTTGTCATTATTTCTGCAGAAGTACTCTATCTGCGAGACACTTAAGGACATACTTAACTTGACATGAGAATGGAATGTGACACAACCTTATTTAATGTGGGCAGAGGGGTATACTACAAATACCATCACACAAGTGGGAAGTTCTCAGTAAAGTGACTTTTATGCCACTGTATATATAGATTGGACTTCAAGGTAGTATCATGTTACAGTTCTAATTATTTTATTTTGCATAAATGTCATGTAATTACATGAATATCCTCACTTGTTTGGAACATGACAAATCTTGGGAAGAAAATGTAATCAGGAAAAAAGTAAGTACTATATTTGTTGATTTTAAACAGACCAGAATGTCTAAATGCATGTGTTGACAGTTTTGATATGGGTGTGTCTTTTTGTGTTGTGTGTTGCAGCTGATGATAACCCCACACCTCCTACTACACCCCAACTTAACTCTGACCTTGCCATCACATCCACCACAACCTCTACTACCACAACTACTACTGACAATAAACCATCGGCAGGTTCGCCAAAGCTCTCATCCTCTCCTGGGACCCAGATAAATGGTAACGCTAAACTTCCAAGTCCAGGGTCACCCAATAACAACAAACATGTTGAAGAACTGTATGATATACCAGTGGGTGAGTATGCAGGCAATTAAGATGGCTACACTGACATGTTACCTTCTCAAGCAGGCCATGACATGCATTTTCTCTCCTTTTTTTATGAAATGTAGGTCTCATATCTTGCTGCAGTTACAAATTATGCATAGCTTAATTGCTCTGTATGGGTACCACGTTTACATAGTAACTTGGGCTTTCTGAACTGAGGCCTACCTTTCAAGCATTATTTGCATACACTTAAAATAAACATATTGCACTAAATTTGATGGATTCAGTTTTGTTGTTTGGTTCTGTTCTTTGAACTTTGGTGATATATGTGCAAACTAAAAAGGTTTCTAGTGGGTGAAAGATATTACCACTTTTGGTAGTAAGATTCAGTTGGAGTACTTTCAAAAGCATGCAATTATTATTATTATTATTATTATTATACATATTGTATTTTGCAATTATACCTTTTACCATTATTATGAAACAAACAGAATGATAGGTATTGTGGTACCCAGACAGATCAGTTGTTCTCTTAAGCACATGCTTTATTTATATGCTACTCTTTATTCTGCATCTGTATTATGGTTTGGCATACATTAAAATTTCCCTCTACATAGCAGTGTTATGTTTAAACTGATGTTTTAACAACCATTGGACTAATCTACACATTTTCAGTATTCTAAATTATTGCTTTATATAAAATTAGTTTCCAGTATATTCATATAATATGCATCCTCATGTGTGTACTAGTTCAATACATGTGATATAGTTAACCCAATATATTTGATATAAAATAAAACAATGTTTCATTTGTCACATTAGTTATGTGTTTTGATACATTGTGTTATTGCCATTGGGCCATTATATTATCTAATTCTAATTTTATTGTCTCTCACATCTTATTTTGTTTTCCTATTGAATTTTTTTGCAACAATATGTCATGTTAACATTTTAACAATTCATTGTGTGAGATTTTAGGTTCTTATAACAGTGTTGAAGATGCAAGTAGTCTGGGATATGGCGTCATGTTTGTTGGTTAATACCAATATCTTAGAGGTGCTTGTTTCCTCGTTCTTCAACATTTAAGTTGACACATTGTCATGTCCCAGAAGACTAAACTTAATTCATTTTATTTATATTTCTTCTTGATGAATTTATTATGGTAGTATTTACAGTTTCTTTTAAATTGTTATTGCTTATTACTATTTTTATTTAGTTCTTTTTAATAGAATGATTGTGCTTCCTACTTTGTGATTTTCTATTATTTCATCTATTGTCTGCTTTTTTCTTTTGGATTTCCTTTGTTTCTTATGTTACTTGTAAGGCAGTTTTATTGTTCTTGAATACTTGGAGACTTGGCTGCCATTTGATGCACTTGTTTGCTATTTTTGTTTCTTGTAGTTTTTTGTGTGTATTACTTTTATCAGTTTTGTAGTTCAGCCTGTGCGTTTTTTCATACTGGATTCTGAAGTCATGTAATTTATTTTTAAAAGTTTACATTATTGTGTATATGCTAACCATCTTCTTGTGCACTTCATGAATTACCACTTTCTTAGTGGTATCTGTGCAAGTCATTATACCAGGATCTGATACAAAATTTTCTACTGAAGATTTATATTTTATATTATTAACCTTTTGCAGTCCAAATTATTCATATGAATTCCAACAGTCTGGTCCAAATTAATTGTTCAGGAAACTTCTAATATATAAAGGCCAAAAGCAGCCACGAGATGGCAGGAGTTCAGGCAAGACCAACATATAACATTGTAAAGTAACATGTTGGTCTGAACTCAAAATCGGGCCTGGTACAGCAGAAAGTGCTGTCTAGTTTAACCCAACATTGAATCTAAAGGGGTCAATTCTCTTGAAATGTTTATATTATTGTATTATAATTAGCGTTTTTATTGTGTTCTTTTTTATAATATTATGTGTGCAAACCTCATTTCATGCAGTTGAAAATACTGTGCTTTTGTTTGATTTGTGTCTCTCATACAAACCTGTTTTTGTCTGGTATTTCATCTAGTGGTTGAGGTTTCTGCATCTTTCAGATGGGGTGCTATCAGTAGTAGGAAGGAGTTTGTAGTTTTAGGTAGAATGAGGTAAATGAATACATTTTTTATACTGACTATATAATACTTTGAAAATGTAATTCTTGTATCTACATATGTATAAATGTATGTACATATGTATATATACATTCATTCATGCGGGTGTGTGTTTAGGTATATTCTGTTCACCACTTTTATATATATGTCATTATTCTCTTGTGTCCATACATGCAACACTACTGGCTGTATATCAGTCTTGCATAATATACTTCGTATTTTTGTATGTCCTTCCAACAAAACAAGTTGGATGTGTTTTGATGTCTTCTTGCCTCTCCTAAATAAACGTTTTGACAGTCGTCACATTTTAATTTATATATAGCGCTATATGTGCGTGGTATAAATTGTGGTTCATACGTTACTGATATTTCGTAGTGTTCGTTGTTTTAAATTCTATGTTTATGTATCTTTTCCTGAATATTTTTATTAAGCCTTCTCGTCTCCCTACATACATGAATTTAACCTGCTTCTTTGTTGTGACATTTTGATATATATTATTTTATATTGTTTTTTGTTGTATTTGTTATTGTGTAATTTTTTTTGATTGTATTCATCTCTTACTCTGTAATTTGTCATGGGGTATATACAGGTTTATATTACATCTGACCAAATCTGTTGTGTTGTCCCCATATCTATATTATCTCACTATTTGGTATTTTTTTTAAATCGTATCCAAATCATTATACCCAATCCTGTAGTTGTCCCATAGCTAGACCTTACATATGTTTTTAGTATTACCTTTGAAGGAATATTATTTTCCTGCTTCTGTTTTTAGTTAGTTATTTCTTGAGTTTATTATTATTATTATTATTATTATTATTATTATTATTATTATTATTATTATTATTATTTGTTAGGGATTCATTCAGGGTATTTATCTATGTTTTTGGAACTTAATACATAAACTTACATCAGAGGTGCAAGTTGTTGTCAGTTCACTGATATGCAAGGTCTCTGATCCTTGTATTAAATGCAGTCACTTATGTTAAAATGAATTCTTTGATTTTAGTTATTTTTTTTAAGTAATATAAACTAACTTTTGTACCAGTTTGTAACTTGGTGAGTTACAACAATTTGTACTTTGGGTCTGATAGGTCATTTTATTTTATGTATTTTAATATGTGCATGTAACATGGGCACTGGGATTTTATTTATTGAAGTTTGTACTTCAATATTTATTTTTACTTATAATTAGTGCAATGCATTGTTATATTTTAAATGAGATATACTGGCAAGTGAATATATCACATGCATTTAACTGGTTCTAGTAACTTGATGAAAAAGTTGTTTTTTCCTTCCCTACCATTACAAAGTTACTGTAAGGCAATGTGTGAAGAGCAGTGTCATGTTGCTTGCGTTGGTTTCCAAAGTTAAACATAACCAACATCACATTTGTCATCATATATGAATTTGTTGAGTATGAAACAGATTCTTATAGGGCTGATTGAGATTTGGTAAGTATGCCGAAATAATGACATTCTGTACGCACTAGGAGAGGGAATGTGCACAATTTCACTAAGAACAAACTTGAACGCACTTTAATGTTGATTGTACAAGGCTACATATGTGGAAAATTGTTTGAAATTAAATGTTGTTGTTGTGAAAATTTGAACCACTCACCGATTCCATTCTCTTTGAAACTGTGAAGAATTGTACTGCCAGTGGTTGTATTATGTTACAAAAGCAGGTAACACCATTATAAATTCAATTACATGAGACAAGAGCATTTAATTTTCTACAGAAATGTACAAATCTTGTTCCTATAGAACAAGTGCAGTCAGGAAGGAAGAAATGCCGTAGCTTATATAAGTTTGTAAATATTAGCACATTTACAATTCTCCAGATTGCACTATATGTCATTTTGGCAGGTGGTCTTAACAGGACCTATAAAAGGATTCCTGAATAGATAACTGTCTGTAATTTATCCTCTGTTGCACGGGATAAGGATCTGCCTCACTGTACATTAAACAAGAGCAGTATGTAACATAACAGAAGTAATTGATGCCTGTCTGGTGGTAGAATTTGAATAAACTTTCCAGGTATACTTAGGTACAAACACCTAACACTAAATTTATGTTTTACTACTGAATCAGCGGCCAGGATAGCGTAGACGGCAGGCCTGTAGTGAATTTCTGGAGGCTGAACGGTCCAGAGTTCAAACCCTAGTGGGTGTGAGATTTTCTGTACCTGTCCAGACCAGCTGTGGGACCCACCCAGCCTCTTGTAGTGGGTACAGGGTCTCTTTTGTGGGGATAAAGTGGCTGAGACATGGCTTTGACCACCCACCCCATATAGTGCTGAGGTTAAAGAAAGAGTATAGCAATATGTCTGCTCCCTCTTTGGGCCTTCATGGCCTTTACCGTATACCTTTTTACTGGTGAATCATCAGCGAGTATAGGTTGATGGAGTAGGCAGCATATGTAAGGCACATAGGGAAGAAATTGAACACCTGTAGGTTTTTATTTTGAGTTATCCTTCTGTAAGGAAATGTAGAAAAAGCTGCAATTATATTGGACCTATGGGTGTAATCTATTATGATCTATTGAACCATCTCATAGGAAGGTCTGGCCAGTGATTGTTAATGAGATGGTAATTATAAACACTTGAGTTTCATAACAGTAGGAAGTTTTGTAAACATTGTACGTGACCACTGAAGAAAGAATGTGTGCAAGAGAGCTGGTCAGTTGGTAGGTCTAGTTTTTGTGTATTTTGGGGCCCATCCTTCAAAAATCCATTCTGTCTTACCTAATTGGTTTGTGCTTATTTTAGCTAATGAACTCTTCCAATTGAATTTATATTACTAGTTTGTTTGGAGTTTTATTGTATTCCCGTATGTTGTTATATCAGATATTTATACTGTGTACTTAAAAAACACTGCAGTATCAGGGGTTGATTATAAATTAAGGCTTTTCCTTAAGTAACACTATGTTCTTACTATTGCACCTTGTGTTCACCTGTGAGATGTACATATACTAATCATAATTTGTGAAGCTTCTTAGCATAAAATTTCTTTTTCAGCATTATCATAACTGCTAACTAAACACAGTTAATGTGCTATGAAGGACAACTTGCTATTTTTCTTATTATCTTTGCCTTATAGTATAGTAGCATGATGTTTTAATCTATTCCTTTTGTAAGAATTATTATTGTAAGTTATATTCTGCTACATGTAGTGGTAATGCACTGTTTATAGTGGCAGAAGAAAAATGTTTTCATGAAAGTCAACTGTACAGGTGTCAATCAACAAGTACAAGTAATGAGACTGGTCCTTTGTTGCATGACTATGCTTTATACATATCCAGAGAACTTTACCAACCTTTGAGCACAGTCACTCTATCTTTGTTGAATACACATTTGTCCCAAAGTGCACAACTTTCCTGGCACTGGTGGCAGAGAACTAGCTGTCTTGGTGGCATAGTCATTCTTCAACTTTAGTTTTGCCTTACTGGTTTGCCAATTGCATTCTGTGCACTGCAGATTTTCAAAGTTAAAACGTTCAAAATAGGTCTGGTTATCACGTGGAGGGAAACTCCCTAGCTATGTTGCCAGTCATTTCCAATGTCAGCTTCACAAACTGAATTTCCACAATCCTCCTCGAGCATTGTTTAAAATAATTTAATAGTAAAACTTTGTATCATTTACAACCACATGTGCCAAATTGCATGTGTACTGTGTTTTATATATGTACAGCACTCCACTAACTTGTACATACTATGCATATTCATACAATGTGCCTGTAGATATCAGCTTCACCTCACATCTTGAAGAGTAAGAAAGTTTGATGTTAGTAAATTATTATGCTGTGATAGGAGCTGGAATAGGATAGTCAATCTAATGACTAGGCAATGTGCTGGACAATCTGGAGTTCAATATCTGGCAGGGACAAGAATTTTTTCTGTTCTCCAAAATGTCCAGCATGCCTTTTGTTCCTACCCAGCCTATTGGTTGATGGATACTGGGGAGTTATCCCTGGAGGTAAAGTGGGTGGAGCATGAAGCCACCACTGACCTCCATCTAGTGTTGAGGTTGAGGATGAGTGAAGCTGTCCTGCTTCTCCTTCTCTGTGCCTTTATGGCCTGCACAGGAACATCTTAGCCTTTTATTGTACTGTGATTCATTCTTCAAGAGCTGCTACTGTCTTTGCAATCCAGAGTAAGACACAGAGATGTACTACTGCAAGGCAGTATTGCCTGTTACATTTACCAATGAATGAATCACTTGTTATACATTACACTGCTTCAGAAACATTTTGTCTGTCTGTAGAGTGGATTCAAGTTGTATGTTAAGTAGAATTTCACAGGACCAAACTGAGTGCAAGCCCATTATAATGATGACTGTCTTCACAGACACTGATGTTGGAACCTGATATCTTTTTAAATCATTATGGTCCAAAGAAGTCATGAAGTGTGGGTCATCATACTGACATTGGATGTTGGGTTACAGAAGTCTGATATTGTGCATTAACACACTGGATATATGAAATTAACCAGTTTAAGTCTGCTTTAATCAATAATGTACTTAAATTATGAGCCAGTCAGTACCCCAAATGTAAATGTAATCTATCATTTTGATTATGAAGTTTGAGAGGTTAAGACTAATTTTCTGTTCCTATACTTTCTACATGTGATTTGTTTCTTAATCTGTTCTTGAGGCATACAGGATCTCTTTATCCCACTAGTTTGTGTTTCACTAAATAAGAGCATGTGATCCAGGGTTAGATCCTCAGCAAGGACAAGGAATTTTTCTATTCTCCAAAATGTCCACATTGGCTGTGGAGGCCCACCCAGCCTCCTATTCAATGGGTGGTAGTGGCCCTTTACCTGGGTGTGAAGTGGCCAGAGCATGTAGCTCATCTCTCAACTACATCTGGTGCTGAGGTTTAAGAATGAATGGAACTGTACATCTGGTCATGCTGTATGCCTTTGTTATGTGCACAGGGATGGCATTACCATGCATATAACATACAGTCCAGTAAATACTACAGTGAAATGCTTTCTTGTAATTTTATTTACACGTGTAAATATTTGAGACAAGTTTTTAATAATGAAGGGATGTTCACAATTGTATATTTGAAAATTTTGTGTCATGATAAATTGGTATATTATAAATTTGTTAGTTTAATGTCTGAGAGCATTCCATACTTCCTTCTTCGGAGTGACCTCAATCACATGAAACAAAAGGATCATGTTCTTCTGTCAAAATGAGGCCAAAATTTTGCTGTAAACCTAATGGTTGTGTCACCATATATATATCAACAACTACACTATAATTAAGTACATTGATATACAGATTTGTGGTACAACTTCCTACATGTTATAGCCTTTTTTGGCTATCTTCAGGGAGGTATTCAATACAGAACAAGACATTAATGACTAGTTTTATTATATATATGCAGTAATACGGTTCAACTACCAATAGCATTAAATACTACCTGTACCATACTAGGTGGAGTTTATAGAAGATGTTGGCCAGTATATTATGTTCTGTTCTGCCATGAATTTCTCATAACCAGTATAGTCCATTAAAAAGAAACTTAAATTATTGAAGGGCTTCTTTATTGGTTTTACAAATTCTGTTCAGAATAGTACTATAGTCTTTATACTGTTGAATGAAACAGTTTAAGAAAATGCAGTCTCTACCTCTTTATCCAAAGACATCCTTAACCAGAATAAGTACACATTGCACAAAATTTGGAAGATGAAACTTGGTAACTTGATTTTAAACACATTATAGCATAGCTCATATTTATACAATTTGTTGGTATGGAAAGATACTACATAAATATAAGATTTCGTGATTATCATTTAAATGGGGGCTGAGAGAACATCAGAAATTTTAAAAATACTTTACTTGCATTCTTGAAGCACAGTATTAAGACTGGTGCAGGTACAGTATATTTAGGAAGTTTATGGTCTATGTTATGAACCCTGAGACCCCTAACATTTAGCAGTATATGGCAGCAAATAATTAACCTTCAAGTGTAGTTCCAACATATGTGTCCCCAAAACATGTGGTCCAGTTTTCTTCAAGCGTGAGTTGAGTGTAATTACTCTTCAAAGAGGACTGTAGAAGCTTATTGATATTACACAGAATTGTACATCATTATTAAAACAGGCAGTATGATATCCAAACTGGCATTAATTTTCAACACACAAATTTGAAGTGGAGCTACCAGTTCATTTACATACAGCATGAAAATCCATAATGAAAAAGTTGTAAAGCTTATGTTTAGTGCATTTTAGATGCAAATAATATCACTTCATACACAGTTCACATATACTTCTGAATTTCAGGCGCTCTTTATTTATTGATGTGTGCATATGATATGTACAGGTGCAACCACAGACAATCTGCCCCCTGGGGTGCTGTATCGAGTCAAGGCCACTTATAAGTACAATCGTGAAGATGTGGATGAGCTGTCATTTGATGTAGGCGAGATCATCCGAGTTGTGGAGTATGATGATCCTGAAGAACAGGTATGTGCAAGTTGTATTTCAGCAAAGTTAACCTTCATGTATGTAAATTAATAGAAAACATATCCATTTATATTTTAATTTCATTATGTCATCTTACTGAAGAAAAGCTGAGGCTGACTGTTTACAGAGTATTTTCATACAATAAGCTGCCTTGTACGGTCAGTGCATAGCAGTGGACCATCCTGTCTGCCACACTGTGTACTAACTGTGTAGCTCTTGCTTTCATATCACTAGCTTTTTTCTATAAGGCAAATTGATTAATTTGACATATAATTTTTCAGGTTTTCAAGGTGGGGATTGTTAAGACTGTAGTCTTTATATCTTAAAGGACAGGATAATTGTCCCCTGAATGTGATATTACCTTAACTGAGCCCACATAAATAGGACCATTATACAGCAAAATCCCATTAATCAAACTAGGTGCAGGACCACACAGATGTCAGATTATTGGATATTCAGTCAGTACCAAGACTGACCTAATTTCTTACAGGTGACTTTTAATTACACTGCTCTTATACTTTGGCAGTACAGCTAATCAGAGCAGTATTCCATTTGGATATCTCATTTGCTGGTCCAATATCACCATGTTCCTTTTCTGTGTTTCCTGTAGTCTTCGTAGCTAAGAAGTTGACGGAGTAGGAGACAAGGGGTCAAGAGATACCACAAGGGTTGATGTGCTGTTTTTGAACATGTCCAGAGATTTGCCTGTTTCGTTGATGAGCTTTTGTCTGTACATGTTCTTGGGCGGAATTGTGTTGCCGCGAAAGCTTTGAGACTTATATCATTCAACTTTTTTCTGATAAAAAGCAAATCTGCTGGTATTGGGACTACTCAAGTGCTGGATTATCAGGAATTCTGGACTGTAAGGCATTGGATTAGTGGAAGTTTGCTATGTGATGTGTGTGTGTGTGTGTATATATATATATATATATATATATATATGTGTGTGTGTGTGTGTGTGTGTATACAATGGCCCTGTGTAGAGTGTGTGTGTGTGTGTGGTGTGCACACGCACATGTGCATGTGTGTGAATGTGTGTATGTACTACATACTGTATCTCCCTCTCTGCATCTGATTCACATTTCTTGGATGCTGGTTTCTCAGCTTTCCCATTTCACAGTTGCTATTAGCCCAGATCAGACTGTCCACTGTCCCATTCCCTTGGTTATTGAGTAACTACATTCATACCATAATCACTTTATTTTGGGGGTACGAGTGACTCAAAGATGATTGTACAGATAGGTTTAACTGCTTGACAAGGTGGATTATTAGTTCAGAGTAACTGTACAATTTACTTACTTGCTTAGGCCGGATGCTTGATGTTTTTGTCCCCATGGTGGATATGAGGGCGCGTATATCTTTGATTGTGTGAGGACATGGCAAAAGAGGGAAAGTACACCAGTAAGACATGATTTGGTATAGTGCTGTGACCCGTAAGGCTCAGTACTGCACAGTAGAAGAAAACAGTAGTGTGTTAATGAAATGTAGGCTATGTAACAGTAAATATGTGTACATACATTTGTTAAATATAGCATTTGGGTAAAAGTAAAGATATGGGTTGCCCTGTAACATGCCATTGAAGACACAGAAGGGGACATAGAGGTATAGTTGTACCCATGCTGAACCTTGGCGCCAGATGGGGGTGCATGGAAAATGCATTGCCCTGGTCTCTTTACCCATGGGAAAGAGCCCTCTTACCCACTGCATAGGAGGCAGGGTGGCCTCAAGGCCAGTCTGGACAGGTGTTGAAAATCTTGCCCTCACAGGGGTTTCAACTTCAAACTGTCCACCCTGCAGCAAATCACTCTACCAATTACACTACTCGGTCACCAGTTCATGTATTTACAGTGACTGTTGCAGTAATTCCAGCATTTGAAAGACACTGGTAGAGTGGACATGATTGAAAAATGGATAGAGAGGTATCACTACAAATAATCCATTGTAGAGTGTGTCATAAAGCAAGTGTGGGAGGTGCTGAATGATGATGATCCACTTGCACCACAGAAGCAAACATCAGGGAAAGCACAGCTTGCACTGTTGTAACCAGAAGTGGTAAACTAGGCCGAATTATATTATGTAAAGTTTTAAAACAAACAGAATTCTTTGTTGCCATATGTGGGAACTATACAGTAACACTAAATGATATACAAAAGTCAGACACACCAGTGTTGTGATGACCCAGGCAATACAACTGTCAGAAAGGACCCTATGAACCACAAAAGTTAAAGATCAGAAAGCTCTCAAGGACCAGAAGAGTCAAGAAGGACACAGCTCCCCCATACATCAACCAGAGAGCAACATGGTGACAATACCAGTAGCCGAATCCTATGTTCCATCGTATGTGATAGTGCAACAGCACCATCAGGAAACTTCACACTACTGCATGCCGTTACAATGGGAAATCAAAGTGGATGGCAAGCAGGCTATCCAGCACGACAGGTGGGCTTGTACCCGCAGTATTGACTGCCAGAGTAAACTTGCTATGTATGCAGAAAGGTCTGAGACAGATAGTAATAGGCCCATTTCAGTTCAGAAGTACTAATGGAGGAACCATAGTAATGTCTAAAGAAATGGCAGATTACTCAGCTATTAGACTGTACATCACTTCAAAGTGACGGAGCAATTTAACCTTCTTGAAGTCAGGAAGGCCCATGAAGGCATCGCCAGAAATTCTGTTTTTTGTATGTTGCACTGTCTCACTGATAGTCTGTTACAATGTAAATTCCAATTGGATCTAATAATGACAGCATGAATCTGGACCAAATTCATTCAACCTAGAAGGTGGATGGGTTATGTTCCTCTGAAATGTCGCTGTCAACCTGCAATGATAATGATGTCAAAACACTAAAGCATACAGTGTGATTTTATGATAGTTTTAATACAAAGCCTCACCACTGCCAAATACACTTCTTTTAACAGTGTCACACAAGTAAAAAAGTGTGTAAAGTACATTACTTAACGACATATAAGATGTGTGTGTGTGGGTTTTTTTTTTTTTAAGACTGTGCAATAGTCTGCTGTTTGTTATATTAACCAACTAATCGCACTGTTGTATGATCCTAAAATATTTATTTACACATTAACACTTTAAAAACATATCACTTTATAAAATTTTGTTATTTCAAAATTTTATAAAGTAATATGTTTTTAAAGTGTTCATGTGTAAATAAATATTTTAGGAACATACAACAGTGCGATTAGTTGGTTAATATAACAAAGGACATATAAGATGATCCACTGTCACACTCCTCAATTTCAGGAAAATACCTATACAAAACATGTTTAACATTATACACAGTTATTATGATGAGTCTTCATTGTCATATAACCAATTATAAAAAATTCTCATGTTTAGGTAAATATGACATTTTGTTTCAAGTGTTATAGTTCATTTTGAACCCATGTTGTCCAACAGCCCAGGACAGAAAAACAGACTGGAAATTTTGCCAGTGCTCAGAATGGGTGTGTAAGGACTACTCTATCAAGACAATTTATGTAACATTCAGCAGTTGCAAGGAACAGTCCTAATACAGGCAAATTTAATTCACATTTCTGTTCTAAATAATATATTCTTGTTCTCAAAAATTTTAAGCATTTTAATCTGTACAGTTGCATGAGAAATGGAAGATGTTAATAAAAGGAATTTTTTGTGTACAAGACTAAAAAATAAACTTTGAAAAAAACATGCTGAGAAAATAATTTAAAAATATGGTTACAAAATGTACCCAGGACATTGCAAGTTGGAAGTTTTATTGTTCCATAATCCAAGGGTTAACTACACATTATAGACCTTCGTGCCACAAAAAATAAACTTCTGCGCAGTAATAAATATGAGGAGAAAAGTCAAGTTTAGAGTTCATGTCTGGTGAGGTACTTGAAAAGGGAACAACTGGGAGAGTCACAGTCACATATGCAGATTGTCTCTGTTGCTGTGTTGTTATAGGTGCGAACATTTGTGGTGCATCATTGGTTTGGTTATTCAGAAAGTCTGCCAGATGTTGAAAAATGCTGAATTTACCTTGTTATATGGAAGTTTGCTATAGAGGGGTTTAAATGTTATTAGCTTTTCTGTATTTAATTTGTTTTATTTCTCTGTTATTATAATCCTTTTTTTTTTAATTAATTAACTTTGTTCACTTCACTGCAGGAGGAGGGTTGGTTGATGGGAGTTAAGGAAGGCTCTGGAGAGAAAGGAATGTTCCCAGCTAATTTTACCCGGCCTTTGTGAGTCATGTAAGCCGACCAGTTACAAACATCAGTTGTCTGAGAACAAGTCAGATAAGCCATCAACTGACCAACTGGGCAGACAGCAGTAAAGTAAGGCACCGGGGGGAGGAGTGATGGGTATTGTGTCATCAAGTGACCACAAGAAGAGGAAACACTGGCAACACATCACTTTGAAAGCCCAGATGATGTATCACCCATACTTAGAGGACAGAACAACTGTGACAAAACATTTGTGTACCACCAAAACTGGAGCTGAAATTTAGCCGCAGATCATGAGATTTAATCTCCCTTGAGTATGATCACGCCACCATGCTGTTATGTAATGATGGTTGTGGGATGTTATGATCTGTTTTTGTGTTTCATCTTCATTTGTTAAAAGCAGAAATCCCTTAGTTACACTAATGTATGGGGGAATGAAAGGAAAAGGTCTCAAATGTGGCAGAATTTCAGCTCTATGCAGTTATCATCATTTCTGTAATGGTAGGGGAAGGTGAGATATTTGCTGATGCTATGAGGTGGTGAGATGAATAGAGAGCAGACTTTTGAATGATCGAGGATTTTTCATTTTAACATTCCATCATCCTCATTGCCAACTTGTTTTAATAACAATATTGTTGTAGGCCTACATCATCTATATGATTCAAGCATTCCTGCTACCCTGATGATGATTTTGGTGGTATATCTAATAGCAGGTGTCTTCTCTAATTTATTTTAGAGTAATGGTAAATTTGAGGATACATTACATATTTTTAATTATATTAGTTGATGGGATGAGAAAGTAGCCACCACTAGCTTCAGGTTTCAGAAGTAACTTCTTTTACAAATTGATGAACATACTGAATGGAGTACAGATAGGCATTGTGGCTGGGAATTTGCAACAATAAAAAAAACTCCAAGCTGTTTCTGAATAGAGTTTTATATGACTGATTCACTAGGCCTATGACTATTGCTGGGGGGGATTCATAGGGACTGTAGTTCTTCTAAATGAACTTCAGCAGTTATGTAAAAATGTTTGCTTCCACTAAATAAGTTTTTACCCCTCAAAGAAATGTCTTCAGTGAAATTACTCTAGTACGTTATTTATTAGACATACTGATGTAGCTTTCTCTGATTATCTTAAGGCTCCTCTTACTGTCTTGCCTGTTAGAAAGTCTCTGTCAAGAGATTCAGTACCTCTGACGTGGTCTCAACACCTGTCTGACTGCTGTGAACATTTTTGCCTGGTTTGGTGCAGTCTAGGCACTAGTTTTTAAATTGCCCCTCCCCCTGAAATTCTTACAAATGACATGTGCCTTCACAGTGCCCATCTGATTTGATATCTGCATTACAGATAATATCAGGACATTAATAGTCAACACATTACAAATCCATCGTAATTCATACTGTTCAGTAGGCTACACTGCCATGTTCAGACCATGTTCCCATGTGCTATTAAGTCAGTGCATGGCGAATGCTTCCCAAACCTTCGAAAGTGCCTTTTATTGTAAAATCCAAATTACAGATTATATGAAGATAATTGTAACATATTTAGTTAATACTAGAACTTTTCCTTACCTTATGTGAATAATGTTGCATAGTAGAATAAATGGAAGCTGTACAGCATTTCTCTTGTCTTTTTGAATACCTTTATGTAGAATTTGGTGCATTGATTGAATGCTGATTTCATATAACTTGATTTTACTGTGAGGGTTTATTAAAATATTAAGGGAATCAACTTCATGAACATCCGTTCTCTTAGATCAGGTTCATATGGAAGTTGGTCCTATTATTGAAGATTTCTTCCAGTTAGCTCAAGGTTTACATTTTCTTAATATGAGAGTGTACTATAGTATTGTTCAAGAGTAATTCTGTAAAATTATGTGACCTTTTTCTATTGTAGCGTAAGCAACAAGAACACTAGATAAGTTTTACTAATTTATTTAAGAACATCATCATCATCATGGTCCATAGACTGATATTAATAATAACATCATTGTCAAACATTAATGTAGGAAATACTCATCTCTACAATAAAACTAAAGTTTCTAATAGTGAAATGTTTATAAACATGAATAATCAAATATTGTAATTAGTGTTTTGAGGAACATATTTTTGTGTGTGCAAACAGTTACTTTGATATTGAATGTACATTTTATTACCATATAGATCTGCATTTTTTGTCCTCTCGTTTTTAAATCTGGAATGTTCATTTTTTAAAAACTAGATCTGTTAAATTTTTCTTTTGTTAAATATTCCATTTCATATTTTCCTTCTTTTTATTAGTTTCTAGGTCACACAACTCCCAACTTTCCTAAACCAAAACAATACTCTACAGTTTGAATTTTTTTAGTAATCAGACAGGAGTTCTTTATTTTTTCACAGTTGACACTGTATTGCATTTTACTTGTCAGCAAGTTAGTCAAGTAAATGAAAATGACAGAAAGTGCTTCATATATCCATCTTGCAATTGAACAATTACTGTACCTTGAAGTATTTTGTGTTGATTAGACCTAGTCATAACTGAATTAATTCTGGAGGAAAAGGGGGCTCTTTTAATATTTTATTACATTATTCCATGAAGTCTTGGTGCCATGGAGGTAGTAGTTATTTTGATTTTTCATCCAAACTAGTTTATTGTTGTTTACTTTGTTGTACTTCTGGTTTATATTTGAAATTGTCAAGATGAAAGAATAAGGCTCATTATAGAATAATGAAATATTACGTGTTCCACCACATTTCTACAATATTATATACAGTTTTTATGATAAGTTTAAATAAAGTGAATTATGTTACATGCATGATTATTTCAATTTTGTTGGTGCAATTAAAGTAGCACCTAACCTGTACCGATCACTCACACCTGCCCAAGGTGAACTGTCTTTTGTGTCCAACCTATTTACCAACCATACAGGGCAATTTAAAATGAAGGTAAACACTTTCAAAAACTCATGAAATTAAAATTGGCATTTCTCATTGATGGAACATAAGAGATCAACAGGGAATCCCTGAAAGGTTCCTATGAGCTTTAAAGGCCTATATGACCACCACACTTAGAATATTTGAAGCCATTGATATGAACTGTGATCAGCACATACTGGCATGGTGTACAGGCAGGTTTTAATGTGATGCTTATTGTCAAATCAGGCTACAGTATTTGTTGAATATTATCCAAGGAATAAATAAAACCATTATTTTAATGTTTTCATACTATAAAATCTTCTTGATCTGAAAGCCATGTCAGGTGGTTCAAATTGCCTGACTTTTCAGAGACCAAATCTCTATCAAGAGGGTTCTGATAAGGCTGCACACCCAGCCTAACCAGATTATATAATAGCACTAGGCTGGGGTCTGTAGGATCTGAGAACTTCAAACCACATACTCACATTAGACAAAAACAAAACTGTATTAGTTCCTACAGCAATACTTATTTTTTGTAGAAATACTCCAGTCTTACATTTTAGAGAACCAAGTTTTATATTCAACCAGTCATCAAGAATAACATACTGAATATAAGAGACGTGCTTATGGGAAGGAATTATATTTAAACCAACAACAACAACATTAATAACAACAACAACAGTAACATTTTTCATGAGCTCATATTTGACTAACAGGTACACCACTGTGTCTTGTAGCCACTGACTGTATCTTTCAATGCTAGGAATTTATTTTGACATTTTATGAAACAGACAAGAAGAAACGGAATTTTAGGAAGGGTTACCTTTCAGTTGATGTGTGTGCAATTTTGCTGAAGAACTCAAATGAACTGTGCTCATAATTTTTTGTGTATTCAGAAAACTGGACAATACTTCAGTCAAACACAGAACCCAAAGAGTTGTTGGTTGCCAGAAACAAAGCTGACTAGAGCATTTCTTCCATGTGGATGGTATACCAGGACAAGCATATGGATTCATTAATGCAGATGGTGGTAATGTCACAAACAACATACTGCAGCTTCAAAACATAAAGTTGTCATGTCTGTGATTTACCATGTGACTGTCATTAGGGGAATAAGATTATTGCCAAACCACAAGTGTAGTAACATGTACCAGGTGGAGAACGAATGTGAAACAAATAGAGATCTCTTATACCTTGATTCACAATACTGCACAACCATTGATTGCATGACAAGCATTTGCTACAAGAAGGCTTAATGGAAGTACCCATTGTCGGCTCAATAAAATAACTTTTCATCCACTGAAATCTGCTCCCAGAAGCTACTCAGTGCACACTGACATGTAAACTTTTTGCTGACAGGCAGTTACTGTCCTCTTACACTCAGGTTGCAGTTGCTAGTAGTAATGAGGTTTTGTTTTGTTCATTTCCTGACTGCTGTAACTGTGTAACAAAGACTGACAGATGGACAATGTGAAAGAAATTCCAACTCGAACACCACAGGTTCTCACAGCAATGGTGATGTGGAGATTTGAGACACCTTTCTTAAGACAGCGCGTGGATTTGTATGTATGTGAAAGAAATTCCAACTCGAACACCACAGGTTCTCACAGCAATGGTGATGTGGAGATTTGAGACACCTTTCTTAAGACAGCGCGTGGATTTGTATGTATGCACCAACATTTTAGAAGAGTTCCCTGCCTCCATCTTCAGGGTATCCTGAAAATGGAGGCAGCAAGTGGGAGGCACAGTGATGAACTAATTTTAAGTGTAGTTATCATCACATAATTTCCTTGCATGGAACAAGTAAAACTTTGAAAGTATCAGAATAGACAGTCTGGGCTTATATTTGAAGTTTACACCTCCCACATACGAAGTACGTGTGCTGCCCTATCAACTGCAACATTAAATATGCCTTAAGGAATGAATGCTGCTAACATAACCATGGTGTAAGGGATTTTGGAACTTGGTAAATGAAGGAATTTGGAGAAAGGATTTCTTCCATATTCTGTGATTTAAAAATACAATCTGTATTAACCCCCTTTCCCAAAAAGTTTGTGTGTCTTTTTTCAAATGCCAGAAGTGAGCACAATATTGAACTTAAAAAAAAAGTATATTTTTATACCAATACCATTTATACAGCTAGCTGATTTCTTGACAATGAAGAATGGAATCTGCATTAGAATATATCAAAACAGTTAAATTTACACACACACACACACACACA
>Ga0123355_10001620_pt1 | contig 31445 bp, 23 predicted proteins | sample TergutEmb28metaG_3_FD_89872 | JGI IMG/M metagenome (GOLD analysis project Ga0123355, IMG submission 89872) | Embiratermes neotenicus P1 segment gut microbial communities from Petit-Saut dam, French Guiana - Emb289 P1 | ecosystem: Host-associated > Arthropoda: Insects > Digestive system > Gut ...
CATCAGCACTTTGAGCAGCGAAATGCATCGTCCATCTGCCGAAAAACTGTGGCAAATCCCGCAACCCACGGCAGAGCCGATACCACCCGCATCCCCCGAGCGGTCCACTCCACTCGACGTGCAAGCCGAGTCATACTTCGCCGCGTTTGTCAGCACCTCTAATTTTCGCATTACGTCCATGATGACCTCCAAAAGAACAATTGTTCTAGTAGTATAGCATATATTTTCGAAGAAGTCAAGAGAAAATGTGCGAAAAATCAAAAAAGACCACTCGTCAAAGTGGTCTTTTAATCTATCTTGTTGCTTGCCTATGCACATCTCCGCCGACAGCAATTCCATTTCGCTCTGCTGCATTGCGCAAATCATCTGCGGTCAATGTCAACGTATTGTTCGGATGACTGAGAATGAATCCCTCATCAACGATTGACGGAGCATATTCACTGCGTGCGTCTACGTTGGGTTGGTATATGCGGTAGATGGCTTGTTGCATTGTTTGTGGTATAAACCTGCCCGAACTGCTAATATTCCCAAATATTATATATTCGGCACCAATTTCAATAGATATGCGCATGTTGCAAATCAGCTCATGCCCATTTTTATATCCGCCACGCTGGTTTGTAGTAATAATATCTCCCGGAACGACACTGTTTCCTTGAAACACCTCTGCAACTTGAACAATATTGCGCGTGTGTATATCGAAAACAGTAAATGATGGCAAGGCCAGGTAATCACCAAAGATATATTCGTCAAGTACCACAACGCGAATAACATACATTGTGCGATCAGGACGTTCGGGATCGCCAAAACCAAAAAGCATTTCAATGTCTAGAAAAGGGATAAAGGTTCCGTGCACATGGTTGCGAATTACGCCATCATTTGGGTCATAGTCCGCAGGACGGGGGTCCCATATGGGGATATCGGGATTTTGAACAGCAGAATTGCAAGCAAACAGCGCAAAACATATGATTAAGCAAAGGGTTGCTATGATTATTTTTTTCATGATTTACCACTATCTCCGCCTATTTACATCTCCACCTACAGCAATATCATTTCGCTCTGCTGCATTGCGCAAATCATCTGCGGTCAATGTCAACGTATTGTTCGGATGACTGAGGATAAATCCCTCATCAACGATAGACGGAACATATTCGCTGCGCGTGCCTACGTTCGGTTGGTATATGCGGTAGATGGATTGTTGCATTGTAAATGGGACAAAAAGACCAGAAGCGCGAACTCCATCTCTTCCAAATATTATATACTCAGCACCGACTTCAAGAGGTACGCGCATATTGCAAATTAGCTCATGATTATCTAAATATCCGCCACGCTGAGTTGTGGTAATAATATCTCCCGGGACAATACTGTCTCCCTGAAACACTTCTAATACTTGAACAACATTGCGCGTGTGTATATCGAAAACATTAAACGATGGCAACTGCAAGTAGTTGCCAACGACATATTCCTCAAGCACTACGACACGAATAACGTACATACTGCTCTCAGCTGTTCTAGCATTGATAAGCGTTTCAATCGAAGGAAAATGAACCCAAGTGCTGCGTACATGGTTACGATTTACCCCATCGTTTGGATCGTAATCCACGCGAGGATCCCAGGTAGGGATATCAGGATTTTGAACAGTAGAATTACAAGCGAATAATGCCAAACATATAATTAAGCAAAGGAATGCTATGATTAGTTTTTTCATGTTATATACCTTTCTATGTATATAGTGATTATATGACTAAAATATGCATTTAATACAACATTCGTGCCCGATCTCTATCTATAGTTTGAGGACCAATTATATTATGCCAAATCATTTCATTATGCATAACGCTATTTCTTCCGGTTGTGCCTGGTGGATTATCCTCCAAACCAAGTGCATGACCAATTTCATGCGACATAACTCCGGTAATAACATTAGCGAGAGTTAAAGTGGGAAGAGAAGGAGTTGTGCTAGATGCTTCAACTATCCATAAAATCAAATATGAATTTAGAAAAAAATTAAATGAAGACATAGTAGTGCCGGAGCTAAGCATCCATATCAAACCAAGTGCCTCCGAATCTGGTTCGGCGAATACATGAACCGAATTGTTTCCGGGCTGAGTAGAAACGCTACTTTGCACACGAATGCCGTTTATATTAGCGTTGTTCCATAATGTTATGCCCCTTTGCATGTTTGTATTCCATATTGATCTTTGAGGGACAGGTATAAGCGGACAAAAAATAGGTATAAAGTTTAGGTTGATTATGCCTCCTGCGCTCGGATACCAACTTGAAACATGATATCTGACAACAGACGAGCTACTGGGACGATGATCTCCTCGTGTTATAGTACGCGTATCAGATAATACTCGCGTTCCTGCTGTATTTGTCGCGCGAATTTGTATATTCTGTCTGCCGCGAGCAGAACCGAGAGACATGGTATGCGATATGTTCAAGTTTCCATTTGTCGCTCGTGTTTCGGTGCGAACTACTGTATTGTTGACAAGAATTTCAATTCGAGTGGCATTAGTAGCAGTCCCAGTAATAGTAAATGATCTTGCGGCGGTTACTGAAGTGCTGCGCGGAGCTGTTATAATGGCAGTAGGGACTCCTGCGGCAGGTGTTTGAACCATCCAGTCAGAACTTAAAGTTTGCCCGGCGGCATTTCGCGCAACTACTCGTGCGCCATACCAAGTGTTATGAGTCAAATTCAACCCACTAAAAACATGTTCTCTGACATTTGTTCCAAGAACGGGAGATTCATGTATAACAGTGCTCAGAGTAGATCCGCTAATTCTATATAATCGAACGACGAAGCTGGTTGCTCTTCCGCTTGCCGAATTTGGCACTCCTGAACAACAACACCGTATAGAAGGTGCCCACCCTATTGCCACTTGTTGATGCGATTGAGCAGATGCAAATGTAATATGTGGTTGCCCAGGTAATTGTGATGCCTCCACATGGGGCGATGAATGTAAGAGAAAAAATAGCACAACGGCGACGAAAATTGCAGAGAGTAGAATTTTCAGTGCTATTTTGCTTCGGTTGTATTTACTAATTGCTATAATATTGACATTTTCCATTGCTTCAATATCCTTTGATAAAATTGGCATTACAAACAATAGTATATCACGAGAGGCAAAGGATGTCAAGGGTTTTTACGAAAAATGTTAAAAATCGACAAAAATTAACAAAACATAGTTCCAAAATACAAAACAGCTCCAAGCGGAGCTGTTTTATTCTAGCTAAGGTGTTGAGTTCCAGTTGAATGAGCCAAGCTGTTGAATTAGACGCATGTTGCCTTCGGGTCGGATTGTTACCGGCAGGTCTCCAGCAAGACCGCCGGACAAGTCTATCCACTGGTCTTCAGTGCCAGCAAAGTGACGATTATTAATGTATGCATCTGAGTCAAAATCAAATGCAAAAGCATCAATATGAGTCAACGAAAGCGGCAGATAGATAGTATTTAGCGCAGTTGTTCGCCCAAAGGACTGCTCTGTAATACGAGTCACTCCGTTAGGAACTACGACACGAGTTATTGCGGTATTATCCATGAATGCACCGGCTATGGTACGGATACCGAGATTGCCGGGAATAACAACGTTTCCATCGAAGTTCGCAGGAGCGTTGAATCCGATAAGTGCTCCGTTTACTACAGGGAACGTGCCACGGGTGGCAATCCAAGGAGTGCCAATGAACGCAGCAGAACCAACAGAGTAAGTGGTCGTAGTCGGCAACGAAACCGAAGTCAAGTTACTTGCGCCATTGAAAGCCATAGTACCAATAGAAGCAACGCTGTTGGGCAAATTGACAGAAGACAAGCCCGAGCCGCGAAACGCATGATTGGGAATAGACGTTATTTCGCTTGGAAGATTAACTGTGCGAACATTAGACAAGTTACGGAAAGCGTTAACACCAAGCCCATTTGGATGGGTGATTGTTACTGTGTGAAGTGAAGAGGGGACATCGGGAACTGTGCGGAGCACATCGGTTTCTCCAAAGGCAAAAGCCAAAGCAGAATTATGGCTGTCTACCGATTGACCTGTGAACGGTACAGTCAAAGTTCGCAACAAGCCAAATCGTGCAATAGCGCCAAAACCAATCGTCTCAACCGAGTTAGGAATGGTCAGTGTTGTGACCATGCTGTTGCCTACAAATGCCCATGAAGCGATTGCATCAAGACCATTTTCGATTACAAGTTCACGCAGAGTGACCATGTAGCTGAACGCAGCATTTCCCATATACTCAAGTCCACCAGGTACGATGAGTTGCTGCACACTAAACGCATATCTGAATGCAGCTGTACCAACTTCGGTGAGAGATGGAATGCTAATAGCCTCAAGTCGAGCTGCACCCGTGAAGGCGCGGTAGCCGATAGACTGCACATTATCGAGATTGACGTGAGTCAGATTGGTCATGCGGTAAAAGCCCAGTGCATAAACCTCGGTGAGTGACGCGGGCAAATTCACGCGAGTGATGTCATCTCTGCGGTAGAACGCACGCCATCCGATGGAGCGCACTGTGCGACTATCGATGGTGGCAGGCACTGTGACTATGCCGCCCTCGCCGCTGAACCCAGTTATGGCAATGGTGTTGTCTGTGTAGAGAGTGAACTGCCAATCGCCGCTAGTTTGACCAGTCTCGCGTACCCGAGGATTGTCGATGTCAGGATTCTCATATCGAGGACCGCTGGGAAGCTCTGGCGGAGGCATGTTGCCACCGTTATCAGGAGGAGTAGTAACTTGAGGGTCTTCACCGGAAGCTGGAGGTTCTGTAGTATCAGTAACAACTGTGCAAGCTACTACGAATAGTGCCAATGCAAACACCAGTATAAGAGATAGAATTTTTTTTGTCATAAATAAACCCTTTCAGGTCGATATCAGAAGCGGTAATGCTGCACGAAAATCGGCAAAACCGCTTGAATTTGATTTATCCGGTGATTCCCGAACGCTCGATTCCTTGAATAATGCGTCGTTGGAAGAAGAGATAAATGATAACCAACGGAATAATAATGAGCAGACCGGTTGTGTTTCGAATTGCAGCATCGAAAATTGGACTTCTACCATCCAGCGCTAACGAATGAGGTATGGTAGCGAGGATATCGGGAAGTAAACGATTTCCGCCAGCTGGGAAGAATATGTTAGAGTAAAACTCATCAGTCCATTGCCAAGCGAAAGAAAGCATGAAAACTGTGATTAGCATGGGCACTGCAAGAGGTAAGATAACTTTGATAAATGTACGGAAAACACCGGAACCGTCTATATATGCACTTTCTTCAAGTTCGTCCGGAACTCCCTTGAAATACTGACGGAAGAAGAAGATAAACAACCCGTTCTTAAAGCCTAAGCCCGTAACCGAGAGCAGAAAAAGAGGCACATTTGAATTAAGCAAATTGATGCCGGTTGTGTTTCCGAAAAGACGCAATAAGCCACTGCCGTTAAAAATACGCGATATTATACCTACATCAAAGAACTGAAAATGCAGACCCATAGAATATCTGAGTAGCGGATGAGGAATGATAAGGGTAAGAATGACCGCAGCCCATACGATTTTACTTCCGGCAAACTTGAACTTGGCAAGTCCATATCCGACCACGCAACAAACTGCTGTCTGGAATATGGCTGCCGTGAGACTCAACACAGCAGTATTAAACATGATGGGGAGGAATCTGTTTTCGGTGATGATTGCGACATAAGTAGCAAGTGTGGGATATCGTGGAATCAAGCGTACAGTTACATCAACAATGTCTGCATGAGTCATGAACGACCCGGCAATCATTGTGATAAAAGGCAACAGAATGAAAAATGCTCCGCCGAGAAGCAAAAGAAAGCGGAAAAACTTAAAAATCATCAAAACCAAGAAGTTGCTTGAGATATATTTGATTTTGAAACGTTCCCATCTGCTCGTGCGCTCGAAATCCACTTTGATTTTCTTGCTTTCAAAGGGGTTTCTATTTGGTTTGGGTATGTTCAACTTGGAGTTGTCCATGTGAAGCTTTCTCCTTATGCGACAACTCCAAGTTTGAAATTGCCGTCATGAATTAAGTCAATGTGTGGGAATTTTCCCGTTAACAATTTATCCGTCTCTTCTTTGATAGAAGACTTTGGCTTGCATCAAGCCCATGAACAGTACGATGAGAACAGTAATGCACAAGATGAAAATCCAACTCATTGCAGTTGCATCTACAAATCGCAGCGCACCGTGAGTGGCATTGATATGTTCCATAATTGGATTGCGCGAGAAAGACATAAAGTTGATAATTGTATAGACGGTATTGAGCAAAATAATTGGTGAAATCATCGGGAAAGTGATTTTCCAAAATGTTTCCCATGCAGTAGCACCATCGATTTTACAACTCTCGTATACTTCAGCCGGAATTGACTGAAGACCTGCAAGGAACAGCAGCATCTGCACACCGCTGCGATTGATTACGTTGAACATGTTGTTGATCAGCTCAGTAACAAAATAAACCATCGGTCCGCCAATTGCCATTAGGCTAAACAAATATCCAATTTGCCAAGAAGAAACGACTTGTGCGTCGTTGCCCATATTTTGAGTACCGGTAATTATTTCTTCCATGCTCGTATTGAGTCCTGCGAGTGTTTCCATCAAACCGGTTGAGATGATAACGGGAACGAAAAAGATCGCACGAAAAGCAGCACGTCCCATCATTTTTTGATTGAGAAGCACAGCTATAAACAAGCTGAAAATAATGACACCGGGCACTTCAAAAATCAAGCCAAAAAATCCGGCTTGAAGACTTGCGAAAAAGTTATCACCTTCTATTCCCGGCGCAAAATTGCCATATGTTAAGACACGTTCATAATTAAGAGTGCCGATATTAGTAAGTATCGGACCATCCCAAGGATCGAAGGTCACTTCGCTGAAACTGAATACTAGAGAATTCCAGATAATTGGCAAATAAATTAGTGCAAAACCAATGATAAAGGGCAGCACGAACCAAAAGCCGCTTCGCGACTTGACTTTGTCAAGGGATGTACTGAATCGAAAAATTTTCCGTTGTGCAGATTTTTTTTCGGACATGATGTTGTTCCTTTCGGGAAATCAAGGGGGGAGGAGTCGCCGTGTCGACGACTCCATAAAAACTAGGAATTAAGACGAATAAAACTCATCGGAGGGACACTAACAAGTGCGCCGTCAATGATAGTAGTAACTTCGAAAGTGTTATAGTTGAGAATGAAACGCACACCGTTTTCCCATGTGGTCATAACGAGCGTTGAATCGTTGACAGTATAACGAGAGGAAATATAGTTTCCTTCGTCGTCAAATAAATCGCTCAAGTCACGTTCAAAGGTGTAATACCCGTTTTCATCCAACACAGCGTTGCCTGTTGCGTCATAAACACGTCGCCAAGTAGCAGCATATGTCGCCGCAACAGTATGATAGTCATTTCTTGCTTGAATTACTGCCAGACGAGCGTTCCCTTCGTTCGTGACATAGGCGAATAAATCGGTTCTGCCTTCTTCTCGCAAGCGAGCGAGTAGGGCAGTTGCATTGCTGTATCTCAGTATTGCTGCTTCATAAGCCTCGCGAGCGATTTGAACGTTGATATTCGCGCGGTCGAAGAATAATGAAAGCTCGCGATTGGTCGGAATGCGTTCGCCTATGATGAATTCGTGACGAGTGAAGAAGGATCCTTGCAAGTCGGAAAGATTGTAGTTCAGCAATTCGTAGATTTCTACTAAACGCTCAAGCCAAATGTTGAAGTCCACCGAAAAGAAGTTGGGTGCATAGTTCATAAGCATGTGCGTATTTTGATAAGCAAGTGAGAAGTGAGGCATTGCACCATTTTCAATGATACGTAGTATTTCGATTTCAATGGAACTGGCACGATTCAGCGGTCGCCCTGCAAAATTCATAGAACCGCTGAGCACCATTGACATGAATGGCACACTTCCCGCTGTAAAGCGCATATGACTGCTTTCAAGCGGCATGGAGAGAATGTGGTCAACAAACGGGAAGACATAGCTGTTTCCGCCGTCAACCATGACTCGATCGTGGTTGTTTTGCATCATTTCAAGCAGCTGTTCGACAACACGTTGAGTATCCATACGGTTGAATGCGCGCTCATCGTTAAAGTCCGAGTTAAGAATCATTCCCAATGTGCTTGAAGAAATATTCAGACCTTCGAATCGTTCGAGGCGAGAGGAAACATTGTCAAAGAAGTGACGATAAAAGGCAGGAGAAATAACCAAGCGCCAACCGAACCCCTGGCTGCCAAACATGGGGCGGAGACTTTGAAAGACAGGGTCATACTCGATATGCTGGTTGAACAGCCCGTTGATAGCACGAGCAGCATGACGATTGGCATTAAATCCGCCGCCAAAAGTGTTGGCGTTGCCAAAGCCCCAATGAGCCACAGTATTTGCCGTCACGAAGTCAAGATCGGGGAAAACGCCGATGTCGTGTTGCAAAGCAAACTCGAGGAATTCGGTTAATCCGGCATTTCCACCGAGCACACGCTCAATGTCAAAGCGGAAAGGAACTTGAGAAGTAAGCCCACCATTAGCCCAACCATATAAACGATAGTCGATGTTTGTAATGCCGGCGGCATTGAGTAATTCGGTCATACTTACGAGATCATCAAACGTAGTCAAGGGAGTCATGACCATGCGTGGGAACGAAAGGAAAGTATCTTGCGACTCGAACGCGCCGAGAGCCTCGATAAACAACGGAATTGAATCGGCAACATTGGTCATGCGACTTAGGACGCCGGTTTCATGGAGAAAATTGCGATATGCCAAAGCCATGCCGTTATAGCTTGGTTCGTAAGTGCTATCTTCGTGGTCAGACAGCATGATAAAGCGAATAGTATAACTTCCTGTGAACTTTCTGCGTGAAGCAATAGTCCATGGATGAGGATCTCCGACCCCTAAGGCTCCGCCGACGTCAAAGCGGTCAGCGGGACGAGGCGTAACAGTGAGGAAAATTGCATTATACTTGAAAAATGAACCACCGTGCATTGCGACAAGCTCGCTCAGCCCTGCACCTTCTTCAATAATTGCAAAGAATCCGCGAGTATTGAACACTACTTCATAGACAGCGACGTAGTCCTCGGGAAACTCCCAGCTTGGGTCGGGAATATATGGGACATTGCCGTCCTCGTCAGCCTCTGCATTCGGGTCGGGAATCATTGGCGCAGAAGGCGGACGATATGGGGTCGTAGTGCCCGGAAGCACACGTTGTTGAAAGTCCTCGACAATTCCAAACACAGGCATACGAATATCTTGATGTCGTGGGTTATGGTTTCTCAACGGCATGCCACCAATAGCCGCAGAGACTCCGGGCAGCTCGAGGAATATATGGTCAATTCCGTAAATCGAGCCCCTAAAGAAGGTCTGCGCTCGATCTCGAGTTTCACTGAAATTCATTATAGTCCCACTTCCGTCGGGGAAGAAGGTGTATCCGGAAAATTCATTACTGCCTGCACCAAAGAAAGGCAGAATTTCTATGCGATCAAGGAAGAAGTGCTCTTCGTTAAAATTAATTGAGTTGGCGGGAAGTTGTACAGTCAATCCGTCTGCATCAAGACGAAACTCAAGTGACATACGGAAAATCGGGACAACAATATCTCGCGCGACATATCCGGTTACATAGTGAATATTGGCAATGGTCTCGTGATCTAACGATGGTACACCCGAACGCCAGTAGCCTTCAATACGATTTAACATAGCGGTAGTCAAGGGTCTGCCTCTAACCGTCTCTGGCAAGACATACATTGCCATATTGCCCGAGCGTGGGGCTTCAAATAATGGAGGATAAGAATCTCTCCAACCCACTAGTACAGCTTCGGGTTCTGCCGGTATTACCTCATCGCGCCATGTATATCCCCAAGGCGCTCTTCGACCGGGTCCGTAGAAATCCATTAAAGCAGCGACGATGTTTGGGTCGTTAATATCATAAATTAAATCACGGAAGTGGGTTGCCTCAATCCAACGAGGAATAATCCGTCGCTGGTCTTGTTGACCGATGATATAGTTAACACGAACGCCATTACGAATGTTAGTTACACTAACTTGATTACGCTGTGCGGAATGCATAAACGTATTCATCTGTTGTGAATTACCTGTGCGCACGACAGTGAAATCTACCATCAACTGACTGAACAACGAATTTTGTACAGAATTAGTAAGTCCTTCGCGAGACACATCGTACGGATTGCTGAATAAAATTTGCCCTGTGCGAGTATTGCGCACAGCAACAGCTCCTGTGATGGGCAGCACCCATAACTCAAACTCGTTGTACTCAGCCATCATGGTCATGATGCTCAATTTTTCGTCCGGAGTGTTAAATTCCATGGTGCGCAAGTCTTCGGCAGTAAGTTCGGGAGGAGGTCCAACGTCGCCATTGTCTCCGCCATTCCCATTACCGTTGCCATTATTGATTCCGTTGCCGTTCCCATTTTGGGATAATCCGTTTTCGCTTTCGTCATACAACGAAAATACGGGTGTAAATGGCAAGGACGTTAGTGTTATCATTAGCAGAATTAACGCTGCTATATATCTGGTTTTTCTTTTTGTCATGATTTGAGTATCACCTTTCAGGCGAAGGGATGTCTTTCGAGGTCAAAGCCTCGGTTTAATTTAACTAGCGGAATCGCAACTCCAGAATAATGTTTTCTACAAAGCCCACCATTCTCATAAGCAGACCCGAAAACATTGCGGTGAGGAACAGTATGACTATCATTCCGCCGATAGAGAACAAGGAAGTGACTAGTGTTCTCGGCAGAGTATAGTTATGTGTTACCATCATACCAAAGAACAAGAGGAATCCGAGCCATACTACACCGAGAATAAAGAGCATATTGACCAGTGCGACTTCGTTTAAGCTGAAAACATGCGTAGATATTGCGGAAATGAGCATTAAAATAGTAAATGGTGCAGTGGAGTAGGCGGTAGCAATAAATATGTGCTTGAAGCTACCTTCGCCGTCAAACAGAGTAGTTAAACACCAGTTGGCGGTCGCCCATAATCCTATCGGCAGCATAATTGCAACCGTAGCTGTCATGAGAGGACCAGTAGTGGAAAACCACCCAGGAGAACTGAACAGGAACGACCTTCCGATCATGTTGTATGTCCAGGAACCTATCAACAATGCTACCCAGAACCATGCTGCGCGCATACTTCCGCGCTTTTCGTGTTTGAGATCCCAAAATCCGTCAAAGGGACGGAACATGACATGGAAGGCATAAGTCACCTCGCGCCAGAAACCTCTATTGCCTTTCATCAGTGTGGCGTTTTTATTGACCTTACCGACAAATTTGAAAAATTGTGATACACCAACGAGCAGCGCGATGGCAAGAAGAGCTAACCAGATGAAGTTGCTCTCAATAAAATCTGTGCGCCATAAAACGAATATATCGCTGTAACGCTCCATTTCACGAGCAAAGCGGAACATTCGACGTGCTTCTTCAAATTCTTGCGCTTGGTACAGCGCGTTGGCTATGCCGACATAAGCAGCTGTAAAGTTGTTATTAAGACGTAATATTTCTGTCCAATAATAAACGGCATCTTCGAAGCGACGCTCGTTGTTGGCTCGGAGAGCGCCAATTAGCGTGTCTCCGTACTCTTGGGTTCGAGTAAATATGGTGAATTGACGCATTTCACTGTCAAGTACGAGCAAATTGTCGCCTTGATATGCAATCGAAGTGATTCGCATTGCATTTCCGAGCTGACCACCCTGCTCGCCGAAAGCGAAAAGTAAATTACCATTTTCGTCATAGGTGAATAATTGACTGCGGTCGCCATCGGCAACTGTAAATGTACGCTCGGGTCCGGCGGCGATAGCTACGATACCGCGACGGTTGGCAGGGAGAATTGGAGGTATCGCTTGCATAAAGCGCCAGCCCCATCCAAATGTGCCGTAAAAATAACGGTGAGGAGTTTGCGCCGGAGCATGGGCACCACTAGGGCGGCGCAACACATCTGTCCCGGTGGGATTAAGTCTGCGCACAATGGGAGTGACTTCCGTGCGGTAAATATCTATAGACAAGCCTGTAACGGCAAGAATCATGCCTCTGTCGTCAAGAGCTATATTGTTGAATGGAGTAGGAATTCGAGCATCGGTACTCTCGCGCGCAAATAAGGTGTTAAGAATGTTAGTGAATGCGCCGAAAATTCCTCCGGTAAGTGCAGGAGCTCCGATAAAGTTGGAGAATTCGCCATGTTGGTCAAAAACCAAAAGACCTTCGCCGGCGCCTTCGCTTACTACAAACATACGACCAGCACGGTCAACGACAAGAGAAGAGGGCAAGAAAGGAGTTCCGTGTTCGAAAATATCTGAGCGTGGAGCCGGAATATGTCTGTGATATGGCGCATAATATTGACCGGCGTCGTTCAATCGGGGAGCTTGGAACACTACGATTCGAGCATTCATTGTATCCGCGACGTAGATGTAACCATCTTCGGTGACGAAGACGCCTTGTGGCTCGTTAAGGCGATCAGGCACTCCGTTAGAGTTAATGAAATAACGGATGATTGTCTTCATATTCGTAAACTCATCGAGAATGATAATGCGATGACTGCGTGGATCAACGATGTATATTTGATTCAAGTTGTCGACGAAGATATCCTCCGGATTGGTCAGCGGTGCATCAATTGGAGGCACGGCACCGGCAAGCACTGGAGTGTCATTTGTCAGACCCAGGTCAAAGCTGTCGATAGTCCGATATGGAACAAGCACGCAAGGCGAAGGCACAGCGTTAGGACCGTGAAATGTAAATGTGCGGAAATTTGCACTGGTTGCGCTGCTTGTTACAGCTCCCAGTAGCATAACCAACGCAAATACCAATGCCAATATTCGTATAGATTTTTTCATATATTACCTCTTTGTAAGGTCAAGGTCATGGGAACTTTTTGTGAAAAAAGCTCCCGAACTCTCAAAAACTTTTGTAAAAGGAGACAGCAAACGAAACAAAACACCACAAAGGTTTTGCTAATCCTTCATACCGCTACTAGCCATGGTTTCAATGATTCTAGCTTGCGTGATGACGAATACCGAAATAGGTACTGCCATCATAAACACACTGGCGGCAGCAGCGGCACCTGCACGGAGCGGACCAAGAGCTACAATCTGCTGGATGGCATAGTTCAGTGTCTTTAATTGTTCGCTGTATATAAATACAGTTTGCCCCATGTTCCACAAACCTTGGAACGAGAACATTATGGCTGTATATATCGCAGGTTTTGACATGGGCATGACAATTTGGCTGAAAATGCGAAATTCGCTTGCTCCGTCAATTCGTGCAGCTTCGAGAACGGCATCCGAGACGTTTTGATCGATATAGTTTTTCATCAAGAAAATACCCAAAACGCCGCCCCATGCGGGGATAATAACTGAGAAAATGTTGTCGATCAGTCCCATCCACGAGAGCAGTAAGAATACGACAATTTGTCCCGCAACAGCATGCAACATCAACGAACGAGTGATGAGAAAGAACATGCCCTTGCTACCGGGGAACTTGATTTTACTGAACGCATATGCTGCCATAGAGCCGAGGAGAAGATTGCCTCCCGTCCCTAATACAGCAATAAAAATGGTGTTGAATAAGTAACGTGAAAATGGTACCCAGCTCGTTCCGAGGAAACGGAACAAGTCGGCGAAATTTTGCAAACTGGGATTAACAACGTACAAGCGCGGTGGGAAGATGAAAAGTTCATCAAGTGGCTTGAGTGATTGCACAATCGCAAAATACATTGGTATGAACATGAAAATGCCGAGAATAACTAGGAAAAATGTAATACCGGCATCACCACCCGCAGAGCGGTTGAGTACGACACCCCTTTTCCGGGCTCGTAATTTTTGAACTTTTGCCATGAGGAAATAATCCTTAGAGTAATAGAAGTCTGGTCAACGCCTCTCTTGGGAGAGGTGGCACGAAGTGACGGGGCGGTTTTATTAAGTGTTTTCGTAGACGGATTCACTACGTCGCAGAAAACTTACCCGTATGGTTTCCACTTGAAAACGTCAATTTCAAGTGAGTCTAGCCTTGGTTCCCGCTATTGCCCCAACTTAGACAGCATTTTCTGTACGAGTAGGTTGGCGCCAATCATCATTAGGAAGAGAATAGTCGCAATTGCCGAGGCATAACCTACTTCGAAACGCATTCCGCCATAGTCTTCGAGATGATGCATTATGGTATGTGCCACATAGTTGTGCGACGGAAAGCCTGCGAGAGCGGTAACTATTGGTCCGAAACCGAAAGAGCCGGTAATCGATAGAATCGCACCGAACATCAACATCGGTCGCATGGAAGGTAGCGTGATATACCACAATTCCTGCCAGCGATTCTTGATTCCATCCACTGCACCCGCTTCATAGAGGCTTCGGTCAACAGACTGTAGTCCCGCAATAAACGCAAGGAAACCTGCGCCCAAACTTGACCATAATGCGACAAGTATTATCAATGGCACAATCCAGTCCGATTGTTGAAAAAATAATATCGGCGATGGTATCAAGTTATGGTTGAGCAGAAAGCCATTGACGATTCCATACGCGTCACCCGAGAAGATGATTCCAAATATCAAGAATGTTGTTCCTGATATTGTCGGAGCATAGAAAATCAGCGTAACTGCCGCACGCATTTTTGGCGAAAGCTCGTTGATAAACCACGCGACCAAAAACGCAAGCAGATATGAAGCAGGTCCTGTGAACGCTGCAAAAAGCAACGTGTTTTGGACAGTTGTCAAGAAAATTTCATCATCGAACAACAGCCTCATGTAGTTGTCAAGTCCTACAAAAACAGGGAATTCAAGCATGTTAAACGACGTGAAACTGAGTATGAGCGATATGAAAACGGGGGCAATAGTGAAGATTGCGAAAACAAGGTAATATGGCGCAACCATCATGTATGCTGTTTTATTGCGCTTCATTTCAAGGAGTGTCCAACGTAATTTGGACATATCCTTGCGCGCGATAGGTTTTTTTATTTCAGCTGTAGCCATTGAAGACTCCTAAGGAAAAGGTCAAAGTTGAGAGGCAGTGGAGGGCAGAGATCAGAAATTGTTGATCTGCACCACCCCAAAGTCTTTTACTTCCGTATTATCGTATTCCGACAGGGAAGTATGCCATGTTAAACTCACGGCGACGACGAGTAAGCTCGCGGTTAATAGCTATCACACGATTTACAAGCTCCGGTACAGGCTCGGCGTCTCCAGCGACTACAGCATTGAATGCAAATCTGAGATAGCGCTCAATTATATAACTGCCGGGATACTCCGGAACAGCAGCAAGACTCGCCATCTGTGAAAGAAGGCTGTTAAGCTCTTCCGCTGTCCAAGGAAGCTCTTGCAAAGCATACAAATTCGCAGTATTGTGACGAGCAGCGGTTCCAATGAGAGCAGTAATTTCATTAGCATAGTTAGCTTGATTTTCTGCACTAACAAACCAACGCATAAACGCCCATGATTCGCTTGTTGTGCCGCGGTCGCGTGCACCGCGAAGCATAATTGCACCCGTTACACTTGCAACAGATGTGTTGTCGATGGTGCCGTCTTCTTGCATGACACCCGGCAACGGAACAAACTCCCACATGCCGCGAATTTCAGTAGCAAATACGCTGAGCGTAGTGAACAATGTGAAGTCGGCAATCAAAAGAGGCATTTGACCTGTTCTGAATCTATTCGGTCCGTCAAACACCGTAGGGAAACGATACATTTGGAACAACGTGCTCATTGTATCCCAAGCGCTGAGGCTGATGTTGCAGTCAAAGTTAATTCGACGTCCGTCGTCGGCATACACTTGCCCGCCGTATTGATGCAGGAACATATAGAACATAGCCATCCCATTGGGCATTCCGGGCATCCCGATCTCCATGTTGTTTCCGGCAAGTGTGCCCATAACAGCGTGAAGGTCATCCCAAGTGCGCGGAGGTTCAAGTCCAAGTTGATGGAAAATATCCACACGATAGAACATCATCGGGAAGTGGATTTCCATCGGCAGAGCCCATACGCTTGCACGACGATAAAGTCCCGGCATGATGTCGCCGTTTTCGTCCAATGCTTGGGTGTAACGGGCGCGGTATTCTGCACGCTCGGCAGAAGGAAGTCTGCTCGCACGGAAATCTATATCCTCTTGAGTTCTTAGCTCATTAAGTGTCAAAGGAATAAATGCTGCTTCCGGGAACCAAGTGCGAATCTCGTCCAGCCCCTCGAAGTCTGTCAATTCAGTAAGAGCATTTCGGATAGCCCAGTTGATGACGTCTGCTGCGGCATGACCGAGTGACACGTCCGGTCCGACTCCTGCCAAAACCGACGGAAGCAATGTACCGGGCGCAACGAGTAGTAAGTTGGCTGCAATGTTGTGGTTGGGAACAAAGTCGTTAGTAATCAAGTCGCGGATAATTTGCGCCTGTTCGCGACCGACAGTAGTCCAAACTTCAATTGATTGGATATCCGGGTTTATTTCATCCAAACCGAACGCGCTAAAGTCAGTGAAGAAGCTAGCAAAGAACAATCTAATCTCAAACCAAAAGCGCTGGAAGATATTATCACGAGCGCGTCCGAGAGCATCGTTTGTAGCGTCACCTGAGTGAACTTCGATATAATCCAAGTGCAATGGTGAAAGTGTACTTTGGTACATCCATCGACCAAGCCCGCCTAGCTGCAAGCGCAGCGGGTCAATTCCGATGGTCAGCTGACGCTCACTTGTACCCATACGAATTAAGTGTCGTGACACAGCTGCCAGTGAAGCGGTATGACTACCGGCTGAGCCGGTAATTTCAACTATATCGTCCACAACTTGCGCCAATACTCTTCCATGATACGACAGAGCATGCACTGCGCCGGGAATGCGGCGATATATTCCATAATCGCGGTTGCGGTCGGGAGTTGCGCCGGTAAGACGCAAGATTTGGATGTAGGCGTTGTTGATTTCATGCATGGAGTTCTCCACGCGACGCAAAATCTCTGCCATATCACCCAAGTTAGCTTCGAGTTCAATATAATTCGTACCCTCTTCAAAGAAGAAGATGAAGTCATTCTCGCCATCGCCGAGGAAAGATGTTTGCCAGTCGTCACGGAACGGGAAACGCAAGAAATTTGCTTCCCAGAATGGAGTTGTAGCATAATCTTGACTGGGTAACTGTATGCGCAAAGCGCGCGACACAAAGCTTCCGCCCATGGTGTTTTGCAGGAATCGTGCAGATAAGCGATAGAATCCGCTCTCCGGTATTTCGATACTGTAGCGAACCCATTGACCGACATGAGTCCATGTCATATTACCACCGATAGAGTTGAGGTAGATACGGTTTGGCGATTGCGGCCACGTGAGGGATGATGTGCGATCGTTAGTCGGGTACAATATGGCATGACTTACTGCACAAGGGAATTGCGCTTGAATCAAATCCCAGCGATCATCGCGAGCGGAGCTGCGCAATTCTGCCTTGGTATCGTCAATGTTGACGACGTCATAGCCGTGTCCTCTGTAATAAGCAACATAATCTTCAAAAGACATTGGACGCGAATAAGGAGCAAGATTCATGTCTGCGATGATAACCGGCTCACGAGTGGCGCCCAGTGTTATTGTGTTTTCGCCCTCTTCAAAAAAGAAGACGAGCGGAGTCAAGAAGAATCCGGATGAATCGACCAAAGAAGACGGTCTCCACTCAGGCGAAACCTCTGTCGGTGGGCGCATTTGGTTGCCATTTACATCCGAGGGAAACTCTCTGAATCCGTATTGGTTGGTAAAGTCAAAAGTAAATGTTTTATTTAATGTAATGAACGCTGCTTCGCGAAAAGGAAGATCGCCATTGATGCGTAGTGAACGCTCAATAGGTGAACGGCGGGCAGTCTCGTCCTGAACGGCATAATAGAATAGCTCAATCGACCACAAGCCGGAATGAGGAACGGTCACAGTCCATGTAACTGCGTTCTCATTGGGCAAATAAACGGCATTGTCGCGACCTCTGAATGTGTCATATGAACGCACTCCATGAGCGGTGGTGAGTTCGGGGTGCCAATTAAGTAAATCCACCGGGATGGTTGTCGTACCATGTGGCGTATCAGCATGACGTTGCAAAAAAGCGATAAAGCTATCCGCTGTTACAACTTCCAATAAGCCCGAGCCTCCTCCCGACGCAGTAGATGTAGGCGAGGCAGCAACGACCATCGAACCAACTCCCGCAAATGTGAGAACAGCTAAAATCAGAGTTAACATTCTGATCCATACACGTTTCTTCATTATAATATAGAACCTTCCATTAAGGATGAACTTGACATAAAAAGTCTTGCCGCATAGCGACACGTAAAATAGTATAACATATTTTAATGCGTTTGTAAAGTGTTTTTTTGCTCAAAGTGCATATTTTGATTTTTATACATCGATTTGTAATAGTGCACAAAAAAGTGGCGTATTTTTCGCCTTGTGCTCGCCTTATGTACAAGTTGCACAAAGCCATAAGGTCGTTTCATAGAGGTGTGCCGGTTAATTATGTGCAAAATCAGTCGAACTTTTGCTTATCTTTGAGCTGATAGGCGGGATAGCTCTTCAAATGTATTATATCGTATTAAAGTGTTGCAACTTTTGTTCAAGCTATTGCAAAAGCTCAAAAGATATGCTATAATTTCTTTGCTTGAGAAAAACAACCATAAAGAACATGCGTTCGAGCATTTTGAACCGGATTGTTTTACTCGAATCGTACTCTACACAATCAGCACCTAAAGTTATCAATTGTATGAAAAACAGGCAATCACATAATAAGGAGACCAATAATGAAGCAGTCAATCAGTTTTTTTGAAAACTACAAATTTTACAAAACTCGAATCAACGCCAAACGAATGGAACTGGACATGGTCGACAATAACGATACCGAAATAGCCACGCAAATAATGGACGACATTGCCGACTGTCAGCGCAAGATGAATGAAATCGAACATGCTGTCGCAACTCATACCGATCACGCCGAACGAGGCAACGCCAGGCAGCGCAGGGAACTCAGAGAGGAACAACTGTTCCTAGAAAGCCGCTATATCGCCGGAATGACCATGGAGAAAACCGCAGAAGCCATGCATGTCAGCCGTGACACGGCGTATCGGATAAGGAGAAGACTGGTGTGAATTAAATGTTGACTTTTGCAAAATAGTGTGATATAATAAAAACGCACAAGGTTAAGGGAGTGTGCAACCACTCCCTTAACTGCATGGGCGTCAAGACCACCCACACAACAGAAATCTGCCAATGTGCTTGCATATTATACCATACTTCCTGTATAATTGCAAGTACCCCCCGTCGACTTTCCTTTCGACATGTTGTTTTAATGATCAGCGGTTTTTGTTGTTTCAAGAATTACGTTTCGCACGTATGGGTGATATTTTGTCGCCTATACGTGCTGTTTATTTGGCAGCCCTAAACAAAGTTATGATATCACGCCCAGGAATTAAAGGCTGCCAAAACCATCCCTATGTGATCATACATAGGGATGGTTTCTTTATTTATTACTTATCTCGCCCATAAAACAAGCGGCATCCATTCCATTATCCTTCATATACTCTGCTCCCCAACTGCGCATAGACTCCAAAATCGGATAAATGCTCTTCCCTAGCGCGGTCAAACTGTACTCGACCCTGGGCGGAACAACGGGATATACGGTTCTAATGACTAAATTATCATCCTCCAGCTCACGGAGCTGCTGAGTCATCATCTTTTGAGTCGCTTGCGGAATCAATTTGCGCAGCTCGCCGAATCTTTTTGTACCATCTGTCAAGTGCCACAAGATGAGAGCCTTGTACTTGCCACCGATTATATCAAGCGTTGCCACAACGGGACAGTTTTCCTTATTGCATTCAGAGGTCATTTCGAATCCCTTTCTCCACGACAGTCGCAACGCGACTCGAATAAATCAGGGCTTGCAAACGCAAGCTCTTTTTTCGTCTAATCACTTGAAGCAAGTCCCATATCGACATTCGCAGCAGTTACTTTTTTGATACTATACCACAATAAAGTGCGTACTTGCAATTATTTTGTCATTTGGTATAATGGAAGCACAACAAAAAGCGGCAATGCCATGGCAGTGGCAATAGCCGTTTAGAAAGGAGGAAACGATGATGAGCAAAAAAGATCTAAACTGCAAGTGCGGCGACAAGTGCAAAGCAGCCCCGGGCAAACCATGCCCATGTGGATGTGACTGCCACAAGGCGTAATATGTTCGGCAGAGAGGCTTCGGATGAAGCCTTTTTGTTTTCCCTCTGTGGAGGGGTGGCAGTGAAGCCAACGGGGTGGGTAAAATTAAATGTTTTCGCAGGCGGATTTACTCGGTCGCAGAAAACAAACCCGATGATATCCGATTGAAAACAGAGTTTTCAATTGAGTCTAGCATCCCATTTCCCCCTCAGGACATGTCCCCGATACACACGGAGCTCCCGCTTTGGCGAACAATATCGGCGCAACAATGCGCACCTCTTTTAGCATTTCTCGTGCAAGCGAATTTATCTCCCATTGCGCACGTACACAGCAACGCAAGCGGAAGAAATTGTATAGACTTCGCACATTCATGGTCATGACAATCTTGGTCGTTGCCGCATTGGGCAGTACAAATCGTGCGTCCTCGTTGGCTTTGGTCTTGGCATTACGCTTGTCCATGCCATTTGCGATGTATCGAGCAGCCAGCGATTCCTGCAACTGGTCGTAGCTCTGCTGAGCTGCCGCCATGGCAGAGTGAAATGCTTCACGTGAAACATCGTCTGCCTCAATTTCGGGCGGCACGACATAATCAAAACCATTCATGTTCACGTAACGCTGGCTTTGGACGGAGAACGAGGCGATTCGATGGCGTGTCAATTGTGCAAGCAGCGCACGGCTCACTCCTTCGATGCCGAATGTAAATGACGCATGCTCGACGGGACTCTCGTGTCCCATGGACAACAAGCGAGTCAGAAACTCCTCCACTTTTTCGGGAGTCAATCCGTCCAGCAAGGTGGGAATATCACTACTCGAGTAGCACAATTTCGCCGCTGCCGACACCAGCTTGTCCGCATCGGGAGTGTACGAGAGCAGTTGTACGGTGAGTTTAGTCTGCATGATTACCTCTGGTTTTATTTTTGAATGTCTTTTGTTTTTTCGGATTTTTCGGTTTAATGATATATCCGCTTTCGATATCAATCATGTGCGACACTGTTCGAGTCAGAGTCGTGACACGTCCGCGCACATGAGTATACATAAGCGTGACAGTAGTGATATTCTTTTTGGTTTTCGCAGTATATTCGCCGCGCACAGTCGTCGGAGTCCAGCGCAGATGTTGCCCTGACTCTGCTTGAGCTTCGTACTCGGCAGTGAGTTGCGGTAGCAAAATTTCACGCAAATACTCGACATAGTTTGCCGTCACTTGTGCATATAATTCGTCCGCCCATTCCACGTCGAAGCAGGGGTATTGCAAGTTATAAGTGAGCAAAATTCGCTCGGTTTCATTGCGAAGTCTGCCGTCTAAGGAAAGTGTCGTGTGTTTCATATATCATGTATATGAAGGGAGCGGAAAGTTTATCACGTTGATTTTCTGTTTAACAGTCCAATGATTTTTTCTTTGAATCTACCATGCACCTCAAACGCGGCGAACAGCACAAGCGGCGGAATCGCTACTCCCCACCACGCATTTGGCGGAATAGATATGATGCCGAATGTCTCTCCCATGTCCGTAGTTAAACCAAAATATACGAACGCTGTCAGCAACAACAAGGATAGCAAATGCACATTGTTGATGCGCCCGCTTTTGTCTTGGCGCATGATTTGGGTTAGCAGCACGAACTGCGTGATTATAAACGAGATGAAAGCTGCCGATGCCACCTGCGCCTCTTCGAGCAATCCCGAGGACTGCATCACTCCAACTGTGAGAGCAGTAAGAATGGTCCATAGCAGCGCAAAGCCGCCAAGGTAGGCATTTTCGCGCAGCGCATTGCGCCATCGAGATGCCGACAGTCGCATTTTACTATGCGGAGCGTTCGGCGATGGTTTGGGACTGAATGCGATGACAATGACTGCGAAGAAGTCCACAATCATGCCGCTGAACAGCAGATGCACAGGAGACAGCAGTTCTTGATTCGCCAGCACCATCCACAAAAGCATGAGAAAGCGCGTTACTTGGCTGACGGCTAGGTACTTCCCCGCACGAACAATGTTGCGGTAGATATTGCTCGCAGTATTGATTGCTCCAACCACGGCATTGAATCCGCCCTCGCCGGTGCTTGTTGCACGTGAAACAACGACATCTGCGCCGAACTTCAGCGCTTCGCTGCCGCCACGTGAAACCCCTGTCAATATGGGTAAATCGCTGCCCTGCTTGCGAAACGCCGCAGACTTCGGCTGCATTATGGTATTGGTTGCGGAAAGCACTTCGCTGAAGCCAACGTCCGCTTCCTTGAGCAGCGACATGTGTGACAAGTCACAGCCCAACACACCGACCGTGTGTCCGAAATCTACTCGCAAACTGCGGACGATATACCGCATTTGACTCGGAGCCAGTCCCTCATACATGTTGTACAAGGGCACATTGGTGCGAATCATATTCTCACCCATCGTTTCAAGTGAGCTTGCCGTGATGCATTCTTTGCGGTCGGCGACAATACCCAAAGCCTGCGCCATGAAAAAATTACGCTCGCTTGTCGTGTCGCACAGCATGATGACTTTGATGCCGCGCTCACGGCATCGTTGCACGTTTTTGGCGCATTCGGGAATGAGCGGCTCGGTGACTCCGATGAAGCCCTCGAATGTCAAGTCGTTCTGAGCCTTTGCAATGGCTTGGAGATCGTTGTATATCGAAGTCTTAGTCGCCACTGCAAGAACACGAAGATTGGCGCGCTCCATGGTATGCGACTTGAGCAAAAATGCATTGCGCTCAACAGGAGTCAGCGGAAAAATCCGTCCGTTGAGGCTAAAGTGACTGCATCGAGCCAGCACTTGCTCCGCGATACCACGAATCGCGACTACACAGTCACCATCGTGCCGAACCATGGAGGTCTCAAAACTGCTGTTGCCCTGCACGCCCACATGGTCAATCAAGGTAAATTCGGGATCGAGATTACGGTTGTATATCCCTGCTTGCTTGGCAGCGTTGATAAGGCATTCTTCTTCCGCCGTGTACTCCACATTCGCAGTAGAGGCACGTGTCACAAGGCGAGTGCTGCCGTACAGTCCCGTCGAGATTAGCCCCCAGCGCAGCACACGAATGTACCCATGGCTGTGCTGCACACCGAGTGCCGTGTGGAAATCGTTGTCGGCGAAAATCCTCTGCACGACTAGGTCATCTCGGCTGTAAAGCGACTCTTTTGGAATAACGAGACAGTCAATGTCTCGGATTTTGTTCAGCTTGGCGGAGTTTTTTATCACCGCACCGCTGGAGAAACTTTTTTCAAAAGCTCTGCCGTACCCATTGTTCGTGCGACGCTGCCGACGCGACATAAGAATGCCGCATGCTACTATTATATATGTGAAGACGACCAGCATTTCGGGCATTGCACCAACGGCAAGAGATAGGGAGGAGATGAACACTCCCGTTATTCCCATGTCGCCCCCGCGGATTAAGCTCAAACCTACCATGCCGAAAATCATCAGCACCATGGATAGCGACATCAAGGCACTCAGTTTGCGCACATTGGTCACCACAGTCAGCTTGTCGTGGCGGATAATGGGGGTGTTTTTGCCCAATCGGCAAATCAACGTGTTTGCACCAATGCCAACGACAACAGCTCGTCCGCGGCCACGGGTCACGACTGTCGAGGCGAACAGCATATTCTGCTGTGCATCGGGAGCGAGGTTTTTAAGACTAGTGAAATCTGCGAATTTTCGCACAGACTTGGTTTTGCCTGTCAGCCCTGCTTCAAGCAGCCAAAGCTCGTCCTCTTCAATAAGGCGGCAGTCGGCAGGTACAACATCCCCTGCTCCGAGCAGGATAATGTCACCTTGCACCAGCTCCTCGTGACTCACCACGTAGAGCTGTCCATTGCGCATGACTTTGGCGTTCGGATAAGCAAAATCGGTCATTTCCTCTAGTATACGTTGGGCTTTTATGTATGAAACAGTCACGACGGCATAATTCGTCACCACGATGAAGAGCAATACTGCAGCATAATGGCTTGCTCCGATAACTGCCGCAGCCCCTGCTGCGACAAGCAGCAGCAAAGCCATCAAGTCGCCCAGTATTTGCATCAGATATCGAGTCAGCGGCGCACGTACCGAGGGATATATCTTATTCGCCCCACCTCTACGGCGACGAGTGCGGATTTCTCCGTGTCGCAGTCCGTTTGCGACATCGCTTTTCAATATTTTTGCCACCTCAAGAGGAGGTAGATCGTACCAACGGTTTTTGATGGTGATGTCCTCCTTTCGAGGAAATGCGGAAGTCGGAGCTCGGAAGTAAAGAACAAACAAATTCGCGCCGCACCAGCCGGGCAACCGCAAGGTCGCCCCTACAAGGCGCGGTGCGAACTAGCGATTCACCACCAACGCCCCATCCTCGACCACCACCGACACAAACTCGGGTCGGTCGGCATAATTCGAGATAATCATTGCGGCGATTTTGTCTTCAATGTTGCGCTGGACATAGCGGCGCATATTTCGCGCGCCATATTTCGGGTCAAACGATTCGCGTCCGACTAATTCTGCCGCTTCGGCAGTATATGCAAGCGTAACGCCGCTCTCGGCGAGGCTCCTCTTGAGGTCATCAAGCATGATAGTCGCGATACTGGCGAAGTCTTCACGAGACAATGCACGGAAGGTGATAACCTCGTCCACGCGGTTGATAAACTCGGGTCTCAGGAACGATTTTAGCGCTTTGTCCGTACGAGTCTCGACGTGTCTTTTGTCCTCGTCGGCAAATCCTGCCGTCGTAGATGATAGATTCGCTCCCGCATTAGTGGTCATGACAATGACCGTGTTCTCGAAATTCACCACACGACCACCCGCATCCGTGATGCGCCCGTTGTCGAGAATTTGCAGCAGTATATTCAGCACATCAGGGTGTGCTTTTTCGATTTCGTCGAATAGTATGACCGAATAGGGCTTGCGGCGGATTTTCTCGGTCAACTGCCCCGCATCGTCGTAGCCCACATATCCCGGAGGCGCGCCCACCATGCGACTGACTGCGTGCTTCTCCATGTACTCGCTCATGTCTAGGCGAATCAACGCCTCGGTCGAGTTGAACATATCGTTCGCCAGCACGCGAACAAGCTCCGTTTTACCCACACCTGTAGGTCCGTCAAAAATGAACGAAACCGGCTTGCGCTTGGGCGAAATTTGCGCTCGGTTGCGCAAAATCGCTCGCACGACTGCTTCCACTGCTTCGTCTTGCCCCACGATTCTTCCTCTCAAACGCTCGGGCAAACCCTCCAGCCGCACATATTCGTGCTCGGTGATACTGGCAGCAGGAACGCCCGTCCAAGTCTCGACCACACGCGCCAAATCTTCTATTGTCAATGTGACAAGGTCACACTCTTCTTGCAAATCGTCCAACTGTGCTTGCTCGTTCAGTTCCTGGGACTTGAGCTCGGCGATGGCTTTGTACGTGTCGGGCAGCGTGCTCTCATCATGCCCCCCCTCGGCAAGACTTTGCTCCAACGCAGCAATGCGCTCACGCTTGACTAAAAGCTCGCCTGCCAGCTTGGCAAAATCATTGAGGCACACTGTTGTCATGGACAAATGCGCCGCTGCCTCGTCAATCAAGTCAATCGCCTTGTCGGGTAGAAATCTGTCCGTGATGTATCGCTCACTTAGGAGTACCGCCTTACTGACGACTTCTTCGGGAATGCGAATTTTGCTGTGCTGCTCGTAATATTTCTTGATGCCGAGGAGTATGGCAATGCTGTCCTCGACACTAGGCTCGTCAATCATTATGGGCTGGAATCTGCGCTCAAGCGCGCTGTCTTTTTCGATGTATTTGCGGTATTCGGTCAAGGTCGTCGCGCCGATAATTTGTACTTCACCTCGCGACAGAGCGGGCTTGAGAATATTGGCAGCGTTCATGCCACCCTCGGCGTCACCCGCGCCGACGATGCTGTGCACCTCGTCGATGACCAGGATGATGTTGCCCAAAGTACGAGCCTCGTCGATCAATCCTTTTATGCGCTGCTCGAACTGCCCGCGGAATTGCGTACCGGCAACGAGCGATGTCATGTCAACGAGCATCACTTCCTTGTCGCTTAGACGGAATGGCACGTCTCCGTCAACGATTTTCTGCGCCAACGCTTCGGCTACCGCAGTTTTCCCCACGCCCGGCTCGCCGATTAAGCAAGGATTGTTCTTCTGACGGCGACACAGCACTTGCATAAGACGAGTCATCTCACGCTCTCGCCCGATGACTGCATCAATTTTGCCTTCGCGCGCCTTTTTGGTCAAGTCAAGGCAGAATTGAGTGAGAAACTTTCTCCCCTTGAGCGGATCTTCAACGGTGGCTTTGGAGTTCTTGCCCTTTTTCTTCGGCTTTTGCGGAGGAAGTGCAGGTAAATTCTGCCCTTGCATCCCAAACGATCCGCCTTGGATAAACATTCCTCCGAATACTTTGCCGAAGTCGATGGAGGGTGCTGTTCCCATCGCTTCGTCGTCATCATCGCCCTCCAATGGAGCGGGCAGCATGCCATCAGGCGGATTCATCATGTTGCCGAACATCTCGCGAATCTCAGGAGGCATGGACTCCTCGAGTTTTTGCAGCTGCTCCGGATCAATGTTGAGCTGTTCCATCATATTGAGACCCATTTCCTGCGCACATTCCATGCACAGGCTCTCGTATGTAGTTCCCCGACCGGATTCGTCCAGCTTGGGAATAAACATCACTCCGGGATTTTGTTTGCATTTTGAACATAGTGAATTAAGCATTTGTACCACCTAAAGATTTTGTAGAGGCAAACCTTGGGGTCGCCTTATAACGGATTATATCTATAATAGAAACTAAATTTGCATTGCATGACGAAAATTAAGCTAAGCGTGAAAATAACTCATAAAATATATTCGTATTAGTAGCCCAATACAGCACATACGTGCCTTCAACCGTCGCTTCATCCAGCAAAGCACCGAGCACAAGTGCTGCGCCTGAGAAATAGACTATTCCACAAATCGCACCGAAAACTGCACCAAAAACATCATTGAGCTTACGTATAACGGGTAGCTTAGATATCAAATTAAGTGCACGCTTGATGATAATTAGCGCAATGTATACAACTACGAAAATCACCAAGAACCAAATAATTCGTTCTTGCAAGTCATTGCCCAGGAATGCACACAGGTAAATCGCGACAAAGAAGCTGATGAAAAAGCTCACTAAATCCAGCACACTAGAGATCAAACCTTTTTTGTAACCAATGTAAACGGGCAGTACAAATAATGCCACCATTAAAATATCGAGAAGTATAGACATAGTTATTACCTCTTGGAAAAAATTATTGTGTATCAATTAAACATCACTACATATGCTCGATGTGCAAAGCAGAGAAGAACATTTTGACCCGGAACAATCACAAGTCCTCGTACCCCCCGTTCGATGTCGACATAGAGGACTTCTCCGGCAATACAAATGCGATAGATTCTGTCGGGAACGGCAATGAAGACATAATCTTCGCTGGACTGAATGAGTGAAATTCTGCCCACAATCTCACGGGTCGAGCGCACATTGCTTTCCGAGTCGAGGAGAGTGACAACATTCACATTACCTACTAAAGTCGCACGATAAATCAAAGCCGTCGTGGAACTCCCCACGTGGAACATGGTGTAGCTTTCCGAATCGGTTGAGTGCTGTCCGACCAGCTCGAACTCTGAATCAAACGATAGCACACCGCTGCTGAGCATCAGAGTAAACCCGCCATTTTCTGACCATGCCGCACCGAATGCCATTGTCTCAAGAAAATACTCTTGATGCACGATTTGGCGACTGTATTCTATGTCGAAAACTCGAACATCGGCTAAAAACTGCCCTTGAGCGTTGGTGGTGCTGTAAACCATGAGCAAATATCGTCCGTCGCGGGTCAACTCCATGGCTATTATATGCCCCGAATGCGGAATATCTGACAATTGTTGAAAATTGCTGTTGTAAATGAAAATCATTGAGCGCGCAGAGGGCGTTCGTGTGGCTATGGCAAAAGTGCCATTGTCTGCTACGCATGCGAGAAATACAGGAAAATCTCGATCAATTTCCTGGTGCAACAAGCCGAAATTATTATACACTGCAAAACTATTACCACCACGGTCATATGCAAGCAACCAGCGGTTACTTGAAGCTAATTGCGGGTTGGTAAAACTTCGCCTGTCGCGGAAAACAGTGTTGCCCATGCGATCAAACATGGTCACTCCACGCGTGGTAGCAACTGCAAAATCGTTATTGAAAAGTGTAAAACTCATGCGTGAGTCGGTGTCATAGTAAAATATCACACCTTCTGAGCCCGGAGTGGAAAAGCTTATTGTCATTGCACGCATCAAATGCCGAAAATTGTCACCTGTAATCTCCCCGGAGAAAGCAGCAAACATTCCGCCGATGAAAATTATGGTCGCGACAACGCTGATATAAAATGCAATGCGCATTTTTTTCGAGACGTGGTAAAAGTAGCCCTTCTCAACGCCGCGATGGTCGATTTTGATACGTGCCATGGAAGAACCTCAGTGGTTAGTAATTAGTGGACAGTGGCTAGTTAGCAGTTGACAGGTAACAGGTAATAGGCTACAATTTTTGTGCGATTTTCGTCGCACTAATTCCCCTCCTGGGAGGGGTGGCACGAAGTGCCGGGGTGGTTTTATAATTAAAAGTTTTCGCAGGCGGATTTACTCCGCCGCAGAAAACAAACCCGTGTGGTTTCCACTTGAAAACGTAGTTTTCAAGTGAAGTTCACCCAATTCAGATACAATCCATCGGGCGGCGCGGTCATACCCGCCCGCGTGCGATCCATTGAAGCTAGTATTGCCCCCATCGCGCCCACATCAAACCGCCCATCCGAAACATTTACCAGCGTGCCGACGATAATGCGCACCATGTTATACAGGAATCCGTCGCCAGCCACGCGGATTTTCACCAAATCGCCATCACACTCCACAATGATATGCTGAATCGTGCGTACCTTGTCCTCGACAAAACTCGCCGAGGCACAGAACGAGGTGAAGTCATGTTTACCGACCAGGGATTGCGCTGCCTGCTGCATTTTCGGCACATCAAGAGGGCGCGGAATGTGCCAGGCACGCTTGTCCATGAATGGACAGGGTGCGGTGGCGTTTAGAATGACATACTCGTACTCCTTGCACACTACATTATACCGTACATGGAAGCTGCCGTCAACCTCTTTTGCCGATTTTATTGCAATATCGCCCGGCAAATGTGAGCCGAGCACCTGCGCCAGCTTGTCCACAGGCACGCAAGATGGCTGCTCCAGTTCAATCGTGCAGAAAAACTGTCGCGCATGTACGCCCGTGTCCGTCCGCCCGCAGCCGGAGAGTAGACATTTTTGTCCAAGGAGAGCTTCCGATGCTGATTGAAGCACTCCCTGCACAGTGCGCTGGTTAGGTTGGGTCTGATACCCGTGGAACATTGCGCCGTCATATGAGATTTCGAGTAGGATTTTCATAAGTTCTCCGAGGGAAACCCCTCCACCGCTTACGCGGTTCCCCTCCTACAGGGGAGGTTTGGTGTCGCACACACTTGCCCCTCCTGTAGGAGGGGTGGCGGCGTAGCCGACGGGGTGGTTTTATAGGGGTGGCAACTTGCCGTCCGTTCGAGCGGCGTTAGGTCAATGTGACGGCGCGAACAAGCCCTACCTACCTCAACCACCACACAGCCGCAACAACCCCACCAACGCCGACGAAAAACAAAATATCATAATACTTCATCCGCAACTGCTTCATTTTAGTCCGCCCATTGCCTCCGCGATAGCAGCGGCACTCCATGGCAATCGCCAAATCCTCCGCTCGGCGGAACACCGAAATGAACAGCGGAATCAGCACGGGTAGTAATGCCTTGATTCGCTTGCGCAGTCCTCCGCTAGTGAAATCCGCTCCGCGTGCTTTCTGCGCCGACATAATTTTGTCCGTCTCGTCAATCAATGTCGGGATGAATCGCAGCGCGATGGTCATCATCATGGCAAATTCGTGCACAGGCAGGCGTATCCACTTACCCGGTGCGAGTAGTTTTTCGATGCCGTCGGTCAGGTCGATAGGTGAAGTGGTATATGTCAGCACAACCGAGGTCGTGATAATTAGCATGATAATTCGGCTCGCCATCATCGCAGCGAAATTCAGCCCCTCGGGGTAGACAGTGAATATCCACCACGAAAACAGCGGAGTCTCGCCCGACGTGAAGAAGACGTTGAGTATCCCCGTGAACGCCAGCAGGAAAATCAGCGGCTTGAGACTTTTTATTACCGTAATCAGTGGCACGCGACTGATGGCGACCATCAAGACTGTGAGTGCGCCCAATACGGCATAAGCATACCACGATTGCGCCATAAAAATGGCGATCATCAGTACCACCGACGACAGGATTTTTATACGCGCATCAAGTTTGTGTAATATTGAATTGCCCGGGAAAAACTGCCCGAGTGTTATGTCTTTTAGCATGTATTAGCCTTTCGGAGTTAGACAATTCCCCTACCGTGAGGAGTAATTTCGAAGCTATTTTACCGCTTCAATTATATTATCCCTGTTTACCAATATAATTTTCTTTGCAGCTTCGATTGTCTCGGCATCGGGATTAACAAAGCTGATCATTTCATGATTAGGACAAACGACGCCAATATTCTCGTTATAAACATTCCAGGGGTTTGGACCGGGACATGCCATACAACGATTAGGGAGACGCTTTTCAAGATAACCGCATCTATTTATACTGTCTTGGATAACTTTTTCTACTTTTTCGCTGAAAAAATCTTTTTCAGCATACTGTGCGTTCCTATCAAATTTCAATCGTATTCTCCACGAGCCGATTATATCTTTTTCGGCAGATATATCAGAAAAACGACCATATCGCCCACAAAGCGCAACAAAACAAATTTTGTGTTTGGATTTGTAGTTTGAACGCCACTGATTTGCTGTATTCCATGTTGGCGAAAGTTTATTGTCCTTTAACCATTGAATGAAACTAAGTGCATTTTCTTTGCGGTCGTCGACGAGACATAAATTTATCATCTCCTCGGGTGTTGGCTTTGGCTTCATAGAATTTTGGTGTTGTGTTAAATCTCGTAGTTGTTGAGCTGTTAGTTGTGTTGACATTTGCTTTTCTCCGATATTTTTGATATTTTGTAGGGGCAAACAGTTAGTCGCCCAAGCGCACAATATCGTCGTTGCGAGGCGATGAAGTGAGCAAGAAATCAGATGTTGGTACACCGCCGTGGCAATCCAGTTGGTATGAAGCTTGGATACGGTCACGATATCCTTTGTAGGGGCGGCAACCTGCCGCCCGTTCGCATAATACAGGTGAAACCACCCCGTCGACTACGTCGCCACCCCTCCTACAGGAGGGGTCTGGGTGCGGCTGTACCAAACTTCCCCTATAG
>Ga0123355_10001621_pt1 | contig 31414 bp, 29 predicted proteins | sample TergutEmb28metaG_3_FD_89872 | JGI IMG/M metagenome (GOLD analysis project Ga0123355, IMG submission 89872) | Embiratermes neotenicus P1 segment gut microbial communities from Petit-Saut dam, French Guiana - Emb289 P1 | ecosystem: Host-associated > Arthropoda: Insects > Digestive system > Gut ...
GCAGGGGAGGATATACGGTTTAAGAAGCCATTTGCCCAGGCTCTTTAGCGTAGGAGACCGTGGCTCCGTAGCGGGTTCCCTGGGCGGCTTCTTAAACCGTATATCCTCCCCTGCCGGAGCTTTTGGCGGAAATGTTCATGCGCGGCGGGGGGGCGAACGCAAATTGATTTTTTCCCGCTTTTTCTGTACAATACCAAGATCATGGCTGTAAACCCGGAAAAGCCCCTTATCGTGCAGAGCGACCGCACCCTTCTCTTGGACGTTCATGCGGAACAGGCCGAGGACGCCCGCGCGGCAATCCTGCCGTTTGCGGAGCTGGAAAAGTCCCCGGAGCATATCCACACCTACCGCATCACGCCGCTTTCGCTCTGGAATGCCGCCAGCGCAGGGCTTACCCCGGCGGACGTTACGCAAACGCTGAACCACTATACCCGCTACCCCATCCCGGCAGGCATTACCGAAAGCTTTATGGACACCATGTCCCGCTACGGCAAGATTCGCCTTGTCGCCGGCGGGGCCGGGAATGACAGCCAGACGCCGGACGAAATGCCGGACGAGCTTTTGCTTACCGCCTGTGACGAAGCAGTGCTGGCCGAGATTGAGGCCGCCAAAAACCTTGAAAAATACCTTACAAAAAACGCATCGGGCTTTGCCGTCCGCCTTACAGACCGGGGAAGCGTAAAGCGGGAACTGATACGCCTGGGCTGGCCTGTGCAGGACGAAGCCCCCTTTGTCCGGGGCCAGCCTTTGGACGTTCCGCTTCGGGAAACCAGCGCTTCCGGGCGGCCCTTTGCCCTTAGGGATTACCAGCAGGAGGCCGCCCGGTCGGTTCTGGGCGCAGGCGGGCCGGGCACAGGGTACGGAGTAGTCGTAATGCCCTGTGGTTCTGGCAAAACCATCGTAGGTATGCTGATTATGTCCCTGTTGCAATGCAATACCCTGATTCTAACCACCAACGTGGCAGCCGTTCACCAGTGGATGGAGGAGATTCTGGACAAAACCGGACTAGGACAAGATCAGGTTGCCGAGTATACCGGAAACTCCAAGTCCGTAGCCCCGGTTACCGTAGCCACCTATCAAGTCATTACGTGGCGGCCCGGCAGGGATGCCGATTTTCCCCACTTCAAGCTGTTTCGGGAACGGCAATGGGGGCTTATCATCTATGACGAAGTACACCTTCTGCCCGCGCCCGTGTTCCGGGTAACGGCGGAACTTCAGGCAGTGCGGCGGCTCGGGCTTACCGCCACCCTTGTCAGGGAAGACGGCGCGGAAGACGCCGTATTCAGCCTTGTCGGCCCCAAGCGCTACGATGTGCCGTGGAAAGACCTTGAAGGCAAAGGCTGGATAGCCGAAGCGTTCTGCTCGGAAATCCGCATCGACCTGCCGGAAAAGCTCAAAATACCCTACGCCGTCGCCACCCCGCGGGAGAAATACCGCCTTGCCAGCGAAAACCCGCTTAAAGACGAGGCCGTTCTTCAATTAACGGCGAATCACCGGGAAGATCAGATTCTTGTCATCGGGCAGTACATCAAGCAGTTGGAAAATCTGGCCCGGCTTCTTGACGTTCCCATCATAACCGGAAAGACCGCCAACGGCGAGCGGGAGCGCATCTACAGGGCCTTCAAAAAAGGGGAACTTAGGATTATCGTGGTAAGCAAGGTCGCCAATTTCGCCATTGATCTGCCGGACGCTTCTATGGCAATTCAGGTATCCGGCTCCTTCGGCTCCCGTCAGGAAGAAGCCCAGCGCCTGGGCCGCATACTTCGCCCCAAAAAGCGGAACTCCCGGTTTTATACGCTGGTTTCCCGCTATACTGTAGAAGAAGGATTCGCCGCGAACCGCCAAAAGTTTCTGGCCGAACATGGCTACAAATATTCCATACAACACTGGGCCGCGCTGGATACCCCCAAGCCCGGCGAAAGGGGAGAGACGCAACCATGAAACCCCGTTCTTCTTCGTTCAGGTCTGTCGAAGACTGGAAATCCGCCCTTATGACGCTGCCGGACAACGGCTTTTTTGAACTTTTACGGAGCGTCTTTGGAAATATCAAAACGCCGTTCAGCAAACAGCGGCTTATGGACGACCTCTTTAAGCTCCTTTCCAGGGATGATATACGCAAAACCGTTGCCGCGTATATTGACGGGCAGGATCACAAGGTAATAGCGGCAATAGCATTCCTTGGCGAGCCCGTGCCGGAAGAACTGGAGCGCTTCTTTACCGGGGAACTTGCCCCATCGGAAATCCATGCCCTGCTCCTTAACCTTGAAGAGCGGCTTATTCTCTACCGCTTCCGCCACGAGGGGGCGTTGCGCTTGGCCCTTAACCCCGTTCTGGAAAGCGTGCTTTCGCCCTTTGCCGCAAACACCGGCCCTCTGTTTCCCAGCTTCCCTGTGGAAGGCGGCGATCCTCCGTCCCCTTCCGCTTCCTGCGCCGCCGGATTTGCCGGAAGCGGGCTTCAGGCGGCGGTGTTCGCCTTTCTTTACGGCTATAGCGAAGGGGAACTACTGCGGGCCGAGCCGGAATTGCAGTCCGCCGGGGCAGCGTTCCACGGTCTGCGGAAAAGATTTCTGGATGACGGGAAAAAGATTTTTCCGGCTCTGGATATGGAGCTTGTTGTAAGGGCTCTTATTCACCTAGAACTTTTCCGTGGCGAAGGTTCCAGCCTTGTGCCCTGCGGGGAAAGGATTGCCAGTTACAGCCATCTTTCCGCCGCTGAACGGCAGGATTACTGGGCGGCGGGGGTATACGCCTACTGTAACGGGGCGGCGGGAAGCGAGGCCGCATTCGCCCTGCCACGGCACAGCCTGCGAAAGATAGCCTCTGCCGTGCATCGTTTCATGGGCCTTCTTGACAGCGAAAAGAAATACCCCGAAATCACCCTTAGGCGGTTCATGGAATTCCTTGGGAAAGAGGATGGAGGGGCGGGAAATGTCTGGGGGGTGCGTCTTTTTGACGACAGGATACAGATACCCTTTGATCCCTTTCTTGCGGCAATGGAAAAAGCGGGCCTTTTGGAAAGAGAGGAACACTACTGGAAAGTCGCTTCCGGCGCTGTTTCCGGTTCAACACCCGCGCCCAAAGAGAAGGACGGGGAAGGGGCCGTTATCGTTATGGACACGGCATTTTCTTTTATCCTGTATCCGGAGATTGCCTTTGTCGATGCCATGACGCTTGCGGCATTCTGCTCGGTAAAGGCCGCCGCCGCCGGTACGCATCCGGAGGGCGCTGCCGTGTGCTTTGAGCTTACCTGCGATTCGGTAGTCCGGGGCTTTGATCAGGGCATGGCCGCCGCCGGCATGACGGAACTGCTGAACCGCCTTTCGCTTAACCGGCTGGACGAAACCCTTGGCTGGACGCTTAAAGACTGGGAAAGCCGCTACGCCGGGGTTTCCCTTCACCACGGCATCGTTCTTACCTTGGCCGAAGACCGCCGCTACCTTGCCGAGACGAAACAGGTCGCTTCCCTTGTACGCCGGAATTTAGCGCCCGGTGTGTACCTCTTTTCCGCCGCAGACAGGGCCGAGGTTACAAGGGCCTTGCGGAAGGCCGGAGTGGACATTATCGCCCAGCCTCCGGTAGAGTCGCTTGGCCCCAAACCCAAGGCATCTGGCGGGTGGTTTGCCGCCGCAGGGCAGTTTAGGAATTCTTTTTCCCGCTTTGGCCCGCTTGCGGCGGCGGAAAAAATGCCGGAGCCGGCAAGCGCCGCAGGGGAGCCCCCGCCACAGCAGGAAGCCGCCGCCATCAAGCAGAAATTCCACCGGGTTCTGGAAAAAATGCGGCTTACCAAGGCCGAACAGGACGAGCTTGAGGCAAGGATAGAGCGGCGGCTTATACTTAACGAGGCGCAACTGGAAGAGGCTTCCCTGCGCTACGAAAAACTGGAGGCGCGGGGGCTGGATTACGCGGGCAAACAGGCGATAGCGAAACAGGCCGCGGATTCCGGCGCTCTTCTTGATGTCTGCTGGCCCGGCCCCGGCGGAGAGACCAAGCAGATTTTGGGCAGGGCTTCGGCACTGGAAAAAAAGGGCGGAGAGAGTATACTTGTTATTAGAATCCCGCCTGCCGGGGATGCGGCGGCTGGGGGAACGGAGCTGGAAAGAACGATACGTATCCCCCTTGGGAAGATTAGCCTTTTACGGCGCATCAAGCAATCAATTTTCGGCGAATAAGCCGCCACCAAAGGAGTATTTTTTATGCCACTATTGCCTTTTTCAAACCGGGCTGAAAACAGCCAAGCCAAGCTTGCGGTTCTTATTGACGCAGACAATACCCAGCCTGCCATTATCGAGGGGCTTCTTGACGAGGTTGCCAAATACGGAATAGCCAGCGTTAAGCGGATTTACGGCGACTGGACAAGCACCAACTTGCGTTCGTGGAAGGAACGGCTTTTGGCGAACGCGATCCAGCCCATTCAGCAGTTTTCCTACACTGCGGGGAAAAACGCCACCGACAGCGCCATGATTATTGACGCTATGGACTTGCTTTACAGCGAAAAGCTCGACGGCTTTTGTATTGTTTCCAGCGACTCGGATTTTACCCGCCTTGCCGCCCGCCTGCGGGAAAGCGGGTGCACGGTGTACGGTTTTGGCGCGGAGAAAACGCCGAAAGCGTTTGTTAAAGTCTGCGACAAATTTATCTACACGGAAATCCTTTTGGACAATCAGGAAGAACCCGACGAGGGCGAAGGCCGGCCTCCGGTAAGAGTCCGGAAGGAATTCAAGGTGGACGGTAAGCTCCTGAAACTGCTGCGGGACGCGGTTGACGACAGCGCTGACGAATCCGGCTGGGCCTACCTTGGCGGGGTGGGCCAGAAGATTAACAACCGCTCCAACGACTTTGATCCCCGAACCTACGGATTTAGAAAGCTGGGAGACCTGTTCCGGGCGATTCCCCAGTTCGAAACCGAGGAGCGCCCGCAGGAACACGGCACGGGCCGCCAAGTTTACATACGCTGGAAGCGGAAGCGGTAGGGGCCACCTACTTCATTGGGATGCCGAGGCGCAGGTAATCGTCGGTCTGGTTAAGCCAGTCCTCGCGCGGCGGGTTAAAGACATCGAGGTCTAGGGTGTCCTCCAGCGCCCATGCCTCGTGCGGCATACCGGAGGGGATGCACAAGACTTCCCCGGCCTGTACCACAATTTCCTGGCCGTCAAGGGCGAACTTCAGCGAGCCTTCCAGAATGTACGTTACCTGCTCGTTGTGGTGGTGGTGCAGCGGCACGTGCGCCCCCTTCTTCAGAAAGACCCTTGCCAGCATCAGGTTATCGCCTACCACCATTTCACGGTCGATCATGTCGTTGAGTTTTTCACGCTTCGTCTCGTTCCAGGGGATGTGTTTAAGCCTCGGTTCGCCGCTCATTTCGCGCCTCCTTCGATCTTCGATTGTCTGCCATGATAGTATCACGCCCGGCGTATCACGGCAAGCAGCACGGGCCGCTCGACAAAGAGGCGGGTTTTGGTGTACCATAGCGCAACTATGTTTCTTGCCATTCAATTTCCTTCGTGGCTTAGGCCAGAGATATTCCCCGGGCTTCCCATCAGGTGGTATGGGCTCATGTATGTTGTGGCTTTTACCGTGGCCTATTTGTTGTACCGCCGCCAGATAAAAGAGCGCAAATTCCCCATGACCGACGACGATCTTTCCGGGCTTTTCCTTTGGGGCATTCTGGCCCTGATTTTCGGCGCGCGGATTTTTTACGCCCTTGTGTACGATGTTGACGGCTTTTTCCGCCGCAGCCCGTGGCTGATTTTTTGGCCTTTCAGGGATGGCGAGTTTACGGGGCTGCAAGGCATGAGCTACCACGGCGGGGTTATCGGGGGCATTCTGGCTATCCTAATATACTCGAAAGCGAAAAATTTTGATTACCGGGAAATTGGGGATATGTTCGCCGCAAGCATCCCCTTGGGCTTCACGTTTGGAAGGCTGGGCAATTTTATTAACGGCGAACTCTACGGGCGCATTACCACAAGCCCCTTGGGGGTAATCTTTCCCCACGGGGGTATCGCCCCGTGGCACAGCGATTTCCACCGCATCGTGCAGGCCGCCGAGGAGATGGGCCTAACCCCCATTGCCGGCCCCGCCGGAATCCTTAACTTTCCCCGCCACCCTTCCCAGCTTTACCAGATGTTTTTTGAGGGCATTTTCCTTTGGGCCGTTATCTGGTTTTTCCGCAACCGCAAGCCCTTTAAGGGTTTCCTTATTACCATGTACCTTACCGGGTACGGCCTTATCCGCTTTGTTATCGAATACTTCCGCCAGCCGGACGCGGCAATTGGATACCGTATCCAGTTTGTCGAGCCCACGCTTCCCCCCGCCATTGCGCACCCCCTTCTGGCTTTTTCTACCGGGCAAGTGCTTTGCTTCTTGATGATCCTTGCGGGCCTTGTCTGGGCGTTTTTTGCCAGCCGCATGAGCGACCGCGAGCCTGTGCTGGTGTACCCTGACGGCGGCCTTCCAGCGCCCCGCCCCGCCATGAAAGAAAAGCAGGGGGGCGAAAAGCCAAACCGCAACCGCCGCCGGAAAATGCGGAACAAGCTAAAGTAGGGGAAGCAATGAGAAGGGCAGATTTATTCAAGCGCTTACTTGGGTTGCTTGCCGATATAGGCCAGAATGCCGCCGTCCACGTACAGGATGTGACCATTCACAAAGTCAGACGCCTTTGAAGCCAGAAATACCGCAGGGCCTTTTATGTCACCGGTAACGCCCCAGCGCGCCATCGGGGTTTTTGCGACGATAAACTGGTCAAAGGGGTGGCGGCTGCCGTCCGGCTGCCGTTCCCGTAGAACGGCGTTCTGGGGCGTTTCGATATAGCCGGGGCCTATGCCGTTGCACTGAATGTTGAATTCCCCGTATTCGCTGGCAATGTTTTTGGTGAGCATTTTAAGCCCCCCCTTGGCGGCGGTATAGGCGCTAATGGTCTCCCTGCCAAGTTCGCTCATCATGGAGCAGATGTTAATGATTTTCCCGCCGCCTTTTTTAAGCATCGCGGGAATGACAGCTTTGGCAACAATGAAGGCGCCGGTAAGGTCAATATCAACCACCTGCCGGAAATCGGCGGCGCTCATCTCGATCATGGGAATTCTTTTGATAATTCCGGCGTTGTTTACCAGAATGTCTACCGTGCCTACTTCTTTTTCTATTTTGGCCAGCGTAGCGTTTACCGCGTTTTCATCGGTAACATCACAAACATAGCCGCGGGCGGGAATTCCCGCCGCTTTGTAGGCTTCAAGGCTTTTGTCAAGGGCGCTGCGGCAGTTGTAGACAACGGTAGCCCCCGCCTCGTGATACGCCTGTGCAATGGCAAACCCAATGCCGTAAGACCCGCCAGTTACCCATGCGATTTTTCCTTTTAGTGAAAATGCGTCAGCCATATTCATAATTCGCTCCTTTCTATTTTGTCTATTTTAGTTCCACGGAAGGAACCGTGTCCATATCATCAAAGGTTTGGTTTTCACCAGCCATCGCCCAAATAAAAGTATACGCCGCGGTTCCCGCCCCACTGTGAATTGACCATGATGGGGAAATTACAGCTTCCTCGTTTTTCATTACGATGTGCCGGGTTTCGTCCGGCTGTCCGTGAAGGTGAAAAACAACGTGCCCCGGTTTCATATCAAAATAAAAATACACCTCCATGCGCCGCACGTGGGTATGGGCAGGCATGGTATTCCAAACCGAACCTTCTTCAAGAACGGTCATGCCCATACTAAGCTGACAACTTGTCAGAACCGCAGGATGAACATATTGATAAATAGTCCGGGCGTTACACGTAGCCGGATCCCCCACCTTGCGGGGATTGGCCTTTTCTATGGGGATGTGTACGGCAGGGTATGTCGTATGGGCCAGGGTACTGGCCATGTAAAACTTTGCGGCATTGTCCTTGTCATCAGAGGCAAAAACAACCTGAGCAGTTCCCTTGCCTATATAAAGGCCGTCGCCTTTCTTCATTTGGTAAACCTTTTCACCGGCGGTTACTTTACCATTGCCGCCAACGCAGATAATTCCCAGCTCCCTGCGATCAAGAAACACATCGCTTCCGAAATCCTTGCCGCCTGTAAGCTGTAAGTCTTTCGCAGCCGGGTAAGCCCCGCCAAACACCACTCTGTCCGAATGGGTATAACAAAGGCTGATTTCATCTTTGACAAAAATTTTGTCAAAAAGAAAATGATCCCGCAGTTTCTCCGTGTTGTAGAGTTTCATGTCTTGTGGATGTCCGGCATACCTTTTTTCAAGTTTCATAGCGCTCCTCCATGTTATAAATGTTATGCGAAGTACCGCTTCGCGTTTCCAAACGAAATATCTTTTACCATTTTTTCAAGCCGTTTTTTGTTGTCCGGATACTCTCCGTTTTCTACCCATGTTCCGATCATGTCGCAAAGAATGCGCCTGAAATACTCGTGCCGGGGATACGAAAGAAAACTGCGGCTGTCGGTAAGCATTCCCAGAAAAACCGGAAGCGCTCCAACATTTGCCAGCACACGCATTTGTTCTTCCATGCCATCCCTGTGATCGCAGAACCACCACGCGGTACCAAGCTGTATTTTTCCTTCAATGCCGCTGCGGTTTTCCGCCCTCCCGTAATTGTCCTGAAATGCTCCCATTATTGTTGCCAAAGGATAATAGTCCTTGGGGTTTAGCGTATAAAGTATTGTCTTGGGCAGCGCGGGTTTGGGGCCGGACGATTCCATGTGGTTAAGAAGGGCCGCCAGGTTTGCGCTTTGATTCCAGTCATGAATGGCGTCGTAGCCCGTATCGGGGCCTATCGCGCCGAACATCCGGCTGTTTATGTTGCGGATCGCCTGCAAATGAATCTGCATTGCGATATTCCGGTCTGCGTAACATTTTGCAAGCCCGCAGAGGATTTTCGTTTTGTACGCGTCTGCCGCTTCCCGCGATACTTCTTTTCCGGCCATTGCGTCCAGAAATGTTTTTTCAATATGGCTGTCAGGCGCAACAACAAACGGCACGTATTCAAGGGCGTGATCCGAAGCGCGGCAGCCAAGGGCGGCAAAGTGATCAAGGCGTTTTTCCAGAGCGGTAAGCACATCGCCCACAGACGCCACCGGTACGCCGCTTGCCTGCGACAGCGTTTTGATGTAAGCGGCAAAGCCCTGCTGGTTGATATTCACCGCCTTGTCCGGGCGGAACGAGGGGATAACCCTAGTGGCGATGTTGCCGATAGCGGCCTTCCCTTCGGCAATAGCCAGATGATGTTCAAGGGAATCCGCCGGATCATCGGTAGTGCCCACGGTGTGAACCTTGAATGTTTCAAAAATGCCCTTAACCGATAATTCCGGTTTCTGAAGAAGGGCGTTTGCCTTTTCCCATATCGAAGGGGCGCTTTCTTCGGTAAGGGGCTGGAAAATGCCGAAATAACGCTGTAGTTCCAAATGCGTCCAATGGTAAAGGGGGTTGCCGATCAGGTTTTCTACGGTTCTTGCCCACGCAAGAAATTTCTCGTAGGGCGGGGCGCTGCCGGTAATGTAATATTCATCACAGCCAAGGGCGCGCATCATGCGCCATTTGTAGTGATCCCCGCCCAGCCATATTTCGGCAAGGTCGGTAAACTGCCTGTTTTCCGCAATGCGCGCGGGGTCAAGGTGGCAATGGTAATCGTAAATTGGCTCGTCTTTCGCCGCGTTATACAGGCTGCGGGCTGTTTCGGTCTTTAGCAAAAAATTCTCGTCCATGAAGGCGTGCGGCATGAAAAACTCCTACACAAAATCTTCCCGCATGGGGGTAAAGAAATCTACAAGAACGCCTTTTTCCAGACATTCACAGCCGTGCTTTATGCCGCCCTGCTTGCAAAGCGAATCCCCTTTGGCTATTTCCCTGACTTCGTCCGCGGCGGTAAAGCGAAAGCGGCCTTCGGCGACATAGGTAATTTGCGTATGGGGATGGGTGTGAAGCGCGCCAATCGCCCCTTTTTCAAACTCGTGTGTAACGCACATCGCGGTATCGCTGTAGGCTAACACTTTGCGCACCACTCCGGGCGAAGGGTTTTCCCCTTCTATATCTTTGGCGAATACCCACACGACGTCTTTATGCTGTTTGCCCATAAAACTTCCCCCCTTGGGTCTTTTTCAAATATCAAAAAACAAGCGTGCCCCGCAACAGGGACACGCCTGCGGGGAATGTCCGAAAAGTTCGGAAAACTTGTTCGGACATTTTCCTTATTGCGGCATTTTCGTACTGTTTCAAGGAAACAGGAGAAAATGCAATAGGCTGTCCGGGAAGTAACCGACTTCCCGGACAGCCCCTATTACTCGACAGCCCGTATGCGGGCGATAAGAGGGGCGAAACCGGCATAGGCAGGCTGCGTAAACAGGGGATCCATCGCTGTTACAAAGCGCTGTCTTTCGGCAGGGCTTAGAACAATAACTTCAGTGCCCGTGGCGCGAGCCAGCGCTTCCGCTTCCCTTTCATAGTCAAGCCACGCCTGACGCTGCACCCCGGCCGCGTACTGAGCCGCCCGCCTGATGATCGCCTGCTCCCCGGCGGAGAAGCCTTCCCAAATGCGAGTGTTTACCAGAATCATTTCAGGCGAGGCCACGTGTTCGCTTAAAGTGAAGTACCGGGCGACTTCGTTATGTGACCATGAAGTATACGAGGGCCAGTTGTTTTCCGCGCCGTCAACTATGTTGTTTTGTATACCAGAGTAGACTTCGCCCATAGCCATTGGAGTGGGGGAAGCGCCGAGCAGCCGCACCATTTCCATCATAAGGGGAACTTCCTGAACACGGAGTCTCATCCCGGTCATGTCATCCAGCGTTCTTATGGGGCGGCCGGTGGTGTAAAAATTACGGGAGCCCGCGTCATACCATGAAAGACCAAGAAGGCTCTGCGCTTCCAGCATTCTGAGCGCTTCGTCCCCGATTGGGCCGTCCAAAACCCTGAACATATGCTCACGATCCCGGTAGAGGAAGGGCATACCAAACGCGCCTATCTGCGGATTAACCGAAGCAAGGAAGGTTACTCCAAGCCGGTTAAAAGCAATTTCCCCAAGCTGGGTCAACTGGACTGTTTCCGTTTCTTGTCCCAGTTGCGCGCTGTGAAACAATTCGATTCTGATTTCTCCGTTAGTCTCCCTGTAGATGTACTCGATAAAGGCCCTGTTGCCAACATTCGTTGGATAATCTACCGAATGGTTGTCCGCCATACGAAACGTCCTGCCTTGCTGTCTTTGGCAGCCCGGCAGCATGGTTATTGCCGCCGCCAACACCAGAAGCGACAGCAACACAACAGAAAATCTTTTCATTTTTATCCCCCTGAAACACTAAAAATATTTTAACCTGCCTTAAGGCAGGCTGGATTACGTCTTGCGGCCTTACCCCCCGCCGAACATCAAATTCGGGATTGTTAAGGTAATGGCGGGAACAAAAGTTATTAGCAACAGCCCAACTATCATGACAAGATAGAACGGCAATAGTGCCTTAATCGTCTCTTCAATTCTAATGCCTCCTATGGCGCTGCCTACGAAAAGCACCGTTCCCACCGGCGGGGTTAGAAGCCCCATGCTCAGGTTGTAAATTAACATAATGCCAAAGTGTATGGGATCCATGCCTATAACCGGAGATGTTACTACCCCTATCAAAATTGGCGCGGTAATTAAAAGCAGGGGAGCCATGTCCATGATGCTGCCGATCAACAGGAGGGAAAGGTTTATCAGAAGGAGCAGAAGGATTCTGTTTTCTGTCAGGGCCAAAAGGCCATTGGTAACAAGCTCAGGAATCCGGAATATGGTCATCATAAAGCCGAATGCTCCGGCGGCGGCTATCAAAGACATTACCAGCGCTATTGTTTTCAGCGCCCTTCTTAGTATGGGGATAATATCCAGCGGCTTTATGCCTTTGTAAAAAAAGAGCGCCACAAGTATCGCCCACAGACAGGCAATAACGGCGGATTCGTTGGCGGTAACAATGCCGGCGAAAACGCCGCCAATAATGATAAACACCGTTGCCAACCCCAAAAGGCTGTCCAATATGATTTTTGCCGATTCCTTAAAGGTAAAACTTCCGCCGTAGGGGAAATTCTTTATCCTTGCCATGACATAGCAGTAAATCAAGAGAAGGGCGCACAAAAGGTAACCGGGAAGAATGCCCGCCATGAATAATCTTCCGACCGAAGCGCCGCCTATTGCCGAGGCGTATATAATCATGTTGTGGCTTGGCGGGGTAATGATTGCTATGGTGGCGCTGGTGCAGCTTAGGGCAACTGCGAACGGGGTCGGGTAGCCCTGTTTTTTCATCATCCTGATTTCTATGGGGCCCATAGACGAAACGGCGGCGACCGCGGAACCTGAAATCATGCCGAAGAAAACGCTGTCCAAGGCGTTTACCATTGCGATTCCGCCTTTAACACGCCCGACAAACACTCTGGCAAGGTTAAAGAGCCGGTCGGAAATGCCGCCTGAGCCCATAATTTCCCCTGCGAGTATGAAGAACGGAATGGCTAATAGAGCGAAAGAATCAACGCTGGCTATCATTCTTTGCGTTATAACCCCCAACGAAATGCCCGCATAGGCGGCGGCGGCGAAGGACGCAAACGCAAGGCAGAAAGCGACAGGGAATTTTAACAGCACCAAAATGATAAACGATCCCAGCAATATGGTAATGCCGACAGTGTCAACGCTCAAACCTAAACCCCCTGCGTCGCGGCGTCTTCTAGCTGCTTTCGCTTCTGTTCTTCATCAGTGCCGTACTTGAAATGGTCGTAAATCTGATACGCCGCGATAAGGGCAATGAGTATGCCCACTGCGGTTGGAAAGACAAACCTCCAGCCCACGGGCATACCGGTTCCGGGAAGGCGGTTGTACCTTAGTATGGTAAAAAAGGGGCCCATGTTGATACTCATCATAATTCCCATTATTACTATTAGCGTTTTGCCGCAGGTTTCTATAACCAGCCGGGGCCTTCTGCCAATGCTGTCCACAAAAACACTTAACGCGATGTGGCCCTTGTTTTTTACCCCAATAGCCATCCCGATAAAACTGAACAGAATCATAAGCTGGCGGGCAATCTCTTCCGTCCATCCGGGCGTAACCCGGAAAAAGTAGCGCCCGACTATTTGAATCATAACGGCGCAGAACATGAGGGCCAAAGAAAGAATAGCGATGGACTCAAAGGCAAGGCAAATCGCGTTGACGAGTTTTTTGTAAATCTTTACAATCCGGTCAAAAACACTCAACCCCATCCTCCTAGCCCCAAGGCCATTGCCACTGCACTATATACACAGTAAACCTGATTGTTCTGGATGTCAAGCGTTTTTTTACATCCATTAGGACAGCCCCCCAGCAATGCCCCCGCCGCGCGTGAGCTTCTGGCCTAATGTCCGGCGGGGGGCCATTGACACTTATCAAGTTGTGATATACATTATCCTAGAGTAGAATTTTAGATAACGGTAAGGGGTAGATAATGGATAGGATAATTTGGATAATCCTTCCTCTTGCCGGGTTAACCTTGGGCTGGATTATAAGATGGCTGTATGCCAGATTTCAACTTACGGCATCGGAGCAGCGCGCTAAAGTTGTAAGACATGATGCGATAAAAGAAGCTGAGGCCAAAAAGAAGGAATTACTTCTCGAAGCAAAAGAACAAGTTATACGGGAGCGGAGCCAGCAGGAAAGGGAGACTCGGGAGCGCAAGGCTGAATTGCAACGGTATGAACGCCGGGTTTTTCAAAAAGAAGAGAGTATAGACAAGAAAATTTCCCAAATCGAGCGGACTGAGCGCACCTTGGCGGAAAAGGAAAGGTCGTTTCAGGCGAAGGAAGAGGCTCTGGGCAAGGAGGAAGAACGCTACCGGGCGGAACTGGAGCGAATTTCCGGGCTCAGTATCGAAGAGGCTAAATCCCTTATCATCCGGGATTTGGAAAACGAGGCCAAGCACGACGCTCATGCTCTGATCAACAAGATCGAGCAAGAGGCGAATCTTGCGGGGGAGAAAAAGGCGCGGGATATTCTGCTTGGAACCATCCAGCGGCTGGTTACCGAGGTAACCGGGGAGGTAACCGTTACCTCCGTTACCCTGCCCAACGACGAGATGAAGGGGCGGATTATCGGGCGGGAAGGCCGGAATATCCGCACGCTGGAAACCCTTACGGGGGTGGACATCATCATTGACGATACTCCCGAGGCGGTGGTTATCTCCTGCTTTGACCCGATACGGCGTGAAATCGCCAAAGTTAGCATGGAGCGGCTCATTGTTGACGGGCGCATACACCCGGCCCGGATCGAAGAGATTGTTACCAAGGTAACCAAGGATATTTCCCAAAAGATTTTCGAGGAGGGCGAAAAAGTCCTTTTCGACCTTGGTATTCACAATATTAAGCAGGATGCTATACGCACCTTGGGGCGGCTGTATTTCCGCACTAGTTACGGTCAGAACGTGCTGTACCATTCCAAGGAAGTGGCGGTTATCGCCGGGATGCTGGCGGCGGAAGTCGGCGGCTGTAACCGGGAACTGGCGCGGCGGGCCGCTCTGTTGCACGATATTGGCAAGGGCGTGGAGTCCGACTCGGACCTTAACCATGCGGAAATCGGCATGGACATGGCTCGCAAAATGGGCGAAGACCCCCGGATTATCAACGCAATTGGGAGCCACCACAACGATATTGAGCCAAGCTGCCTTGAATCGGTGCTGGTTCAGATTGCTGATGCCATTTCCGCCGCGCGGCCGGGAGCCCGGCGGGAAACGCTGGACAACTACATCAAGCGGCTTGAAAACCTGGAGCACGTTGCTACGGGCTTTACCGGCGTGGACAAAGCCTACGCTATTCAGGCCGGGCGGGAATTGCGGATTATCGTCAACAACGAAACGCTTAACGACGAAAGGACGAAAGACCTGGCAAAACAAATTGCCAAGAAGATCGAAAGCGACCTCCGTTATCCCGGCCGCATAAAGGTAACGATGATCCGGGAAACGAGGGTTACGGAGTACGCAAGGTAGTTGCCATGCAGGGGGAAACCTTCGGCGCGCCTTCGCGGGTTTTGCGGGCGGTTATGCTTGGCGACGTGGTAGGCGACCCGGGGATGGAGGCTCTGGAACGCCTGTTGCCGCCTTTAGTGAAAGAGCGTTCCGTGGATTTCGTGGTGGCTAACGGCGAAAACGCCGCCTCGGGCTTTGGTTTAACGTTGCCTCATTTACAGCGGCTCTTTGCCGCAGGGGTGGATGTGGTAAGCTCGGGCAACCATATCTGGGAAAAGCGGGAATTCTTGCCTGTTCTGGACACGGAAAAGCGGGTGTTGCGGCCCATGAACTACGCCCCCGGCAGTCCCGGCAATGGCTGGGTAACGCTGGAAAAGCCTTCCCCTTGGGGCGGGCCGCCAGTAACGTGGGCGGCGCTGAACCTTCAGGGCAGGGAATATATGACTCCGCTGGACTGCCCGTTCAGGGCTTTCGATGCTTTTGGGGAAGCTTTACAAGCGTCCGTGCCGGAAAGCTCGCAGGGCAATCCCGTAATTCTGGTGGATTTTCACGCCGAATCTTCCCGCGAGAAGGAAGCCTTGGCCTATTACCTGGACGGCCGGGCAAGCGTTGTAGCTGGAACTCATACCCATGTGCAGACTACGGACGAGCGGCTTCTGCCCAAGGGGACTGCCTACATCACAGACCTAGGGATGTGCGGGGCGCTTGACGGAGTTATCGGGATGGATACCAAGATATGCCTTGACCGTGCCCGCAATCAGGTGCTGTACCGCATGGAAGTCGCCGCCGCAACCGAAGGCTGTAGGACTGCGATTCAGGGAATCATCGTGGAGTTTGACGGGGACACCCGCAAGGCCCTTTCGGTTAAGCGTATTTAACCTACCCCCTGTTCAACCTGTACCAGTCGCTGACACGCCGTTCCAAAGACCTGGCCCCGTTCCCGTCTGAGCCACGGGCCCTGTCCTGCAAGTACGGAAGGATAACCCGCTCTTTAATGACTACCCAGTTGTGGGGCAGTATGTTTACCGGGGCAAGAAAACTATTCGGGGGCATGCGGCCCAAAAGGGCGGGGTAAAACTGGGGGAATACCTGCTCGGTTACCGTCCTCATCGCCGAAAAGCCGCCGGCAATGCCGAATGATGTCTCGTTCAGCCTGCGCCTTCTTTTTTCTTCCATAAGCGTCCTTTGGGTTTCGGGCGTGAAAAACCACAGGGCAAAGGCATCGGCGGCTCCCCTGGCCCTTGTTCTTCTGTGAATGCCGAAGTACACGCTCTGCTCGTTTAACGGGATCATTTCGTGCGTTGTAATCCACCTGAAATCAAGGTTTCGCCGCCGTTCTTCGGGCAGCGTGAAGAAGCGGGAACTGTTCATGTGGATGTAAAGGACACGCCCGGAATTAACCAGATTTTCCGGCGGCTCAAAATAAAACTTGGACGCGAAATCGTCTTCCATCTGGATGCTGGTGTTGGTCTGGACAATCCACTGCCTGATCCACTCAACAGCGTTCTCCATTGCCTGATCGTCCCATGAAACCGGGGACGCATCCCGGAAACCTGTGCCAAAAAAACTTGCCGTCAGAAAAAGAAACTCCGGGTTTGACAGCGGGGAAAAGCCCATCCGGGTAAAGGCCCCGTTGACTATGGCGTTGTGAGCCCGGCTCCGTTCTTTGAGTTCCTCCATTTCGATAACGAAGGGGTTTGAATGGCCTTCGCTTAATTCCCGCGGGAAGACTATGGCGGGAACGTTGAAATTCACCGGAAGAAGGTACTGCCGCCTGCCAACCGCTCCCAGCGAGAGCAGCGGCTGGTAAAACGAGGCGCGATCAAGGCCGTTTCTTGAAAAAAGCGAGTCCACGGGCCTGAATATCACCCCGGTAGAGGCGCTCCGCAGCCAGCTTGCCGCGACAATGTCCGGGTGTTCCCCGCCCGCAGCAAGCCTTTGGGCCACCGACTCAAAGTAGCGGACTTCGATCTTAAAATCATCCTGAGCAGCGTTAAAAAACCCCGCGTAAAAGGCGAACTCCGGGCGGTCTGTCCAAAGCACCGCAGTGCGTGACCCGGCACGGCAGGAGGCAAGGCCCATCACAGACACAGCCAGCAGCCCCGCCATGAGTAACCGCAGAATAAGGCATTGCGTTTTCATACGGAGTATTATGGTCCTTATTTCCCCACTTTGTCAATTATTGCCTTGTAAATTTTTGCGGGAAGTGGTAGTATAGTCTCATGGTAAGAGACGCTCACGTTATTGGGTTAGTTGAACGCATCGGGGAGCATTATAGGGCGAACATATCTAACCGCTTTATCCGGCCCGCCCTGCTCCAGCTTTCCCTGGAAAAACAGTCTTGGGATTTGATCGAGGTGCTCACCGAGAAAATAGAGCAGTACCGGTATCAGGGCTTTCATTTGGACGAGCTTTACCGCCAAATTATCGCCGCGGCCCGGTTCGTGTCCATTACCCGCCGGGAGCTGGTTCCCAGTTTGCGGGCTCGTCTTTCCGGCAGCGGGTCGGCCTCCGACAAGGTGCTTAGGGATATGGCGGTGAACAATTTTGGCAGTAACCTGCAGCTCCTGGCCGATATGCTGAACGAGCTTTTTCTTAGTTTGGTGGAACTGGACAAAGAGCAGGCCAAAGGCCGCCGCCCCCTTTATATGTCGATCCCTGAACTAAAAGATGTTGGCCGTATGCTGGTGGGAAGCACCTAATCGTGCATCCAGAGGCAGACGAAGCCGGGGCCCACGCGCTTGAATTGCTGAACGCCGCCCGGCAGGAAATGGCGAAGCGGGTGGTGGGCCAAAGCGAGATGGTAGACGGCCTACTTACCGCCCTTATCGCCGGCGGGCATATTCTGCTGGAGGGGGTTCCGGGGCTGGCGAAAACCCGTGCCGTAAAGACCCTTGCCGGGATTACCTCTTTGAGCTTTAAGCGTATTCAGTTTACCCCCGACCTCTTGCCCGCAGACCTTACCGGAACCCTGATTTGGGAGCAGGCGACCGGGGCGTTCTCCGTGCGCCGGGGGCCGGTGTTCGCCAACGTAATTCTGGCGGACGAGATTAACCGGGCTCCCGCCAAGGTGCAGTCGGCCCTTCTTGAAGCAATGGAAGAAAAGCAGGTAACCATCGGGGAAAAGACCCATCCCTTGCCAGACCCTTTCTTTGTTCTGGCGACCCAAAACCCCATTGAGCATGAGGGAACCTACGCCCTTCCCGAAGCGGAGCTTGACCGCTTTCTTTTAAAGCTTTTGATACGCTATCCCTCTCAGGAGGAGGAACTGCGTATCCTTGACTTTGCCGCTCCCTTTGCGGGCGGGGAACGCACGCCTAATGCTCAGGACGCCTCTGGCCCTAAAGCGGTGCTAGGCGTGCCTGAGCTGGAACAGGTGCGGCAGGCGGCGGATTCGGTTTTTATCGACACGCAGATACTCCGCTACATCGTTTCCGTGGTGGCTGCCTCCCGGCCCGCCCCTTCGCGCCCTGCCTATGGAACCGAAGGGCTGCGCCCCGGCGCTAGTCAACCCAAGGAAGGGCTGTTCCGGTACATCGTTTTCGGCGCTTCGCCTAGGGCGACGCTGGCTCTTTGCCGCTGCGCCAAGATCAGGGCCCTTTTTGAAGGCCGCTCCTTTGTTACGCCGGAGGATGTAAAGGCGGCGGCCTTTCCGGTACTGCGTCACCGGCTTGTGCTTTCCTACGAAGCCGAGGCCGACGGACTTGAGCCGGATGCGGTTATTTCCCGGATTCTGGCGCTGGTTCCCATGCCGTAGCCGTAAGGGGGCAGCCGTGGATCGCTACGAACTACTACACAGAATAACCACCTTTCCCCTGATAGCCAGAGGGCTTGCGGAAGACCTTGTTGCCGGGGATTACCGGGCCGTGTTCAAAGGGCAGGGCATGGAGTTCGACGAGGTTCGCCGTTACGAGCCGGGCGATGATGTGCGTTCTATCGACTGGAATGTAAGCGCCCGCTTTGGCTCCCCCTACGTGAAGATGTACCGGGAGGAACGTGAAATGACGGTGTGCGTTATTCTGGACACATCCGCCTCCATGCACACCACTGGCGGGAACGCCCCCGGTTCCTCTGGCGGCGAAGTAACCCGCTACGAACAGGCGGTGTTAGCCGCCGCGCTGGTAGCCTTTTCCGCCGAAGCGTCAGGGCAGCGCCTTTCGATGATCTTTTTCGACAAGGAGATACGCAAGGTTGTCCCTCCCCGAAAAGGAAGGGCCCACACGATGGCGGTACTGAGCGCCGCTCTGGAAGCCCGCCCCCCCGCAAGCGGAAGCGGCTTGGGCAAAGCCCTGACAGGGGCGGTACGGCTCCTTAAACGCCGCAGCCTTGTTATCGTTATTTCCGATTTTCTCTGCATAGACTGGGAGCAGGAAATGGCGGACTTGTCCCGAAGGCATGACGTACTATCTTTTAGAATATCGGGCCCCCTGGACAGGGAAATGCCCCCAAGCGGGCTTTTAACCCTGCAAGACCCCGAAACGGGCCTTACCCTGCAAGCGCCATCGTCCTTTCCCTCGTTCACGGCGGCTTGGGCGGCATGGCACGACGACCGGGCACGGCTGTGGCAGGCGATCTGCCGCCGCTGTGGCGTGGCGTGCCTTGATCTTTCCACCGCCGACGATGCCCCCGCCGCGCTGAAGAGCTTTTTTAGGCGGCAGTAGCGGGCCACGCCCCCGTCGCGCGTGAGCCAACACTCCCGCCAAAAGCCCCGGCAGGGGAGGATATACGGTTTAAGAATCCCGCATGAGGAACCCGCTACGGAGCCACGGTCTCCTTCGCGGAGAATCCATGCAAAATGGCTTCTTAAACCGTATATCCTCCCCTGCCGGGCATTGTACCGCTGGCTCATGCGCGGCGGGGCATTGCTGGGGGGCTCCGCAGAACATCAGCCCCCGGCATCACCGCAGGGGGTTGACACGCTATTGGCGGCAGTGCCACAATACAGCCAATGGCTAGAACACGCGCCATGACAGGCGGGGCTGAACAGACACTACTCGCAACAGTAAGCGGCGGAACACGGGCATTTACCCCCCCCATGTAACTCCTTATCCTGTAACGACTTAGCGCATCTTTTACTTGCGTTAGACGCAACAATCATAGCGGTTAACACCATACATTTTCCCGCCCGCCGCCCGGTACGGCGCAACGTAAGGGAATCGTATCTTTCTCCCCGAAATAACAGGCTACGAAGCATTCGCTTCGGCGAAGCAAGTCTTCAACGAAGCAATGCTTGCGGCGGCCTTTTATGTATGCCTTGCTTGTACAAGCTGGTAATGTTTTAGGGCTTTAACAGAGGCCCGTGATTGCCCGCCACAGGAAAGCGGGGACACAAAGAGGTGTGTTTATGAAAAGAGTTGTAAACGTTTTTGGCGGCATTATCCTTGCCGCGCTGATTGGCCTTTCCGTTACGGCGTGCGACACGGGCGGCCCCACAGGCGGAGGCACTGGTGGAGGCACTGGTATTGAAATGGTCCGGGTAGGCCCCGGCGTGTTTTACCTTGGTCAGGAGGAGGGGACAGCGGGCTTTGGCAACACAACCCCCATATCCAGCGTAACGATGAGCGGGTTTTACATGGGCCGCTTCCCTGTAACACAGGGGCAGTTTTACGAAGTAATGGGCTTTAACCCAAGCTGGTTTACTACGGCTTTGGGCAGGCCTCCCACGTCATGGTCTACCGACCTGGACACATGGGGCCCTGCGCCTACTAGTTGGAACGATCCTCTGCGAGCCAGATGGGACGCTGTGCGGATAGTTCCCGGTTCTACCGGATACCGTTTGCCTACGGAGGCTCAGTGGGAGTTTGCCGCGAAGGGCGGACCGCTTGGGGGGCCGTACACATTTTCCGGAAGCAATAACATTAACGCTGTTGCGCGGCACTGGGGAAATAGCGGGATCCGGACACAAGAAGTTGGCGGCTTACAGGCTAACCGGCTTGGAATACATGACATGAGCGGGAATGTGTATGACTGGGTGTGGGACCGGTACGGGCCGTATACCGCCGAGCCTGAGACAGATCCCTCCGGTGCGTCCTGGGGGTCTTTCTGCGTGATCCGCGGCGGAAGCTGGAACTATTCGCCTCACGGCTTCCGTTCCGTCGACCGGATCTACGGCAACAATCCGTTTTACCGCAACACCGCCGTCGGCTTCCGTGTTGCCCGCCCACTGTAGCGTAGCCCGCTGCTTCCGGTAGCGGGGCCTCCGGAGCCGTCCCGGCTCCGGAGGAAAGGGCATTTACGGCCTCCCCGCCCTTGTTTCCATGCCGCCTGTCCCCTTATACTGTTGTCTAATGAGTTCATGGCGCGCGTGGGTAATCCTTACAATACTCTCCCTTTCCCCCGGCCTCCTTCCCGCGCAGGATGCCCCGGCCCCCTTTCTCCTGCCCAGAGTTATTTTTGTCGGCGATCCGGGCCTCTTGGTGGTTCCTCTGGACGAAACCTTCGCCGCCGCCGGGCCCTTCGTGCTGGACGCCCCCGGATCACTGCCTGAAACGCCGGAACTGCTGATCCGGCGCGTCGAGCTGGAACGCAGGGGAGGGGCGGCACGGCTTTTGATAGATTTTACCCCCTTCGCCACCGGGACGCTCGCCTTTCCGCCGTTGGAATTCGCCCCTCCGGGGCAGCCGCCCCTGACGCTTTCGGGCCTTACCGCGCAGGTGGCCTCTGTCCTTGACCCCGCCCTTGGCCCTGACTGGATGGCCCTTTCCGGGCCCGCTCCCCCAATGGCGGCGGCGGGGACAGGCCTACTGATCTACGGAAGCATCGCCCTCGCGCTCGCGGCTCTTTTTCTTGCCGCCGCCGTCAGCGTCTGGTGCAGGCGTAACTTCAGGGGCTTCTGGCTCAGACTGCGCCGCAGGCATTTATTGGGAGCCATGATGCGTTTTTTGCGGCGGCTGGGGTACGAAGCGGGCCTTGGAAAAAAGGAAAGCCCCGGATACTACCTTGCCATTCTCGCCACGGAGTTCCGGGAGTTTTTAAGCGTCTACACCGGAGTTAACTGCCGATCCCTCAGCCCCGCCGAATTTCTGGAACTGCCCCTGCCCCCTGCCAGCGCGTCCGGAAGCGGCCCGAAAAGCGGGCTGGAAACCAGACCGGAAACCGGCCCGGCCTTCCTGTGCCGCCTTTTCCGGGCATGGGACACCCTGCGCTTTAGCGGGCAGTGTATCGGCAAAAGCGACACGCTTCAGGCGCTGGAGCAGACCCAAACCTTTGTCCTTGCCATGCGCCGGGCGGAAAGAGAAGCGCCCGCGAAAGGGGAAGGCCCGTGAACATAGGTTTCGAGCGGCCCTTGTTTGTCCTTGCCGCCCTTATCGCCATACCCGGCCTTTTCTTCGTCCTCCGGTTCTTCAAGCCTGTTTTCTCCCTGCGCCTTCCCCTTGGCCCCCCCGGCGGCGCTTCCTTTACGCCCCCGGTGAACTTGGGCTTTCTGACAAAGTTCCTTCGGGCGCTGGAACTTGCCGGGGTAGTCCTGCTTTGCATCGCCGCCGCCGGGCCCCGCTTTGTTTTTACCGAGACGGTCTGGCTTAACCGGGGAGCCGACATACTCTTTGTGATGGATGTAAGCCCCAGTATGTCGGCGCTGGACATGGACGGAGGCAGCCGCTTCGACACCGCCCGGACGCTGCTTCGACAGTTCTCCGGCAAACGCCCGCAGGACGCCATCGGGCTTATCGCCTTTGGGCAGGACGCCGCCATTCTAACGCCGCTTACGACAGACCGGGCAAGCCTGTACCACAGGATGGATACCCTTGCCATAGGCGAAATGGGGGACGCCACCGCAATCGGAACAAGCCTTGCCCTCGCCGGCTTTCATATCGGCAGATCAGAAGCCCCCCGGCGGGCCGTAGTTCTGATCACGGACGGCGAAAACAACGCTGGCTCCATCCACCCCGAAACCGCCGCCGCCATGCTCGCAGAAATGGGCGTTTCCCTTTGGGTTATCGGCGTAGGTTCAAGCGGGATGGTTCCGTTCAGCTACGTTGACCCCGCAACCGGCGTACTGCGCACCGGAATGTACGACTCCCACTTCGACCCCGAAACCCTTGAAAGGATTGCCCTAAGCGCTCAAGGCTTCTGGATACACGCCCCAACCGCCGAAGCCTTTGCCGGAGCGTTTTCCCGGCTGGATCAGGGGGAAATGGTCATTCGCCGGTCCGGTTCCGTGCGGAGAGAAGAACCCTTCCACGCCATTTTCATAATCGCCGCCCTAGCTGTGTTGTGGGGAACACGCTTTGTAAGGCGGCGCGTACTGGGGGCCATACTATGAGTGTCGATTATCCCCGCGTACTCAGCCTCCTGTTTCTCTTTGCCGCCCTTATCCCCGTTCTCGCCGTCCGCTGGCGCAAAAGCCGGGAACGGGCCGCCATCTTTGCCGCCCCGGCCCCACGGGAAGAACGAAACAGCGCCCTCAAAGAACTGCGTCTGCGGATGATTTTTTCAGACATCTTTTTCGCCCTGTTTGCCGCCCTGCTGGTTATCGCCCTTGCAGGCCCGCATTGGGGCCAGCGGATTGTCCCCGATTTCCGCCGGGGAGTGGACGTAGTGCTGGCCTTTGATGTTTCCCGAAGCATGGATGTCCGGGACAGCCCGCCGTTTGGCGCAGGTTCCGGCCATCCCGCCCCGGAAGCGATTTCCCGCCTCCAGCGGGGCGCGGGCATCGCTCAGGAACTTGTCCAGACCATCGGGGACGAAGTACGCTTTGCCACCGCAATCGGCAGGGGCAGGGGAGTCCTCGCCGTCCCCCTGACCTACGACCCTGAAATGGTCTTGAGTTTCCTCTACACCCTTGACAGCGCGGGCGTTACCGGACGGGGGACAAACCTCCAGTCCATCATAGATGCCGCTTCAACCTCTTTTCAGGACGCCATTCCCACACGCCGGGTAATCATTCTTTTTTCGGACGGCGAAGAACACTCAGGATCGTTTCAGGAGGCCGTGGAAAGGGCCCGCAGAGCCGGGATAGCCGTCAGCGCCGTGGCCCTTGGCACGGCAGAAGGCGGCCCCGTCCCGGTTGAACTTGGGCCGTCCGCCCCCGATGGCCTTCTGCTTAGGGCTGACGGGACTGTGGTCATAAGCTCCCGGCGCAGCGCCGCCCTTGTAAGCGGGGCGGACAGAACCGGGGGCGTGTATGTGTCCGGCAGCCGCCCTGACGCCGCGCAGGTCTTGGCGGCGCACATCGCCTCGATCTACGCCGAAACACGCCTTTTGGGACACAGGCGGGAACCGAACCCCCGGTGGCGGGTTTTTGTTATCGCGGCGATGATGTGCCTCGCGGCGGCGAAACTCATGGGGTTTACCCGGCGGGGGGCTGGCTGACATGAACGCTAATTTCGGGCGCAGGCGGGCGAGAATCCTGCCCGTCCTGTTCTGCCTTGCGCTTGGCTCACTTTCTTCCTGCGCAAGAGCCCAAGGAATGCTCCTTGTCATGGAAGGTAATTTTTTCTCCGCGCGGGGGTTTTATACCGAGGCAATATCCTCGTACCTTAGGGCGCTGGCCCATGACGAGGTCGTCCCCTATGCCGAGTACGGCCTTGCTGCCGCCTACTTCGCGCTGGGGGAACCTGCCGCCGCGCTGGAACGCTACCGGGCCGCCATGCTAAGTCTTGCGGCGCTTGGGCGGGGCGATACGGAACTGCGGTACAGGATTTACTACAACATGGGCATTATCTACTTTGAAGCGGGCGAATACTACGAGGCCGTGCGGGCCTTCCGGAGCGCCCTAATGGTCGATGCCAGCCGCATCGAGGCCAAGCGGAATTTGGAGTTGAGCCTTCTTGTCATGCACGGGGCCGCCTCCACTCAGACGGCGTATACCCCGCAGCCAGAGGGCGAGGGCAGGGAAGGCGCGGGCGCGTACTTTGCGCTTTTTGAATATTTGCGGCAGATGGAGCGGGAACAATGGAGGAACAGGGAATGGGCAAGCGACGACGGCTGGTACGGGCCGGATTATTAGCGGTTCTTTTGGGCATCATGTCCGCCGGCGCGCTCTTTTCCCATGAGCCGCTAGAGCTTCTTGTGGAAACATTCCCCCCAGACCCGGTTTCAGGGGGCGCGTGGACGCTGTCCGTTCTGGTAAATCACCCCAACCCCCACGAAGTAAGCGTAAGCCCGCCCGCCTTTCCCCCTTCTCTGGCTTTACAGCAAATCAGAATAGAAAGCCGGACGTTCCGGGGCGGGCGCTGGACGAGCGTGGAGTACAGTTTTACCTCCCTCGCGGCGGGAGACACGGCCCTCCAGCCGTTCCACGTGAGCGTTCCCCACGGGCAGGCCCTGACTGGCGTAACAACGGTCAGTTTCCGCCCGCCCGCTGACGCTCCCCGCCATACCCCCGGTTTTCGCTGGCTGTACCCCGCCGCCCCCCTTGCCCTTGGGGAGCGCGGGGAATTGGCCCTTGAACTTTTCGACTGGGAGCCGTCCAGCCCCGCCCCACGGGGTATTTTTCAGGGCAGAGCGCCCCGCAGCGCCATTCTTACCGAGGCGGCCCCGGCATCCACCGGGGAAGGGGTCTACCGCTACGCCATTAGCGTAATCCCTCTGGAAGAAACCGCCCTTGCGCTTGAACCTTTTTCGTTTCAGGCGGCGGGCTTTACCCTTACTGTCCCCGGAATTACCGTTCCGGTTCTGCCTGCCCCGCCCGCCCCGCCGGAGGAACGCCACGCCGCCGCCGCCATCGCCGCCGCCGAGACCCTTCCGGCAGAAGCCCCCGAACATGAAAGCCAGCGCATCCCCTTCCCTGAGCCCCGCGGGACGGTCGTTTTTTTCCTTCAGGGCGAATACGACCGGATTGTCGCCACGGTTCGGGCGCTGTGGGAAGAAGACCTTCGGGCGCAGGCCCTTGCCGAGCTTCGCGGGAATGAGCGGGACAGTCTTGCCGGGCCCCTGCTGGTTTCCCTGCGCCGGGAACTGGAGCAGGCGCTGGGCCTTGCCTTTACCGGGGATGAACGCTGGCGGCCTTTGGGAGTTCCGCTTTTCGCGTGGGTGTTTTTCGCCGGAATTGGCATCCCCGCCGCCATTGCCCTCTGTGTGTTCCGCCCCCGTTTTGCCGGACGGCGGCGCTTTGCCCCGTTAGGTGAAGCTGCACCCTCTCGCGTAACTTCCCGCCGCCGGGGTGGTTTTCGGAATGTCATCGTGTTGATATGTTTCGTTGGATTGGCCCTTATCGTTCTGGAAGAGGGCTTGGGGAGGGTTTCGACACGCCGGTTAAGCCCTGCCGGAAGGGCGGCGGTTCTTGAACGCACCCCGGCCTACCGGGTTCCCGATACGCGCGGCACGGTAAATGTCTGGTTCGATGAGGGTCAGCCCGTGGTTGTGGGCGCTTACGGCGTGGATTGGTCGTATGTCCAGTCCCCGGACGGCAGGTCCGGCTGGGTTCCCCGCAGAGCGGTTATCAGCTATTGAGTTGTCAGTATTGAATGTAAGGAGTGGTGGCTGTGAATTTTGGTGAAATCCTTGAAAAATGGGAAAAGAAAACGGTATCGAATGCGTCCTACGACAAAGTAGCGGCGTTTGCCAGAGAGGAAAGCGCTGGCGGGGCTTTGGCCCGCGGGGAACGCCGTTCCCGGCTTTTGCGCAAGGCCCCCGATGACTCTATCGATATTCACGGCCTTAGCCGGGACGAGGCGTGGATAGCCTTGGAGAATTTCTTCGACAACTGCCGCGGGAAGGGCTGTGAGAAAGTGCTGATTATACACGGCAAGGGAAACCACCACGGGAACGCCGCCGTGCCGGGCGAAGATTCCCGCCCCGGCGAGAGCGCGCTGCGGACGCTTTCCCGGCGCTTTATCGAATCCTGCCCCTTCGCCGGGGAAAGCGGACACGGCTCCGCCAAAGAGGGGGGAACAGGGGCAACGTGGGTTATTCTTAAAGAGTAACGCTACCGCTCCCGGTAGATTATACGGCCCCTTGACAGGTCGTAGGGGGATAGGGCGATACGCACCCGGTCGCCGGGAACGATGCGGATGTAGTGTTTGCGCATCTTTCCGGAAAGGTGGGCTAGTATGAGATGTCCTTTTTGCTTGTCCAGTTCCACCCTGAACATGGTGTTGGGCAGGGCCTCGCGGACAATGCCTTCGACTTCAATCGCTTCTTCTTTGGCCACAATGTCTCCTCTACACATTCAAGTATAGCGTTTTTTTCGCGTTAGGGTAAGGGGGCCGCCAAACCATTGACAATACGAAAAGCTATGATTACCATTAAGGATAGCAGAAAACAGGAACGAATAAAGTTCGCAAGGATTTTTTTCAGATGCCGATAATGCTATAGGGGAATATTCTGTATATAGGGATGTGCCGTAAGGCGGGAGCGGTTCATGGCAAATGACAAAAAACCTTCAATATACCTTGATCGTGGAACAATAGGGTCTCACGATGAACTGGATGAATACGGTGTCTGGGTAAAAAGCGAGCCTCAAGATGTGTCCTTGGCGGGTATGGAAGCCGTGGGAATGCCGGAGTTCTCCGGGGAACTAACCGAAAACCTGTCCGAAGAAGCGTCCGGCATGGACGATTTGGACATAGATGCCTTTGCCCTTGCCGAAGACGATAATTTTGAACTGCCAGACCTTGGGGAAGTAGACGAAGAAATCCTGTTGGCGGATGAAAATATTGATTTTGAGGATTTTGACGAGCAGGAACCTGACGGCTTTGGGGAAACTGACGGGATTGACGATGGCGATGACGATGCTCTGGTGGATATGACCGGCCAGCTATCCCTTGAACTCCCCGATGATGAGACAAGCGACTTTGACCCTGACGATGAAGAAGGGTTTGACGAAATCTCTATGGAAGAGTTAATCGGGCCCCTGGGCGTGGATACTGATACGGAAGGCGACGCTTTGCCGGAACTGCCTGACGACGAATTTGCCATGATCGATGATGCCGGGATTGATGATACAAGCGAGCCGTTTGCAGCCTTCGGTAACCAGTCCGCAGGGGACGAAGACCCCTCCTTGGCGCTTTCCACCCAGCTTTTAATGAAGATAGCCGACGAACTTTCTTCCATACGGAGCGAGCTAAGTTCCCTAAAAAGAGAGTTTGCTGCTACCGGTGCGGCGCATCTTCCCTCTGCGGCGGAAGAAGATGAAAAAATCGCCCTGACAGGCGACGAGTTAAGCACCATTATCAATATCGCCCCGCCGCCGCCGGAACCAGAGATGGAGATGGATCCGGAGGAAGATGAGAAAATCGCCTTGACAGGCGACGAATTGAGCAATATCCTTAGCACCGCCGACTTCACCGATGAGACCGGGGCGGATGCCGCCATGGAAAACATCGAAACCTTTGAGGACATTGGTATTCAGGAAGAAGGCGAAGACATCGGGACCGATTTTACGCCTATCGACTTGGACATGGATATGGACATGAACATAGACATGGACATGGACGCGGAAACCAGCGTGGCCCCCCCCCCGGCGGAGGTTTCCGGCGAGGACGAGGTTGGGATTGACATATTTCTGGATTCTTCAGATTACTTTGAGTCCGCCGAACCGGTGGAGTTGACCGAATCGGTGGAACTCTCCGACTTTGACCTTTCCATGGACTCTGTAGACGATGAAGAAAGCGATCCGGCGCTGGATATCCCGTCCGGGGATGCCCCTGCGGAATTTGCCCCGGATTTTGCCGCCAGTGAAACCGAAGAACTCAACCAAATTCTGGAAGACGGCGTTCAGCCGATAACCTTTGCCCCGGATCCCGATGACGCAACGTATTTGACGGAGGATCCCTTTTCTGAAGGAGCCGGCGAGCCTATCGATCTTTCCGGGGCGGTAATCGACGAGCCCGATCTTTCTCTGGACATACACGAAAACCCCATCGAGGAGCCTTTGCCAGAGGACATATCCATCGATCTGGATACGGATACCGAGCAGGCCATTGATTTTGAATCCGAAATAGGCATCGAAGCCTTCGATGAAGCCCTTGAAGAAATTGATGAGGGAATCGAATTCTCGATGGATATGCCGGACGATATGCCGGATTTCCCGTCCGCCGAGCCCGCCTCGGAGCTTGTTGAAGAAGAAATCCCTGCCATGTCCTTTGAAACGGCAAAGCCTGCGGATGGCGGGGATCTTTCCCTTATCCCCGAAGGGTTTGCCATGGATTCGCTGGAGCAGGACTCACCGGAATCGGATTCCGTGGAATTGTTTTTTGACACCGGGGACGATGACACCATTTCCATGGACGACATTGATAACTTCGTAACCGGGGCCGAGGAAACAGTCGATGAGGCCGATGAGATCGTGGATTTGCAGGATGACCCACAGGCGCTTCCCGCCGCCACAGAACTCCCCGCGGAAGGGTCTGAGGAAATACCCTCTCATCTAAAGAAAGAACTGAAAACAGTGCTTTCCTACATGGACAGGCTTCTTGAATCCCTTCCGGACGATAAAATCGAGGAATTTGCGAAATCCGACCACTACGAAACCTATAAGAAGCTGTTCAGGGAATTGGGGCTTGTATAATGGGGCTTTTGAGCAGGATTGACAGTCTGGCTTTTAAAAAGGCCGCTCTGGATGGCATCCTGACAGAAATAGCCCTGTTTAACCGGGTGCATCCTGATTTTAACTGCATCGTTCTTGAAAATCCCGCAAAGCAAACCGGTTTTTGCCAGAAGGTTTCGGCAATCATTGACCGGGCGGGAACCGTTATCCCTTTGGCCTCGGAGTGCCCCCTTATTCTGTTTCCCATAACGATGGATCGGGAGTTAATTGCGCGCAGGCTTTCAGCGACCCTTAATGTCAGGGTTCTTTTGTCCTTCGAAGAAAACAACCCCGAAAACGCTGTAGTCCGCATAAATTCCCTGTAAAAGATGAGCGAAGAAAAGGCAGCAGCGTTACATTCCCGGTATAACCCCCAAGGCGAGGCGGACAGATACATCAATGCGCTTTCCCTGAGCGAAGAAACACGCTTTTTTATCCTTATTGAACCGGGACTTGGTTACATGATAGCCCCATTAAGAAAGAAATTTCCCGGCGCGAAAATCATAGCCCTGCACGTAAACGCCCCTGCGCCACCGGATGGCTGGCAGGGTTCGCAGAGTTTGCAGGCTGCCCTTCAGCCGCCCGATTCGCGCTGGGATCCGGGGGCAGGCATTCCGGCGCAGGATTTTCTTGAACGGGAAATCCCCGATTCCCCTGCGGCGCAGATACGTATTCTGGAATGGCGTCCGGCTCTTGCCGTGTACGGGAGCGCTTACCGTGCCCTTGTGGAAGAAAGCGCCGCGTTTATCAAGCGCTCGGACGCAAACGCAAGAACCACGAGCGCCTTTGGCAAGAGGTGGTTCAGGAATTTCTTTAGAAATCTGGAGATAATCCGGACAGTCGTCCGCCCTGCCCCCTTTTCCCTGCCGGTTCTTGTTACCGGAGCCGGGCCGGGGCTGGAAGAGGCGCTTCCCCTTGTTCACGAGCGGCGGCCTTGCTTTTTTGTTCTGGCTGTTTCTTCCTCTGTAGCGGCGCTGAGGGCGGCAGGGATTGCCCCGGATATGGTAGTCGGCACTGACGGGGGCCAGTGGGCGGCCTTTCACCTTTCGGATTGCTTTCGCCGTAGCGGCCCCCCGGACGGACAGCCGCCCTTCCCCGGCCCCCTCGCAGCCGCCCTGACCGCCGCCCTCCCTTCCCAGTGCGAGGCCGTTCCTGTCCTGCCAATCAGCGACGGGAGCCTGTGGCAAACGCTGATTCTTAAAGAACTGGACATTCCGTTTGTCGCCCTGCCCCAGCGTGGAACGGTTTGCGCCACGGCGCTGGATGCCGCCTTTGCCCTTACAAGCGGCGACATATTCATTGCGGGCATTGACTTGGAGAATAGCGGCATACGTTCCCACGCCCGGCCCTACGCCCTTGACTGGTTTCTTGAAGGAAATTCCGGCAGGGTAAACCCTGTGTATTCCCAAGCCTTTAAGCGGGCGGCTTTGCTAAAGGCGGGGGGAACGTACAGCATTTACGCCTCGTGGTTCGAAAAGCAACTTGCGGCCTACCCCAAGCGGCTGTATTCCATTGGAAAAAACAACCGTGTTTTTAGTCCGGTTAAAACAGCATCGTTCCAAACCATGCCGGACAAGGAAGCCGCCTCGCTTCCGGCAGCGTTTAAGCGCATCACGCTCCGGCGCACGGGCAGCCCTTCCCGCAAAGCCCGCGGCGTTTTGGAACGGGCCCTGCGTGATCCCGCCCATGCCCCGGCATTGCGTAAGGAGCTTGCGCCTATTCTTGCGGGCGGCAGCGCCGAGCCGTCTTTGGAGGAGTTGGCGGGGGGCTTGCTGGGGGGCTCCGCAGAACATCAGCCCCGGCGGGAGTATAAAAGTTTTTGAAAAATTCCTGCAAAGACGGTTGACGTTTCGCCAATAGCTGGGTATACTTTTTTTTAATGGTATTTGTTGCTACTGACAACGCAATTTCCTCGCTCGTAATTCTGCCGTCTTTGGTGGCTGTTGTGGGGTGCGTTACCCCCCCCCCCCCCCCCCCCCCCCCCCCCCCCCCCCCCCCCCCCCCACCCCCCACCCCCCCCCCA
>Ga0123355_10001622_pt1 | contig 31411 bp, 30 predicted proteins | sample TergutEmb28metaG_3_FD_89872 | JGI IMG/M metagenome (GOLD analysis project Ga0123355, IMG submission 89872) | Embiratermes neotenicus P1 segment gut microbial communities from Petit-Saut dam, French Guiana - Emb289 P1 | ecosystem: Host-associated > Arthropoda: Insects > Digestive system > Gut ...
ACTGTAAATGCCGCCGACCGATGCAGACACACGCGCAAAGGCACTGCATACGCCGGGTCATCTTCTACGATTAAGACCTTGTACGGCTTGGCCTTTCCCACGGTTTCAACCCCATTTCACCACAAATCTATTGACAGGGTACCACATTTTTCACTCCTTTTCAATGGACACGCCTTTTTCCACGGAAATCTAGCAAAACCGTGAAAACCTGTGACTTTTTGTGATTTTTAGTCAAAGGCTCTGTGAGAAGAATTCATTTGCAAATTATCTAATTTTCTGTTATAGTGATGTTGGTCATGGAAAAGTCCTCGTTTAAAGTGATTTCAAAATGGACGTATTGGGGCGAAGGAAACAAAATACGCGGGTGTAGTTCAATGGCAGAATTCCAGCTTCCCAAGCTGGCAGCGTGGGTTCGATTCCCATCACCCGCTCCAAATGCCAATTATCCGAACTTTTTTGTTATTGGTGATACGTTCGGATACACACTATATTTCAACCAGATATGAATATAGAGAAAGAGGGTAGCCCCAAATGATGAGCCGCCATAAAGCAGTAAAACAGAACATTATTGAAAACGGCAGTTTGTCATAGGGGAGCATTTCTAGTGAAAACAGGGCGGTTAAGCCACACGGGGGCTTAACGCCTTGGCTACCACAAACTCAAAACACAGAGTCAGTCAAGGGCGGCGTAAGCCTGTTTGTATACCCTTGACTGGCTCTGTGTTTTGAGCTATGCCCTTGGACGTAGCTAAATCTCATGCCCACGCTGTGAAGGTCGTTCTGCGCCCCGCTCGGTCAACTGCTTATTTGGTCTGCAAAAGTTATTGTACAAACTCATTCGGATAAATACATTCAAAAATCAAATTTCTACAAAACTTCGCTTCATTTCTTGTATGTATTTACATATAGCCTGCTTTCCGTCTTCACCATGCTGTCCTATAATCCGCACAATGGCACTACCGACGATTACGCCGTCGGCGACGGTTGCATAGTGCTTCGCCTGCTCCGGTGTGGAGATGCCGAAGCCAATTGCGACTGGAACGTCGGTATGCTTTCTTATTTCAGATACAATCGCTGACAAGTCGGTTGTGATTTCACTGCGCACACCTGTGACACCCATAGAGGATACCAGATAAAGAAACCCTTCTGCGTTCTCGGCGATTTGTGCGATCCGCTGTTCCGAGGTGGGTGCCACCAGTGTAACCACCTCAATCTCATACTTTGCAGCTATCGCCTTCGCTTCCCCCTGTTCTTCAAAGGGTAAATCAGGGATGATCACGCCGCATATCCCAATTTCCACACATTTGGCAAAAAAACGGTCATAGCCGTATACAAATACGGGATTTAAGTAGGTCATAAAGACGATCGGAATCCGCATCTGATCTTTGATGGATGCCACCATATCAAACACGCCGTCAAGCCTTGTTCCGGCGACAAGGGCACGCACACTGGCCGCTTGTATCACTTCGCCCTCGGCGATTGGGTCAGAGAACGGGATGCCGATCTCAATCACATCGGCACCGGCTTCCTGTGCGGCTAGGATATATTCCGCTGAAGCCGCAAGATTCGGGTCGCCTGCCATCAAGTAAGCGATAAACGCCTTTTTGTTTTGAAACGCCTCTTTTATTCTATTCACTGATATGTTCCCCCTTGTATCTGGCAATGGCCGCTACGTCTTTATCGCCCCGCCCTGAAAGGCAGACAACGATAAGTTTATCTTCGCCCATCTTTTTTGCAAGTTTTACTGTGTGTGCCACGGCATGAGCGGATTCGATTGCCGGGATGATTCCTTCCGTGCGGGCCAACAACTCAAACGCTTCCACGGATTCATCATCAGTGACAGGCACATACTCTGCACGATCGGTCGCATATAGCCATGCGTGTTCGGGGCCGATACCGGGGTAGTCAAGCCCGGCGGATATAGAGTGAACCGGGGCAATTTGCCCGAACTCGTCCTGACAAAAGATGGACTTCATCCCATGAAACACACCGATTGAGCCACATGTAATCGTAGCGGCGTGCTGGTCGGTATCAAGCCCCTTTCCTGCCGCTTCACATCCGATTAAGTGCACGCTGCCATTGCCAATAAACTCATAAAACGTGCCGATGGCATTTGACCCACCGCCCACACAGGCCACTACGGCATCTGGCAGGCGGTTTTCAATCTGATACAATTGTTCGCGAATTTCCTCTCCGATTATTTTTTGAAAATCTCTGACCATCATGGGAAAAGGATGCGGCCCCATGACTGATCCGAGTACATAATGGGTATCTGAAATCCGCTTCGTCCATTCCCGCATGGTTTCGTTTACCGCATCTTTGAGCGTCATAGTGCCGGAGGTGACAGGGTGAACTTTCGCACCCAATAACTGCATACGATACACATTTAACGCTTGGCGTTCGGTATCTTCTTTCCCCATGAACACTTCACATTCCAGCCCTAATAAAGCGGCGGCGGTGGCTGCCGCCACGCCATGCTGCCCCGCACCTGTTTCGGCGATAATGCGGGTCTTGCCCATATATTTAGCCAGCAATGTTTGGCCGAGTACGTTGTTTATCTTGTGGGAGCCGGTGTGGTTCAAATCCTCTCGTTTCAGGTAGATTTTCGCACCGCCAATTTGTTTCGTCAGATTTTTGGCATAATAGAGGCGGGACGGCCGCCCTGCGTATTCGGTCAGAAGTTCACGCAACTCCGCTTGAAATGCGGGGTCGTTTTGATAGTGGTAATACGCCTCTTCTAGTTCGTGTAATGCGTTCATGAGTGTTTCGGGGATATATTGTCCACCGAACTCGCCAAATCTTCCCTGTGTCATTTCTGATTCCTCCTTACGAAAGATGCGAATTGTTCAATTTTTTCTGGGTCTTTTGCTCCATCTGTTTCTACGCCGCTGCTTACATCCACACAAAACGGATTCAGTAAACGGAGCGAATCGGCCACATTGTCAGCAGTCAGCCCACCGGCCAAGAAATAGGGGGCCCCACAGTAATCATGCAATATATTCCAATCGAAGGCTTGACCAGTGCCGCCCCGCTGTGTTGAAAGTGTATCAAACAGCAAATAATCAGCTTCCAGCGGAAGGGGCGGCAGTGTGTCGCCAACCCCAATCGCTTTGATAACCCGGCAACCGCAACGATCTTTGAGCCGCCGTATATACACATCGTCTTCGTCGCCGTGGAGCTGTACCAGTTCGATGATTCCGCTTTGGTATCGTTCCACAACGACATTGACCGCTTCATTTACAAAGACACCCACAGCTTCAATCTTCGGATCAAGACCCCCTTTTAGTATGGTGGCCGTTTTTGCGTCCACCTGCCGCCGACTGGGGGCAAACACGAATCCGACATAGTCCGGTATGACACGGTTGACAGCTACTATGTCCTCCGTGCGGCGTAAGCCGCATATCTTAACTTTGATCATGGTGCATCACCACGTAACTCAGCTAGTGCCGCTTTTTTATCGGGTGAACGCATCAGCGTTTCACCAATCAATACGGCGTCCACGCCATTTTTACGAAGCATGTCTACATCATCCGCTGTGCGAATGCCGCTTTCGGACACGAAGAGTATGTCCTGCGGCACCATTTTTCTGAGGCGGCTACTTAAAGTGACATCGACTTCAAATGTTTTGAGGTTTCTGTTATTAACCCCAATCATCCGAGTGCCTGCGGTCAGCGCCATGTCCACCTCTGCTTCCGTATGCGCTTCCACAAGAGCGGAGAGACCCAAAGCGTGGGCGATATGGAGATATTGGGCAAGTGTCTCTTCATCCAAAATCGCACAGATCAACAATACGGCGCTCGCCCCGAGCATCTTTGCCTCATAAATCATATACTCGTCAACGGTGAAGTCTTTCCGCAAGAGCGGTATCGACACGGTATCGGCAATTTCACGTAAATAACGGTCATCGCCTTTGAAATAATACGGTTCGGTCAAAACGGAAATCGCCGCCGCCTCTGCTGCTTCGTAATCTCTGGCGATATCTACATAAGGGAACTCTGTAGCAATGATGCCTTTGGATGGGGAAGCCCGCTTAATTTCACAGATAAAGGCCATCTCTTCTGAACGCAATGCTTGCTCAAATGGAAAGTCATAAGTCGTATATGCCGCGCAAACGCATTCCATCAGCTTATCTAAGGGCAAAGCCTTCTTTCGCGCTTCAACTCGTTCTTTTGTACGCTCCGCTATTTCTTGTAATATATTCATCAACGCCACCTACCCTTCGTTTGAAAAGCGGATAAATTCATTAAGCTTTTCATATGCCTTTCCGCTGTCGATCACATCTTCCACGACTTTCACAGCCGCTTCAATGGATTCATATCGTCCTGTGATGAACATGGCCGCCGCCGCATTGAGTATGGCGGCATTTCGTCTTGCCCCCTTCCCGCCTTTTAGAATCGCTTTGAGAATTTCGGCGTTTTCTGTCGGCGTTCCGCCTCGCAAATCATCGGGTTGACAGCGGGCAAACCCAAATTGCTCCGGCGTGATGGTGTACGAACGCACCCAGCCGTCTTTCACCTCGCACACAAACGTGGGTGCACTGAGGGATATTTCATCCAGCCCATCCTCCCCGTGCACCACCATGGCATTTTTTACGCCTAAATTACAAAGCACCTGTGCCAAAGGTTCCACCAGTTCCCGTTCGTACACGCCCATCAGTTCCATTTTCGCCCCAGCGGGGTTGGTGAGCGGCCCGATGAGATTGAATACCGTTCGGATTCCCAACTCCCGCCGAATGGGTGCCACGAACTTCATGGCGATGTGATAGTTTTGTGCAAACATAAAACATATTCCGATGCGTGTTAACAACTCTGCACTTTTCTCCGGCGGGATGTGGATGTTGACACCCAAGGCTTCCAACACATCGGCGGCGCCGCATTTGCTGGATGCGCTTCGGTTGCCGTGTTTTGCCACCGGGATGCCCGTAGCGGCGGTGATGATGGAAGCGGTGGTGGAAATATTGAACGTATTAGAATGGTCTCCTCCGGTACCGACAATCTCAAGGGCATCCATTTCATGCAACAGCCGTACGCAATGGGAGCGCATCCCAAATGCAGACCCGGTAATTTCATCGGTTGTTTCGCCTTTTAGGCTCAGTGCGGTCAGATATGCACTCATCTGAACCGGGGTCGCCTTACCTGTCATAATTTCATTCATGACCGCTTCGGCAGTCTCATAAGACAAGTCCTGCTTCTTCGATAGAGATATAATCGCTTCTTTAATCATGGTGAGTTCCTCCTCATTTTCAAATATTATCCAAACAGCCCGGCATAGATCCACATAGGGATTGCCACAGTCAAAGCAATTAGACATGCCGCAAAATAGATGAGGGCGTATCTGCTCTGATGTCTGTTCGTCCATGCTCTGTCCTCTGCGATAGAGCGGCTCATGACGGCCCACATATTTTGGTACGCCAAGAAGAACGCATTGCCCGCCAGTATCAGTATTGCAATCCAGACGAGCGGACTGATCTGATACGCCTCTTGTATTCTGGGGAGTATGGGGGCCATGATGGAGATGGTGGGCAAAAACATGGCCACGTCAACCAAGCTCCAAAGGAACAGAAACGCTGTGACGGCAAACACAAATAACCAAGGGTTGCCCGCAATCGGTGCAAGGGCGGGAACAACAATCCCCGACAGCCAGTCAGAAATCCCGGTTGCGTAAAAAATCGGGCCTAAGCTGAATGCCATCGCGATAAAAATGACCAGATTCCAGTTGGCACCGCTGTTAAAATCTTTGGTTTCCAACACGCCGAACACAAAGAAGCACAGCATAGCGGCAATGCAAATGATAGCCGTAGAGAGGCCGTGTAAGCTGCTGGTCAAGGAAAGAGCGAATACCGATATCAATATGACAGCGGATATGATTTCGTTTTTTCCCATTTTTCCCATAGGCTGTTTCTTCACCGCTTCAATCGCTTCTTTTGAAAGTTTTTCTTCGGGCTTTAAGAACAGCAAGCCGCCAGCAACCAAAAGAACCGTCGCAATTATCACAGGCACCAACAATACACCAATCCAATCTCCAAAGGTAACTTCAATACCGGCATTTGCCATTTGCCCTTGGATGAATGGTCCCCAGATTACGCCTGTGAGCCAGCCGGAACCCGGAATGAGCGCCATGGCAAATGATGTCAACAAAATCAGCGAGTTGCCTTTCGACCCTTTTTTCAAATGAAACAATTCACAGCACGAGACGGCAATCGGGAGCATAATCGCAATACGTACAGTCGTCGCCGGGGTTAGGATAGACAAAATCACGCCGATGGGAATCCATGCAAAAATAAGCGACAGATAGGTGGGGCGGCACAGTTTGATAACCGCCATTGCAATCCGGCGACCCAGCCCGGTTTTTTGCAGCGTATACCCAAAGAAAAATGCGGGAACTAACGTCCAAAGTGCCGTTTGGGTGAAGCCGGAAAAGATAACCATCGGGGGAAGTTCTACAACCAGTCCGAACAGAGCCAGAAACAGCCCGCCTATGGCGTAGGTTAATTTGAATGGCTTGAAAATCCAGATACAGAGAGCAATCACAATAGCCCCCAACATCATATGTCCTGTGTCATCTAAGTCGGTAATGGGACGCACCGCCATAATGATAACGGCAATAAGTGCCATCAAACCGCTTCCGAGGTAGGATGGTTTTAGTTTTTGTAACATGTTAATATCCTCTGAAAAATTATTTGTTTTGACCTGTCGAGCGCAATGATGCAACGCGCCATCGAAAAATAATTTCCCGTTGGTCTTTTGGGTGGTTGTCTGTTCTGTGATACATGCTCCCGTCCCTCCGTCAAAAAAACAAAAAATCCTTGATAAAGCATAACGCTTTATCAAGGACGAATAAAACTATCCGCGGTGCCACCTTGATTTACGGGGAAAACCCGTACTCTCTGCAGGATACAAACATATCCCTCGCAACTGACGTATGCGGTTACGTCATGGAATACTCAGCGCATAAACGCTTTTGACCATGCCCTCTGCGGTCCATTTAACAGTCTGCATCTCGGCCCGGCTCTCAGCTACCCGGACTCTCTGTGCGCGCATATACTGCTGTTATCTCCGCTTCAACGGTTTGAGGTTGATTTAATTGTTAAATACATTACACCATTCCACGGTGGATGTCAAGTGTAAATTTTTCTGGTTCAGAAGATTTATGTCTATGCGCCTTTATATTGCTCGCCAACTGTTTCCAACAGCTTTCTTAGCACCGGCGCAAGCATGAGTATCGGCACCATTTTCATCATTTCTATCAAGACAAACGGAGCGAACGCCATGAAAAATGCCGCCTGTACCGTATTCCCTGTGACAAAAGCGAATTGAAGCGTACCCATGGAAAGATTGAGCAGGGCTCCCGCAACCAGTCCCAATGTGAGCCAAATCAAGTTCTTTTTATCTGCGGCAAAGCCAACGATAAAGGCCATAAAAGGAAAAGACAAAATATACCCCCCCGTTGGTCCTATTATCATATGTATGCCACCGCGAAACCCTGCGAATACCGGGAGTCCGATTGCCCCGAGCAGCACATATACGAAAGCGGCAAGCGCCCCTTTTTTTGCGCCCAGCACGGCACCCGAAAGCGGAATGATGAACGTCTGCAATGTAATAGGTACTTGACCTATGGGAATAGCAAGCTGTGACACGGCAACTATCATAGCAACAAAAACACTAATAACGCAACATTCACGTACTGAAAGTTTCATTTTATTCATCATCATTTCTTTCTTAATCGTCCAGCAATCATTCATAGCGACAATCGCTATACCTTTACCTGTATCCTTATTTCGCCGGAAGAAAGCGGGATTAATTCGCCATTATCTCTCTTCACAATCAAGCGCCCTATATCGTCAATATCAAGGGCAAGAGCTTCATAAGGTTCCCCCGATCCAGTAACTGAAACGACAGTTCCCAGTATAAACATTCTCTGTTTATAATTTTCCAGTATCTCTTTTTCGCTGCTTTGACTTCCCGCAACGGCAAGGCGGTTCACAATTTCAGCGGCAAGCCGATTCCTTGTTGCCGAAGGGCAATTCAAAGGAAAAACAGGGCCTGCAATTTGCCGCAACTCTTCTGGAAAGTCTGTTGCAGGGGTACTGACATTTACGCCAATGCCGACAACGATCCATTGTATCTCCCCGCTTTCCATATCTGTGACCGCCTCTGTCAAAATGCCGCATATTTTTTTCCCATCCAAAAAAATATCATTTGCCCACTTGATCAGCGGCTTTTTATCTGAAATCGCTTCAATGGATTCACATACCGCCACGGCGGCATGGGCGGTTGCTAGAGTCGGCGTACTAAAGCAAAGCGCAGCAGAGCGGAATATAAAACTCATATACAACCCATGACCCGGCGGGGAATAGAAGCTCCTTCCATGTCTCCCTCTCCCCGCGGTTTGGCTGTCGGCAATGATAACCGTACCGTGTTTGACCCCTGATATAGCCATCTCTTTCGCGGTTGTATTGGTGGACTCTAAACACTTGTACACATATATATTTTCTGAAATGGCCCCATGTGATAAATATGGAATCATACCTTGAACAGATAAACTATCATAATCTTCGCAAAGGCAATTTCCCTGCACAAGCACGACCACTTCACCCTTTCTCTCGCTGTAGCATATTCCCCTTTTGCCGAAAAGACGCAGCCATGCCAAGCCAAATGCCAACCAGTGTATCGACGCCCGAGGTCGACCCCGCCGCGCATACCCGCGCCGCAAGCTGGCCTAGAGACTCCTTCCCCTCCAAAGCGAAAAAGGCGGACATAAGACGAATTATTTCTTCGCTGAAATACCCCTCCGCTCCGCTCTTTAGAAATCCCGCGCTGATCGTACCCGTTGCCGGAATCGCGCCCCGGGCTAGGTTTCGGCACAGGGCTTCGGCCATGTCGCCGTCCAGTATGCCCGCCGCGGACGCCCCGTAGAGCGCCGCAAATATGCCGATTAAACAGTCATCCGAGGACGGTGTAAGCCCCGGCCCGCACCCGGCGATTGAACGCCCGATTTCATCACAGGCAGAAAGCTCACAGCGGCAGAGCGCATCATACAGCCGCCGCATCCGTTCCGTCAAGAACCCGCTCCACACGTTATGTTCCACTGCATATGGAATCCCAGGGAACAGTTCACACAAAACCGGAGCAAGGCTCTCGGCCATATCCTCCGCCCCCGCAATGGCGGCAGCCAGCACTGACATCCGCGCACTATATTCCGCAGAATCTAAGGCAGATGCGCAAACGGACATACGCAGCGACACGGGCAAAGCGCCCCGTGTATCCACCGTCATCCTATCTCCAATGCGGATCGCACCCGGCGTAATACACACATCTTGCTCCGGCAAGCATCCCATATGGACAAACGATACCGCTTCCGCAAGTTGCACACTGCACGGATATAGGCTGCGTCCTTCCGCGAGCAAGGTAATCAGCTCTCCGTCATTGATTTGGATATTCATCGCCGATTCAAATACCGAGTGCACACGCCCAACGGTATGCCCGCTCAATATCTGCAAAACTTCATCAGATATCCGGCTTGCGATAAGTTGAATCATAGCGCTGAACGTATCGGCGCACGGCGCACCATCGTCTTTTGCTCAAATCCATACGCCAGCGCAATCAGCCCAGCCTCATCCAGAGGGCGTCCTAACATCTCAAGCCCCACAGGCACACCGATGGGCGCCGTCTCATCCGGCACGGTAAAGCCGGCCGACACAACAATCGCCGGAAAGCCCGTCACTGAAGCCAGTGCGCCATTGCGCTCCTTTTGGCTGTCGCCGACTTTACAGACAAGTTGCTGCTGGTGCGGATAGATGAGCGCGTCCAACCGTTTTTCCTCCAATATGCCGATCACCTTGCGCTGAATCTCCGCGCGCCGGCGGAGCCGCAGGGAATATTCCGGCATAGTGAGATCAAGCCTGTTTGCGCGTCGCAAATTCTCCGCAATGCCCGGCGTATGCATTCCAGATTCCAATATCTCGTCAATGGAACAGACGGGGGCTTTGTCTCCAAAGGAGGAAAGATACGCGCCGAAATGTGTCTTGAGTTCATGTAAATGTACGCTGACCTCATTCACAAGCCACGCTGAATCAATCGGCTCCTCTATCGGCACAAGTGTTGCCCCGGCCGCCTCCATGGCGGCAAGCGCCGTATCCATGACGGCGTCTACGGGCCGATTGACTTCCGCTTTTCCAAAAAAGCGATACAACACACCAAGCCGTTTCCCGCGCAGCCCGTCCTTTTCTAAATAATCCATATAGGACACAGGTCTGGAAAAGTCCTCACACATCGCCCCATCATCCGGGTCAAACTGTGCAATCACATCCAGCACCCGTACGGCGTCTTCCACCGTGCGCGCCATAGGTCCCGCCGTGTCTTGGGTCAGAGCGTACGGGATCACACCGCGGCCGCTGACAAGTCCGACTGTAGGGCGAATCCCGCACAGGCAACAGGCCGAGGCCGGTGAGCGGATAGAGTTTACCGTATCCGTACCGATCCCCACAAGCCCAAAGTTCGCCGCAAGGGCCGCGCCCGTACCCCCGGACGAACCGCCGGGGGTACGGGTTAGATCATAGGGGTTCAGAGTTTGTCCCAACATGGAACTAACGGTCTCGCCCCAAATCGCAAACTCATGCAAATTGGTCTTCGCGATGATGACAGCGCCCGCCTGCCGCAGGCAACACACAAGAAACGCATCCCGCTCCGAGCAAAAACCTTCGAGGCTTTTGGAGCCCGCAGTCGTCGGCATATCCGCTGTCTCGCAGTTATCTTTGAGCAGCACCGGTATCCCGTGGAGGGGCCCGGTCAATCCGCCTTCCGCAAAGGCCATATCCAAAGCCTCCGCCTCACGAATCGCCTCCGGATTGACGGCAATTACCGCATTTAGCTTTGCGTCAAACGCCTCTATGCGCGCAAGATACCGTCTCACCAGTTCCGCACAGGTGATTTCACCGGCGTGCATTGCCTGATGAACTTTGGATATGGTCGTCTCTTCTAATGCAAACATCTCTGTCTAGGCGTCAAAGCCGGTAAACGCGACTACTCTGGCAAATGCGGATTCACCGTCTACAAATCTCCAGGGGAAGCAGCCAATGACACAGCGCTTGTTTGAAAGCTCACCGATTTGGTTTCCAACGCACTCCACGTGGATAATCTCACCGTATCGTTTGGGGAACTGCTGAATATGCATGGCCTGATACGTCTTCGGCCACTCGTATATCTCATTGAGCCCTTTTCCATACTTTTCTCTGAACACTCTGTCGCAAATCTCAGCCTCACCCGGCTCCCAGTCACGGATTTTAGTGTTCATGGGATGGTCAGCACTGCCGCAGTCCACGGCAAGCCATTTAAATTGCATCTCGTGTACCCACCCAATAAAATCCATACTCGGCCCAGGATGACGCAGCATATAGCGGCGCTCATCCGCTTCCGGCATGTCCCAGCCATACTTGTGGTAGCCGGTGTTGATGATGAGAACATCACCCTTGCGCACGTCGCATCGTTTCATGATATCTTCCGGCGTGTAGATGCCATAGTCCTCAGCCATATCGGATAAATCCACGACCACACCGGGTGCGCAGAGTTTTTCCAGCGGCAGAGATGCGATGTCACGTCCGGCAGTGTCAAAATGCAAGGGGCCGTCAAGGTGGGTGCCCACATGGTTAGAGCTGTGGATGATCTGGCCATTGGCCCCATTGGGGGAGAGACGCTTGAAGTACTTTACTTGCAACGCCTCATAGGTCGGCCATGCCGGGGTGCCGATTCCGGTGCGGATAGATAGATCATACATTTTTACGTCATTCCAGTTTGTCATGATAAACGCTCCTTTTTGATTATAAATTATCTTTTGCGTTCGGCAGGCAGGGATCCCACACCGAACTTAGGTCTACAAATTTACGCATACTGCTCTGCAAACGCTTCCAGCGCCTGCTCAAAACAGCGCAGCGGCGGATGCACAATCCCCGCCCCGACCTGTCCAACCCCGGCCTTACAAGCGGCGATTCCGGTGTTGATCACCGGCCGGATACCGGTCTCAATCACCTTGCGAATATCAATCCCCGTCGCCGATCCGCGGAAATCCAGCGGCGGAATCTTGTAGCTGTTGCCTTCGCCTACTGTGATCTCATACATCTGCATGGAATAATGCAACGCGTCTGCGGGCGTCCCGCCTACAAACTGTACAATCGCAGGGGCCGCCCCCATACAAAAGCCGCCAATGCCAGCCGTTTCGGTGATGCAAGAGTCTCCCACGTCCGGGTTTGCGTCCGCCTTCGTAAATCCCGGGAAATACAAGCCGTCAATCACCTCAGCCGGAGCGGTAAACCACCGATCTCCAAGACCGGACACACGGATCCCAAAATCCGTACCGTTGCGGGCCATAGTAAAGACGATTGTGGAATACTCCACGCCGCCCGCCGGATCAAGAGTGCATTTACAGGCCGGCATGGTCAGGTTCAAAAATGTATGGTCATTGGAATCAAGAAATTTTAGGGCTTTTACTTTTTGCGCCTCCGTAAAGCCCGTTCGGACAATCGCGGGGGCAAGGAGACGAATCAGCAGTGATGTTCCCGCCTTATTGCGGTTGTGTCCCTCATCGCCCATCTGAAGCACCTGCGCAATCATGGTTTTGAGGTCGATCTCACCATGTATCTGCACCGCCTCTTTGAGCAGCGGATAAAGCTCATGCTGTATCCAGCGGAGACGGTCAATCACCTCAGCTTGATATGCGCCAAAGCGAAGCACCTTTCCCAATCCTTCGTTAATTGTGGCATAGGCATAGTTGCCCGCCGTTTTGTTTTGTACAATCCAAACAGGCATGGAATATGTGACAATGCCCGCCATGGGCCCCACCGCATCGTGGTGATGACAGGGAGAAAAGGTAATTTTACCCGATGCCGCAAGGGCATCCGCTTCTTCCGGCGTCTCCGCCAGGCCCTCATAGATGAGCCCGCCGATCACCGCCCCTTTTTGCGGCGGACACATCCGCTCCCATGTAACAGGCGGCCCAGCGTGCAAGATAGTCGTCTTGGTCATACCCGGAATGGTTTCACCGGCAGTTCCCATGCCGACCAAAGTGGGCTGCGCATTCAAGATGCGCTCCAGTACAACCTGATTCGCAGCGTCAATTTTTTGACCCAATGTCATCTTCACCCCTCCTTTTATTTCAATCGCTTCAGCAGATCCGCCATTTTTTTGTTTCCGCCAGCAGGCGGCTTCCACGCCACCTGCACTGCCTGCTCACCCTGCTTGGCAAGGTCATGATAAAATGACGCAATCCCCAGATTTACGATTTTCAGCTCACCGGCAAACAATTCGTTTATCTTACTCATAGCCGTCTCCCCCTTACCCTTTCATACAGTCGAGAACAAGCGCAGTAAACCGCACCGCTTGCGCATTGCTCGGGAATACGAGCACATTTGCATCCGCAAGGGCTTTCCTTGACTCTGCAAGCCCCTGGGGATCACTTTGGGTCCCGCAAACGGATGCCACTACGATCACCTCACGGCCGGACCCTTTTCTGGCCGCCGTAATCGCCTGTGCAAGTTCCCCCGCTGCATCCGGATGGGCGCCGTATCCGATGACACAGTCCAGTAAGATGACCGCGGTCTGGGGATCACCCATCTCTTGCATAATCCGCACATTGCGCAGAGACGGGTCAATCATCGGGTGGGGGCGGCCTACGGTGAAGGCATCTTCCCCAAAGTCAAGACAGGTGTGTGCAACGCTGACATCCTTATCCGCCAGCATATCCTCCGGATTGAGGGGAATGTTGGAATAAATATGTCCAAGCGCTCCAATCATTAGTTTCATCGCCTCATCACACAAGGTCCCCCCTGTGTAGAGTCCCCGGACATATCGTTGCGTAGACGCGAGCTGTTCAACCTGCTGTTCCGCCAGCGCCCTCGCCGCATCCATGCCTATATCAAACCCGTCGAAGGTGTCCGGCGTCTCACCCTTTGCCAAAGCCACCGCTTTCCGGGCGGCATCCTCCAAGGAAACCGCTCCATAAAGCCCCATTTCAACCGGGACAGCAGGATCTCCGCCGATAAAGCAGACAACTGCAGGTTTTCCCCCCGCTTTTGCCTTAGCGAGGATTTTTGCCTGTACCTCTTTTGATGGCGGCTTTGAAATCAGGACGATAATCTCCGTGGCCGCATCCTGTATCAGTGCGTCTAAGGCCAGGGAAAACATAAGACCGCCGATCTCCTCTTTGAGATCCCGTCCTCCTGTGCCGATTACTTGGGTCACACCGCAGCCGAGCTGATCAATCAGAGAAGAGACCTCCTGCGTCCCGGTCCCTGACGCACCCACAATTCCGATGTTCCCCGGGCGAACCACGTTCGCGAAGGCCAGGGGCACATGATTGATGATCGCCGTCCCGCAATCCGGCCCCATCATCAGAAGTTCTTTGCTCCGCGCAAATTCTTTCAATTGGCGCTCGTCTTCTATGGGTACATTATCGGAAAACAACATGACGTTGATCTCCCGTTCTAAACAGTCTTGCGCAAGTTCCGCAGCATACTGTCCCGGGACAGAAATAATTGCCATGTTTAACCCCGGCATCATCTTCACGGCGGTCTCAAGCGTCGCTGGCTGATAGGCGCTGATATTGATCTCTTTTTTTGCTGTAAGCAATGCCTCCACTTTGTCTAAAACCAGTTCCCACACCGCATCTTCACAGTCGGCGGCAATGAAAAAATCATTGACCATACACTTTTCAAGATCGGGAGAATTCAAACCGATATTGCAGGCAATCTCCTTGTTCAAATCAGTTCCCATGCCGACTAATGCCTCATGCACGCCGGATAATTGTTTCAGTTCCCTGGAAATCAGCATGAGCGTTACAGAGTCATAGTATGCATTCGGCTTAACGTGTAGCTTCACCAAAAATCATCCACCCCTCATCCATAAAATAATCGATACACAAAACATGTAGCAGCAAGGAGATCGGCACATCCTCCCGGGCTGATATTACGCTGTATAAACGCCTTGTCCAACGCCCGGGCAAATTGCATATATTGGCTGACATTGCGGTATTCTGCAATTTCTTTTCCCACCCTTGTCTGCGTGTCCCGCAACACCTCAATGCCGCACCGGGCAATGATATTCGTATCGTCCACCGCGGCAATCAGATGTAAGAGCGCCGCCACACCCGCCTCTTCTACAGAACTGCCCCGTTCCATTTGCTTTCTGAATATAGGCAATGCAACTTCAAACATATGGGGAAAGCCCGCTACGGCCTCCCCTAAGATTCCGCTAATTCCATGCTGTATATATACCTGCTCACCCTTCGTCACACCGTCTCTCTGCGCCGCACACTCTCTCACTCGGCCTCCTGCAATACTAGCACAGGCCTCAGCCAGATCCGGCTCCGCCCCTTTTTCCTCTTGCTTCGCCACAGATGCGGCAGCCGCGCACAATACGCCCAAGGAAAAAATCGCGCCTTTATGGGTGTTCACACCGCCCGTCGCCAGAAGCATATCCTGTTCCGCCTGTATTCCAATGGGCGCAAGACACGAAAGCAGAGCGCGCAAATCCCCGTCATAGGTCAGGCTATGCGCTGTAACCGTTCGAAAATAGGGAAAAAGCGCCGATGCGCTGTTGATAAACGTAAATAGGTCCATATCTGCATGTGCGCCGCTATTTGTGCGATCTACAAGCCCGGGCTTTGGCCCGATGCACACTTCTGTCATGAGAGCCCACACCGCAAACTCCGCTATTTTATCCGCAAACTGCGACTGCGTCCCATGCACACCGCCAAAGGTATAAATCATTTCTGTATCCCTTTGAAAAAGTCCACCAAATAGTTTTGAAATAACTTAGAAGCCATTGAGACATACCTGCCTTCCCGCCATGTCATATAAATATAGCGGACGCAATGGGGATCTTTGATATCTACTAAAGATACATTTGAGCCGTAGTCCACCCCGCTCCAGCTAATCTTCGGGATAAACGCAAGCCCCACACCAAGTGCAATCAAATCCCGCACGGTGGCCGGGCTATCACTTTCCAGGATGACATTGGGCAAAAAACCCGCTTTTAAGCAATATTCATCTGTAACCGTGCGCAGGCCGCTGCCTTTGTGGAGACCAATAAAGGGATCCCCCACCACCTCAAGCAAAGAAATCTCCGAACGTCCACTCAGGGGGTGAGACGCCGGCAGCGCCAGGCAAATTTCCTCTTCCATAAGCATGATACAACATTTTTTTTCGACCCGCCGGCTACTGGAATGGACAACGATATCACACGCAGGAGGCAAGGCTCCTGTCCCATCGCCTTGCTGCATGATCGTCAAAGAGATATCCGGGTGCGCTTTCCGGAATCCGCCAATAATATCAGGCAGGAACCGGGTCGCCGCATACATAGAAACGCTGACCTGCTTTTTTTTCTGCTCACTCTTATCCGCCAGCACACTGTGGGCCTCCTCCATTTCCTGCAAAATGTTATTTACATAGCGGAGAAGGAGTTTGCCATTATCATTTAAACTAATGTTTTTTCCAACACGATCAAAAAACGGAAGTCCGAAATACTGCTCCATCTTGCGGAGTGCGCGGCTAAGCGCAGGCTGCGCAATATGCAAAGCGTTGGCAGCATGGGTCATATGTTCATACTCGGCCAAGGTTTTAAAGTAGTTGAGGTGCGCGAAATCCAAACATAACACCTCCTTCTGTTTATGACATTTTTGTTATAAATATTTTTCTTAATAGCACTTTACATTATAGATATTCCTTAGTATAATAGAAGCATCAAAAAAATGCAAGACAAATTTTTATAGGCTGTAAGGAAAGAACCACTATGCTTATAGGGCAAGAAATCGGACTTCTTGAGACACTCATGATCGTACTGCTGGGCATGGTTGTAGCAATGGCCTCCCTCGCTTTGCTGATGGGGTTTGTCATTGCGTTCAGCAAACCGTTCACAAGAAAACAAAGTGGTCCCCCCATATCTCAGCAACAGACAAGGTCGCTTTCGGATTTTGCGGATATCACTGAGGAAGAAATGGCCGCAATCGCAGCATCTATCGGCTTAAAACAAGACCTCTCTCCGGATCAGTTCGCAATCACTTCCATAACACCCCATAAAAATACAGACAAAAGCCCATTGTAATCGTTTTTGTTTTCCCCCGCCTGCGGCGGGGGAAAACAAAAAAATCTTCAAAATGGAGGATATATTATGCAATATCGCGTATCGGTAAACGGAAAGGTATTTGATGTCGTAATTGAATTAGTAGACAGCCAACAGGGATCAGCTGCGCTTCCCGCCCCTATTTCTGCCCCCGCACCTGTGCCTGCCACACCCCTCGCCGCATCGGCTCCGGCAACTCCAACCCCGCCGGCAAGCGGTGCGGAAGAGCGGGTACATAGCCCCATGCCTGGGAACATTTGGGCAATTCCTGTTTCAGTCGGACAATCTGTTTCGGCGGGAGAGTGTCTCATCGTGCTTGAATCCATGAAAATGGAAAACGACATCGTCGCCCCCCGTGCCGGTGTGGTCAAGCAAATATTAGTCGCAAAAGGTACTGCAGTTGAAACAAACGACATCTTGGTCGTACTCGATTAGCGAGGGCTATGCCGTGGATTTTTTAGAACTGCTTCGACAGTTGGCGCTCACGTCCGGGTTTGCGGCGCTTTCCTGGCAACATGTGGTGATGTTGATTGTCTCGATTGTCTTAATGTATCTTGCCATCGTCAAAAAGTTTGAACCCCTCTTGTTACTCCCTATCTCTTTTGGTATGATGTTGGCAAACATTCCTTTGACCGGCCTCATGTACGATGCGGCCGCCTCCGCCCATGCGGCTCTGTCTTATGCCGAGGCCACCGGAGATCAGACGCTGATTGTGGAGGCCCTGACCGAGCTTGCGGCTGTCCGATGGTATAACTCCGGCATTCTGTATAATCTGTATCTCGGCATCAGGAGCGTATTGTTTCCCGCCCTCATTTTTCTCGGCGTCGGCGCAATGACTGATTTCGGCCCAATGCTCGCCAATCCCAAATGTATGCTCATCGGTGCGGCGGCGCAAATCGGCATCTTTAGCGCGTTCGCTATGGCAAACCTCTCCGGCCTGTTTACCCCGGAGCAAAGTGCCGTGATCGGTATCATTGGCAGCGCAGACGGCCCCACGACCATTTTCCTCGCAGGCAGACTCGCCCCCGAAATTATGGGGCCGGTAGCAGTGGCGGCATATTCCTATATGGCCCTCGTACCGCTGATTCAGCCGCCTATTATGAAGCTCCTGACAACACAAAAAGAGCGTATGGTTAAAATGGACCAGCTCCGAACCGTAAGCAAAACCGAGCGGATCATCTTCCCGATTGCAATCGCAATCATCTGCCTGCTGATTACACCCGCAGTCGCACCGCTGATCGGTATGTTTATGCTCGGCAACCTATTTCGAGAATCCGGCGTTGTGGATCGTTTAAGCGACACGGCGCAAAACGCTCTGATTAACATTGTCACCATGCTGCTCGGCATCACCGTAGGCGCTACGACAAACGGCGAAACTTTTTTACAAGTACAGACCCTCGCAATTGTCGCCCTCGGTCTGATGGCCTTTTCTCTCTCCACCGTCGGCGGCGTGCTGTTTGGCAAACTGATGTATCGGATAACCGGCGGCAAGGTAAATCCCCTGATCGGCGCCGCAGGCGTTTCAGCAATGCCTATGTCTCCCCGGGTCGTACAGATGGTCGGCAAAAAGTACAATCCCAGCAACTTTTTATTGATGCACGCCATGGGCCCAAGTATCGCGGCGATTATCGGATCGGCAATTGTAGCCGGATTTTTCATAGTGCTATTCGGAGGGTAAAATCAGATGATGAACAGCCTAAAACGTGACCGCATTGAACGAATACAGTCGGCCATTCCATATGTAAAAACGGGCAAAGTAGTGGACGCTTCCCATACGGTAAAACTGCTTGAGACGGTCATAAAACCCGGCGACAAAGTAAATCTCGAGGGAGACAATCAAAAGCAGGCCGATTTTTTAGCCAAATGCCTGTGCCAAGTCGATCAAGCCATCGTACACGACCTGCACATCGTGCAATCGGCGATTGCGCTGGATAGCCACTTGGATCTGTTTGAAAAAGGGATTGCAAAAAAAATTGACTTCTCTTTTGCGGGTCCCCAGGCAAACCGTCTCGCCCAATTTATCAAAGCGGGCAAGATTGAGCTGGGCAGCATCCACACCTATCTGGAGCTTTACGCCCGCTACTTTATGGATTTGACCCCTCGTGTGGCGATGGTCGCCGCGTATCAGGCAGATCGTAACGGCAATCTCTATACGGGATTCAATACGGAAGATTCCCCTGTCATCATTGAGGCGACAAAGTTTAAACAGGGAATTATCATTGCCCAAGTCAACGAAATTGTGGACAGTCTCCCACGGGTGGATATCCCCGGCGACTGGGTAGACTTCGTCATCCAATCCCCCGACCCGTTTTACGTAGAGCCGCTTTTCACCAGAGACCCCGCTCTCATTACCGACGCACAGGTGCTGCGGGCAATGATTGCCATCAAAGGTATCTATGCCGAATACGGTGTGCAACGGCTCAATCACGGCATCGGCTTTGACACCGCCGCAATTGAACTGCTCTTACCGACCTATGGCGAATCCCTGGGACTCAAGGGCAAAATCTGCTCTTATTTCGCACTCAACCCACACCCGACACTCATCCCCGCCATTGAGAGCGGATGGGTCAAATCCATCTACTGCTTCGGCGGTGAGCTCGGCATGGAAGAATATATCAAAGCGCGCTCTGACATCTTTTTCACAGGCCCTGACGACTCTCTGCGCTCAAACCGCGCATATGGCCAAGTAGCGGGACACTATGCGGTGGACATGTTCATCGGCGGCACACTACAGATTGACAAATACGGCAACTCCAGCACCGCCACCACCGAGCGGATCACAGGCTTCGGCGGCGCACCCAATATGGGATGCGATCCGCGGGGCAGGCGCCACGCCTCCGATGCGTGGCTCAAGTGCGGAGACGAGGGCGCGGCAAAACCGGGCCTCACCGGCGGTCTCCCGCGGGGCAGGCGGCTGGTGGTCCAATTGCAGGAGACCTTCCGAGAAAAATGGGCGCCGGGTTTCGTAGACAAGCTAGATGCATGGGAACTGGCAGAGCTTACCGGCCTCGCCATCCCCCCCGTTATGATCTATGGCGACGACCTCTCTCATATCGTAACCGAGGAGGGCATTGCGTATTTAAATCGCTGTTCCTCTCCGGAAGAACATATGGCGGCGATTCGCGCCGTTGCCGGATATACAGAGATCGGCCTCTCAGCCGATGCACAGGAAACCAGGCAGTTGCGGGAAAACGGAATTGTCAAAACACCGGAAGATCTCGGCATCGACCTCTCCAAAGCCAACCGCAGTATGCTCGCGGCCAAAAATGTCCGTGATCTCGTAACGTGCTCCGGCGGGCTGTATAACCCGCCTGCACGATTTCGCAACTGGTAATTTATCGTATAAATAGGGGTGAATAAAATGGCATTGCATCAAATGAAATTTTCTTTCACAAGTGAACATACCCCGTGGGAACTTCCCTTGGAGTGGTCTCATACAGGCCTTGTCAGCTCGGGAGATATGGAAGTCCTGCTCCGCCGCGCCGATCTAAATGGTGCGGTACTGGTCAAAGTGGTCACGCCGGTGCATGGCTTTGACGAGATATGGCAGAAAATCTTAGAAAAATTTATAAACGACTCCGGCCTTGCAAATGCGATCCTTGAAATAAACGACAACAATTCCACACCGTTTATCGTGGGAATGCGATTAAAACAAGCTCTAATTGAAGCAAAAGAAAAGGGAGGCGAGTAGCAGCGTGACAAAGTGGACAGAGATGCAGCAAAAAAGCTTCTACGAAGCCACCGCACGGGAACGTGCGTCATATCTGATGGACAGGGGCTCATTCCGGGAACTTGCCGGCCCCGAAGAACAAATGACAAGCCCCCATCTGCCCATACTCGGCGAGGCCTTATCCTTTGATGACGGCGTCGTGGTCGGTATCGGACAAATCAATGGACGCCCAACTATGGTAATCTCTCAAGAAGGACGCTTTATCGGCGGCGCAGTGGGAGAGGTCGGCGGCGCCAAGATGGTGGGCGCTTTTACCCTCGCCCTTGATCTCTATGAGAAAACCAGGGAACTCTATCCCGACGGCCCCTCTCGATATCCGGCGATTATCATTTCCTTTGATACCGGCGGGGTACGTCTCCACGAGTCAAATGCCGGTCTTTTGGCCCATGCCGAAGTAATGGAACTGATCCAAGCATGCCGCGGCCGGATTCCGGTCATCTCCCTGATCGGCAGCAGAGTGGGATGTTTCGGCGGCATGGGTTTTGTCGCGGCGGCAGCCGACCTTGTAATCATGAGCGCTCTCGGACGCATCGGGCTGACAGGCCCCGAGGTCATCGAAGAAGTCATGGGAAAAAAGGAATTCGACGCCTCTGACCGGGCGCTGATCTACCGCACAACCGGCGGCAAACACAAGTATATCATGGGTGACTGCACCTATCTCGTAGACGATTCCATCGGGAGTTTCCGCACTTGTCTCGAACGTGTACTCCAACTGCCTTACCAAGAAATCGCAGACCCGCGCAGCATTGGAGATATGCGTCTCCTCGCCGAACAACTTGACCTTGTTCGGCTCGCCGCTGAATTGCAGCCAACAGATGCTTCCGGCCTCTGGACATACTTCGGCAACACAGACAGCGAAGGCCTCCCCGATCTGTCTTACGAGGAATTTATGGGCAAAGTAAACGTCCGCAAAAGGGGTGACGCACATGGCTGATCAAAAATCTTTATCCCTGATCGGAAAGGGCCGCCAAGCCCTTGAGATGATAATCGACCCGGGTTCTTTCATGGAAAATCAAATCGATTCCTACGTCCAAGACCCGGAAATAGGCCCCGGCGCAGTCGTTGGAACGGCAACGTTAAACGGACGCACCCTTACAATCATCGCCAATGACGCAAAGGTACGCAATCCCCGCTTTCCCGCAGTGGTAGCCGGGATCATCGGGATGGAAGAGGCCTACAAGATGGCCACTGCCGTCTACAAGACAATGGAGGCGGATGCGGCAAAGCCCCCCGGCGAAAAACGCCCCATACTGCTGATTGTCGATACCCCCGGAAACGCCCCCGGTAAAATCGACGAAATAATTGGCATGAATAAGGCCACCGGGGCATACCAACTGGCCCTGGCAGAGGCGCGGGAACAAGGCCACCCCATTGTTGCAATGATTGTCGGGCGGGCAATCAGCGGCGCATTTTTGTGCCACGGCCTCCAGGCAGATCGGATTCTCGCCCTCTCCGGCGCATATAATACAATGATCCATGTCATGCCCCTCAGCAGTATCGCCCGCATCACGCAGATGGATATTGAGCATTTAGAAGAACTTTCCGCCTCTAATCCGGTGTTCGCCTCGGGGGCGAACTACTTCTATCAGCTCGGCGGCGTGGAAGAAGTTCTCACGGACAGCGCGCATATGGCCGATGCAATTGACCGGCATATCAGAGAAATATACGAGCTAAACGCAACCGGCAGGTCTCAAGAACTGGGGCCATGGGGACGCGGTCTCCTAGGCGCTGCGCGCGGCGGGCGCAACACCCGGGCGGAAGTGCTCGCGCGAATGAAAGAACAGTTCACGGAAATAGAAGCGGAGTTTTTAGCAAAATGAACCTACTCAAAGAACTCGAAGACTATGTAAATGGAGCGAGTACCGCCCCCACGTTTGAAACCATGCCCCGCAATACACTCTCTGACAAGGGGATTGCGGGGCCTACCGGCGCACATGTGATTGAAGAAATCCATACCCCCCTGAATTTTTCCTATATCACACTGACAAGCGGCACAAGCGCCTACCAAAACATCACGGGGGTAACAGCCGCCGAACTCCCCGACCGCATAGGGGCCTCCCGCAGGGCGCTGACCCTTGCCGGTGTAAACACGGGAGATCATATTCTGCTGACCTATCCGCCCCTTGTAAATGTGTTCCCAAAACAAGCGCTGGAGCAGCACGGGGTATCGTGGTCGTTCCTCCAAGCCTCCAGCCGGGATGCGCTCTTACTCGCCCTATGCAAGGAGCGCCCCCAGGTGGTAATCGGCGAATCTTCCTTTCTGCGCGCCACATTGGAGAGCGCGCTGAAAATGAACATGGCGGCGCTATTGCCAAACAATATCACTTTCCTCGCGGCGGGAACCCCCCTCGATCCGGAATTTCCCCCCATTGCCGCACGTATTATGGAGAGCCGTGTCTACGACCTCTACGGTTGCCAAGAGTTCGGCTGGCTCACCCTTGACGGCATTCCCCTGCGCGAGGACATTACGTTACTCCAAACCGACGACAGCGCGTATCGAGACCTACTTGTCGGCGGCCTTCCCACAGGGGACCGTTTCCCGGTGCTGGATGATGGAAACATCGTCACATCCGCCCGCATCCGAACCCCCGCCGAGCTTGAAACCACCATCTTAGAGACAACCGCAAACGGACAAGATACGGCCCTGCGCCTCGCCAGAACAATCCTTCGCATCAAAGCAAAGATTGTGCGGGTCTCCCCTGACCTGGTGTTGGGCGCCTCACGTACACTCCTATCCGTCAGCGCCTATGACAGCGCAAAACGCAGATTCTTCATCCAGGGGCCGGAAAAAACGCGTATGATTGATTCCCTGTTGCAATCTCAAATGGAATACCAATCTTCTCAAAAACAAGACCCCACATGGATCAAAAAGAGATGAGCATGACGCAGATTCCCTACCGTCGGCACGACATACTCTTGCTCCACAACAACTGCCGAGACGACGCGTACAAAACAGCCCTTGAGATGAATCCCTCTCTCCCGCCGGATCTGCTCAAAAAGATCATTCACGCCCCCATTCCCCCTATCGTGAAAATGCAGGAACAGATGAGGGACGGCTTGATTGAGGTCGGCTTTTCTTCTCCTTTTTTCCAAAACGGCACCCGGACACGGGCAAAATCGTTGATCCCACTTTGCGGAATCAACGATGTTATCACCCCGTTTAACGCGATCTCTCGTGCCCCGAATCTCAAACACACACACATCCGCAACGCCCTGGATGCGCTGATGCACTACGCGAAACAAAACGCCATAGACATGGGTGTCTATGGCTCCTGCGCCCTTGAGCTGATCACATCCCTCCCCTACATCACCCCCCGCTCAGACATTGATCTCTGCGTAAAAGGCTCTATCGGCGACTACCTGGCCTTTTACCCGGCGGCGTGTGATATTGCACAGCAATACGGCGTCCGGTTTGATATCGAAGCCCTGTGTGCAAACGGAGACGGCGTCAAACTCGCCGAACTGCTATCTGATCAAAAAACCATCCTCTGCAAGGGCTTGTATGAGATACGTTTATGCGAAAAAACATCCCTGCCGTTGTTTGAATCATAGAAACGCAAAACATCAGGGCCACCCGTTTTACGGGTGGCCCTGACTTATTGATTCTAAGTCTATTGCTCTGTTTCTACAGTCTCTGACTCTTCTTTTGCATCTTCTGGCTCTTCTTTCTTGGCAAGTGATTTATCCGCGGGGAGAACTACGTTCAGGACAATGCCGACGATGACGGCTATGGCGACACCCAGACGGTCCAGCGGAAGTTCTGTTGTGCCTATGGCCACTGTGATCGCGGGGCCAAATCGAAGGCCGAGACCAATGACCAGCATGACAGAGATAATGATACAGTTTTTCATGTCCGCCAAATTCACTTTTTCATCCACCAGGTTTCTAATACCCACGGAGGCGATCATACCGTATAATATAAAGGATGCGCCGCCGATAATGGAATCAGGTATGGAATAGATAAACGAGGCAAAGAGCGGGGAGAACCCCAGTAAGATCGCATAGATCGCGGCGAGCTGTACCACCCGCGGGTCAAATATCTTTGTTAAGGTCACGACACCCACATTTTCCGAATACGTCGTCGTCGCAGGGCCGCCGATGCCGCCGCCGACGATTGTGGCGACACCGTCGCCGCACAGGGTGCGAACCAGTCCGGGATCATCTATATAGTCTCTCCCTGAGATTCTGCTGAGGATTACCATGTCGCCGATGTGCTCCGCAATGGTGGCGAGGGCAAAGGGCAGCATGATTAATATGGTCAAAAGGCTAAACCTGGGCCACATAAACGGCGGCAGCCCGACAAGCTCAGTTCCGGCTCTGCCGAAGTCCAGAATTGCGGTATCGTTCGCATTCGTCATGCCGAACACAAAGTGCATAATGAGGGCGATGACATATGCGCCAATTATGCCGAGCAATATGGGGATAATCTTGCTCATGCCCTTGCCCCAAACGGAAAAGAAGATGATAATCACTATGGTTGCAATTGCCAGGAACATGTTGTGCTGCGACTGGGTTATCGCAAACGGCGCAAGCATGATGCCGATGAGGATAACCGTCGGCGCGGTGACAACTGTGGGCAGATATTTCATAAAGGTTTTTACGCCCACAATTTTAATCAGCAGGGCCAATGCCAAATACAAGAGTCCTGCAACCATTATGCCCCCCGTGGCATATGCAAGTTTCTCAATTTGCTCCATACCCGTCCCGGCAAACGGCCCCGCCTCTGGATCGGTAATCAGCCGGATTCCGACCATAAACGCAAAGCTTGATCCGAGGAAAACCGGCGGCGCTTTTTTAGGGCCTGAAATCAGGTGGAAAATAATCGTTCCAAGTCCGACTGCCAGCAACGTCACTTGAACAGATAGTCCCGTCAAAATCGGGACTAAAATTGTCGCCCCAAACATCGCAAATAGATGCTGGAGACCCATCAGGACTCTTTTACCGTTTGATAATTGAAATTGCATTGTTACATCCTCCCCAAGTATTTATTTTTTTGCGAATATCAGTATAGCACGGTCTTTTTACGGCTTACCCCAGGTCTTTTTTAGCTCATTTTACAACTCCCTCCTGGATTTTACTATACACCCTGTCTGTTGACAAGGGCAGATCATAAAATTGTGCGCCAGTCGCGTTTGCAACCGCATTTGCAATGACAGCCGTAATGCCGATCAGCGGGTGCTCTCCCACGCCCCGCGCGCCGTAGGGCCCGTCTAACTGCGGCGTCTCCACGTACATAATCCGGGATTTTCCCGGCAAATCTTTAAAGGTTGGAATCTTATAGTCCACAAAATTGCGGGTGAGTAAGCGCCCCTGTTCATCGTAGTACACGGCCTCTGAAAATGTGGTGCCCAGGCCCTGTAGCACACCGCCCACCACTTGGCCTTTTAGCAAAGCCTCATTCATAACGTGGCCCACATCCATACAAGTGGCGATATCCAACACCGTGATTTCGCCTGTGTGGACATCCACTTCAACTTCTACCGCGTGTGCACCATAGGTCCAGTCCAGGGCCGCTTTGCCCTGACCGGTCTCCGCGTGCAAGTTGGTCAGGCCCTGGGCAATGCTTTTGCCCCGCCCAATCATGGGCCCGCCGACAGCGTTTCCGTTTTCGTAGGTGTACCCCATGCAAATCGTAGCAAAATCCACAGACTGATGGGGATTTTGTTTCACATAAACACAGGCGTCCCCCAATGCGAGCTCATGTTTCGATGCCCGCAGTACAATGCTTCCCATTGTGAGCAACTGATCCACCAAATCGTCACAGGCATCACAGACCGCCGCACCGCAGAGTACAGTCATACGGCTGGCGACAGTCTGCCAGTCATAGGGCGTCATATTTGTGTTCAACGTCGGCGCGATGCTCACTTTCTCAATGGGAAGATGCAGCCTGTCTGCCACAATCTGCTGCAATACCGTGTATGTCCCCTGTCCAAAATCCACGCCGCCCACCACAATATGGGCGGCCCCTTCTTCCGTCATGTGCACCAGAGCCGACGACGCGCTCCACGTAGGCATCGCCGGAGCTTTTTGCAGCACTGCGGCCGCCTTGCCCCGATATTTCCCGGATGCGTGGAACTGCGCTTTTTCTTCCGCACTATATCCGGCAGAGACGTCCAAAGCCGCGGCAACTGTTTCCAGGCAGGTATCCACCCGGCCCGTATTTTCGGTAATCAGCTCACCGGTAATCGTCTCATCCCCCGGTGTCAACAGATTCTTCAGCCGTAATGCAACCGGATCCATCCCAAGGGCCTCTGCAATCAGGTCTCTCTGGCGCTCCACGGCAAAAAACACTTCGGGATGGCCAAACCCGCGGTAAGCGGTGCCGAACACATGGTTCGTATACACCGTTACGGAGTCTATTTTTACGTTTTCAATGTGATAGGGCCCACAGCCCGTGGTTGCGCCGGCGCGGCTGATATTCACCCCGTAGTCGGCGTATGCGCCGCCGTCCCACAGATATTCCGCTTCCTCGGCGATAATTTTTCCATCTTTCGTCGCCCCTGTCTTGATTTTAGCCACAAGCCCCTGACGGCACGGCAATGTGGCACACTCTTCCTCCCGTGTGGGGATCAGTTTAACCGGCCGGCCGCCGGCCTTTTTGGAGAGCATCCCCACCAGCGGTTCTAAGTGAATGCCGCTTTTCCCGCCAAATCCGCCGCCGACATAGGGAACCTTCACTTCAACATTGGTTTTCGGAAGCCCAAAAGCCACAGAAAACAAGTCCCGTATGGCAAAAGGCGACTGGGAACTCGAATAGATTTTAATGCGGTTCCCATGGCCCCACTGCACGATGGTGGCATGGGTTTCCATGGGGCTATGCAGCACTTGCGGCTGTTCGTATGTACGCTCAATCACCACATCCGCCCTGGCAAATGCGTCTTCTACATTGCCTTTGCGAATTTTTGTACGGTTTGCAATATTTTTCTCCGGCTCCGGGAAAAATACGCCCTTGATCCATTTGTAATGTTCGCTGCTCTCATGGATCCTGGGCGCACCGGGCTCCAAGGCTTCCCGCACATCCAATACAGGCGGGAGCAATTCGTACTCCACTTCAATCAAGTCCGCAGCCCGATTTGCAATCTCCTGGGTATCCGCCGCGACCGCCGCAACCGCCTCTCCAAAATAGCGTACTTTTTCATCCGCAAGCGCGGTGCGGTCCACCATGTAAATGCCCACCCAGGCATTGCCGTCCCGTGCAGTAATCACTGCGCGGACACCCGGAAGCGCCTCTGCGCGGGCGGTATCAATGCGGAGAATCTTCGCATGGGCGTGGGGACTGGTCTTGAGTTTCCCATAGAGCATTCCGTTGAGCTTGATATCGCTGACATACTCAGCCTGCCCAGTCACTTTTTCAAAGCTGTCATGGCGGGTTACGCCTTTCCCGATGAATTTTTCACTATGCATGGCCGTCCTCCCCCATGGCCCCTGCGGCTTCAATCGCCTCGATGATGGACTCATAGCCGGTACAACGGCAGAGATTCCCCTCTAACGCCTCAATAATTTCTTCTCTGGACGGCGCAGGGTTCTGATCAAGAAGCGCCCGGGCAGACATGATCATCCCCGGTGTGCAGAAGCCGCACTGAAACCCATGGCGCTCTATAAAGGAGCGCTGCAGCGCCGAGAGCTCGCCATTCACGCTCTCACCCTCAATGGTGCGAATTTCCGCACCATCCGCCTCCATGCCCATTACCATACAGGAATTTACGGGCCTGCCGTCCATGATAACGGCACACGCCCCGCATTCCCCGGCAGAACACCCCTCTTTTGTGCCCGTCAGGTGGAGATGTTCCCGCAAAAGCGTAAGCAGACTGGCCTCCGGCGGGCATGACACCACGTAGGTTTCGTCATTTACAATCAGCCGAATACTATTCATGGATCAATGCCCTCCCCTTCCTCTAAAATTTCACCTATCACTTCGTTTGCAAGATACCGCAGCATGGCAAGGCGGTATTCTTTCGAACTGCGCACATCACCAATCGGCGACGTATGTTCTATGGCCCTGTCCACAATTTCACCCCGCTTCCCACGAAGCGCTTCCGGTTCATATGTGCCGCATTCGACCAGTAACGGCGTTGGCGCCGCCGCACCGAATGCCATGCGCAAAACACCTTCTCTGGAGTATGAAACGGCCACTGACACCTGTGCAAGATCATGCCCGCGAATCCGCTTTTTCTTGCGGAACGCGCTTATCCCATCCGCCTTTGGAAGCACAACTTTCATCACCAGTTCATCCGGCTGCAGCACATGTTTTTTTACACCTGTAAAAAAATCTCTGAGCGGAATAGTACGACCGCCCGCAGAGGCAATCGTTTGAATGTATGCGTCTGTAACAAGGCAAGGCGGCAGCATATCTCCGCCGGGCGACGCATTGCAGATATTCCCCACCAGTGTAGCGCGATTACGCAACAAATGGTTGGCGACGGATGCCGCACTTTGGCCGACAGCGTTATACCATCCTGTTAACATGCCGGAGCCCAACATCTCGTTTAATGTGACCGCCGCGCCTATTTCCAGCCCTTCCTCTGTTTGCTCCATCCGTTTCAAATCGGGGATTTTTTTAATATCCATTAGATAGTCACAAACAGCCGCCTTATCTTTCAGCGCAATAATCAGATCCGTTCCACCTGCCAAAATGCGCAAATTTTTTCTCTCTTTCAAACATTCCGATGCCTCGGCAACTGTTACAGGAGATAGAAATTGATACATAATTTCGCTCCTTTATATTTTTGTAATTGGATACTGTAACAAATTTTATCATACTTCTGTGTTTTGTCAATGTTGTTATATCTATGGAATCATACCGATATAGTTATATAGTTTTGGCAATTATAGAAAATACATGACAAAAGCGTATTTTGGTAGTATAATGAAGGCATTCGTTATGTGGAGCAAGAGGGGCATTGATATGAACATAAGCATTACCGAAACCGCTTTACGCGATGGACAGCAGTCGCTTCTCGCAACCCGTTTGCCCTTTGAGCGATTTGCGCCAATTTTAGAAGCTATGGACAAGGTGGGGTACTACGCCGTAGAATGCTGGGGCGGTGCCACATTTGACTCCTGTCTGCGCTATCTGGACGAAGACCCGTGGGAGCGTTTGCGCAAAATCCGATCGGCCATGCCCAACACGAAACTGCAGATGTTACTGCGGGGGCAGAACATCTTGGGATACAAGCATTATCCGGACGATGTTGTACGGCACTTTGTGCGGCTGTCAGTCAAAAACGGCATCGATATCATCCGCATTTTCGACGCCCTCAACGACCTACGCAATGTGGAGGTCGCAATTGACGAAACCATCCGGCAGGGCGCACACGCCTCCGGAGACATTGTCTATACCATCAGCCCTGTACACACCCTGGATCGCTATGTGGAAGTTGCGAAAACATTGGAGAAAATGGGCGTACACTCCGTCTCTATCAAGGATATGGCCGGGATCTTGGACCCAAAAACCGCCTATGATCTGGTACGCGCCATCAAAGAGCAGGTGGGTATTCCCCTCAGCATCCATACCCATTGTACAACCGGACTGGCCTACATGACGTATCTCAAAGCGGTAGAGGCCGGCGCGGATATCATCGAGACGGCAACCGCCGCCCTGTCCGGCGGCACATCCAACCCGGCGACAGAGACCATGGTGTACGCCCTTGATCAATTCGGCTACTCCAGCGGACTGCAAGCAGATCACATGCAAACTGTCTCCGCATTTTTCAAAAAGGTCCAGGAGGAGTCCATCGCATCGGGACTGCTTGATCCTCTGGTGCTCACCACGGATCCCAACTGTCTCAGCTATCAAATGCCGGGGGGAATGTTCTCTAATCTCGTCAGTCAGCTCAAAGCACACAACGCACTCGACAGCCTGCAAGCAGTGCTCGAAGAGATGCCGCGCGTCCGCGCGGACCTCGGGTACCCGCCCCTCGTCACACCGCTGAGCCAGATGGTAGGTGCCCAGGCGACGCAAAATGTGCTCATGGGCACACGGTACAAGACCGTCGCCAAGGAAATCAAACACTATATCAAAGGCGAATACGGCATCCCCCCCGCCCCAATTGATGAAACACTCGCAGCGAGCGTCCTCGGCGGCGATCCCCCAGCCACAATACGCTTTGCAGAAACACTTCCCCCCATATTTGAGCAGACAAAGCGAGACCTGATCGGCATCGCTCTGTCAGACGAAGATGTACTCTCTTATATTTTGTTCCCGACAATTGCAGAGAAGTTTTTTGCGTCTCGGCAAGAGAAGGCGGGGCGGGCCGTAAACTATGCCATCCAAAAGCCGGATGAGGTGCTCAACTTGGTCAATGTCCCCGATCAGGAGGCCGCCATCATCATGGCAACTGTCGCCGCAACAATTAACGCACCCCTTGATTCTCTGCGCTTTTTGTCAATCCGTGAACTTGTTTCAAACGAGAATGAGAATTCGTAATACACCATTCCAAAGCGCCCGAAGGTATTATGCCTTCGGGCGCTCAGCCTGAAGAAAAAGTCCCACGCTTTTATGGGTATGTTGGTAAGGGAGGTTTTGAACGACCTCTACTAACAGAAACGGGTAAGCGTCTCATTTGCAGTGATTC
>Ga0123355_10001623_pt1 | contig 31403 bp, 28 predicted proteins | sample TergutEmb28metaG_3_FD_89872 | JGI IMG/M metagenome (GOLD analysis project Ga0123355, IMG submission 89872) | Embiratermes neotenicus P1 segment gut microbial communities from Petit-Saut dam, French Guiana - Emb289 P1 | ecosystem: Host-associated > Arthropoda: Insects > Digestive system > Gut ...
ACAATCACCGCAGCCGTTGCACAGTTCGCGGTTTACATAGCCGGCTTTTTGCCGGATTTTCACGGTAAAATTCCCGACATAGCCGGAAACTTCCTCTACCTCGCTGTATGTATACAAAGAAATATTTTCGTGCTGTGCCGCGTCAACCATTTTAGGGGTTAATATACAGGCAGAGCAGTCTAACGTTGGAAATGTTTTGTCAAGTTGGGCCATTCTGCCGCCGATGGTGGGCGATTTTTCTACGATATCCACTGCGTAGCCCGCGTCTGCGATATCCAGCGCAGTTTGAATGCCCGCAATGCCGCCGCCGATGACAAGGGCGCGTTTAATCACGCCGCTTTCCCCCGGGAATAACGGCTTGCTTAAATGAAGTTTGGCAACGGCCGCACGCATAAGTACAACGGCCTTATCTGTGGCCGCTTTTTTATCCCTGTGAACCCAAGAGCAGTGCTCGCGAATATTTGCCATTTGTACCATGTACGGGTTCAAGCCCGCCGCGCCTGCCGCTTTGCGGAAAGTGGTTTCATGCATTCTTGGTGAACAGGCGCAAATAACCACCCCGGTTAAGCCATGCTCGACAATGGCATTGCGCACCATGGATTGGCCGCCTTCGGAACACATGTACTGATATTCGGCAGAATAGGCAACACCGGGTTCATTGGTTGCCGCATCTACCACCGTGACGATATCCACAGTCCCCGCGATATTACTGCCGCACCAACAGACAAACACACCTATTTTTTGCAATGTATCTCACTCCTGTTATTTGGAATAATGCTGCATTACATGTAGGGGCGGCAACCTGCCGCCCGCGGAATTGCAAAACACATTAGGGTAATGCAATTTTTATCATAGACGGGCGGCAGGTTGCCGCCCCTACAATATGGTGTTCGTACTATTTGCTGTATTTTCTAAACGCACTGACGATTAATTGCTGCGGTATTTCGGGATTGTTTTCAACAATTTGTGGGATATCATCGGGGTATAAGTAGTTATTGCCTTGCGGCCTGATTGCGGTGAGCCGCACGGCTTCTATCAAGTGTGCAGGCTCGACACCACGGGGGCATCGCTGTACACAGGCAAGGCAAGAAAGACATTTCCACAGCGAGCCTACACCGGAAATCGTCCAAAAAGCATCAAGATTTTTTTCTGCCAGATACTTCACCACTTTATGTGGCTTCACATCCATTTCCGACGGGCAGGTGGCGGTACATTTGCCGCATTGGATGCATTTTTTCGGGTTTGTGCCGCTTATTTGAATGGTTTCTTCGGCTAGGTTGATATTGCTGCCTTGCATGATAATTCCTCCGTCCGATTGAAAAAATGCTTAATTTACACGTTTTAGTTTCAACGGTCTTTTCGTAAGAAACTCTGCGCCTTTATCCATTGTCGTTTGTGGCTGCTGATATATATCGACATCTATCTGTAGCGGTTCATCAATAATATATAGTATTACTTTTTCAGTTCCGTTGTGGGAAATAGGTGAAAAAACTTCGCTATAACTAAGCATTGTTGGCTGGGTTGCAAACGCTTCTGCAAGTTCCTTCCATTGAGTTATTGTTGAGCCTTCTCGTAAAATTTCAAACTCCAAATTGGAACCATGATACCAAAGCTTGCTCATATCAATCGGATATTCCATATTCTATCCCCTTATCTAGTATAACTTATGTTCGCTTGGTTGGCATTAAACGAAATCCGACGCATCACTTACACCCCAACGCCTCTGCCAACAATTCCGTAAAATAATACACAGGAAGGCTATCCCTTGCATCATTCTGCGCAAGATTATACAAACACAACGGACACGCCGTAATCATCGCCTCCGCACCTTTTGCAACGCACGAATCCAATATTTTTTTGCAGCAACTCTGCACCAATGCTTTGTCGTCAATGGCGGCATAACTGCCGCAGCATTCGTTGCGGTACGAGTATATCACCGGCTCTGCGCCAATAGCCCGGATAAAATCCTCTATAATGGAAGGGTTCTCCGGGTCGTCAAACTGCATTATACCGCTTGGGCGAAGTAATAGGCAGCCATAGTATGCCCCTATTTTACGCCCGGTCAGCGGGTTAACAACGCGCTTGCTAAGCTCATGGAAGCCGATATCATCGCGCAGCATTTCTAAGTAATGTACCACTTTGGTCGTACCTGTATATGGTGTTTCAGATTGCGAATAATTATTTGCCCTTGTCCGTATATCCGCGTCATTGCGCATATCGTTGTTCACGCGCTTTATAACGTGATGGCAAGCGGAACAAAGCGTAAGTAAATCCCTTTGTTCCCGAGCCGCTTCTTCAAGTGTGCGTACAGCCGAAAGCTTTGATGCAATCTCATCTTTTGCCACGGGGTAGACGGCGCCGCAGCATTGCCATTCATCCATTTCTATTATATCTATACCAAGTGCTTCCATTGATTTTTTTGCATATTCATCAAGTTTTTTGGCTTTGGTTTTAAGTGTACACCCGGGATAATACAGATATGTCATAGGCGCGCCCCTTTATTTTCATTATAGAGGCGGCACGTTGCCGCCCCTACATGGTGAAGCAACGCTATTGCATTACTCCTACGACTATTATAACAAATTTATGACAAATTGCCCAATATCTCGTTATATCGGTGCGTGGCAAGTTCGCTGGGCTTGCCCTTTTTGCAAAACTCAAGTTTGGCAAGCTTTGGTGAGTTCCTTTCAACTATAACCATGCCGCTCACGAGTTTGGCCTGTAATGCCGCAAACGCTTCCAAAAATCTTTCATCTTTTTTTGCCTTATCGTAAAAGGACAGCACATAAACATAGTAGAACAAGTTGTAATCCCACAACGGGTATTCCACTTGCATAAACCGGGAACCTATTCCATATTGGCATGGGCCTATTGGCGTTTTTATTGTCCAATGCATTAATAAAAATTCTACGGCTTTATCCAGGGCAGGCGCGTTGTTTAAGTAGCCGCTAAAGCGGAAAGCATCCAATGCGTTTAGGGTTGGCAAAGAGTTTGAATACTCTGTCTCTGGGCCGCGCCCAAAGGAAAATTTGTTGCAACGCCAGCCTCCGTCGGTATAGGGAGTGTCCAGAAAATACTGAAATGTTTTTTGGATGCGCGCATCCGATGGGTACCCCATGCGGCACAGTAAGCTTGCTATATAAGCTGTATGGCATGGAAGAATACCACCTGTGGGATAGGCTTTGAAACGTCCGTCTGGTCTCCATGTGTTAAAAAATAATTCAGCAACCGTTTTTAATATTGGGAACGAAGGTTCCATACCCAATTCTAAAAGCATGAGTGCGCTGCTATAAGCGGAAAAGGGGGTGCCTTTAAGCAGGCGGTTGTCTGGCGTAGTCCAGTAATCTGCGCCGTTATCGTACCTGTGGGATAATATTTCATCAATATCTGCTTGATATTTGCTGTGTGTTGCCATTTGCCACCCTCCTTATATAGTGTCGGGTTTTTCACCAATTGAATGGGCACAGAGTTTAACCGCTGTGTTTTCCTAAACCGAGCCCATCAATACTTCTAGTAACTCTCCTATGTGGCTTGCGCCCAGCACCTTAAAGCCTTTGGGCACACGTATTTTTCCCTTATTCGCCAGCGGCAACACGCACTCGTTAAAGCCCTGCCGGGCGGCTTCCATTACACGGCGTTCCGGCTGGGTAATGGCACGCAATTCCCCCGCAAGGCCAACTTCGCCCAGTACCATAGTTTGTGGGTTTATCGCCTTGTTCCTATAGCAAGATGCCAGCGCCGCAATTACTCCAGCGTCTGCGGCGGGCTCGTCTATGCGCAGGCCGCCGGCCACGTTTACATAGGCGTCAAAATTTTGCAGTTTGTAACCCGCCCGCTTTTCCAGTACCGCCATCAGCATAACTACGCGGTTGTAGTCCATTCCGGTAGCGGTACGGCGTGGCGTACCAAACGAAGTGTACGAAACCAGGGCTTGCACCTCTGCAAGCAACGGGCGCGAGCCTTCCATGCTGCATGTAACAACAGAACCCGGCACATCTATAGGACGGCCTGCCAGCATGTACGCAGACGGGTCTTCTATGGGTGTTAGCCCCTGCTCGCCCATTTCAAACACGCCAATTTCGTGGGTAGAGCCGAAGCGGTTTTTTACCGCGCGTATCAGGCGATATGCGTCCTTATCATCGCCCTCGAAGTACAGCACGGTGTCCACCATGTGTTCCAGCACGCGCGGGCCGGCAAGTGAGCCTTCCTTTGTCACGTGCCCAACCAGCATTACCGCCATGTTTTCCTGCTTGGCAAGGTATGTGAAAAACGCAGCGCATTCCCGCACTTGGGTGACACTGCCCGGCAATGAAGCAATGTCGGAGAGACGCATCGTTTGTATGGAGTCGATAAAAAGCATGGCAGGCTTGACTTTTTGCACCGCGTCACGTATGGCGTACAAGTCGGTTTCCGCCAGCAAATAACAATTCGGCGCAGCCACTTGTAAGCGGTCTGCCCGCATTTTTATTTGGGCGGTGCTTTCCTCGCCGGATACATATAAAATTGGAAAATCCTTTTTCGCCATATGGCGGCACATTTGCAGCAAAAGTGTAGACTTGCCTATACCCGGGTCCCCCCCCAGCAAAAGAAGGCTACCGGCTACCACGCCGCCGCCTAAAACGCGGTCAAGTTCACCAATACCTGTAGCGTGGCGGCTTGTGCCGTCTACGGAGCTTGAAATATCGCTTAGCCGTTGCACTTGCGATGTGTCGCCGGTGGTTTGAATAAAAGTTGCGCCTTTTATGCCCTTGGGCGGCGGGGGTTTTACTGTGCGTTCTTCAAATGTGTTGTACGCACCGCAGGCCGGGCAGCGTCCCAGCCATTTTGCTTGTTCGCATTCGCAAGCGGTACAGATGAATCTGGTTTTTGGTGGCATGGTCGTCTCCTTTAGGAAGTGTAAATTTCATTTTCGTTTTCTATCTGTATGAACGGTATTGCACCAGCAGGAAGGCGAAATATATCCTTAGCTTCTCATACGGTCGCGCTTTCTGCGGTAATATTTTGTCAGTATACCATTTTCGCCGGAGAATTTTTCGATTGCTTGCTTTATCTTGCGGCTCAGCGAGTTAAACTGTCCCATGTTTTCGTCTACAGCATATGTCCATGTGGTCGTTCCCCCGCGCAGCCCGTACTCTTCCATGTTAATGCCATCGGCCGTTATGGACAATATCTCCATTTGTTTAATAATATCCTGTTTGATATCATCGGACATTTGGTCGCACAACTTGAACACGATGCGGACATATTCATCCAATGGGCTTTCATACCTTAAGCTAATAAAGTGAATGCCGCGGCGGACATCCTCAAATGTATCAAGGCACTTTGCCCAATGCGTATTGATAAAATGAAGCGCAAGCTGCTGCTCTGCACATTTGATACCATTCATGCCGGCTTTTTGCAATACTTGCCGATATTTTTCGGGGTTAGCATTTTCTAAAAATGCAAAATAACGCTCGCCTTTGAGCATTTCCATTCGTAATTCTGATATACGCACACGCTGTTCCTCGACAACGGAAGAAAAGCGGCTGAGTGAATAGCGTGCTTGGGCGCTCTCACTTTCCATTTTGCGCTGCACTTTGCGGACGGCATTGACACGTTTCTTCACATTTCCAATTTCGGCCCTCACTTTTGCAAGCGGTGTCATACGGCAAGACAAATCGGCATCCTCTAGCCATATGAAGAACTTGCTTTCCCCGGGGTCTCCCTGCCGCCCGGCACGGCCACGCAGCTGATTGTCTATACGCTCGCTTCGGTTAATGCCGACCCCAATGATAAAAAGCCCGCCGGCCGCTACAGTCTCGTCACGCAGTTGCTCATCTGCTCCGCCAAGACGTATATCAACCCCACGCCCCGCCATATTTGTAGAAATCGTGACATGACCCGGTTTCCCGGCTTGCGCCACCAGCGCAGCTTCTTCCTCGTCATTTTTCGCATTAAGCACACTATGGGGAACGTTCGCACAACTCAGCAATTCAGAAAACTGTTCCGATTCGGCGACGCTCCTTGTTCCAATGAGTACGGGCTGTTTTCTGCTGTAACAGCCGGCTACTTGGGCAATGACACTTTGTAAAAAAGTCTCTTGCGCTGTGAAAAAAGCGTCTGCATGGTCTATGCGAATACCGGGCGTATGCGGCGGGATAATATCCACTTTCAAATCATAAGTCGAATCCAGTTCTTTAGCAGAGGTTGCGGCAGTACCTGTCATGCCGCACAGGGCTGGATAAAGCCTCAAAAAATATTGCATGGGAATGGAGTTGTAAATCACAGTCAGCGGAGAAAGTTCCAACCCTTCTTTGGCCTCTACAGCGCGATGAAGCAATTCAGGATATCGCTTATTTATTATCACACGCCCGGTTGTTGCTTCCACGAGCTGCACGGCTCCGTCTTTAAGGATATAGTCTTTATCACGAGTCAAAAGATGATGGGCTTCCAGTGCATTTTGTACGCCGTTCAGAACACTTATATTTTCTTCGCCGTACAAATTAACCCCAAAGTGCGCCTCTATTCGATCCGTTCCTTTTTCTGTTAGCCACACTAGATTTTCTGTTTGCGATATGTCGTATTCATCTGTTGCCAGTGCCCGAATACATGCGTCTATGCCTTTGACGATATCCTTTTTACCGGTTACTTCCCCCGCAAGCACAAGGGGCGTGGTGCACTCATCAATCATAATCGAGTCTGCTTCATCTATAATCGCCACATCAAAAGCCGGAAATAAAACTTCATCCAGTGTTTGCGCCGTAAAATCCCGTAAATAGTCAAACCCGGCCTGCTTTGCAGAAACATAGGTCACATCACAAGCGTATGCTGCTTTACGCGCTTCTATGGTAGAGTGTTGGTCTGCAAAGCCAACGGTTAAACCACAAACCTCATATATCTCGCGGTTTTCTGCCCAATCCCGCTTTGCAAGGTAATCGTTAAACACAAGAATGTGAACATGATATCCCTCTAAGGCATAACAAACAGCCGCCACAACGGCAGCCAAGGTTTTGCCCTCGCCCGTAGGAAGCTCGGCAATCCTTTTGTTTATCAATGAATAAGCTGCGCTCAATTGTGTATCAAAAAGAGACAGTCCTGTTATTCTTCGTATCCATTCCTTTATAATGGCAATCCTTTGTGCTGTCGCACTGCTTTCTCTTAGCGCAGCGGTTAAATCATTATCCGATAAATCGGTGAGTTGATACTTTTTTGTATTGCCAATGAAATCTGCATACGGGAGTACCCTTTTTGCAGAAGATGGTTTCATTTTCACGATAATACCCCATATTCAAAAAAGGGCTGCCTTACGACAGCCCTTAGAGACCTGGTACCAGGTCCTATTTTTGCGTTTCTAGTCGTTTTCCAACAACTCAATCAGCGTCTTAAAAGTCTTGTTGGAATCCATGTACGCATACCTGCCGCCAGGGTATTCGCCCTTTTGAATCAGCGGAATGCCGTTGGCTTCCAAGCGTGAAATGACTTGCTTCATACCATTTACAACAAACGCCAGGTGATGAATCCCTTCGCCGTTTTTGTCTAAATCTTCCCGCCATGTTGATGGCTTTTCGTCCGGCTCAATCAGTTCAATTGTCAGGTTGCCGCCCACAGGGAAGAATGCCAATTTTGCGCGTGCATCGCACGGCTTCCCGCGGTATTCGCCCTGTGTTTCCTCGAGCGTGCCTGTCACAATATAACCCGGTTCTTCTACGCCCAGTATTGCGGCAAATTCTTTGATAGACTTTTCGATGTCATGCACCAAAATGCCCACCTGTGTAACCACGTTTGTTCCCAGTAAACCTTTTTCCATGTGTACTACCTCCTAAGATTATCAACAATTTGTTGAAAATATTCTGGCCAAGGCGCGGTAAATGTCATGGTTTGCGCCGTAACCGGGTGTTTGAATGATAGTTGTGCGGCATGGAGAATTTGGCTTTGCAGCCCAAATGGCTGCCCCGCCCCTCCGTATGTTACATCGCCTAGCACAGGATGCCCAATATGCGCCATGTGTACCCGTATTTGGTGTGTCCGCCCTGTTTCCAGCCTTGCGGATACAAGCGTGTATTTACCTAGCCGTTCCAGTACTTCTATATAGGTTACCGCCCTGCGTGTACGCTTGCCGGGTTCTGTTACAATAGCCATTTTTTTGCGGTTAACGGGGTGGCGGCCTATTGGCGCATCTATGCGGATTTTGTCTTGCTGCACCGCGCCGCAGCACACCGCGTTGTAAATACGTACCATGGAATTATCCGCAAGCTGTGCCGCCAGGCCTTGGTGGGCGATGTCATTTTTGGCAACCACCATTATGCCAGAGGTATCCTTATCCAGCCTATGGACAATCCCGGGGCGCAAAACGCCGCCTATGCCAGACAATTTGCCTTTGCAGTGGTGCATCAGTGCATTGACCAGTGTGCCCTGCCAGTTCCCGGCCGCAGGGTGTACAACAAGCCCTTGCGGTTTGTTTATTACAAGCAAGTGGTCATCTTCATATATGATATCCAGCGGGATATCTTCTGCCAAAGTTTCGCAAGGCTCTGGGGCCGGCAGCGTACATGTAATTATATCACCGGCGGCGACTTTATAATTTTTTTGCAATGGTTTGCCGCCGCGTGTGACATGCCCTTCGGCCAATAGCTTTTGAGCAATACTGCGCGTGGGTATGCCTTCCGCACCGGTCAAAAAAACGTCAATGCGTGCGCCGGCTTTTTCTGCGGCAACGCTTATTTCTGTGGTATGCATTCCTGCAAATCCTTTATCACAAACAGCAGAACAAACGCACCAAGAAATGCCCCTGCCACAACATATACATCTGCAAGGTTAAAAATGGGAAAGTTGATAAACAAAAACGCCAGCATATCCCGCACATAACCGAAAGCAATCCTGTCAAACAAATTCCCAACGCCTCCTGCAAAAATCAGGATGATTGGAACGCGGATAAGCCAAAACCGTTTCTCTAGCGGCAGGCGGCCATAAAACCACAAAAGCCCGCCCATCAACACAATTTTTACAACGGTAAACAGCCAGCGGCTCCACTCGAAATTTGCCAAAAGGCCAAAAGCGGCCCCGGTGTTGCGGGTATAGGTAAGCCCCAAAAAGCCCGGTATTAAATCGCGGCTGGGCTGGCCCATAAGGTTGGCGGCAGCCCAGCTTTTTAGCCATAAATCCAAGGCCAGCAAAACGGCGGCTGCCACCAATAATATCCCCCAGGTTATAAGCCGGGATTGTTTTTTATGCATCGGCAAAAGAAATGCCTATCGCTTTGGCTACGCGCACAAGTTCGCCGTTCGGGTCTACTACTTTTGCGCCGCCCTTGCTGGTTTCGCCCATCGCGCCGTCGCCAAGCACCGTTGCGAATGGTACGTATGTCATTTCTCCGTTTTGCAGGGCTACCATGTTGCCAAACTTGCCGTCGCGCACAAGTTCTGCGGCTTTTACGCCATATCTGGCAGAAAGGATTCTGTCCGCTGGGGAGGTGTCACCGCCGCGCTGGATATGCCCAAGCACGCAATGGCGCACTTCGTTATCGACCATCGATTCCAGCCTGTTGGCGATATACGCCGCCACGCCGCCAAAGCGGATAGAGTCTGCGCTGTCTTCCACTACTTTACCAACGATGGCTTCGCCGCCTTTTTCTGTTGCGCCTTCGCAAACGGCGATAATGGTAAATGGTTTGCCGGCGGCGTTGCGCTCGTTAATTTTCTTTGCAACCCCTGCCATGGAGTAGGGGATTTCCGGAATAAGGATAACATCCGCACTGCCGGCAATGCCCGCGTTTAAGCAAATCCACCCTGCGGAACGTCCCATAATTTCTACAACAAGTACTCTATGGTGGCTTTCCGCGGTGGTATGCAAACGGCCAAGATTCTCTGTAACAATGTTTACCGCCGTGTCAAAGCCGTATGTGGCTTCTGTGGAAGAAAGGTCGTTGTCGATGGTTTTGGGCACGCCAACCACATTTATGCCTTTGCGGGCAAAATCGCGCGCACTGGTGAGCGTTCCGTCGCCGCCAAGCACAATAAGGGCGTCTACGCCTTCTTTTTTCATGTTTTGTATCGCAACATCGGAAACGTCTTTTTTCACTTGCACGCCGTTTTCTTCAACGGTGTAATCGAACAGGTTGTCCTTATTTGAGTTATACAAAATAGAACCACCCTTGTGCAAAATGCCAGATGTAGATTCACAGGTTAGCGGCACAAAGTCGTTGTTGTAAAGGCCCCTGTAGCCAAATTTGTATCCTATTAGTTCGCAATCCATCATGTTGCTACATGCACGCACCAACGTGTGAATGACTGCGTTAAGCCCCGGGGCATCTCCGCCTCCTGTGAGGACAGCAATTTTCTTTTTACTCATGTTTTTAGTCGTTCCTTCCTGAATGAATATACTCGTTGGGTCGCCAACGCCACCATTGTAAACCATTTTTGACATTTTGTCTTGACTTTTTCTCCAAAATGTTCTAAAGTTACTAGGAATCTCTACCCCGATTGAGATGTCAAAAACTCAGCAAGACAAAATTGTAAAACTTACTGGAGGTTCAACCATGCGCACCACCCACATTACAAAGCCTGCAGAAGTAGAGCGCAAGTGGTTTGTTGTAGATGCAACAGACTTAAACCTAGGCCGCTTATCTTCTGAAGTAGCGCGTATTTTGCGGGGCAAGCATAAGCCAATTTTTGCCCCCAACGTAGACGCCGGCGATTATGTTATTATCGTTAACGCAGACAAAATTAAAGTGACAGGCCGCAAACTAGACCAAAAAATATATGTGCGCCATTCTGGCCACATTGGTAAAAGAAAAGAAATTGTTATGCGTGATATGCAAAACAAAAAGCCCGAATTTATTGTTACCCACGCTGTAAAGGGTATGCTCCCAAAAAACAATTTGGGGCGCCAAATGTTTGCAAAACTACACGTGTATGCAGGGCCGGAACACAAACACCAAGCCCAACAACCAGAAGCACTTGTGCTTCATTTAGAATAGGAGGCGCTGGATTATGGCATCAGTTTCATATTACGGAACAGGCAGAAGAAAAAGCGCCGTTGCGCGTGTTTATCTTTTGCCCGGTAAAGGCAATATAACCATTAACAAGCGTGGCATCGACGATTATTTTGGGTTGGAAACATTAAAATTAATCGTGCGCCAGCCGCTAGAACTTACTGGTACATTAAGCAAATTTGATATTATGGTTAATGTATATGGCGGCGGCTACACCGGCCAGGCCGGTGCAATCCGTCACGGGATTTCCCGCGCGTTGCTTATTGCAGACAGCGACTTCCGCCAGCCATTAAAACGTGCAGGTTTCCTAACCCGCGACCCACGTATGAAAGAGCGTAAAAAATACGGTCTTAAAGGTGCAAGACGTGCGCCACAGTTCTCAAAACGTTAGTTCACTCCCTAAGGAGTTACATTCTTTACAAAACCCCCGGCTGCCTGCCGGGGGTTTTGTGGAAGTGGATGCATTTGCCAAAATCAACCTTTTTTTGGAGATCGTGCGCAAAAGAAGCGATGGATATCACGACTTGGTTTCTGTGATGCAAGCGGTAAACCTGCGGGATAGCCTAGTGATACAAAAGCTGGATAGTGCAGCCAGCCCAATACAACTGAATACAAATATTTCCAATTTGCCAACATGCGACAAAAACCTTGTTGTAAAAGCCGCAAAGCTTTTAATGCGGGAGTATAACATCACACAGCCCATACACATCAAACTAACCAAGCGCATACCCATAGGCGCAGGGCTGGGCGGCGGCAGCAGCGATTGCGCCGCAACACTGCATGGGCTAAACCAACTTTTTGATTTGAAGATACCCTTAGACAAGCTTATGGATATTGGCGCAACTCTTGGGGCAGACGTTCCGTTTTGCCTGCTTGCAAATAGTCAAGGCGGTGCTGCCCTTGCAAGGGGCATTGGCGAAAAGTTAACACCTTTGCCTGCGCACCCGGACTGCTCTATCGTGCTTGCTTGCCCGCCGATACATGTTTCCACAAAAAAAATTTTTAATAGGCTAAAACGCGACGCCCAATACACAAATGGTAAGCTGGACAAGTTTATGTCCGCATACGAAACACAAGACATCGCACAAATAGCGAAACATTTTCAAAACACCTTCACTTCCATTACATCTGGCTTATATCCGCAAATTGCAACATTAATTACAGGCCTGCAAAAACAAGGTGCTTTAGGTGCCGAAATGACCGGCACGGGTTCCGCTGTTTTCGCATATTTCCATAATGAAAACAACGCCCGAAAAGCGTGTGACATATTACGAGCAAAATATATAGGCACAAAGTTCTTTGTAACCGCTCCTAGAATTTAAGCCGCGATACATATGAAGTGAACAGCCGGGAGGTGAAGGCATGGCAAAAGACGGCAAAAACCCACAAAACATAAAGCGCCCGCCCCAGCTGGGCGACCTGGCACCGCCAAAGGCAAAGCCCAGCAAACAAGCTTCGCATAAGCGCAAGCTTTCTCCACTTCCGGAAATAAAAACAGTGACACCAAAAACGCCAAGTACCCCGTATAATAGAAACCGCGCTACGCCGCCTGTCGGTAACCGCCAGCCTAACAATAGAGGCACTTCGCCGCAGCCCAGCCGCAGGCCGCTTCCCGTAACTGGGGAAAGACTGGGGCGAGGCATAAAAACACCAAAACGCCAAGAACGGCCCCGCCCAAAACGCAGCATGAGCCCGGGGCTCAAACGCGGGTTAAATATTGGCATAACCGTTATAATTATTGGCACGCTTATTACCATGGTAGGGTTGCGTCTTTTTGGCAACAATGCCCTTGCCGTTTTTCTTGATGGCCGCCAAGTAGGATACATTCCAATGAACAGCGAAACCACAAGCGCAAGCTTCCATAACGAAGTTGTTGCTAATATAGAGGAGAATCATCAAACAGAAGTTATTGCTTCCCAGCATGTTACAGTAGAGCCCGCCCGTTGGGTTCCTGGCCGCAATATTACAGAAAGAGCATCTATGGTAAGTGAACTTGGCCTTCATATGGATTATCAAATTCGGGTTAGGGCCATTTATGTAAACAATGAGCGGGAAGTTTTGGTGCGCAGCGATAATTGTATTGAAGATATCGAACGCCGTATAACCGCAGAGTGGATAAACGAAAACACTGTAGATAGTTATTTTGACACGGATTGGCGAATAGAAACCCTTGTTGTAGACCGCGACTATGAAGGCATACTTAGCCCGCTAGAAGCTATTGCCGTGCTAGACCGTACAGAAATAGTAACATACCCTTACACTGTGCAGCCCGGAGAAAGTTTATGGTTGCTTGCCCCGCGTTTTGGCACAACAGTAGAAAATATCGCACTGCTTAATAATATTACATCCGATGCCGAGCTGCTAATAGGACAAACTCTATATATCCGCACGCGACGGCCCATCCTTTCCGTGATAACCATAGACGAGTTTGCAACCTACGCTCCCATAGAAATGCCTGTAGAAACCATTTACACCAACGAGAGGGAAGAATCCACCACCTACATTGTACAAGAAGGCTTCCCCGGGGAAAGACGCAACGTTCAGCGGATAACCCGCCTAAATGGCGAAACAATACAAACAGAACAACTGGAATCTGAAGTAATTCATGAGCCCGTAACGCATATCGTTGAAGTAGGCACCCGCCCCGCGGTATTAGAGCGGCGGTAATATAGGAAAGGGCCAACAGCAAACATAGGGCAGGGGCTTGCTCCCGCCGAGCAAATAAAAGGAGGGCAATATTATGCCAGCAAAAATTTTAATTGTAGACGACGAAACAAGAATTGTAGATATTCTAAACTACAATTTACGCAAGGAAGGCTACGAAACCATTTGTGCACACGACGGGGAAACAGGCCTAAGCCTAGCCCTTACAGAAAACCCAGATCTCGTACTCCTGGACATAATGATGCCAGGGCTGGACGGGTACGAAGTATGCAAACGCCTACGTAAAGTATCCCAAGTGCCAATAATCATGCTCACCGCAAAAGCGGAAGAAGCGGACAAAGTGCTTAGTTTCGAACTTGGTGCAGACGACTATATAACAAAACCCTTTGGCGTACGCGAAATGCTGGCCCGTGTTATGGCAAACCTGCGCCGTGTACACATGCCGCAAGCGAACACCACGGGCAACAACCGTTTGGTTTTTGGCGAATTAACCATGGATTTAGATTTATACGAGATAAAACGCGGCAATACTGTGATAGACCTTACCCGCAGGGAATTTGAACTTGTAAAATTTCTTGCGACACAAAACAATCAAGTTTTTACGCGTGAAGCATTGCTGGAAAAAGTATGGGGCTATGAATACTTTGGCGACGTCCGCACGGTAGACGTTACCATTCGCCGCCTAAGAACGAAACTGGAAGTTACCCCAGACACACCAACCTATATTTTAACAAAACGCGGCGTAGGCTATTATTTTACGCAAGAATTTGGCGGTGGATATAACCAGTAGGTTTATATGCGAATCTATAGTTAAGATTTTGATATTGTAAAATTGAGCGGCAGAATGCCACCCCTACGTAAACCACGCATTTGATGCAAAAAATATCAATGTAGGGGCGGCTCTTAGCCGCCCGAATCTAACTATGGATTTGCATGATTATAAGTCGGATTGTCGAGGTTAGCATGAACAGTATCAAAACGAAGCTAATTGGCATATACGCTGTGGTTATACTCATTGTAATGATAGTCAGCGGTACGGTAATGCTGCTCACTATGCGCCAAATGGAAATTGGGCGTACAGAAGATCAACTACGCGGCATTGGAAACATGATATATGCAGAAGTGGTTCAGCAGTACGAACGTGACCAGTTTCACCTTGCCGCAACATGGGGTGCGCTTGGCCAGGGCGCAGAGTATAACATCGAAGGCATGATAATAAGCGAAGCCGGTATTGTAATTGCGCCGGAAGCACTAAGAGGCTTGCGCATCCTTAACCAGGCGATCTTATCTGCTATTGCCGGCGAAGAGCGCGCTGTAGTGGGCCGCCCAGGCCCAGACATTGCGGGAACAGGCCAGCGGCAGTGGATTAGCCTCGCTATGCCTGCAAACCGTGACGGCGAAAATTTTATCATATATACCCGTATCAGCACTCAGTTTTTGAATGAGAGCCTTTTTAACATTACCATAACGCTTGTAACGATGGTGCTTGTTTCGCTGGTGCTCACTTTGATATTGTGGTTCTTCCTTGCCAATACAATAACCGCGCCAATTGTAAACCTTACCCGCCACACAAAGGCCATTGCATCCGGCGACTTTTCCAGCAAAATTGTTGTAAAAAGCAAGGACGAAATAGGGCAGCTTGCCCATGATTTTAACCACATGGCACAAGAATTGCACGATTCGCTTATCAGCATAACCAGCGAAAAAAATAAAAGCGTAGCAATACTGCAAAATACTTCCCATGGCGTACTTGCATACGATGCCGCGGGCAACCTTACACATGCCAATAACGCAAGTGCCGAGCTGTTGTCTGGGGTGGATTTACAAAATTATAATTTGCAAGGTATTTTAGAGTTTTTGGGGTTTGACCCAAAAGATATTTACAGCTTGCCGCCGGAAGAGATACGTGAAGTAACCTATCAAGACCAGGATTACTTTATTTTGGCCTGTGTTACGTCATATGCCAGCCAATCTGCCACGGCGGATGGCTATATAATCGTACTGCAAGATGTATCCCGCCAAGTCAAATTAGAAAACATGCGCAAAGAATTTGTGGCAAACGTTTCTCACGAGCTGCGCACGCCTTTAACATCTATTCGCACATATGCGGAAACCTTAATGCAGGGCGCAATGGAAGACCCGGAAACGGCAAAAAGCTTCCTTAAAGTAATAGACGACGAGGCCCAGCGCATGACCCTTCTGGTGTCCGACCTGTTGGAGCTTTCCCGCATAGACAGCAAGCATTCTGCCTTGGATATGGATGTTGTGGATATTGTGGCACTATTGCGGCTGGCTGTACAGCAAAGCCAATTTTTAGCCAACACAAAAGGGCAAAAAATAGAAATAGAAGAATCTTCTTCGCCATGTTTTATAGAGGCAAATTCTTCGCGCATCAATCAGGTTATTTCTAACATTTTATCCAACGCGATTAAGTACAGCCCAGAAAATACCACCATCCACGTAACCATGGAAATGTCGGAAAAATATTTCCGCATTTTCATAAAAGATGAAGGCATGGGCATTCCAGCGGAAAGCATCCCCCGCCTTTTCGAGCGTTTTTACCGTGTAGATAAAGCCCGCGCCCGCGCCATGGGCGGCACAGGGCTTGGGCTTGCCATCGTAAAAGAAATTATGGAAGAACACGGCGGACGGGTTCACGTCACCAGCCAAATGGGGGAAGGTACTACAATGGTGCTTCGGTTTAACCGGTATAGTGAGTAAGGAGGTTGCCGTGGAAGATACCAAACAATCGCTAATATTCCGTTACTTGCCTTGGGTAAAGTCACTGGCCATTTTAGGGCTGGCGGCTTTATCTGTATTTTTGACGGTTCAATTATGGCTTGTAAATATACCCAACCGCAGCTTCTTTCCATACCTTGCAGCACGGCTAACCCCTGCCGCACCAGAGCGTGCTGGGGATTTAGTGCGCCCATTCCGCATCATTTCCGGTACTGGGGACGGCTATTTTGATATGATGTACAACAATATCGCAGGTTCAAGATTTTGGGAATACGGCACATCCGCAATAACTGCCATTCTGCAAAACGGGACGTTTATAAGCCGTATAGAAACGGATATGCCTTATATACTTAAAAACCCGGTTCTTATTTACCAGTATGCATTTTATATGAACCCGGGCATATTTACACAAGCTTTTGACCAGCGCACCGGGCTTCTTACCGACGCGGAAGTATCATACTTCCGTGCAGTAGCCGTTTTACCGCCCCAAAACATAGACGATACACTCCGTGTGTTTTTTATCCGGGACGATTACACGTGGCAATTTGCGCTAGTACCCACAGGACGGCAGTTTAGCAATGTTTTCCATGGTGTTGAAATTCCGCCGCCATCAAACCCATACCGCCGTTTTGTGCCAACAGAAAACCCACTTGCATTTGTGCCGCAATTTCACGAAAATTTTTACTACCACCCGATAATGGCGTCCAATCCTTACGAAAACCACTCCGGCTTATTGCAGCTGGCGTTTATTCATAACCAAGTAGAGCATTTTTTTGCAAACCCGGCAACAATAAACCACGAGGTAGTAAACGAAATTTATACATTCCGCAACCTAAATACCGTAGTACGCTATTTGCCATGGGATGTTATCGAATACACCAGCTTCCGCACAATAGGACGTGCTACACCTAATTTTATTGCAGATTTTTCTGCAGCCATTGCATTTGTAGACAGGGACCCCAATATAGTAAACGAATTTTTTCTTGCAGGGTACGACACCCGCGGGCGGGAAAATGTCTTTTGGTTCGATTATGCAATAAACGATTTCCCGCTGGTATTTACACAGTATTGGCACACCAGCCCCGACTGCACTCATCCTTTGCGGCACGCAATAGAAGTCGTTGTAGAAAATGGGCGTGTCATACGCTACCGTAAAATTCCTTTTACCTTTGAAATAGATACAAGTGTTCATGCCAGCCTGCGCCTGATAGCAGGTGCAGAAAACCGCCCGCTTGGTTTTGTCATCCAGCCGGGCTTGCGGTCGCAGCAGGATATTGGCTTGCGGGTTATTGATATTGAATAAAGCGGTTATGTTTGGGGCAGCGCCCCATGAGAAGGAGGGCAACATATGGAATGGGAACGCGCAAAAACGTATATCCTCATATTTTTCCTATTGCTTAATATTGCCCTGGGCATTTTACTTGTTATGGAAAACCGCCGCTACACGCTTACTTTCGACCAAGAAAGGCTTATCCGCACAGTACTCAGCCAAAATAATATTACGATGTACCGGATGCCAATACGGCAATTCCCCCCCATGCGGCCTTTAGAGGTAACGGGTTTTTACTATAATACAGAAGCCCTTGTACAAATCTTTTTTGAACACCCGCAAACTGTAGAGCACATAGATACGGGCCGCGAGGGAAATTACATTTTCCAATACGGCAGTAGCCGCTTGCACATATCAAACGGTTTTATCGAGTACAGAAACCCAAATGGTTTCCGCCAAAGAGGTAACGCCTTCTTATCACACCTACAAGATGAAATAACGCTCCACGATGCCAGACGGCTAACAGATATATTCATAAATAGCTACTTCCCCGACTTTGCGCTTGACGGAAGCTTTGAAGAAGGCCATAACAGGCGCGTCATTTATCGCCAGAAGTATCGTGAAATGTTTATCCATTCTAATTTTATCGAGTTTCTGGTTACGCCTGTTGGCATACAGCAAATCGAAATGCAGTTTGGGGAAATATTAGGCTACACAGGCTCGCCACGTATGATTTTTTCCCCGGATGAAGCGTTGCTTGCATTTACACAGCGCGTGCGCCACATTACACAAGAAGAGCCAATGACCATCACCCGCATGGACCTGGTATATTTTCAGGAATATATCAGCGACCAGCCGGGGCCTTATCATGCAGTGCCTTTTTACCGTGTTTTTACACTATGTAATGAGGATATGCCGTTTTTGATTAATGCGTTTACAAATGTGATTGATTGAGCGTGAAAAATCTGTTTTTGGATTTTTCATGCCAACCGATGTGTGCCCGCCGTCGCAGACGGCATGGATTAGAAAATACGAGACGATTCTGGAAAATACAAAAGACCCGGTACCAGGTCTTTTTGAAACTATATGAACAGATGGCTGGATAATGGGGATTACGTTAAAGTTGGCTTGTAATTAACTTTACGCATTGTTAATATCCACCTAATAAGCGGTATCAAAAGGTCTAGTTCCTCCTCGTTAAATTGTGATAGTAAAGCACTAATTTTTTTGCGAGATGCGCTTTGCTCACATTTGCATTTTTTATGGGCAGGCTTTGTCTCGTCATGTTCTGTAAAGAAGTTGTCTACAGGAATATTAAAAGCTTTTGTCAGCTTTGTTAAGGTTGTAGGTGTGGCACCCCGCACTCCACGCTCTATCATGCTAATGTGATAAGGTTTAAGGTCTAATATTTCTGCAAGTTCTTCTTTAGTCATTTTTCTAAGTTCCCGTTCTTTGCGGATATTCATGCCAACTATTTTGTCTAATGCGAGCTTGGCGTTGCGCACTTTTTCTTTTCCTTCCATAGGGCGGCCTCCTTTTTGTTAATGTTTCTGTAAAAAAGCCAATTGAAAACAAACAAAAAGCGCATAGGGAAGGCGGTTTACACCGACATCACACTATGCGCTTACAATATGTACGAGTAAGCAGCGCAACACAAAAGCCAACTGCACAATAGCTACAAACCCATAAATCAAATAACTACCGACAAAGCAACATAAATGCAATAGACGGGGTTATTGAAAAAACGGGTAAGATGTTGTAAACTATCGGGTACTGCAGTGGCAGGCTAAGCCTGTGTTGTGTTAGGTGATGGTCCTTGTCATCCCTAATGCAATGCCGTTGGTGTTTGCTGCACCTGCGGACACTGCGGTGTCTGTTTTTTTGTTGTAAAATGTGAAATTTTTAAGATATGCCTGTTTTCAACTGGCTGGTTAATTTTAGCATGATATGTATGGGTTATGCAAGGGTATTTTTTCTAGTCCTTGACCCATTAAAAAACCGCGCATTGCGCGGTTTTTTAATGTTACTGGGGAAACAATATTCCTATTTACTTAACCTTATGCACAAACTCCGGCGTATGTCCGGAAGTAATACTCGGCCGGTGCGTGGGTGCTGCCCAATGTACGCCATTGGTAATAATTTTTTGCACTTCGGGCATGTAATAAATAGGGAATGTTTCGTGCCCGGGCGAGAAGAAAAATATACGGCCAAGCCCGCGCTTGAATGTGCAGCCGCTGCGGAAAACTTCGCCGCCTTCGTACCAGGATATGAAAATGAGCTCGTCTGGGGTTGGGATGTGAAATAGTTCGCCATACATTTCTGAATGTGGGATGCTGAAATGTTCTGGCACGCCTTTTGCAATGGGGTGCGATGGTTCAATTGTCCACACTCTTTCCAATTCGGCTGCTTCGCGCCAGCGCAGGCTGCCAGTATCTGTGCCAAGTAAACGTGAGAAAATTTTAGCGACATGGGCGGAATGCAGGATAAGAAGCCCCATTCCGTTTAATACGCGTTGGTGTACGCGCTCTACTATGGTGTCGTCTACCAGATGATGGTGGCAATGCCCCCACCATATAAGTACGTCTGTGTCGTTTAGCACGTCTTCTGTAAGGCCATGTTCCGGCTCGGGTAGTGTGGCAGTGCGGATTTTGCCGAATTCGCCGGATTCTCGTAAAAAGTCCGCGATTGCGGTGTAGATGCCGTTTGGGTATGGGCCGATGGTGCCTTGGGTTTCGTCCCATACGGTTATGTTTGGTTTTAGCATGTATGTGTGCCTCCTTTTTTTGTGTAAATCCAAGGGGACGCTGTCCCCTGCGACCCCTGTGGGGGCGTTGCCCCTCAACCCCACAAGGGGGGAACCCCCTTGCGGGTTCAAAGGGCAGAGCCCTTGCAGGGGTGGCAGGGGACAGCGTCCCCTAGAATTAAAATTCTGTTTAGCTTAATCATACGCTTTTTTATCCCAACAGCCTTTGGGCCTCCCCCATATTCTCCACAACCGGCACATCAAACGGACACCTATCTTCACAATGCCCACAGGCAATACATTCCCCACCTTTATGCGCAAGGCCCCGATAATGAGATTTAACCGACGGCGGCACAGCATCCGGCGTAAGCTTTGCTATGTCTAAATACTTATTAACCGTTGCGATATCAATATTTACAGGGCAGGGCTGGCAGTGGCTGCAATACACGCACGCCCCTTTGAAATCATTCCGCATGGTGCTTATTACGCCAGCATAATCTTTTTCTTCATCCGTAAGATTTAAGTAATGTAACGCTTGGTTCATTTCCCCCGCGGTTTTGCAGCCGGGCAGTACACTACATACCGCCGGGCGGGAAAGCGCGTAATGCAAACATTGCCCCAGCGTCATTGGCTTCTCAAATGGCGTATGCTGTGGCGACATGAGCTTGCCGGAACCCATTGCCTTCATAACGGTTATGCCAATTTCCTTCTGCTCGCACAGGGTATACAGGGCGGCACGTTCCGGGTCTATGCCGCGGAACAAATCCTTGCCAAAGCCTTTGTCTATGTGGTCGAAAACGTATTCGCCAGATGGCAGCATATCGAAAGCGGGATTTATGCTAAACATGAGCATTTCCGGCAGGCCCGTTTCTATGGCGCGCATGGCAGTTTTGGGGTTGTGGGAGCTAAACCCGATATGCCCAATGTCGCCTTGCTGCTTTAATTTTTGTACATATTCCGCAAAACCGGTTTCAAAGACGCCTTTGTAATCCGCCTCCGAATCTATGAAGAACATCATACCAAGTTCGATACGGCCGTATATACGCAGCATTTCTTCGAAATACTTTTTCACAGTGGGCAGGTCACGGCTTATATCGTATTGTTGGCGAATATCTGTTGAACCTATGTGGCCTTGTATGATGATGTCTTTGCGGCGGTTACCAAGGGCTTTTGCGATTGCTTCGCGTACTTTTAGCCCTGGCATAAAAATATCAAAAATATTGACACCGCCGTCCAGCGCCGCGTCAATCGTTTCTTTTATTTGCTCGTATGGCGGGTTTCCGGTATCCAGGTATTCGCAGCCCAGCCCTATAACGCTGGCTTGCAGCCCGGTTTTTCCTATTGGCCTATATTCCATGAGACCGCTCCTTATTTACAAACTTTGTAAGATGCCCAAGGTACATGAGTTCTACCGTACCAATTGGGCCATTGCGCTGCTTGGAGATGATGACTTCCGCTTCGCCTTTTTTCAAGGTTTCCGGGTTGTAGTATTCGTCGCGGTACAGGAACGCCACAACGTCGGCGTCTTGCTCTATCGCGCCGGATTCGCGCAGGTCGCTTAGCATTGGGCGATGGTCTTTACGGGCTTCTACTGCGCGGCTTAGCTGCGCCGCCACAAGCACGGGCACATTAAGCTCCTTTGCCACGGCTTTTAACGAGCGGGATATTTCCGAAATTTCCAACTGGCGCGATTCCGGCCTGCTGCTTGTGGAGGCAGACATGAGCTGCAAGTAGTCGATAACGATAAGCCCCAAGTCCTTCTCCATTTTCAAGCGGCGGCACTTTGAGCGCAGCTCTGTTACGGAAAGCCCCGGCGTGTCGTCTAGGTAAATAGGCGCGTTTGCTATGCGCGGTATGGTTTCCGCAATGCGGTTCCAGTCCTCGTCTATGAGTTGTCCTGTGCGTAAGCGCTGGGCGTCCACGCCGGCCTCTGCGCTTAAAAGGCGGTTCGCTAATTGGGCATTTGCCATTTCCAAGCTGAAAAATGCCGTTGGCACGCCCTGTTTGATGGCGGCATGTGCCATGATATTCAGCAAAAACATCGTTTTTCCCATAGAAGGGCGTGCGCCTATAAGAATAAGCTCGGCAGGGTGCAAGCCCGCTGTCCGCCTGTCAAAATCTGCGAAGCCGGTTTCTATACCCGTGATGTTTCCCTTGCTTTCGAATAATTCCTCCAGCTTTTGGTTGGCGGCAACAATAACGTCGCTGATGTGCTCAAAATCGCTAACCGTGCTGCGCTGGGAAATATCGAATACGCTTTTTTCCGCGCGTTCCAGTATTGCGGCTACATCTTCCCGCGCTTCGTATCCGGCATTTGCAATATAATTTGCGGATTTTATGAGCTGGCGCAGCAAAGATTTTTCCGCAACAATTTCGGAATGATTTTTGATATTTGCAGACGTATAGTATGCTGCCGCAAGATCGCTTATTCTGTCGCGCCCGCCAATTTGTTCCAGCATTCCTTTTTCCGCCAGCTTGTCGCTTAGGGTAACAATGTCTACGGGAATGCTGCGCGCAAAAAGTTCTACCATGGTTTCGTATATGATCTGGTTATCCGGGCGGTAGAAGTCCTCGCCCGTTAATATTTCGTGGGCAACGGCTATGGCTTCCCTGTCGAAAAGCATACTTGCAAGCACCGCAAGCTCCGCCTCCTGGTCGTTGGGCGGGATTCGCGGTACGGGAATGTGCGGTTCTTGGGGCTGGATATTTGAAGTTTCATAGGGCATTTCGTTCGGTTCAAACATGTTGCGTTCCCTCTATTCTGCCACCACTTCAAATTTAAGGGGTGCGCTTACCTGCGGGTGCAGCTTGATATTGGCAGAATGCTCGCCCGTGGTTTTTACGGCTTGCACCACTATTTTTTTCTTATCTACAGAAATGCCTTGCTTCTGCAGTGCTTCCGCAAGTTCTTTGTTGGAAATGGAGCCAAACATTCTGCCGCCCTCGCCAACTTTGACAACAATTTTTATTTCTGCTTCGCGTATTTTTGCGGCAATGGCCTGCGCATCTTCTATGTCCTGTTGCAGTTTAGAAGCGGCCTTTTTCTGTTGGCCTTCTAGCTGGGCCATGTTTGCTTTTGTTGCTTCTACCGCCAGCTTGCGCGGTATTAAGAAGTTGCGGGCATGTCCATCCGAGGCTTCTATTGTTTGCCCCTTTTTGCCGGTGCCTTTTACATCTTGGAGTAGGATTACTTTCATGGTGTTCGCTCCTTTTTTGTGTTTATAGTCTATTCACTTTTGGAGCGGACTTTATGTCCGTTCTAAAAGTGAATATGACTTTCCGAAATTCAGCGGTTTATGCTACAGCACCCGATATGGTTTTGAAGTTAAACCGCTATAATTCTAGGGGACGCTGTCCCATGTGCCAAAATCTCTACATCGCCACAGGCGCGGCCATCCCCAATAACCCCAGCCCAATTTTAAGCTGCAACTGCACCGCCGCAACCAGCGACAAACGGGACTGCCGCACCGCTTCATCTTCCACCAAAATAACATGATGGTGATAAAACGCATTAAACGCTTGCGCCAGCGCAACCAACTGCCGCGCTATCATATACGGCTCGTATTTTTCCGCCGCTTCTTCAATTTTCGATGGGAAATCGTAGATAATACGCATAACATCAAACGCTTCGTCATCTGTAAGCAGCGCAGGGTCTCTTTTGAAATCCTTCGAATATTCGCCTTTTTTTAGCACACTGCACGCACGGGCATGGGCGTATTGTACATACGGGCCTGTTTCGCCATCGAAATTGAGCATCAATTCCCAGTTGAAAACAGTATCTTTAATGCGATTGGTGTATAACTTGTTAAAAATGAGCGCACCAATACCCACTTGCGCCGCAACGGTGTTTTTATCCTCTAGGTTCGGGTTTTTTTCTTCTATGATTGCTCTGGTTTTGGCAATGGCTTCGTTTATCAGGTCTTCCATTTTTATCACATTGCCGCGGCGGGTAGACATTTTACCCTGCTCGAAGCGGAACATGCCGTAAGGAATATGAACAAGCCCTTTTGCCCAAGGATAGTCCATTATTTCCAACACCTTGAAGAATTGGGAAAAGTGCAGAATCTGCTCCAGCCCGGTAATATACAGGCATCGGTCAAAATTGAAACTTTCTTGGCGGTCTATAGCGGCGGCAATATCTCTGGTTGCGTAAAGCGTGCCGCCATCGCTGCGCAAAATAAGGCATGGGGGCATGTTGTATGCTTCTAAATTGACGATTTGCGCGCCGTCGCTTTCTTCCAAAAGCCCTTTCCCGCGTACCAATTCCACGGCAGCGTCCAGCTTGTCATTGTAGTAGCTTTCGCCGCGGAACAAGTCGAAAGATACACCCATCAGCTTGTACATGCGCTCATATTCCGCCAAGCTGATATCTATGAACCAACGCCAAAGGGCAAGTCCTTCTTCATCGCCGTCTTGCAACTTCACAACCCACATGCGGGCTTCGTCGTTTAGCGCAGGGTCTGCGTCGGCTTCTTCGTGAAAGCGCACATATAAGGCCACAAGACCTTCAACTCCGGTTTGCTCTATTTCTTCTTTGCTGCCCCATTTCAAATATGCAACAATGAGTTTGCCAAACTGCGTTCCCCAGTCACCAAGGTAATTGATGCTTGTGACGTTATAGCCTAAGAAGCGGTACATTCTATCAAGCGACAGCCCAATAATCGTAGAACCCAAATGCCCTACCTGCAGCGGCCTTGCGATGTTTGGCGATGAATAGTCCATGACTACATTTTTGCCTGCGCCAATACCGCTTGCGCCATATTTTTCGCCCTTGGATAAAATCCCGTTTAACACATCACCGGCAAACGCCGCACGGTCGAAAAAGAAATTTAGATAAGGGCCAGTAGCTTTTACTTCGCCAAGCCATTGCGGGCGGTTTCCGGCAATTTGCGCGGCCAATTCGCCCGCGATAACAGGCGGGGCTTTTTTCAATTCCTTCGCCAGCCTAAAACATGGGAATGCCATGTGCCCCAGCTTTGGGTCTGCAGGGGTTTCAATCGCCTGAAGCAATTCTTCCTGTGGCAGGCTTGTGTATTTGGCAAGTATCTCTGATAAGGCTTGTCTGTAGTCCATTTTGTACCTCCGTTGGTATATTAAAAGATGGAGTTTGCAAGCAGTGCAAGCTCTCCCCATAGTTGATTATACACATATCTAATCAATAAAACATAGCTAATTGCGATACATGCAATATTTACCACTTTCAGTTGCCTTTGCCGCTCCTCTGCGTCAAGTATCGACTCCACTATTGTTTGTAATACGGCGATAAACAATAGTTCGGCGATAAGTATCATAAATTCGCGCATTCTGTACCCCTAACAGACCTTGTTAGGGTAATTATATGACGAAAAAATGGCGCAGATTCAAAAAGGCTTAATTATATCTCCCATAAGCCGCCATCATACGAAACGTCCAGCCCTCGCGGCTTTGCCAGCTCCACCATTTCTTCATAACACGCCCCGCCATTATGCGAGAAGTGATTCAGCACTATGCGGGTATCTGGTTTCAAGCAACTTAACAGGGTAAAACGTTCCTTCATTTCAAGGATATCAGGCAGCCCCATATGGTTGTTGCCTTCTTTATGGATACCAAAGGTGCAGTCCAGGCTTATCAAATCAAACGGCTTTCCTGCAATGTAGTCCCACACTTCTTGTGTAAAAATTCCCGTATCGTTGCCATAAAGCATTCGTTTACCATCATGCTCTATTATATAATTGAGGCAGCGCTCGTCGCGGGCATGTAGGGCGGGTAGGGGGGTTATGGTAAACACACCGGCGGAAAACGGCACGAAATCTTCTACAATATGAAATTCGTACTGGTCCTTTGTCCCACGTATTGCAGTTTCCACAAACGCTTTGCACCTGTCAATGACGGTCTCGTTACCATAAACATGCATCTTAAAATCCGCCGCGGAATTGGAATACACACCGCCGCGATATTTTAACTCGGTTGGCAAAAAATGATCGTGATGGCTATGGGTTATAATCAAATGCCCAATTTTATTTAACTCTACGTTATGTGTCACATAGTGAAGATACGTATCCGGCGTAAGGTCAATAAGTACACGCTCGTCGGGCGTCCCCTCACCAAACGTATTGGCAAACACCAACGCCTGGGAACGCGTACGGATATTCCGCCCACCACGCGTACGCGCAGTTTCACAAACCTCGCAAGAACAAAACATCCCCGGCCAGCCTTCTGCCGCCCCAGTACCCAAATATTGCAGAACCATTTACAATGCCCCTTTATTTATGTAAAGCCCGAAAAGTCAGCTTTTCGGGCTTTAATTATACTTTTTACTTACCCCTCTGCCCTAGCCACCGTAGGATAAAACAATTCATCATCATCCAGGATAAGACCAGGCGCGCTTTCAACTTCTACACTGCGGTAAACAGGCATACCTGTACCGGCAGGGATAAGTTGGCCGATAATTACGTTTTCTTTCAAACCAATCAAATGGTCTTCCTTACCGCGTATCGCCGCCTCTGTTAACACACGTGTAGTTTCCTGGAAGGACGCTGCAGACAAGAACGAGTCTGTAGCAAGCGATGCTTTGGTGATGCCCAGCAATACACGCGTACCTTCCGCAGGACACAAGCCTTGTTCTTCCATTTCTTTGTTAATTTCCTCAAGCTCCAGCCAGTCTATTAAAGAACCCGGCAACAATTCTGTATCGCCGCTTTCTTCTATTTTTACACGCTTTAGCATTTGGCGGACAATTACTTCGATATGCTTGTCGTTGATGTCTACACCGTGGAGGTCGTAAACGCGCTGCACTTCTTGGATCATATAGTCTTGCACGCCACGCAGGCCTTTGATTTTTAGGATATCATGCGGGTAAACGCTACCTTCGGTAAGCTCACTGCCCGGCTCTACAACGTCGCCTTGGTGCACTTTTATACGCGAGCCGTAAGGTATCAGGTACGCTTTTGCTTCGCCTGTTTCGTTGTTGGTAATAACCACTTCGCGCTTTTTCTTGATATCGTTTATTTCCACTGTACCGGCAAATTCTGCGATAATCGCAAGGCCTTTTGGCTTACGCGCTTCAAAAATTTCTTCTACACGCGGCAAACCTTTTGTGATGTCGTCGTTGGTTGCCACGCCGCCAACCTGGAATGTACGCATGGTAAGCTGTGTGCCCGGTTCGCCAATAGACTGCGCCGCAATAATACCAACAGATTCACCAATGCGGACAATACGCCCACTTGCCATGTTTGCGCCATAGCACTTAGAGCATAGCCCAATGCGGCTGCGGCAGGTTAATACTGTGCGGATGAGCACTTCTTCAACGCCCGCGGCTTCAATCGCGTCCGCTTGGTCTGGGGTTATCATGGTGTCTTCGTACGCTAAAATTTCGCCGGTTTCTGGGTGTGCTATATCTTGAACAGCCCAGCGGCCGCGGATGCGATCTACCAACGGCTCGATAATTTCTTCGCCGTCTACAAAGGATTTTACCCACATGCCCGGCTTTTCTTCCACGTCTTTTACGCAATCTTCTTCACGTATGATGATATCCTGGCTAACGTCAACCATGCGGCGTGTAAGATATCCCGAGTCCGCTGTACGCAGTGCTGTATCAGAAAGCCCTTTTCTGGCACTGTGGCCGGAAATAAAGTATTCCAAAACCGTTAAACCTTCACGGTAATTAGAGCGCACCGGCATTTCCAATGTTTTACCCGTAGGGCTTGCCAACAGCCCGCGCATACCCGCCATTTGCTTCATTTGAATTTTGGAACCACGGGCACCGGAGTCCAGCATCATGTATACGCTGTTGTCTGTGCTGAGGTTATCCATCAAGTCTTCGGTTACTTTATCGGCGGTATCTACCCAAATTTTAAGAACACGGTCGCGGCGTTCGTCGTCGGTCATAAGACCGCGGTGGAATAGCTTGCGTACAACTTCTACAGCATCGTCGGCATCTTTAAGAATTGTAGGCTTAGAATCCGGAACTTCCATGTCTGAAACCGATACAGACAGCGCGCTTTGCGTGGCATAGCGGAAGCCCAAATCTTTTACGTTATCCAACGTAACGGATGTATCTACGCTGCCGTATTTATTAATACAGCGGCTTACGATTTTAGAAATCATTTTGGAGTTTACAAGGCAGTTGACCTCGTAAGAAAACGGGTCTACAGAACGGTCTACAAAGCCCAAGTCTTGCGGAATTGCCTGGTTAAATATAACACGCCCCGGTGTTGTTTCCACCAATTGAGTAGCCCCTGTTTCCGGGTCTGTACGGCGCACTTTGATTTTTGCGTGCAGATGCACCTCGCTGTTGTCATACGCAAGCACTGCTTCGTCGTCGTTTATAAAAACCTTGCCTTCGCCAAGGCGGTTGCCACGCTCTAATGTGAGGTAGTAAATTCCCAAAACCATGTCTTTGGAAGGCACGGTGATGGGCATACCGTCGGAAGGCTTCAGCAGGTTGTTTGGCGCAAGCAATAGGAAGCGGCATTCTGCCTGAGCTTCTACAGACAGCGGCACGTGAACAGCCATTTGGTCGCCGTCAAAGTCCGCGTTGTAGGCAGCACACACCAGCGGGTGAAGCATCAGCGCGCGGCCTTCTACCAGCACCGGCTCAAATGCTTGGATACCCAGCCTGTGCAGTGTTGGTGCGCGGTTTAACATGATTGGATGCTCTTTGATAATTTCCTCCAAAGCATCCCATACTTTTGGCTCTAGTTTTTCAACCATGCGCTTTGCAGATTTAATATTGTGCGCATCGCCGGACTGCACAAGCTTTTTCATTACAAATGGCTTGAACAGCTCAATCGCCATTTCGCGCGGCAAGCCGCACTGGTATATTTTAAGTTTTGGGCCTACTACAATTACAGAACGCCCGGAATAGTCTACACGTTTACCAAGCAGGTTTTGGCGGAAACGCCCTTGCTTACCGGTTAACAAATCTGAAAGGGATTTTAGGGGGCGGTTGCCCGGGCCTGTAACAGGCCTGCCGCGGCGCCCGTTATTTATTAGCGCGTCAACGGCCTCTTGAAGCATACGCTTTTCATTACGCACAATAATTTGCGGTGCAGAAAGGTCTAGCAGCCTTTTTAAGCGGTTGTTGCGGTTAATCACACGGCGGTATAGGTCGTTAAGGTCTGATGTGGCAAAACGGCCGCCGTCCAGTTGCACCATGGGGCGCAATTCCGGCGGAATAACGGGGATAGTATCAAGAATCATCCATTCCGGCCTGTTGCCGGATAAGCGGAAAGACTCAATCACTTCAAGTTTTTTGATATACCTAATGCGCTTTTGGCCTGTTGCGTCCACAAGTAGGTTTTTAAGCTCTTCGGATTCTTTCTCTAAGTCAATACCAAGCAGAATTTCCTTGATGGCTTCCGCACCCATGCCCACACGTAGTGACGGCACTTTTATGCCGTTAATCACACGGTGTGTGCCGTGTTCGTCTAGTGCGTCGCGGTATTCCTTGTCCGAAAGAATTGTTTTTGGCTGAATACCGGTGTCTGTGCCATCCAGCACAATGTATGCCGCAAAGTACAACACTCTTTCCAACGCGCGCGGGGACATACCCAAAATAATACCCATACGGCTGGGTATCCCGCGGAAATACCAAATATGCGATACCGGGGCGGCAAGTTCGATATGCCCCATGCGTTCGCGTCTTACTTTACTTTTAGTCACTTCTACACCGCAGCGGTCGCAAACGACGCCTTTGTAGCGGATTCTTTTGTATTTGCCGCAATGGCATTCCCAGTCTTTGCTTGGCCCAAAAATGCGTTCGCAGAAAAGCCCGTCTTTTTCGGGCTTTAGCGTCCTGTAGTTAATCGTTTCGGGCTTTTTAATTTCGCCGCGTGACCATTCACGGATTTTTTCCGGCGATGACAAACCAATTTTTATCGAGGAGAATGTCATAGGTTGTTCAGACTTGTCGGCTTTTTGCATGTCTTGTGTATCTTGCATTTCATACGCTTCTTGGTATTCTTGCATGTACCTCACTCCTGTTTACCTATTATTCTTCCTCGCTAAATAAACCTAAATCGTCTGCCAAGTCTTCTGCCGGCAGTAAATCGGCCAGTGATGGCTCTTCAATATCTAAATCAAACGCCCCTGCCGGTAATACGATGGCATCATCTTCCATATTTGCCCCAAAATCGGCCAAATCAACCTCTAGTTCCAAGCCTGCGTTCGGCTCTTCTTCCAGGCTTGATGAGCGGCGGATAAACCCACTATCCGTATCCGATTCTAAGCCCTCAAGGTTTACATTCTCTGGTGCCACATCGCCTTCTTCAACGGATTCTTTAATTTCAAGTTCCACATGGTCGTCGCCCAATACTTTAACGTCAAGGCATAGGGCTTGCAGTTCTTTAAGCAGAACTTTGAAGGACTCCGGTACGCCCGGTTCCGGGATGTTTTCGCCCTTAACGATGGCCTCGTACGTTTTTACACGGCCAACAATATCGTCGGACTTTACAGTAAGGATTTCCTGCAGTGTGTAGCTTGCGCCATACGCTTCAAGCGCCCATACTTCCATCTCGCCAAAGCGCTGCCCGCCAAATTGGGCTTTACCGCCCAATGGCTGCTGGGTAACCAGCGAGTATGGCCCTGTAGAACGGGCATGGATTTTATCGTCTACCAAGTGGTGCAGTTTCAAATAATGCATAAAGCCCACGGTAACAGGGTTGTCAAACTCTTCGCCTGTGCGGCCGTCGCGTATTTTTATTTTACCGCTGCGGTTTATGGGTACGCCGTTCCACTCTTCGCGCAATGTTTGATAGTTCGTTTGAAGGTCTGCAAAAATTTCCGGTTCGACGATGTCTACCCACTTGGCCTCAAATTCGTCCCATTCAAGGTTTACATAGTCATTTGCCAGGTCAAGGGTGTTCATAATATCAATTTCGTTTGCGCCGTCAAAAACAGGGGTTGCGGCTTTCCAGCCCAAGCATTTTGCGGCTAATCCCAAGTGGACTTCAAGTACCTGGCCGATGTTCATGCGGCTTGGTACGCCCAGCGGGTTGAGCACGATATCAAGCGGGCGGCCGTTTGGCAGGAATGGCATA